>JAABUK010001292.1_pt1 | contig 48309 bp, 44 predicted proteins | sample 5559141 | NCBI WGS metagenome assembly JAABUK01 (sample SAMN10711869, study PRJNA513367) | rock metagenome | isolation source: Antarctica rocks | place: Antarctica: Victoria Land, Pudding Butte nord | collected 2016-01-03 | reverse complement strand
GCTCGCTGCTCTCGACAGCCAGGAAGCAAGGTTGGGAGATGCTCGAGACACTGACCACTCAGCCCGACCGCTTGATCAATGACCTACGCATGGCTTAACCCCGCTGAAAGACCTGGGCTGTTACGATAATAGAAGAATGTCATCGAAAGTGCACTGAAAAACCTTACGAAGTAAAAATGATATATCTGGCCGCATAATATGACAAACCATGTCTTTGCATTGCCCTCACCTCCGGAAATGTGGATGGTAGCGGAAGGTTGACGGACGGAACGCATGGCTGAACAGGACAGGATGACCGAGGCCCTGATGACCGCTATCGCCCATAGTGGGGAACCCATGGTGCTGAGCGACGCGCGCCATCCCGATCTGCCTATGATCGCCGTGAACACGGCGTTCGAGACGCTTTCCGGCTATCCTCGTATCGAACTCGTCGGCCGCAACTGCCGGTGCCTGCAGGGTTCCGGCACCGACCCGGCCACGCGCGCGCGCATCGGCCGCTGCCTCCAGGTGGGCGAGGGCTGCATCGAGTGGATCGTGAACTACCGCAAGGACGGCACCGCGTTCTGGAACCTGCTGTTCATCTCGCCAGTAACCGATGGGAACGGCGAGCTCCGCTACTACCTCGGCAACCAGCTCGACATCACCAAGGGCTTTCCGGACTGGCTGGGGGAGGTCACATTCGGGCGGGCGCACATGTCGCCCGCAATCCAAGCCGAGTTCCATGACCAGCTGCACGATATCCTGGGCAACACGGATACTGTCCTCACCAACCCTGGCCCGGCGCTGGAGGGTATCATCGCCGCTGCGCGCCGCTTGGCAGAGCTTACGACGCAACTCGAACCCGGGACCGCGGCTCCGCTGCCGGGCTCACCACCCTTGCCAGTTACTGCCGCCGTTCCAGCACGAAGCGGACAGGCCGGTCCGGCTGCGTCGTAACGAAGCCGCGCGGCATCACGGCCCCGCTCCCGGCGAACCTGATCCGGAATGTCCGCAGCAACCGCGCCAGCACCAGCGTCGCCTCCGTGAGCGCGAACTGCGCGCCGACGCAGATGCGCGGACCCGCCCCGAACGGCATGTAGCTATAGCGATCCGGCGGCACCGCATCCGGCATGAAGCGGCCAGGGTCGAAGCGGTCCGGGTCGGCCCACAACTTGCGGTGCCGGTGCAGCACCCAAGGCGAGACACTGACCACCGTGCCCGCCGCCACCCGCCGCCCGGCGATGACATCTGGCGCCAACGCCTGCCGCACGATCAGGAACGCCGGCGGATAGAGCCGCAGCGCTTCGTCCACATGGGCGCGGATGGCGGGCAGTGATCGCAGCGCGTCCGCGGCGCCGTCCTCGGACAGGTCGGCGGTAGCGGCCTCGGCGGCCAGGCGCTCCTGCTGCTCCGGCAGGCGGGCGGCGATGTAGCAGGCCCAGAACAGCGTAACGGCCGTCGTCTCGTGCCCGGCCAGGATCATCGTCGCGACCTCGTCGCGCAATTGCGCGCGGCCGAACCCGGCGCCGGTCACTGGGTCGCGCGCGGCGGACAGCATATCCAGCAGGTCGCGCGGGCCACCCTCCGCAGGGGCCTGCGCTGCCCGTGCGTCAATCAGCCGGTCGACGAAGCGCAGCCACTCCGCCCGGAACGCCCCGCGCCCGAGGTCTAGCGGAGAGGGTATGGCAATCGGCAGCAGCAGGTCGAGCGCGCCGGGCCGGGCGAAGCGCCGGCCGTAATCCAGGAGGCGCGACCGCAACTCCGTCCCGAACCCGGCCATCTCAAGCGAAAACATCGACTGTCCCGCGATGTGCAGCGCCAAGTGCTGCAGATGCGGCATCAGCACGATGGACCGGCCGGTCAAGCGGTCCAGCTCGGCCTCGCTATGCCGGGCAGCGGTGACGACATGGCGGGACAGCACCGGCATGCTCCGCGGCGCCATGGCGGGCGCGATGGTGCGGCGCTGGTGGCGCCAGGCCGCGCCCTCCGCCAAAAACAGGCCACGACCCAGCAAAGGCTGCAGCACGCGCCGGGCGCCGAGGTTGCGGCCGTAGTTCTCATGGTTGGTCACCAGCACGTGCCGGATCGCGTCCGGCGCATTCAGCAACAACTGCTCGCGGCCCAAGAACCGGCCGCCGAGCACGTCCTGCTCATAGGCGGCGGGACCCCAAAGCTCCAGCGGGTTGCGCCGCAGCACCATGAACGCTTCAATTTGTGAGCGCTCCCGCGGCGCCATGGGCGGGCGAGGCAGGATAGTAGTTGTGGCAACGGCGTGGGGCGCGTCCAGCATCGCTATGATATGGGGCACAGCGGAGATTGGACCAGCGGAGGAGTGCGTTCGCGCTGCATTGACGCGAATGCTCGGAGGCCGGATGGTTCAGGAATCAAGGAGACTGCGATGCCAGACGGCCCTAACATCTTGGCCCGCGCCGATTTGCGGCGAATCGGCGCCCACCCGGACCACTGGTATCCGCTGGCGTGGTCGCACGAAATCAAGCCTGGCAAGGCGCTCGGCACGTTTTTTGCCGGCGACCCGATCGTGCTGGTACGGAGCAAGGACGGCAGCATCTTCGCGCTGGAGGACCGCTGCGCCCATCGCCAGGTGCCGCTGCATAAGGGCGTGGTGGACGGCGATGCGATCCGCTGCTGCTACCACGGCTGGACCTATGACCGGACCGGCCATTGCATCGATGTGCCCTATCTCGGCAAGGGTCACCTGCCGAATGGCGTGCGCGCCTACCCGTGCCGGGAAACCGAGGGCCTGGTCTTTGTCTTTCCCGGCGATCCGGCAGTGGCCGAGTCGTGCCCATTTCCCACGCTCGGCTCCGTGGCCGATCCCGCCTACAAGACCCGGCGCTTTGGCAAGCCCATCGGCTGCCACTACACGTTCATGCATGAAAATCTCATGGACATGAACCACCAGTTCCTCCACCGCGCGCAGATGGGCCAGATTCGCCCGCGCTACCTTGGCCGCCGGATGGGCGAGGGCTGGCTTGAGATCGACTACACCTTCGCCCGCACTGGCGGCGGGCAGTCGCTGGGTGAGCGCGTCATCTTCGGCAGCAAGCGCGTGGGCGGCTGGGAGAACAACCGCGACAAGATGACGATCCGGACCGAATACCCATACCAGACACTGAAAATCTGGGCCGGAGACGAGATTCCAGTCATGGATTTGTGGATCGTTTACGTGCCGCTCGACGTCGAGCAGCGCACGAACCGCACCTTCGGCCTCCTATCGGTGCGGCGCCCGCGCATCCCGGGCCTGATCGAGGCAGTGTGGCCGTTCCTGGTGTTCTTCACCGAACGCATCTTCGCCGAGGACCGCGCCATCGTGGAGATGGAACAGGCGGCGCATGACCGGCAAGGCGCCGACCTGAACCAAGAGGTGTTCCCGGCGATCCAGGACCTGCGCGGATTGCTGGCGGCCCGCGGCACCCAGCCGGGCTAATCCGTGCGTTGCGCCAGTTGCTCCCGCAGGCGCCGCACATTGCCGGCGGCGACGGTGCTCGCGGCTTTGCCCCAGGCCGTACGGATGTAGGTCACCATGGCCGCCACTTCCTCATCCGACAGCTTCCAGCCTCTTCAGGCGTGAAATAGACCCAGATGCCCGGCCCAACCTGCGGCGGCGTGCCGGCGTCGGGCTGCCAGGGCAGCGCTCCCCGGATCGTGGTGGCCTGCGCCGCCCACGACAAACAGAGCGTGGATGCGGTCCCAACCAGCAAGGATCGGCGGTTGAGGCTCATGCGCCGCAACCGGCCGGAGCCGGATGCACTTCCGTAACCAACAGGTGACGCCTACCGGTATCCCGCCGCCTGCAATTCGAACAGCTCGGCATAGCGGCCTCGTTGCGCCAGCAGCGCCTCGTGCGTGCCGGACGCCTCGATCTCGCCGCCCGCCATCACTAGGATGCGGTCCGCCATCCGCACGCTGCTGAACCGGTGCGAGATCAGCACCGCCGTGCGCCCGGCGCTCAGCTCCTTGAAGCGTTGGAACACCTCGAACTCGGACCGGGCGTCCAATGCTGCGGTCGGCTCGTCCAGGATCAGCACCTGTGCGTCTCGCATGTAGGCGCGGGCGATCGCAATCTTCTGCCACTCGCCACCCGACAGCTCGACGCCGCCGCGGAACCGGCGGCCGATCATCTGCTCGTAGCTCTTTGGCAAGCGCCGGATCACGTCATCGGCCAGACCGCGCCGGGCAGCGGCCTCGATCCTGCTGCGGTCGTCGCGCTCCTCGATCCGTCCCACGGCGATGTTGTCCGCGGCTGTCAGGTGATAACGCACAAAATCTTGAAAGATCACGCCCATGCTGCCGCGCAGGCGGTCGATGTCGTACTCCCGGATGTCGTGCCCATCCAGCAGGATGCGCCCCTCGTCGGGGTCGTATAGCCGGGCCAGCAGTTTTACCAACGTCGTCTTGCCCGCGCCGTTCTCGCCGACCAGGGCGAGAGTCTCGCCGGGATACAGGGTGAAATCGAGGTTGCGGACCGCCCAGCGCTCGGCGCCGGGATAGCGGAAGCCGACGCCCTCGAACACGAACCCGGCGCCGACCGTAGCCGGGAAGGGACGTGGATGGGCGGGGGAGTGAATCTCGGGCTCCACCTCGAAGAAGGAAAACAGGTCGTCGAGATAGAGCGCCTGGCCCGCCAAGTTAGAAAACCCAGAGAGCAACCCCTCCAGCAGCCCGCGCAGCCGCATGAACGACCCGGCCAGGAACGTCAGGTCGCCAATGCTGAATCCGCCGCTCAGCGTGCGCCACGCCAGGTAAGCGTAGGCAATATAGTACCCGACCGTGCCCAGCGCCGCGAGTGCTCCGCCCCAGCCGGCCCGGCGCACCGCCAGCCGCCGATTCTCCTGCTGCATGCCGAACGCCAATTGCCGGTAGCGCTCGATCAGGAAGTCGTTGAGGCCGAAGATCTTGACCTCCTTCGCCGTCTCGGTGCTGGCGCCGGTCTGCCGGACATAGTCGAGCTCCCGCCGCTCCGCGGTGCGGGCGAAGCTCAGCGCGTAGCTCTGGGCGTTGAAGTGCGCCTCGCCCAGGAACGCCGGGATCAGCGCCAGCAGCAGCAGCACGATCAGCCATGGCGCATAGGCCGCGAGCCCGGCCGCGAAGCCCACCACCGTCACCACGTCCTGCGCCTGGCCGAACATCTGGCTGATGAGCGTCGTGCGCCCGCTGGTTTGCCGCCGGGCCCGGTCCAGCTTGTCCTGCAGCTCACTGTCCTCGAAGTCCTCGAGGTCGAGCGTCGCCGCGTGCTGCATAAGGCGGATGCTGGACGCGTTGGTGAACCGCTCCGCCAGCAGCGCGTCCACCAGGGACACGACGCGGCCCAGCACGTCCGTCAGCACCGCAAGCCCCAGCTCCGCCCCGATCAGCAAGGTGAGCCGCACCAGCAGCCCGCTCGCGATCCAGCCGGCCGCGTCCGTCGGGTGCCCTGCCCGCTGCGACAGATGCAGCACCTCGTCGATGATGAGCTTGCCCAGGAACAGCGTCGTGACCGGCAGCAGCGCACGCACCAGCCGCAGCGCCAGCGTGGATGACGTGAGGCCCGGGCTGGTTTGCCAGATCAGCGCCAGGAATGGCGGCAGGGCGCGCAACGCGCCAAGACGGGCCCGAAGCGAGGGGTGAGGGGAAGCGAGGTTTGGGGACATGCGCCTTCTTCGCCGATCGCGCCGGCTTGGCAAGCGCGTATTGGTGCCGGCGCCCGGTTCGGCCTACAGAGCGCGCGACAAAGGATCGAACGCCATGCCCCCCTATCCCGAATCCCCCTTCAGCCGCGCCGAGACCCGTGTCGTCCTGCTGGAGGGCATCAGCGCCAGCGCCGTCGCCCTGTTCGCGGCGTCCGGCTACACCGACGTCCAACACTATCCGAAGGCGCTGGAGGGTGCAGCCCTGATCGACGCGGTCCGCGGCGCGCACGCGATCGGCATCCGCAGCCGCTCGCAGCTTACGGGCGCCGTGCTCGCTGGCGCCGGGCCGCTGATGACGGTGGGCTGCTTCTGCATTGGCACCGACCAGGTCGAGCTGTCGGCGGCCCGCGCGCTGGGCATTCCAGTGTTCAACGCGCCGTTCAGCAACACCCGCAGCGTCGCCGAGCTTACGATCGGCGAGATCGTCATGCTGCTCCGTCGCATCACGCCGCGCTCGGCGGAGGCGCATCGTGGCGGCTGGGACAAGTCGGCCCATGGCAGCTTCGAGGTGCGCGGCAAGGTGCTGGGCATCGTCGGCTACGGCAACATCGGCAGCCAGCTCTCGACCATTGCCGAGGCAATGGGCATGCGGGTGGTCTATTTCGACCGCACCAACAAGCTGCGCCATGGCAACACCGAGTCGGTGGCGACGCTGCAGGAGCTGCTGGGCCGCAGCGACGTCGTGAGCCTGCACGTGCCCGACACTCCGGCGACCCGCGGCATGATCGGCGCAGACGAGATCGCCGCCATGCGGAGCGGCGCCTACCTCATCAACAACTCCCGCGGCCGGGTGGTGGACCTCGATGCGCTGGCGGTGGCGCTGCGGTCGGGGCACCTGGCCGGCGCTGCGGTCGACGTATTCCCGTCCGAGCCGAAATCGGCCGGCGAGCCTTTCAGGTCGCCGTTGCAAGGCTTGCCCAACGTGATCCTGACGCCGCATATCGGCGGCTCGACCGAGGAGGCGCAGGAGCGCATCGGCGAGGAGGTCGCGCACAAGCTGCTGGATTTCCTCGAAACCGGCTCGACCGGCGGCGCGGTGAACTTCCCGCATGTGGAACAGCCGCGGACGCCGGGCCAGGCGCGCTATCTGCACGTGCACCGCAACGTGCCCGGCGTGCTCGGGCAGATCAACGCCGTGTTCAGCCAGCGCGGCCTGAATGTGTCCGCGCAGCTGCTGCAGACCGATGGCGAGCTCGGCTATGTCATGGTCGATGTGGACCGGCGGCCGGACCACGCGGCGGTGCTGGCGGCATTATGCGCGATCGAGGGCACGATCCGGGCCCGCGCGCTGGATTAGCGCGTCAAGGCGTGCGCCACCCGGACCCGGCCGAGCCCGAGTTGCCGGGGCAGGCGACGGCCCGGCTCCTCGATGAACCGCCAGGTCAGGTGCGATAGGGCGAGGACAACGACGACCTGCGCCAACCCCCACAGCACCACATGGGGCAGGGTCGCCGTGAACAGGATGCCCGGCATCAACCAGCGCAGAAAGCCATCCAGCACGACCATGTGCAGCAGATAGATCGAGAACGAGATATGTCCGATCCATACGAGCGGCCGCGCATGCAGCGCGCGGGCGACCCATCCGGTGTCGGGCGCAAGGAAGAAGATCAGCCCGGCCCAAAACAGCGGCATCGGCAACAAGGCTTTGTTCAGTGCACACACGACCAAACCAGCCAAGGACGCGACCTCTCCCAAGGTTGCAACCGAGCGCGACAGCCGCGGCAAAGCCAGGGACAGCTGGCAGAGCGCCATCCCGAGTGCGAAGGCCACCAGACTCCGCAGCACGGCGGGCCAACCCAAGGCAGCGCCCAGGAAGTGTTCTTGGACGCCATATTCCAGCACGCCCAAGGCGGCCACCAGCGCCAGGCTCCAAAGCGCCGGGAGAGTCCGTGTCGGGAGGCGCACGCTTCGCAGCAGCATGAGGGCCGCCGGGAACAATGCGTAGCAGACCAGCTCGACCGCCATGGACCAGCTCTGCGGGCTCCAGCTCGGCTCCTTTAGGGTCCAGATATGCGTCATCAGCGCGATCGACGGCAGGTCCGCCCAGGGAATGGCCTCGCCCGTATAGGCCGCGCCGACCAGAAGCAGGCCGAGGACAGCAAGGTGCAGCGGATAGATGCGGAAGACGCGCTTGACCAGGAACGGGACCACGCCGTTGCCACGCAGGTCGCCATATACATTGGTCAGGATATAGCCGCTGAGCACGAAGAACGCGTCCACTGCAGTGAAGCCCGGCCAAATCGCGTTGCAGACCGGGCGCACGCAATCGACCTGATGCAGGGCGACGAGGCTGATCAGACCGACGTGATGGAAGACGACATAAAGCGCCGCGATCCCGCGCAAAGACGCCAAAGGCTTGTTTTCGGAGACGAGCGGCGTCACGTGGGCTCCTGGATGGAACGGCATCCGCAATAGCCCACGCCATTCGGGATCAGCAAGCGCGATGGTCCAACGCGACCGATGACCCTATATAAGCAGTATCCATCCTAGGAGCTTACCTTGGTACCATCCAATCGCTTCGCGCCGCGTGCCGACGACGAAGACCCCGACGCCCCCGACGTTCCCGAGCCGATGGGCCCCGACACAAAGGAGCCCGACGACAACAGGACGCTCTCGTCGCCGATCAACGAGCTGGAAACCCGGCTGTTCAACACCCGCAAGGTGCTGGTGTTCGGCGCGATCAACGACAAGGTCGCCCGCGATGTGACGGGACGGCTGCTGGCATTGGCGAGCGATTCCGACAAGCCGATCGACGTTTATGTGAACTCGCCCGGCGGCCACGTCGAGAGCGGCGACACCATCCACGACATGATCCGGTTCGTCGACACCGTCGCCCCGGTGCGGGTGATCGGCACCGGCTGGGTCGCCAGCGCCGGCGCGCTGATCTTCCTGGCAGGCGCCAAGGAACGGCGACTGTGCCTGCCCAACACGCGCTTCTTGCTGCATCAGCCCATGGGCGGCGTGCGCGGCCCGGCCACCGACATCGACATCGAGGCGCGGGAGATCATCAAGATGCGCGAACGCATCAACCGCATCATCGCCCACGAGACTGGGCAGACGATGGAGCGTGTCATCCGCGACACCGACCGCAACTACTGGATGAGCGCGGAGGAGGCGATCGCCTACGGCATGGTCGCCCGCATCATCACGAGCATGTCGGACCGCTGACCTTAGACAACCGGCCGGGCCTGCTGAGGGTCCGGCCGGCCTAGCGCGGCCTCGACTCGGTTCCACCCGCCGCCGGGTATGCCGAAGCGCAGCCAGGCTGGCTCGGCGTCGAAACGGCGGACCAGGATGCCGGCGCGGCCGAGCCGGTTGAACATTTTTGAGGTTTCCTCATACCGACGCACGCGCTCTCCCTGCGGGAGAGGGTCGGGGTGAGGGTTGTCAGAAGAACAGTCAGCGGAAAGCGAGGCCAGGCGGAACAGCCGCGTGCCGCCGATGACCCGCAGGCCCGCCTCGGTCAATAGGTCGTCGAGCCGGGCCACGTTGCGGTCCAGGCGCACCCGCGTGGCGGCGAGCCAGGCGCTGTCCGCCAGCGCCGCAGTGCCGATCTCGACCGCGGCGCTGCTTACCGCCCACGGGCCCAGCGCCGCTCGGATGGTATGCGCCATCGCAGGCGCTGCGACCGCAAAACCCAGCCGTAATCCGGCCAAGCCATAGGTCTTGCCGAAGGACCGCAGCACGATCGCATTGCCCGGAAGCTGGGGCGCGAGGCTCAGGCCCGGGTCTTCGAGGTCGGCGAACGCCTCGTCCACCACGACCGCGCCGACCTGCGCGGCAAGCGCCAACAGGTCCGTATCGCGCGTTCGGCGGCCATCGGGATTATTGGGATTGCACAACACCACGCCGGGTTGGCCGCCCAGCGACCTGATGCCGGCAACGACCGAAACGCTGGTGCCAGCCGCCGCCCATGCGGCCGCGTGTTCGGCATAGGTATGCCCGACGACGGCGACGCTTCCGAGCCGCAGCAGGCGCGGCAGCAGGCTGATCAGAATCTGCGTGCCTGGCGCCGCTACGACCATGCGGGGATCGGCGACGCCATAGGCCCGGGCCGCCGCGGTCTCAAGCCGCCGCACCTCCTCGGGTTCGGGAAGGCGATGGAACGTCTCGGGCCGCAGGGGGGCGACCGGATAAGGCATGGGATTGATCCCGGTCGAGAGGTCGATCCACGGCACCGGCGCTCCGGGGAACCGCGCCCGCGCTGCGATCAACCCGCCGCCATGCGCAATCGCCGAATCCGAGTCCGCCATGGTAGCTCCTACGCGATGCCCCTTTCGTCCAACCTGGGCCTGATCGCCTGCGCCCTGGTGCTGGAGGCCGCGGCGGGATACCCCGAAGCGTGGGTCCGCGCCATCGGTCATCCGGTGATGTGGGTGGGCGCGCTGATCGGCCGGTTGGACCGGGCCTGGAATCGCGACGCGCTTGACCCCCGCACCCGCCGGCGCCGGGGCGTGGTGGCGGTGCTGGTGCTGCTGGCGGCGAGTGCCGGGCCAGCGGGCGTGTTGCAGGCGATGCTGTCCGCCGTGTTGCCGCCTGCCTTGTCGCTGCTGCTTGCAGGGATCGCCGCCAGCGCGTTGCTCGCGCAGCGCAGCCTGTGGCGCTTCGTCGCCGCGGTCGGGCGCGGCCTGCGCCAGGGTGGCCTGCCCGCCGGCCGTATTGCCGTCGCCCATATCGTCGGCCGCAACACGGCGACGTTGGACGAGCACGGCGTGGTCCGCGCCGCCATCGAGAGCTTGGCCGAGAACTTCTCCGATGGCGTCGTCGCCCCGGCGCTTTGGGGGGCGCTGCTCGGCCTGCCGGGGATCGCCGCCTACAAAACGGTGAACACCGCCGACAGCATGATCGGACACCTGACGCCCCGGCACCGCGAGTTCGGCTGGGCGTCGGCCCGGCTGGACGATTGGATCAACCTTCCGGCCTCTCGCCTCGCAGCCGCTTGGCTCGTGCTGGCCGCATGCCTGCACTCCGGAGCCTCGCCGCCTGGAGCGCTCCGGGCGGTGTGGCGGGATGCCGGGCGGCACCGGTCGCCGAACGCCGGCTGGCCGGAGGCCGCGATGGCTGGGGCACTCGGTCTGCGGCTCGCGGGGCCGCGTGTATACGGCGACACCCGGGTGGACGACGCCTGGATGGGCGATGGCCGGGCGAAGGCCGAACCGCGCGACCTCGACCGGGCGCTTGCGCTGTATCGCACGGCATGCGCGCTGCAGATCGCCACGGCGGTGCTGCTATGGGTCGCTACGCTGCGAGGCTGAGCAACCGGTCCACGTCCATATGCGCCTCCAGATGCCGGGCGAGCTGGTCCAGCACGCTTTCTACCGCGTCGTCGTGGCAGTGGCCCGATGGTGCGGCTCCCCACCGCGTCAGCCACGCGCCGCGCTGCGCATCGTCGGCGAACAGGCCGTGCATATAGGTGCCGAGCACCGAGCCGTCCGCCGAGCAGGCCCCGTCCGCGCGCCCGTCCGACAAATGCAGCAGCGGACGCGCCGTCGCCGGGCCGGTAGTGCGGCCCATATGCATCGCATAGCCGCGGAAAGGCACGCCGTCGCCGGTCCGGCCCGACACCTCCGCCAGCCGCTTTTCGCCCGTGAGCACGGTTGCTACATCCAGCAACCCGAGCCCCGTGACCCGGCCCGTGGCTCCTTCGATCCCCTGCGGGTCGTCGATCCACCGACCGAGCATCTGATACCCGCCGCATAGGCCGAGAACCCGCCCGCCGCGGCGGTGATGCGCGAGGAGGTCGATGTCCCACCCGGTAGCCCGTAGGTCGGCCAGATCGGCAATCGTCGCCTTCGACCCGGGCAGGATCACCAGGTCGCACACCGGCAGCGGCGTGCCCAGCGGCACCAAGGCTAGATCCACGTCCGACTCGGCCGCCAACGGGTCCAGGTCATCGAAGTTGGCGATACGCGGCAGCACGGGGACCGCGATCCGCAGCCGCGCGCCGGGCCGGCGTTCGCCTCCGGCCAGGTCCGCCGCGTCCTCTGCCGGCAACCGGATGGCTCCAGGAAAATGCGGCACGAGCCCAAGCGGCGCCCAGCCGGTGCGTGCCGCAATCGTGGCCATGCCGGCGTCGAACAGCGTAGGATCGCCGCGCATCCGGTTCACGATGAAGCCGCGGACCATGCAGGCGTCGTCGCGGTCCAGCACCGTATGGGTGCCCACCAGGCTGGCGATCACGCCGCCGCGGTCGATGTCGCCGACCACCACCACAGGAGTCCCCGTGGCACGGGCGAACCCCATGTTGGCGATGTCGCTGGCGCGGAGATTAACCTCGGAGGCGCTGCCGGCGCCCTCGACCAGGATCAGCTCGGCCTCGCCGCCCAATTTGGCAAAGCTGTCGAGCACGAAGGGCATCAGGCCGGGCTTCATCGCCTGATATTCGCGGGCGTGGGCGGTGGCGTGAACGCGGCCCTGCACGACCACCTGCGACCCGGTGTCGCTCTGCGGCTTCAGCAGCACGGGGTTCATGTGGACGGAGGGCGGCACGCCGGCTGCCCTGGCCTGCAGCGCCTGCGCCCGGCCGATCTCGCCGCCATCAGGGGTAACGGCGGCGTTGTTCGACATGTTCTGCGGCTTGAACGGCCGCACTGCGATGCCCCTCCGCAGGCACGCCCGCGCCAGCCCGGCAACCAGCAGCGACTTGCCGACGCTCGATCCGGTGCCCTGCAGCATGATGGCCCGGGCTACCAAGGCTTCGCCATCAGAACTCGATGCCCTCCTGCGCCTTAACACCCGCGGCGAAGTGGTGTTTTACCAATGTCATCTCAGTCACCAGATCGGCGGCTTCGATCAAGGCCGGGCGGGCGTTGCGGCCGGTGATCACGACGTGCAGCCCCGCCGGGCGGGTCGCCAGCGCCGCCAGCACCTCCGCCTCCTCCAGATAATCGTAGCGCAGCGCGATATTCAGCTCGTCGAGCACCAGCAGCGACAGGCCGGGCTGCTGCATCATCGCCACAGCCTGATCCCAGGCGCGGCGGCAGGCGGCGACGTCGCGGTCGCGGTCCTGCGTCTCCCAGGTGAAGCCCTCGCCCATGGTGTGCCACTCCACCAAGTCGCCGAAGCGGACCAGGGCGTCACGCTCCCCGGTGCTCCAGGCGCCCTTGATGAACTGCACCACCCCCGTCCGGCGCCCGCGCCCCACCATGCGCAGCAACAGGCCGAACGCGGCGGTGCTCTTGCCTTTGCCCGGCCCGGTGTGGACCATCAGCAGGCCTTTTTCCAACGTCTTGCCCGCAACCTCCGCGTCCTGGACGGCCTTGCGCTTGGCCATCTTGGCCGCATGCCGTTCCGCGTCACTCATCCTTGGCTCCCTTCACCAACAGTGGAAGCCCCGCCACCATGAACACGACCCGACCGGCTCGCGCCGCAATCCGCTGGTGCAGCCGGCCGACTTGGTCGCGGAAGCGCCGGGCGAGCGCGTTGTCGGGCACGATGCCGAGGCCGACTTCGTTCGACACCAGCACCGTCGGGGCGGGCCGGGCCAGCGCCCCGTCTAGCGCTGCCTCCGCGGCTGCAAAGTCCGCATTGCCCAGCATCAGGTTGGTGAGCCAGAGCGTCAGGCAATCGACCAGCACCGGCGCGTCGCCAGCATCCCGCAGCGCGGCTGCAAGCTCCAGCGGCGCCTCGGTCGTGCACCACCCCGCTGCACGCCGCTCCTGGTGCTCGGCGATCCGTGTCCGCATCTCGTCGTCGAACGCCTGCGCCGTCGCGACATACACCCAGGGCGGGGCGAGGCGCGTCACCAAGCCCTCGGCATAGCGGCTTTTACCCGACCGCGCGCCACCCAGCACGAGGGTCAATTGGGGGATGGCCGAAGCATTCGCCAGAGCATTCGATTGACAGGACAAGAGCCGGGACATACTGCACAACAGATGGTCCCGCCACCCGGCGCAATCCGGTTGGCGGGTTAATAGGGAATGCGGTGCAATGCCGCAGCTGCCCCCGCAACTGTAAGCGGTGAGCCGCCCGTCGCATGCCACTGGGCCAGAACCCCGGGAAGGCAGGCGGGCAGCGCGGTTCCGAAGGCGGGACCAGATCCGTGAGCCAGGAGACCTGCCATCGCTGAGGTAAGCAGCCGAAGGCTGCGCATCTCACCTGAGGTAAGCGGCCGAAGGCTGCGCACCTCGACGACGACGCGCGGCCGGGCGGGGTGCCTCGGCGGCGGCGATGCCCGGCGGATACGTCCCTGGGCGTCGATCTGCGGAGCCATGCCCCCGCAGGCGTTCGGCACCCCGTGTTTTGCCAGGACGCACCGGAGGCTGCCCTATGACTAAGACATCGATCCCGACGCTGCATGTTTGCACGACCTGCCGCGCCGGCCAGGCACTGGCGGACAGTGACCCACGGCCGGGCCAGACCATGCTCGATGCCGTCGCGAGCCTGCTTGACCCGCAGGCGCCCGTTGTCGAGTTGAGAAAGGTCGTGTGCCTGTCCAGCTGCGATCACGGCTGTGCCGCGGCGATCTCCGCGCCGGGTAAATGGACCTATCTGCTCGGCCGGCTCGAGCATGGCATGGCGGCAGACCTGCTGAGCTACGCCGAAACCTATGCGCGCTCCGCCACCGGCACCGTCCTGCCGTCCCGCCGCCCGGCGTCGCTGGCCCGCGTCGTGCTGGGCCGGATGCCGGACCTGACCCAGGAGCGCGCCGCATGACCATTGGGAAGATCCCGGCGACGGTCATCACCGGCTTCCTCGGCGCGGGCAAGACCACGGTGCTGCGCCACCTTATCGAGAATGCCGGCGGACGCCGCCTGGCGATCATCGTGAACGAGTTCGGCGCGGTCGGCGTCGACGCCGACCTGCTGCGCGGCTGCGGCATCCCGGCCTGCGAGGAGGCGGACATCGTCGAGCTGGCCAACGGCTGCTTGTGCTGCACCGTCGCCGACGAGTTCCTGCCGGCGATGGAGGCGTTGCTGAACCGCGCCGAACCGCCAGAGCACATCGTGATCGAGACCTCGGGCCTCGCCTTGCCGAAGCCGCTGCTTAAGGCGTTCGGCTGGCCCAGCATCCGCTCCCGCATCACGGTGGACGGGGTGATCGCCGTGGTGGACGGCCCCGCGGTCGCCGCTGGGCGCTTTGCCCATGACCCGGCCGCGGTGGCCGCGCAGCGCCTGGCCGACCCCGGACTCGATCACGATAATCCGCTGGCGGAGGTGTTCGAGGACCAGCTGCAATCGGCCGACCTGGTGATGCTGAACAAGGCCGACCTACTCGACTCCGGGACATTGGCGCAGGTGCGCATGACGATCGCCGCCGGGTTGCCGCGCGCAGTACGAACCGTAGCGGCGCATGAAGGCCGGGTCGACCCGGCGGTCCTGCTGGGCCTGCACGCCGCGGCGGAGGACGACCTGGCGGCCCGCCCGTCCCATCACGACGCCGAGGACGGCGCGCACGAGCACGACGATTTCGAAAGTTTTGTCGTGTCCATTCCCGAGACGGACGCGCCCGATGCGCTCATCGCCCGGCTTAGGTCCATCGCGGAGGCGCACCAGATCCTCCGCATCAAGGGTTTTGCCGCGGTCCGGGGCAAGCCGCTACGGCTGGCGGTACAGGGCGTCGGCGGCCGGTTCCGCCAGGAGTTCGACCGTGCCTGGGCGCCGGGGGAGGCCCGGCTGGGGCACTTGGTGGTCATCGGCGAAACCGGCCTCGACCGTGCGGCGATCGAAGCCGGCATGACCGCCTGACGCCATGCACCTGCTGGTACGCGAGACACGCACGCTGGATGAGGCCGAGGCCGCCTGCGACCTGGGCCAGACCGCCGCCGACATCGTCGTGCTGTCGTTCTCGGACGCCGATTTGGGGGCGCTGGCGGGCGCGTGGCAGGCGATGGCCGGGGCGCCGGGCCTGCGGTTGGCGAGTCTCGCGCGGCTGCGGCATCCGATGTCGGTGGACCTTTATCTGGAGCAGGTGCTGACCCATGCGCGCTGCGTCGTGGTGCGGCTGCTCGGCGGGTTGGACTACTGGCGCTATGGGGCGGAGGAGGTGGCGGCGCTGTGCCGGGCACGGGGCATCGCGCTCGCGTTGCTGCCCGGCGACGGGTTGGACGATGCCCGGCTGGCGGTGCTGTCGACCGTCGGTCCCGATGCGCTCGCGCGGCTGGACGCCTGTTTTCGTTATGGCGGCCCGGCCAACATGGCGCATGCGCTACGGCTGGCGTCGCACTTGGCCGGCCCATGCGCCGACGGGCATGAGGCGGCCGAGCCGGTGCCGCAACACGGGATTCACGCGCTGGACCTTGTTGAGGACCGGCCGCTTGCCGCGGTCGTGTTCTACCGCTCGCATCTGCTCTCTGCCGACATCGCTCCGATCGAAGCGTTGATGGCGGCTCTTCGCGTCCGCGGCCTGGCGGTCGGCGCCCTGTATGTGTCCAGCCTCAAGACGCCCGACAGCGCGGCCTATGTCGCTGCCACGCTCGGCGCCTGGCGCCCCGCGATTGTGCTGAACGCCACCGGCTTTGCTGCGCGGCAGGGGGATGCGGGATCGCCGCTCGATGCGCCGGGAGCGCCAGTGCTCCAGCTCGTGCTGGCGGGTTCGTCGCGGAAGGCGTGGCAGGCGTCCTCACGCGGATTGTCGCAGACCGATCTTGCGATGCTGGTGGTGCTGCCGGAGCTCGATGGACGGCTGCTGACGGGGGCGATCTCGTTCAAGGACGAGGAGGCGGCGCTGCCGGCGCTGCAGTATGCCCGGACCGTGCATCGCCCCGATCCGGACGGCGTGGCGCTCGCGGCAGACCGAGCGGCGGGCTGGGTGCGCCTGGCGCAGACTCCACGCTCGGAGCGGCGGGTGGCGGTCGTGCTGTCCGACTATCCTGGCGTGGGCGGGCAGCGTGGCCATGCGGTCGGCCTGGACAGCTTCGCCAGCCTCGATGCTATCTTACATGATCTGCGCGACGCCGGGTTCACGACGGGCGAGCTGCCGGATCGGACCGCACTCGTGGACGCGCTATGCCACGCGCCGCCCGCGCCGATGCTGTCGCGTGCTGAATACGCCCCTTTGTTCGACACCCTGCCGGACACCGTGCAGGCGAGCGTGCGCGCCGCCTGGGGCGACCCGCCAGCCGGTTTTACCTTGCAGCATTTGCAACTTGGCAACATGACCGTCGCGATCCAGCCTGACCGCGGCGGCGCGGACCGGCGGGCGTCCTATCACGACCCCGACCAGATGCCCTGCCACGATTACCTTGCCTTCTATCTTTGCCTGCGGCACGGGCTCGACGTGCACGCGATCCTGCATCTGGGCGCCCACGGTTCGCTGGAATGGCTGCCCGGCAAGGCCGCCGCCCTGTCCCCCTCCTGCTTGCCGCGCGCGCTGTCCGGCGGCATGCCGGTCATCTATCCCTTCATCGTCAACAACCCCGGTGAGGCCGCTGTCGCCAAGCGCCGCCTGGGCGCGGTCACCATCGGGCACCTGACGCCTCCCATTGGGGCCAGCGCCGCGCATGGCGAGGCCGTGGTGCTGGAGCGCCTGATCGACGAGTATGCCTCCGCGGACGGCCTGGACCGCCGGCGCACCGGAATGCTGCGGCGGGAGATTCTGGAGCGCGCGGATGCCGCCGGGCTGCTGACCGAAAGCGGCGTGCCGCGCGACGCGGCGGAGGAGGACGCGCTGGCCCGGCTCGACGCCTATTTGTGCGACGTAAAGGACCTGCAGCTCCGGGACGGCCTGCACGTGTATGGCCGCCCGCCGCCGCAGCGGAACCGTATGCTGGACGCGCTACGCCTAGTGGATCCGGGGGCGGATGGCGCGGGGCTGGACGCCTCCGCAGGGGCGGAGCGTGCGGCGCTGTTGGCGGCGCTGGATGGGGGCTTCGTGGCGCCAGGCCCGGCCGGCGCGCCGACCCGCGGCCGGGCGGACGTGCTGCCGACCGGGCGCAACCTCGCCACCATCGATCCGCGCGGTGTCCCCACCCGCTCCGCCGTCGCCCTGGCGGAGCGGGCCGCCGTCGAGCTGCTGCGCCGCCATTTGCAGGACCATGGCGAGTGGCCGCGCAGCCTCGTGATCGACGTTTGGGGCAGCGCCAGCATGCGCACCGGAGGCGAGGACCTGGCATTGGCCTTCGTGCTGCTGGGCGCCCGTCCGGTTTGGGACGCGGGGTCGGCACGGGTGAGCGGGTTCGAGGTGCTGCCGATCGCGTTGCTCGACCGGCCGCGCGTGGATGTCACGCTGCGCATCTCCGGCCTGTTTCGCGACGCGTTCCCCGGCCAGGTGGCGCTGTTCGACAGCGTGGTTCGCGCCATCGCCGAGCGGGACGAGGCTGCAGATTGGAACCCGCTGGCCGCGGTGGCGCATGGCCTGACGGGGGAGGCGCTGCGCCGGGCGACGATACGCATTTTCGGCGCACCGGCGGGGCAGTACGGCGCAGGCGCCCCGTCCGGCGGCGCCTATCTGGCTGCCTCCGCCGGCGCCTACGGCCAAGGATTGGAGGGCGCGCCCGACCCGGCCGGCCTCGCTGGACGCGTGGGCGCGGCTGACGCCTTCGTGCATCAGCAGGACCACGCCGAGGCCGACCTGCTGGACAGCACGGAGCACGCGGCGCATGAGGGCGGGTTCGCCGCCGCCGCTGCTGCGTTGGGCGGGGCGCCAGCGCTCTATCACCTCGACACCTCCCGCCCCGATGCGCCGCGGGCGCGCACCGTGGCCGAGGAGATTGCCCGCATCGTACGCGGCCGGGCTGCCAACCCGCGCTGGATCGAGGGCATGATGCGCCACGGCTATCGCGGCGCCGCCGAGGTCGCCCGCGGCATCGAGGCGCTGCACGGTTTTGCGATGACGCTCCCCACAAGGTTCGACGCGCCGTTCGACCTGCTGTTCGACGCCACCCTGGGCACGCCGGAGGTCGACGCCTTCCTGCACGCCGCCAACCCGGCGGCCCGCGCTGCCCTGGCCGCCCGCTTCGCCGACGCGCAGGCGCAGGGGCTCTGGCATCCGCGCCGCAACAGCGGGACCGAGCCATGACCATGCAGCGCGGCTGGTGCCCCAGCCTGTATGAGCCGATGGCGACCGGCGACGGCCTGCTGGTGCGGGTGAAGCCGCCGGCCGCACGGCTCAGCAGTGCCGCCGCCCGCGCCCTTGCCGACGCGGCGGCACGCTTCGGCAAGGGCGTGATCGAGCTGACGCGGCGCGGCAACTTGCAGGTCCGCGGCCTGGTCCCGGACAGCGTTCCCGCCTTCGCGGCGGCGATGGTCGCGGCCGGCCTCGCCGATCCCGACCCGGCCACCGAGCGCCGCCGCATCGTCATACCGCCCCCCCTCGCGGGCGACGATCCGGCTGCGGTGCCGGACACTCTGGCGCTGGCCGAGGCGATCGAGCGCATGGTCCCGCCGGGCCTCCCGCCAAAATTCTGCATCGCGATCGAGGGCGGCGGCGTGCTGGGCGGCGCCCCGGCCGTGGACATCGTGATCGATGGCCGGGCCAACACAGCGGAGACGCTCACAGCCCTGCGGCGACGACTGACCGATGCGGTCGGACAACCGCGCGGCGCGATTCAGGCAGCCCGCGCACCCGGACAGGCCATCGGCTTCCATCCTTATGCTACGGGATCGCTCGGCGCGTTCGGCCTCGGCCTGCCGTTCGGCCAGACGGATCCGGCTGGGCTGCGCCGCCTTGCCGACCTCGCCGACCGCTTCGGCAGCGGCGCGATCCGCACCAGCCCGTGGCGCGCCGTGCTGCTGGGCCGCGTCCAAACGTGCGACCTGGCAGCTTTACGGGTCGCCGCGGCGGAATGGGTGATCGATCCCGCCGACCCGCGCCTGCGCATCACCGCCTGCGTCGGCAGCCCCGGCTGCGACCGCGCCACCGTGCCCGCCCGTGCCGACGCGGCCCGGCTTGCGGCGTGCGGGGCAGGGGGACCGCTCCACATTTCCGGTTGTGCCAAGGGCTGCGCCTACCCTGGCGGCCCCGCACTGGTGGGTGAGGCCGGGTGCTATAGCCGGGTGCAGGACTGGAGCGCGGGCATCGCACCAGCCCCCCAAGGCTTGACGCTGGAACAGGCGGCCCTGGCATGAATGGGCGCAATTACATCCGGGACGGCGCCGCGATCTACGCGCAATCCTTTGCCACCATCCGGAATGAGGCCGACCTGTCCCGCTTCACCCCCGAGGAGGCCCGGGTCGCCGTCCGGGTTATCCATGCCTGCGGCGTGGTCGAAATCACCGACGACCTGGAGTTCAGCCCCGGCTTCACCGCCGCTGCCCGCGCCGCGTTGCTGGCCGGCCGCCCCGTCCTGTGCGACAGCAAGATGGTCGCGCACGGCATTACCCGCGCCCGCCTGCCGGCCGACAACGCCGTCATCTGCACCTTGGACGCGCCCGAAACGCCCGGTATTGCCGCCCGCATCGGCAATACCCGCTCCGCGGCGGCGCTGGAGCTGTGGCGCCCGCATCTCGCCGGCGCGCTGGTGGCGATCGGCAATGCGCCTACGGCATTGTTCCATTTGCTCGACCTCCTCGATGCCGGCGCGCCGTATCCCGCGGCGATCATCGGCATGCCCGTCGGCTTCGTCGGCGCGCTCGAATCCAAGCAGGCGCTCGCGGCGGACGGACGCGTGCCGTTCGCCACCGTGCACGGCCGGCGCGGCGGCAGCGCCATGGCGGTCGCCGCCGTCAACGCCCTGGCCAGCGAGCGCGAATGAGCAGCACGCGGATAACGGGGACGCTGCAGGTCGTCGGCATGGGTCCCGGGGCCCCGGACCTGCTGACGCTTCGGGCCGCGCGCATCCTGGCGGCGGCCGAGGTCGTCGCGTTCTTCGCCAAGCGCGGCCGCCCCGGCCACGCCCGCAGCATCGCCGCCACGCATCTCAACCCCGCTGCCGAGGAACTGCGCTTCGAGTATCCCTACACCACCGAGATCGACGTCCACGATCCACGCTACGAGCCCGGCATCCGGGCCTTCTACGAGGCCTCCGCCGCCATCGTCGCCGCAAGACTCGACGCCGGGCAGGACGTGGCGCTGCTGTGCGAGGGCGATCCGTTCTTCTACGGTTCCGCCATGTACCTGTTCGACCGGCTGCGCGCCACGCACGCCACCGTGGTCACGCCCGGCATCACCAGCATGAGCGGCTGCTGGGCGCAGGCGCGGCTGCCGATGACGCATGGCGACGACGTGCTGACGGTGCTGCCCGGCACGCTGGATGCCGAGAGCCTCGCCGCCCGGCTCGCCACCAGCGACGCTGCCGTCATCATGAAGGTCGGGCGTAACCTGCCGAAAATCCGCACGGCACTCCAATCCGCCGGGCTGGCGGACCGCGCGCTGTATGTCGAGCGCGGCACCATGCCGGACGGCCGCATGACCCCGCTGACCAGCCTGGCCGAGGACCGGGCGCCGTATTTCTCGCTCGTCCTGGTCCCCGGCCGGCAACGGTCACGATGAGCGGGCGGCTCACGATCGTCGGTCTTGGCCCGGGTGCCGCGGGCATGCAGACCCCGCAAGCGACGGCGGCGTTGGCCGCTGCCACCGACCTCGTGGGCTACACGACCTACCTGGACCGTGTGCCCCAGTGTTCCCGTCAGGTCCGCCATGCCTCGGACAACCGCGTCGAACTCGACCGCGCCCGCCATGCCCTCTCGCTCGCCGCCGCCGGGCGGGAGGTGGCCGTCGTGTCGTCCGGCGACCCCGGCGTGTTCGCGATGGCGAGCGCAGTGTTCGAGGCTGTGGAGCACGGCGACCCCACGTGGCGCGGGCTCGACATCGTCGTCGTGCCCGGCATTTCCGCCGTGTTCGCCACCGCCGCCCGGCTGGGCGCGCCGCTTGGCCACGACTTCTGCGTGCTCTCGCTTTCGGACAACCTGAAGCCGTTCGATGTCGTTCTGGCCCGGCTCACCGCCGCCGCCTCGGCCGGGTTCGTGATCGCGCTGTACAACGCTGCCTCCCGCGCCCGACCCTGGCAGCTTGCCGCCGCGTTGGACGTGTTGCGGCCCATCCTGCCGGCCGCGACCCCCGTGGTGCTCGCCGCCGCCATCAGCCGCGAGGATGAGCGGATCGAGGTCACGACCCTCGGTGACGCCGATCCGGCCCGCGCCGACATGCGAACCCTGGTGCTGATCGGCTCTGCCTCTACCCGGCGGATCGAGCGCCGCGGCGCGACCCCTTGGCTCTACACGCCCCGCTTCCACGTGGCGGCCACATGATCGAGCCATGCCAGCGCGCCCGCGGCATCCGGCACGGTCTCGCCAGGCGGGGGAGGGGGCCGCGCAACCATCACGACCTGCACGCCCAGCGCCCGCGCCGCCGCCAGCTTAGGTGCGGTCGCGGCACCGCCGGAGTTCTTGGTGACCATCACCTCGATCCCTTCCTGCTCCAGCAACCGGCGCTCCTCGTCCTCGCGGAATGGCCCGCGCGCCGCGATATGCCGGGCCGTCGCCGGCAGCAGGGCAGGGTCCGGCGGCTCCACGCTGCGGATCAAGTAGCGGTGCCAGGGCGCAAGGCCGAAGGGCGCCAGCTCCTGCTGCCCGACCGTCAGGAATACCCGGCGCGGTTCGGCGCCAAGCGCCTGCGCAGCGGCCGGCATGTCCGGGACCTCGGCCCAGCGATCGCCGGGGCATGGTGCCCATTGCGGGCGCAGCACGGTGACCAGCGGCACCTTGGCGATCGCGGCAGCCGCCGCCGCGTTCCGGCTGATCCGCACGGCGAACGGGTGCGTAGCGTCGATCAACGCCGCCACGCCATGCGCCTGCAGATACGCCACGAGCCCCTCCACCCCGCCGAACCCGCCGCGCCGCGCCGGAATGGCGGGCAGCACCGGCGCCCTGGTGCGCCCGGCGAGCGACAGCACCGGCCGCATCCGCGCATCGCCCGTCAATGCGGCAGCGATGGCCGAAGCCTCCGTCGTGCCGCCGAGTATCAGGACCTGCATGGCGGGACACAAGCATGAACCCGCCCTGGCTGGCCATACTCGGCGTGAACGAGGACGGCGTGCTGTCCCCCGAGGCCCGCACGCTGCTCGCCGACGCGGCCCTGGTCGTCGGCGGCGCGCGGCACCTGGCGCTGGCTGACGCCGTGATCCGCGGCGACTGCCTGGTTTGGTCCAACCCGCTCGCGGCGTCGCTCGACGCCATCATGGCTTGCCGTCCCCGCCCGGTTGCGGTGCTCGCGTCCGGCGACCCGTTTTGCTACGGCATCGGCAGCACGCTCGCGCCGCTGGTGCCTGCGGCCGAGCGGCTGTGCATCCCCGCGCCGTCCTCCTTCGCGCTGGCCTGCGCCCGGCTCGGCTGGGCCGCGCAGGACTGCGCCACCATCTCGTTCTGCGGCCGGCCATTGGCCCCATTGGCTCCGCTGATGCAGCCCGGCGCCCGCATCCTGGCGCTCTCGGCCGATGCCGGCACGCCGGGCCTGGTCGCGACCCTGCTGCAGGCGCGCGGCTTCGGTCCCTCGATCCTGCACGTACTGGAATCGCTGTCCGGCCCGCATGAGCGCATCCGCACCACTACGGCGGCCTGGTTCCGCCTTGCGGATATCCATCCGCTGAACCTGCTGGCCATCGAGGTCGTGGCGGCACCCGGCGCCCAGCCCATCCCGCTCACCAGCGGCCTGCCGGATGCCCTGTTCGAGCATGACGGCCAGATCACCAAGCAGGAAATCCGGGCCATGACCCTCGCTGCCCTGGCGCCCCGTCGCGGCGAACGGCTGTGGGATATCGGCGCAGGCTCCGGCGCCATCGGCATCGAGTGGCTGCTGCGGCATCCGGCGAACCAAGCCGTCGCGATCGAGCGCCATCCCGAACGCGCCGCCCGCGCCGCCCGCAACGCCGTGTCGCTGGGCGTGCCGCATCTGCAGGTCGTCGGCGCTCCGGCCTCCGCCGTTCTGGCCGGGCTGCCGCGGCCCGACGCGGTATTCATCGGCGGTGGCGCCCACGAACCGGGCGTCATCGACACCGCCTGGGCCGCATTGCCGTCGGACGGCCGCCTGGTTGCCAATGCCGTCACCATCGAGACGGAGGCCGCACTCCTCGCCGCCCGCGCGCGGTTCGGCGGCACGCTGTCCCGCCTATCGGTCGAGCGGCTCGACCGCGTCGGCGGCATGCACGGCTACCGCCCGGCCATCACGGTCACGCAGTGGCACGCGGTCAAGCCATGATCGTCGCGGGCCTCGGTTTCCGCAGCGGCTGTCCGGCGGACGATGTTTTCCATGTGGTCCGCACGGCTGAGGCTCTTGCCGGCTGCATCGCGGGCTCGCTCGCCGTCCCGGACTGGAAGCGTGGCGAACCCGGCCTGCTAGCCGCAGCGGCTCGCCTGGGCCTGCCTATCGCCTTCATCGACACGACCGCGCTGACCGCCATTCAGCCATGCTGTCCCACCCGGTCGGCCATCGCCGAGCGCGAGACCGGCATCGCCTCGGTGGCCGAGGGCGCGGCGCTGGCGGCATTCGGCGGGCGTCTGCTGCTGGCCCGCATCGCACATGGCGGCGCCACCTGTGCGTTGGCCGGGCCATGACGGTCCACTTCATCGGCGCGGGCCCCGGCGCCGCCGATCTCATCACGGTGCGCGGCCGGGACCTGCTGGCGCGCTGCCCGGTGTGCCTGTATGCCGGGTCGATCGTGCCGCCGGCCATGCTGGCGCATTGCCGGCCCGGCGCCCGGATGGTGGACACCGCGCCGCTGTCGCTCGACGGGATCGAGGCCGAGTTCATCGCGGCCCACTTTGCCGGACAGGACGTGGCGCGGCTGCACTCCGGCGACCTATCGATCTACAGTGCCGTCGCCGAACAGCTCCGCCGGCTGGACCGGCACGGCATCCCCTGGACCCTGACCCCCGGCGTCCCCGCCTTTGCGGCCGCTGCGGCGGTGCTGGGCACCGAGCTGACCGTTCCCGAGGTCGCCCAAAGCGTCGTGCTCACCCGGCTGCCCGGCCGCGCCTCCGCCATGCCACCGGCCGAAACGCTGGCCGCCTTCGCTGCGACCGGCGCCACGCTCGCCATCCACCTCGCCATCGACAAGCTCATGGAAATCGTCGCAACCCTCGTTCCGTTCTACGGCGCGGACTGCCCGGTGGCGATCGTGGTGCGTGCGACCTGGCCCGACCAGCGCGTCCTGCGCGGCACGCTGTCCAGCATTGCCGCTGTCCTTGCCGCCAACCCGGCCGAGCGCACCGCGATGATTTTGGTCGGCCGCGCATTGCACCCAGCCGACTTCCGCGACAGCGCGCTCTATAGCCCAGGCTATGCCCGCCGGTTCCGCGACGGTGCCGCGTGAACCCGATCGAACCCCGCCTGGCCCATCAGCACGCCTTCCCGGTCGAACAGCACGATTTCCAGCGCTGTGTCCGCCCCCGCCAGCACCGCCGCCGCGGTTTGCCATGCCGCACGGGCGACCACGTCCCCCAATGGCACGCCCTGACCGGCCGCAGCGGCAAACGCCTCGGCTACGGTATTCGCGCCGGCGATCCGCTGAGCCAACCCGGTATCGGCAACCAACGTTGCCAGCGCCGGCAGGTCGGCAGAGCCATGCTTCGAATGCAGGTCCAACCGGCCCTGGGCCAGCTTGCTCATCTTGGCGACACCCCCGGCGATGGTGATGCGCGGCACGGGATGGCGCCGCAGATACTTCAGCAACGCGCCCGCGAAGTCGCCCATCTCCAGCAACGCCGTTTCCGGCAGGCCGTGCAGCGCCTGGATTGCCGCCTCCGACGTGCTGCCGGTGCTGCCGGCCACATGATCCAGCCCGATGGCGCGTGCCACGTCGATGCCGCGATGGATGGTGTCGATCCAGGCGGCGCAGGAATACGGCACCACGATCCCCGTCGTGCCCAGGATCGACAGCCCGCCCACGATGCCCAGCCGGCCGTTCAAGGTCTGCGCTGCCAAGGTCTCGCCGCCGGGGACCGACAGCTCGACCACCACGTCCGGCGCCTGGGCGACCTCTGCCAAAGCGGCGCGGATCATGGCGCGCGGGACCGGGTTGATGGCGGGCTCGCCGGGCGGGATCGGCAGGCCGGGCCGGGTCACGGTGCCGACGCCGGGACCGGCGCGGAACAGCACGCCGCTGCCGGGTGCTCCAGCAGACACGCGCGCGAACACCAGCGCCCCGTGCGTCACGTCCGGGTCGTCGCCGGCGTCCTTCACCACTCCCGCCATGGCTGTGCCGGGTTCCAGCACCGTTTCGGCGAGGGTGAACGACACACGCTGGCCGCGCGGCAGGGCGATCTCGACCGGGTCCGGGAACTCGCCGGTCAGCAGCGCGGTGAACGCAGCCTTTGCCGCCGCCGTGGCGCAGGCCCCGGTCGTCCAGCCCCGGCGCAGCGGACGCAGCTCTTCCACGAGGCAAAGTATAGGGGCCAAACGCCATGACGCCGAGGGGTCTCGTGATCGGCGCTCCGCGCTCCGGGTCCGGCAAGACGACAGTGACCCTGGCGCTGATCGCCGCTCTGCGCCGCCGCGGCCTGGTGGTGCGGGCCGCCAAGTCCGGACCCGACTACATTGATCCCGCGTTCCACGCCGTCGCCAGCGGCGCGCCCGTGCCGAACCTCGATAGCTGGGCGATGCCGCCGCCACTGCTCGACCGGCTGGCCGCCGAAGCCGCGTCGGGCGCGGCGTTGCTGGTCGTGGAGTCCGCCATGGGCCTGTTCGACGGTGTCGCCGGCCCGCCGGGACGCACTGGCGCCGCGGCGGACCTCGCGGCCCGGCTGCGCCTCCCGGTGCTGCTGGTGCTCGATGTGTCGGGTCAATCGCAGACCGCGGCGGCCGTCGCCCGCGGCTTTGCCACGCATGATCCGGCCGTTTTGATTTGCGGCGTGGTGCTGAACCGCGTCGGCAGCGAGCGGCACCGCCTGGGCGCCACGGTCGCCATCGAGGCGGTCGGTCTGCCGGTACTCGGCGCCCTGCCGCGTGATCCAGCGCTGACCTTGCCGGAGCGGCATCTCGGCCTGGTGCAGGCCGCCGAGCATCCGGACTTGCCAGCCCTCCTGGACCGCCTGGCCGACCAGGCCGAGCAGCATTTAGATCTCGACGCCATCCTACGTCATGTCGCACCCGTCGCTGACCACGGCCCGTCAGCTTTAGCGCTGCCACCGCCGGGCCAATGCGTGGCGCTGGCGGCCGATGCCGCGTTCAGTTTCGTCTATGCCCACCTCATCGAAAGCTGGCGCAGCGCCGGTGCCGAAATCGTCCGCTTCTCACCCCTCGCCAACGAGCCGCCGCCCGAGCGCTGCGATGCCTGCTGGCTCCCCGGCGGCTACCCTGAACTGCACGCCGCCCGCCTATCCGCTGCGACCCGCTTCATCACGGGTTTGGCATGCTTCGCGCAAACCCGGCCCGTGCACGGCGAGTGCGGCGGCCACATGGTGCTCGGCCGGGGAATCGAGGACGCATCCGGCGCCCGGCACGCCATGGCCGGCCTCCTCGCCCACGAAACCAGCTTCGCCCGCCGTAAGATGCACCTGGGCTACCGCGAGGCGACGCTTCTCACCGACGCCCCGATCGGCCGTGCCGGCACGGTCGTCCGTGGGCACGAGTTCCACTACGCCAGCACCACCGATCCCGGCACGGATGCGCCGTTGGCCACTTTGCGGGACGCCACTGGAAAAAACCTGGGAAACGCGGGTGGACAGCGTGGCTACGTCACTGGCAGCTTCTTCCACGTAATTGCTCCGGCCGCCTGATGCGGGTTGAAGGGCTCCAGGGAGTTTCCGCATGAGGCGTGCACTTGCATGGTTCGGCCTGCTTGCATTCTTGCCCGTTGCCGCTCTGGCCCAGGCGGTGCCGAACATCCCGGAGGCGAACCGCAGCAGCCTTGCTCCACCTGTCACCACAAAGGACATCCTCGCGGCCGAGCGAGAGGCGGCGAACATCTTCAGCGTGAAGTCGTATGGCGCAAAGGGCGACGGTGCGGCCAATGACGCCCCGGCGTTCATGGCGGCGTTCTCCGCCTGCTATGCGGCAGGTGGCGGCACCGTACGGGTTCCCAGCACTGGGCACGCCTACCATCTGGCGACCGGTTTGGTCCTTGATGGCGGCGCCTGCGGCTTGGTGGGTGACGGGGTGCCAAGCTGGCCGGGGCCGGTCGGCACCGAGGCGCAGTGGACGACGGTGGGGTCATGGGTCTCCTGCGACGACACCGTGCATCCTTGCTTGCTGTTCAACAGCTCGGGGTATGTGGACGGGATCGACTTCTGGCATCCGCAGCCTACGCCTTCCGCGACCCCTGGCACGCCATGGACACCCACCGGCGTGGCGCCGGCCGGAACCGATCCCAGCCTTTTTCCTTGGACGATCCAATTCAAGCAGAATTTCTCGCGCGCCCGCAATATTCAGATTGCCAATGCAGCCTACGGGATAGACTACGAGTATCCCTGGAACGCGAATATCGCGGGAACGTATAGCGGGTTGGAACACATCTGGGCCGGGTGCTTCAACGTTTGCCTGCGCTTCAAGAGCGTGAACGATACGATGTATGCCTTTGATGTGCATGTCCGGGATATCTGGCAGATCGGCAACTCCAATGTCGTGGACTACATGGAAACCCACCTGACCGGCTGGGACGTGGAATACCTGGACAACCTTCAGGGGTTTGGCCTGGAGTTCTACAAAACTTGGCAGGCCATGTACTTCGCCGACTCCAGCGCGGTGTATGGCACGGGCACGATTACGCACGCCGCCGAGAACCTGCAGCTCACGAATGTGCTGTTCGGCGTCGTCGTGCAGGCGATCCAGTTGCAGTCCGGGACGACTGCCGTCTCGATCGAGTTCGCGAATGTCATTGCCCAGAGCGAGACGGACACCAACCGGGCGGCGTCCTACCTTTTCAACCTGGCGAGCGACAACGCCGACGTCACCTTCAACGGGCTGCGGGTTGCAGCCACGGGCAACGCCATCATGGCTGTCGGCGGCGGCACGAGTGGGCGCGTGCGTATCAACGGATTGACGGTAGGCTCGCCGTTGCAGGCAGGGACGGCGTCGCCCATAAGCGGCTATGACTATTTTGCCACCGGAGCGGCTGCATTCTACTTGGCGCATGGCTCGGCATTGAGCATCCCCACGGGCGTGCAGAGTGTCCAGGCCGCCGCCGGGGCAGGTCCCATCACGTCTTGGGTGGCTAAAGCTGCAGGGGCTGCCAGCAACTGCGGAGGCGTTGTCGCGACAGTCGCGCCGAATACGCCCACGACGCCCTAGGCTCGGCGATTTACCCCAACGCCAGGACGGAACCTCTAGCACTCAGGCGTGGTGCAACAGCATCCGTGGTGTTATAGCCTTTTGTCCAAACTTTAGGTGCTTGTTCGTGCATTACTTCGATCCGGAAATTCATAGATACGGCAGCAAAATCTATTCTCAGAACCCCGAGGATGGTATTATAGAATATATTTTTAAGACATTGAAAATTTCTGAGGGATACTTCGTGGAGTTTGGGGTTGGTCCTCCAGGAGGGCAGACTTTCGAGGTCGCTGGGCTGGAGGCGAACTGCCGTCTTTTACGTGAACGCGGATGGAATGGCTTGTTCATGGATGGACGTAGCTATCCCGCTGGATCAGGCGTTCAGAAGGAATTCATTACAGCGCTCAATATCAACGCTTTGCTCAAGCGGTATGCCGCGCCAGCCGAGATCGACCTCTTCTCGACTGACGTGGATGGGCAGGAGTTTTGGATCTGGATGAACCTGGCATGGCAGCCGAAGGTCGTTGTGATCGAATACAACCCGAACTTCGGCATCGAGATATCGAAGACAGTACCGTTCAAGGCGGATTTTAGATGGGACGCGTCTTCGTCCTATTATGGCTCGAGCCTTACTGCGCTACATAAACTTGGGCGTTCTAAGGGATATACCTTGATTTATGCAAACGGCGTCAATGCATTCTTTATACGAGATTGCCTTGTGGAGAACGCGGCTGATTTCCCGTTCGATAAGCTCCATGTTTCATTCGAGCAGTATGCGCCGGACCCGCATCCGCGAGCTTGGGTCGAAATATAGGACGGCCGGGCCAAAGCATCAGCAAGAAAAATCGTCAGTAGTGTGATCTTTTGAGAGATCAAGGACGGCGGTAGAGGGAAGGTGATTGGTTGGCGGAGAGAGTGTCCGCTAAACTAGCGTCCGCAGCCGTCCGCCTGTAGCCAAACCTTGTGTGTTAACAACTCATTAGACTGGCAGACCCTCTATACCCGTCCATCCCTATCCGCTATAGTCCACAGTGCAAATGTGGACCGAGATGTGGACTCGGTTTCGCGGGCGGAGGGTTGCAGCGGTGGCGACAAACAAGATCACGACAGTGACGATGCGAAGGATGACCGCGCCCGGACGCTATAGCGACGGCGGTAACCTCTACCTGTTTATCAAGCCCAGCGGTGCCCGGGTCTGGACGTTCCGCTTTACCCTACCGGGCCAAAAACCGCGTGAGATGAGCCTGGGCAATGAGGCGGACGTGTCTCTATCTGAGGCGCGGGACTTGGCGCAGAGCGCGCGTAAGCTGCTGAACGCCGGGCACGATCCCATTGAGGCGCGGGAACAGGCCCGGCTTGAGGCGGCAAGCCAGGGCATGACCTTCCGTGAGGTGACGGCCCTCTACATCGCGTCGCATCAGGACGCCTGGCGCAACGCGAAACACCGGGCGCAATGGACCTCGACCCTGGACACCTACGCCCATCCGACGCTGGGCAACCTGCCGGTCGGCAAGATCGCCGTGGCCAACGTATTGGCGGTTCTGGAACCCGTGTGGAAGATTAAGCCGGAAACAGCATCCCGGGTGCGGGGGCGCATCGAGGCGGTGTTGGACTACGCGACGGCGCGGGGCTGGCGTAAGGGGGAGAATTCGGCCCGGTGGAAGGGGCACCTTGCCAACCTGCTGCCCAACCGCAGCAAGATCGCTGTTGTCCAGCACCATGCGGCGCTGGCGTGGGAAGAATGCCCGGCGTTCATGCGCTCCCTGATCGCTCAGAAAGGGACGGCGGCGCTGGCGCTGCGGTTCACGATCCTGACCGCCGCCCGCACGTCCGAAGTGACCGGCGCGACGTGGGGGGAGATGGACCTAGTGGCAAAGGTTTGGACCGTTCCCGGTGAGCGGATGAAGGCCGGGCGTGAGCATCGCGTCCCCTTGTCTTCGGAGGCGCTTGCCATGTTGCGTGAGATGCATATGAAGGATGCAAAGCCGACCGATCCGGTGTTCCCCGGCGGCAAGCCGGGGGCTGGCTTGTCCAACATGGCGATGACGGCGGTGTTGCGCCGCATGAAGCGGACGGGCCTGACCGTGCATGGCTTCCGGTCCAGCTTTCGGGACTGGTGTGCGGAGGCGACCCCGCACCCGCGCGAAGTAGCGGAAGCGGCGCTGGCGCACACGTTGCGCGACAAGGTGGAAGCTGCATATCGGCGCGGCGACATGCTGGATCGGCGGGCGAAGATGATGGAGGAGTGGGCAACTTTTCTGGAGCGTCCGGCGGATGCTGGCGCCGTAGTGTCCATTCGTGGTCGCCGCCGGGCTGTAGGTTAGAACGGAAAAGGCTAAAGACTGCGCGCCACCTGATGCCAGACACATGGGCGAGACCTGCCCGCGGAACGCTATGCTGCCGGTATCTAGCCTGCCAGCTTATCAGCGCGGACCAAGGCGACGTTCTTGCCAGACTTTTTGATCGAGCCAGTCCCGATCGATTGGAACGTGTCGGAAACCTTGGTCTGGATCGTTCACCGTGGCGCCCCAGCGCCGGCTGATACCGAAGCTGACCAGTATGCTGACGCTCTGATCGAGCTGAACAATGCGGTTGCGCTTTGCAAAATAACCGCCTGGGGGCGGCCGTCAGACACTTACAGACAGCCGGCCTCACATCGCCCGCGTGAGCCGCTTCCAGCCAACGTAATCGACGAGCTGCGCCAAATCGACCCAACTGGATGCTGTGCCATCGTGGGAGGTGGGACGCACTGGCACTGGCTGCACGATCCTGGACCATTCTTCTACGACGTACGCTTCCGAATTGCGGAGGTGAAGAAGCAATGGCCTGCCCAGTCCGGCGCTTTAAAAGCACTGCGACGTCCTTCGCGCTCCATCCTGCGTGAATGGTGGCGCTCCTACCTGGAGAAGCACTCCGAACCCGATAAACGGCCGAATGCGGCGCAGCAGCGTGCTGACGCCAATGCGCATTTCGCTATGCTTGGTAGAAGGGGACCAACCGTAGCGGCCATGCGAGCGCTTCGTGCTGACCCTACTACTCCACCAGAATGGCAAGAGAGGGGGCGACGGCCGAAATCGTGATAAAACAATCGGAACGCAATCTTCAGTTCAGCGCGATTTCGATTAGCCGATAGCCTCCCATTCGTGCCGCATGGTGTCGCCGTTTTCAACAACGGTAACGGACATCGATGCACAGATACACCGAAGGCAGCTTCCTGGCTTACGCGGCCGCAGCACCAGAGCGTGCTTTTCCGGCCTACGCCACAATTCCAGATTGGTGCGTGATCTCCGGCATGGGCCGCAGCAAAACCTATGAGGCGTTAGGCCGCGGCGACCTTCGCGCCATCAAGATTGGCAACCGAACGCTGATCGACGTGGCACCCGGGCTGCAATGGATGGACAGCCTACCCCAAGCCACCATCCGCCCGCACGGCGCGAAACTCTCAAACACAACCGCCTAAAGCGCAACAACCTAGCACGGGTCACCGGGCCAGGTTGCTGGTGGAGAAAGGCTGGTCGCACTCCTTTCTTAGCACGTCATCTACGGCGTATCCACCGGACCTGTGCCCTCAGCAATCAGGGGCACCATGACTAAAACTGTTTTCAAAAACTCCGATATTTCACTGATCGCGGGTTCACACCTGCCGACACATCTACCGCGGCTAGCGATCCCCAGCGACGCGGGCGCGGCGCTGGCCTTCGCCATCTATCACGACCGGCGGGCCGATCTGCTGCTGTCCCAAGGTCATGCCGCTCAGGCCGAAGCGGCGGCGCATCTTGCCTTTGAGGCTCGCACTCAGGCGTCTGAGGTGCTGGCATGAGCGCGGGTAATCCTGAAACCTTGACCGTGCTGCGCGCCCGCGGCCGTCGCCTGGCGAAGCTATTGCATCCGAGCGGGCACACGGACGGATATGACAATGCAAAGCACCTCGACGGCTTCACGGTGGCCGTGATGGATTTGGCGGCCCTGTTGAAGTTGCTGCAACGGCTGCTGCCGCGCCCGGATTGCTGCGTGGTCCGTGGCGAGCTGCTGGCCGGTGAGCGCGCCGAAGGCATCCGCCGGTTGCTGTATGTCGACGGGAAAACCGGCGACCAGCCCACCATGCGCGACGTGCCGCGCCGTTGGCTGGCGCTGGACATCGAAGGCGTGTTGTTGCCGGCCGGCGTGCAGCCGTCCGATCTGGCGGGCTGCGCCGCGGCGGCCCTTGCTGCCTTCCCACCGACCTTCCACGGTGCTGCCTGCGTCGTTCAGGCCAGCGCCAGCCACGGCTTGAAGCCGGACCTTTGCTTGCGGGTTTGGGTATGGCTGGACCGGCCGACGTGGGGGCACGAGTTGAAGCGGTGGCTTAATGGCACCCCGGCCGATGCCAGCGTGTTCGGCGCGGTGCAGCCCATCTATACCGCAGCGCCCGCGCTGGCCCCGGGGATGATCGACCCGATGCCAAGGCGGCTGCTGCCTTTGCCAGGCCATCCCGTGGTGAACGTGCCAGCGCCCGAACTCCTGGTGCCTCCACCCCGAATAGATCGACAACCAAACAGAGCCGCACCAGTCACGCCGATGCCGACAGGCGCATACATGCGATCTGCGTTGGCGCGAGCGGCGCACCGGATCAGCACGACACAGCCACCCGGGCGGCATCGCGTCATCGTCGGCGAAACCTCACGCCTGGCCCGGTTCGTCGGGCCGGGACTGCTGACGGCCAGAGTCATCGCAGACGTTGTTCGCGAGGCCGCGCGCCTGGCTGGCAAGGATGACGAAGCCGAAGTCTCCGCCGCAATTGCCTGGGGTCTGGCGAACCCGTGGACCCAAGGCCCAGTGCCGGAGGCGCGTCATGGACGGTGATAGGGTGACACCGGCCGGTTATGCCAAAGCGGACGCGCTGGTAAGTCAGGCTTTGGCGAAGGAGCGCGACCCCAAGCAGCCCTTGTTCCGCCCGCTGCCACCTGCCCCGGATTTCCCAATTGAGGCTCTTGGTGCCCTGCGGTCCGCTGCCGAGGCAATCCAAGAGACGACACGCGCGCCCATCGCGGTCTGCGCTCAGTCGGTGCTGGCGGCCGTCACGCTTGCCGTCCAAGCCCATCGCGACGTGGAGTTGCCCGGCGCCGGCCGTCGACCGCTAACCGCCCTGTTCGTCTCGGTTCTTGACTCGGGAGAGCGTAAAAGTGCCGTCGATCGATTGGCGGTGCGCGCGGCCTACGGCGTGGAAGCCGGGTTCAGGGATGCCGAACGGGCGGACGCGGCTGGCTATGCCGACGCGCGGGAGATTTGGGAACACCTGCGGACGCAGGCGAAGAAGAAGTTTAAAGCACGGGCAGAGTTGGCCCAGGCGTTCCGCGAGATCGGCCCCGAGCCGAAGCCGCCCGCCCATCCGATGCTGCTGGTCGCAGACCCGACGCCGGAGGCCCTGGTGTTGCATCTGACGGCGCGGCCCTGGGGCGGTCTGTTCACGGCAGAAGGCGGCTTGTTTTTGGGTGGCAGCGCCATGAACGATGAGACCCGGATGCGAACCGGCGCGTTGTTGAACACCCTATGGGACGGCGACGCGATCCGCCGTTTGCGCGTGACAACCGGCGCGGCATTCTTGCCCGGCCGGCGGTGCAGTGCGCATATCATGGTGCAACCGGCCATTGCGTCGCGCTTCTTCGCTGACGCCACCCTAGCCGGTATCGGCACGCTCGCGCGCACGCTGCTGGTCGCACCCGCGGGCACGGCCGGCACTCGGTTCTTCCGCGAGCCACCGCCTGGTGCAGCCTCGACGCTGGCCGACTACGATGCGCGGCTGTCCGAGCTGATGCAAAAGCCGCTGCGGTCGGTCGGCGATGACCCGACCGTGCTCGACCCGTTGCCCATGCGCCTCGACCCGGACGCGCGGAATATGTGGATCGCGTTCCATGATGCCGTCGAAGGGGCACAACAGGCCGAAGGTCCGTTGCATCCCATCCGCGCGTTTGCGTCCAAGATGGCGGAGCACGCCGGCCGGCTCGCGGCCGTGTTGACGCACTACGAGAACCCGAATGCGCTTGACATAACGGCCGACGCGATGGCCGGCGGGATCATGCTAGCCAAGCACTACGCGGCCGAGTTGCTGCGCTTGCAAGGTGCCATGGCCGTGAACCCGGACCTCGACCTTGCTTCTCGCCTGTTGACGTGGTGGCAGGCACGGCCCGATCGTCGGCTCTATCTCGCGTCGGCCTATCAACGTGGTCTGAATGCGGTCCGTGATGCCCAAACTGCCCGCCGGCTGGTCGGCATTCTTGAAGATCACGGATGGGTCGTACGCTTGCCGGTCGGAACCAAGATGGACGGTGTCGCCCGGCAAGAAGTCTGGGAGTTGATATCTTGAGCGCGTTCTCCTTCGATCCCTGGGCCGCTCTTGAAGCGCGACGACGAGAGCACCCATCGGCTAAAGCACCTAATCCAGCTAATCTTTCCCGATATGACTGCACCGGATTAGGTGGATTAGCTGGATTAGCTGGGGTGTGCCCGCCTGCGATGAATTTGCAGAATGGTGGATTGCGAACCGCATCGGAGCTGCCTACCCGCATCATTGTCCCAATCCCGGCGACGCTGATCCTATGGCTTAACGGGGCGATAAGTTTGCAAGCGAGTTACCCGCCGGGTGGCTTCTCCAAGGCACGGTGGGCGCGTGCAGGATCGGACGCAGCGCGGCTTGTGGAAAATCACGGCGCTGCATTGCAAGTCGGTGGATGGGACGCGCTTGACTTGTTCGGCCGGCATCGGTTCGTGCCTGGCACCCGGCCGGACTGCATGGGATTGGCGATGCTGCTGGACGGGCGGGCATTGGGCGCGATCACGCCGGAAACGGTGGAGATTGTGACAGGCGGCGGGCATACGCTCCGGTTCCGCCACATGACCGCGCAAGCTCGATGTGAAGCCACGCTGGCTTGGGCGCTTGAGTGACCTGCGCCAACAACTTACCTTAGTGACCGGTCTCGACCCTACTCGGACGGCTACGGCTGGATCAGACATCTCCGGAAGCAGACACTCGATCAGACGGTGTGCTGGCCGCTCCGCGCCCGAAGCGGACTTTGCCATGGCTTAGCCCCGCGCCTGCAGGCGGAGCTCGGGATGCGCGTGCAGGTCGCGACGCCATGCGGTCATGTCGCCGGCAAGGGCGGCGATCAGGTTCCGGACGGGCATGGCGACACTTCTTGCGACAAACGGACAGCCCCGCGGCCCCCGGGATGGCGGCTTAAAGCACGGCGGCACACCACGATGAGCAGAGCCGCAACCACCAGCGGGGCGGCCGGCAGCCCGAGATTCAACGCCAGCACGACCGAAAACAAGGCCAGTAGGTAACCGGCCGCCAGGACCAGCCGTTCCCAGGGCAAAAACCCGTCGTGCGCCGCCTCCGCCACCACCCAGGCCAGAGGCACCGCCAGCAAGGTCAGGTCGTAGCCGAGCAGGAACGGGGTGGCCAGGCAGGTGCCCGTCGCGGTAACCGCCATCTCGGCGGGTCCGCCTGGCCGCCGCCACGCGACTGCCACGACCACCGCCAGGGTTGCCAGTGCGACCGCTGCCTGCACCGTCCAGGCAAGCTGCAGGCGCGCGCCGAGCAGGCGCAGGCCGGCAAAGGTGCTCGACATCTTGCCATACTCGACCAGTCCCTGCTCCAGCGCGGCGCGGGCCAGCGCCGAATCCACAAAAAACCCGCGCCAGGCGTCGCCTCCTAGAATCAGCAACGACGCCATGCACAGCAGGACGACGGCACCGGCGGCACCGGCCAGCGCGCGCCAGCGCCGGGCGCAGACCAACGCCGGGCCGACCAGCAGCACCAGCTGCGGCTTGTAGCAGAGGGTCCCTAGGCAGGCGCCGGCGAGCCACGGTTGGCGATCAAGCCACACTGCGGCAGTGGCGAACAGCGCGGCCGAGAGCGCGCCGTTCTGGCCGTACATCGCGTTCAGCATGAAGGCCGGAAACCCAACCCCGGCCAGCAGCGCCGGCCAGCATCGCGGCAGCATCGCGCGCAGGACGGTCAGGAAGGCGACCCCGGTGAGTCCGATCCAGGCGATCAGCGCTAGCCCATACGGCAGCAATCCGAACGGCAGGCAGATTAGCAGGAACGGCGGCGGATAAAAGAAAGCGTAGTAGTCGGGTTCGAAGCCGTCGCCGACTAGAAAGCTGGCCCGCTGCGCCGCCGCGTGCGCCGTCGGTTCCCAGGGGGCGCCCGGGGTGCCGGCGAGGGCCAGCCGGGCGGCGGTCCAGAAACTCGAAAAATCGGCTCCGAGCGGCCGTCCCCACGGGTCCGGCAGGCGACCGCCGTGGGTAAGAACCAGCAGGGCCGACGCCGTCAGCACTGACGCGACTGTCAGGAGACGGATCCAGGCCAGGGCACGCCCTTGGCCGAGCCAGGCCGCCGTCCGAAAAAATGTGGCCGTCGCTGTCATCGTCGTCTTGCCCGCCCGATTCGCGTACTGCTCTACTGCATAGTGGCGAATCCATCATATGATTAGGCAGCGGGTCGTGATTCGAAGGACTTCGACGTGAACGAAGACACGCTGGCCTTATCCCGCCACCGCGCCGCCCTGTTCGCGCCGGACCGTTTGCGGCGCATTGGACGCATGTGGGCCCTCACCGCCATGTTCGCCGTCGGCTTTCATTTGTGGGGCGAAACGCGGGTCGGGCTGGTCGATACCGTCGGTCATCCGTTCGGTGACGACACGCTGAATTTCTGGGCTGGCGCCCGGGTGGCGCTCGGCGGCCATCCAGAGACCGCCTACGACATACTGGCGTTCCACGCCTTCGAGCAGGCGGCGATCGGCGGGGCGATCCAGCCCTATCACTACAGCTATCCGCCGGTGACGATGCTGTTGACCGCGCCGCTCGCACTGCTGACGTTCCTGCCATTTTGGGCGGTCTGGCTCGGTGGCGGCTGGCTGCTGTTCGCCGCCTGCATCCGATACTGGCTGCCGGGGCAATGGCTGCTGTATGCCGCTGCGGCGCCGGCGGTGATGGTGGATTTCATCAGCGGCCAGGTTGGCTGCTGGGTGGCGGCGATCTTTGGATTCGCCTTAATCCTGCTGCCGACGCAGCCGCTGGCCGCCGGGCTGGTTTTTTCGCTCGCCATTTTCAAGCCGCAGCTGGTCTGGCTGGTGCCGCTCGCATTCTTTGCCGGCGGGTTCTGGCGGGCGCTGGCGGGGTTCGTCGCGGGCGTCGCGCTTCTGCTGGCAGGTTCGGTGTGGGCGTTCGGGTTCGGCCTCTGGGCAGACTACGCGCGGCAGGTCGAGGTGCTGCGGGTGGCGATCCTGGAGAACGGGGCCGGCGTCTGGCACCGGTTCATTTCGGTGTTCGTGTTGGTGCGCCATCTCGGAGCCAGCGTCGGCGTGGCCTATGGCGTCCAGGGCGCGGTCAGTCTTGCAATGGCGGGGCTGATGATGTGGGTTTGGCGCACGACCCGCGCGTCGAGCACGATTGGAGCGCCGGCGCGGCGGAATGCGGTGCTGGTGCTCGCCAGCATCTTCGCCTCGCCCTATGTCAGCGATTACGACTTGGTGGTCGCCGCATTCGTGCCGCTCTGGCTGTTATCGGGGCGCGACAACACTGGCGCCTGGGTGGCGGCGGCGCTGGTAGTGCTGGCGCCAATGATCGCGGCACCGCTCGCGCTCGGGACCGGGGTCGCGGCGGCCGGTCTCCTGCTGCTGCCGGCCCTGTACTACGCGGTCCGTACCTCTTCCATCTGACCGGGACGCGTTCCCGACGCACCTACAGCGCACCGCCTTTCCGGCCGGCCATCGCGCCCAGGCGCAGCCGCAGGGCGTTCAGTTTGATTAAGCCCTGGCGTCGATCTGGTCTCGCTGCGCAGTCGAGCGACCAATAAACTGGACTGTCACTTGCTATCCTGCTGTCTTGAAACTCTTGAATTCCGCACCAGGCCGAATGTCGGCTTTCCACCAATCTGGTCAGCCGAACAGCGTCTGCTTTTTGCCGTGCTCGAGCCTGAAGCGGACGGGCTGCTTTCCACCAAAGGCGGACATAGAATAGGGCCGCTGGTATTCAGCAGAACACCCGGTATCTCGCGCGGGCGCGCGTACAGCGTGCGAAACTCACATGCGGCAGGCCCATCTAGGTCACGCATTGGCCACGCTGAAAGTCCAAAAACCGGAGATAGCCAAATGATTTCGGAAAATCCGGCGCAAGTGTCGTCCGGATATCCTCTCTGATGGGCGGCTACTTCTCCGGTCGCCACGGCGGACAGCCCACGGTCGAGCAGACAGACAGCATCCGACTTGACGTGTCGGAGGTGGTGCCGACACGCGGGCGGGCACCGCCAGCGGGTATGCGGTTCTCCGGGACCCGTGGAGGTAAGTCCTACAGCGTCATCGTCGTGGTGAAGCTCGACACTCCGGATGCGGGGTTCGGGACCATGCGGGTCTGGCACTCCAGCATCCGCCATCCGACCGGAGGCGAGACAGGTCCACAGGACTACCTCGTTCAAATGGTCGCCGGCCATTGCACCTTGGGCGGCCGGCGATGGTGCTTCCTCTGCCCCCGAACGGGGCGGCGGTGCCGGACCTTGTACCTTCCGAACGGCGCCTTCCGATTCTGGTCCCGAGCGGCATACAGGCTGGCCTATCAATCTCAGCGAATGGGCGACATGGACCGATGCCATGCCAGACTCGCCCGCATCTCTCGACAAGCCGGTGGCACTTACGAGGGCACAGACGCTGGCCTGCCGCCGCGACCGAAAGGGATGCGACGGAAAACCTACGACCGGCTTTTAGAAGACTGGTTTGAGATAGAGGATCGGCTTGACATGCTGTTCGTGGTTGGCGCGGCACGGTTGCTGAAATTAGGTCCAATGAGGCAGAACACGAGCGATGAGCTGTGAGTCGATATCTCTTATTTGGCTCGTGCAACTGTTGAAGCTTCGATGCCGGACGAATGGAGCAACTAGTTGCTATTCCACCCCGCTTTGAAATCCGCTTCCTGCATCCGGCGTAGGTCCGATAAAGCAAGTTTGCTTTGCGCGGTGATACAGCCCGAAATCCATTCAGATGATGGTCGGTTCGGCAGCGCGTAGCAGCTTTGGGGTCTCTTAAGACTTCGCTGCCCAGTCCAAAACATCGCGCCATCTCGCGCGTCGCCATTGAGGCTGTTGAACCATGCCTCCCACACAAACCGTTGCGCCCGTCCTGCTTGGAAGGCGGGCGACTGTTCCAAACTCTGGATGCCTTGATTTTGTAAAGCAGCGCTGGGTTGCGGGACAGATTGGGAAGGTGCTGCGATGACCCTGGGTATAAGCTTCGTGCCCATTGCAAGAAGTTCGACCTCGTTTAGCCAAACCATCTCTCCAGGAGGTGTGCTGACCATTTTACCTATAATCTGGCTAGGAACACCGTAGGCTCGTGCGTCACGAGCAATGGCGAGGGTGGTAGCCATTGTCAAAGGTGTTTCATTCTGGTTGAGAGACGCACTATGCACGCCAATCTTTACGTCAGTAAAAGCAACCTTTGCTGGCGATGCTGCAAACATTAGAAAACAAGCAGAGGCACATATTCCTGAGACCAAAACCGATACTTTTGCCTCGTCTACGTCCTTGGCCAGTGCTTCAGCCTCGATTACATTGCCGCCGATACTATCTAGCACCAAGAACTTAATCACTGGTGTGGGCCGAATACTCTCCAGATAGGCCATGAGGCGATTGCGATCACCTACATTGATTGTCCCGCTTAGCGTAATTCCGTTAGTGTGGTCATCGAATACAGTGTTGGTGAAATCTAAGGCGATTGTTGGGCTCGGGTGGCTTGCGACCACCATCGTTAGAAGAAGCCCTAACCACCTAATTTTCATCGGCTCTTACACTCAACGGTATCGCCAAACCGATTGCATGTTGTGCGTAGCGATATCCGGATGGGCGCTGGGGCGACATACGGCGTCGGACTATCGGGGACTTCATATATACCGTTTGGTGTGAGCGCCGACCGATACAGGTATTGATATTCCCCGTTTGCATCCCTCTGACATCCCGGTCGATTTGCGCCGGCTAAGCAATCTAGAGGCGGCACAACGTTACACCCGCCTAATATCAGGACCATCCCTATGAACATTCTTTGCATGTGGAAACGCTATCCGTACGCGTTTCCTATGACAAGGGATCATTATCGGGCAACATGCCCAGTTCGCTAAATTTCCGACCTGCAGCTCAGTGGCCGGCAGTCGCATACCATTACTGAAAGCAGCACAGGCTCAAATGTGGACTACGCTGTGGACCCAACAACATAATCCTGCAAATTTACAATCAATTACATAGGCTTAAGGGGAATGCTTGGCGGAGAGAGTGGGATTCGAACCCACGGTGCGCTTTCACGCACACACGCTTTCCAAGCGTGCGCCTTAAACCGCTCGGCCATCTCTCCTGCGTGGGCGCATCAATAGCAGCGCCGGGCGATCGTGCAACCCAAGCCCGAAGCCGCTCAGGCATCCATCTTCAGCGCAGCCAGGAAGGCGGATTGCGGAATCTCCACCTTACCGAATTGCCGCATGCGCTTCTTGCCTTCCTTCTGCTTGTCCAGCAGCTTGCGCTTGCGGCTGATGTCGCCGCCGTAGCACTTCGCCGTCACGTCCTTCGACAACGCGCCGATCGTCTCCCGCGCGATGACCTTGCCGCCAATCGCCGCCTGGATCGCGATCTTGAATAGCTGCTTTGGGATCAGATCCTTCAGCTTCGCGCAAATGCTGCGCCCCCGGTTCTCCGCCGCACTCCGGTGCGCGATGAACGACAGCGCGTCGACAGGGTCCTGATTGACCAGGATGCTGATCCGTACCAGGTCGCTCTCCTCATAGCCGTCCATCGCATAGTCGAAGCTCGCATAGCCGCGGCTCACCGACTTCAGCCGGTCATAGAAGTCGAACACCACCTCGTTCAGCGGCAGGCGGTACACCGCCATGGCGCGGTTGCCGACATAGGTCAGGTCCGCCTGCTGCCCACGTCGGTCGTTGCACAACGTCAGCACGCTGCCGAGATAGTCGTCCGGCACCATGATGGTCGCGCGTATCCAGGGCTCGTCGATGTGATCGATCTTCATCGGCTCCGGCATATCGGCCGGGTTGTGCAGCTCCTCGATCGTGCCCTTGGTGGTGTGAATGCGATAGACGACGCTGGGCGCCGTCGCGATCAGGTCCAGGTTGAACTCGCGGGTCAGCCGCTCCTGGATGATTTCTAAATGCAGCAATCCCAAGAACCCACACCGGTAGCCAAAGCCCAGCGCCGCCGACGTCTCCGCCTCATAGTGAAAACTGGAATCGTTTAGCCGCAGCTTGCCCAGGCTATCGCGCAAATGCTCGAAATCGTCGGCATCGACCGGGAACAGGCCGCACCAGACGACCGGAATGCTGGCCTTGAACCCGGGTAGGGCCGCCGTCGCCGGCACGCGATCGTCGGTGATCGTGTCGCCCACGTTGCAGTCGGCCACGGTTTTGATCGACGCGGTGATGAACCCCATCTCGCCGGGCCCCAGGTCGCCGGTCGGGATCATCTTGGGCGTGAACACGCCGACCTGCTCCACGTTGTGCACGGCGCCGTTCGACATCATGCGGATCTTCTGCCCGCGCTTCAGCCGCCCATCCTTGATCCGCACCAGGATCACCACGCCCAGATACTGGTCGTACCAGCTATCGACCAGCAACGCCTTCAATGGCGCGTCGGCGTTGCCCTGCGGCGGCGGCAGCCGGGTCACCAGCGCCTCCAGCACACCTTCAATGTTGAGCCCGGTCTTCGCGCTGATCATCACCGCATCGTCGGCATGCAGGCCGATCACGTCCTCGATCTGCTGCTTCACCCGGTCGCACTCGGCCGCCGGCAGGTCGATCTTGTTCAGCACCGGCACGATCTCGTGCCCGGCGTCGATCGCCTGATACACGTTCGCCAGCGTCTGCGCCTCGACCCCCTGGCTCGCGTCCACCACGAGGAGAGAACCCTCGCACGCCGCCAAACTCCGGCTGACCTCATAGGCAAAGTCCACGTGGCCCGGCGTGTCCATCAGGTTCAGCTCGTATGTCAGCCCATCCTTCGCCTTGTACGCCAGACGCACCGTCTGGGCCTTGATGGTGATGCCGCGCTCCTTCTCCAGGTCCATGCTATCCAGCACCTGCGCCGACATCTCGCGTTCCGTCAGCCCGCCGCACACCTGGATCAATCGGTCGGCCAGCGTCGACTTGCCGTGGTCGATGTGCGCGATGATGGCGAAGTTGCGGATGAGGTGGAGCGGGGTGTCGGTCATTTCCGTAATGTAGTAGGTACCCCCGGAAAAGTCAGCGCCTCACCGCAGCACGGCCCCTGTCGCCTTCGCCACCGCAGCGACCACCTTGGCACCGGCCATCTCGATCTCCGCATCCGTCAGCGTGCGCTCGCGCGGTTGCAACACAATCTCGATCCCCACCGACTTCTGTCCTGGCGGCACCTTATCGCCCGAATAGATGTCGAACACGTTAACGCCCACGATCAACGCCCGCTCGGCACCCCGCGCCGCCCGCAGCAGCGCGTCGACGGCCACGTCCGCACCCACCACGAACGCGAAGTCACGCCGCACCGGCTGGAATGCCGGCAGGTCGGGGGATGTCTTGCGCCGCCGCTTCGGCTCCGGCACGCGGTCGAGATAGACCTCGAACGCCGCCGCGGGACCCGCGAGGTCCAAAGCCTGCAGCACGCGCGGATGCAGCTCTCCGAACGTCGCCAACATCAGCCTCAGCCCCTGCCGCACGACTCCTGACCGACCCGGATGATAAAAGCCCGGCGCGTCGGACGTGACGCTCAGGCTCTCCATCGGCAGCCCGAGCGCCCCCAACACCTCCAGCACCGCTGCCTTTGCGTCCATCGCACCCAATCCGCGCGATGGCGTCAGCGGATGCCGCGGCGTCGACCCCGCCAGGACTCCGGCCGCGATCACCTGCTGCCCCTCCGGATGGAACGCCGGCCCGATCTCGAACAGCCGCGCCTCCGTCTGGCCCCGCGCCGCATTGCGCTGCGCCGCCAGCACCAAGGTCGCGACCGGCGTCGCCCGCATCTGATCCAGGTCGGATGCGATCGGGTTCAACAGATGCAGCCCGTCCGGCGCGTCCCCGAACAACGCCGCATGCGCGTGGTCCATGAAGCTGAACGTCACGCACTCCACCAGCCCCGCCGCCGCCAGCGCGCGTCGGGTCAGCGCCGTGCGCACCTGCCGCGGCGTCAGCACCGCCGGTGGCACCGGCGCGGCGCGGGGCAGGGACACCGACGGAATGCTGTCGAGCCCACGCAACCGCAACACCTCCTCGATCAGGTCCGCCTCCGGCTCCGTCACCGCACAGCCCTCGGCGGCAGTGCGGGCGCGATCCGGGGCGAGGCCCGGCGACTGGTCCAGCGCAATCGGCGACGCGATGTCGTTGCGCCAGGACGGCACGGCCACCCGCACCGCCTCCGCCGTTTGCGCCTCGACGGAGAACCCTAGGCCGGTCAGTGCCGCCACCGCCTCATCCGGCGGCACGTCCATGCCGCCGAGGCTCCCCAGCCGGGCGAACCGCAAAGTGGCGCTGCGCTGCCAAGCGGGTTCGGCGCCGGCCTGCGTGACAACGCTGGCCTCGCCGCCGCACATATCCAAGATCATCCGGGTCGCCGCCTCGATCGCCGGAGACAGCAGCGCCGGGTCGATGCCGCGCTCGAAGCGCTGGCGCGCGTCGGACAGGATGGCATGGCGGCGGCCAGTGAGGGCCACGTGCACCGGATCGAACAGGGCGCACTCGATAAAGACATTCTGCGTGGCATCCGTGCAACTCGTCGCCTCGCCACCGATCACCCCGGCGAGCGACTGCACCCCGGCGCTGTCCGCGATGACGCAATCGGCCGGGTCCGCCACGTAGTCGCGTCCATTCAGCGCCCGGAACGTCTCGCCGGCGCCGGGGCGGAACCGCAGCACGCCGCCCTGCACCCGGTCCGCATCGAACACATGGAGCGGACGGCCTAAATCTATCGTGAAGAAATTCGTGATATCCACGAGTGCGCTGATCGGCCGTAGCCCGATGCTCAGCAACCGCCGCTGCAACCACTCTGGGCTCGGCCCATTGCGCACCCCGCGCACGGTACGGCCCAGCACCCAGGGACAAGCCTCAGGCATGTCGATCGCCCAAGCGACCGCGCTCTCACCCACCCCCGGCACCGGCACGGGCGCCCAGGGCCGTAGGGCGCCGAGCCCAGCCGCCGCCAAATCCCGCGCGACGCCCCGTACCGCCAGCGCGTCGCCGCGGTTGGGCGTGACTGCGATCTCGATGACGGGATCATCGAGCCCAGCCCATGCCGCGTAGGGCGCTCCCACTGGCGAATCGTCCGGCAGCTCGACGATGCCCGAGTGATCGTCCCCCAACCCCATCTCGCGCAGACTCAGCAACATGCCGGCGCTCTCGACTCCACGGATTTCCCCTACTTTCAGTACCGCGCCCGTTGCCGGGATGACGCTGCCGGGCGGGGCGAACACCGCCCGCATCCCGGTCCGCGCGTTTGGCGCCCCGCATACGACGGAGACCACCTCCGTGCCCGTATCCACCCGGCACGCCCGCAACCGGTCCGCATTCGGGTGCGGCGCCGCCTCGACCACGTGCGCGATCCGGAACGCCGCCAATGCCGCCCCTGGGTCCTCGACGCCCTCCAGCTCGAGGCCGATCGCCGTCAGCCGGTCGGTGATGGCGTCCAGCCCGGCCTCGGTGTCCAGATGCGTGCGAAGCCAGCTTAGCGAAAACTTCATGGCGCGACGCCCTCGTGCAGCGCCACGGGCGCCAGCGGGCTCGACCCGTAATGCGTGAGCCAGCGCAGGTCGCTTTCAAAAAACGGCCGCAGGTCGGGGATGCCGTGCTTCAGCATCGTCACGCGCTCGACCCCCATGCCGAAGGCGAACCCCTGCCACTCCCGCGAGTCCAGCCCGCAATTCGCCAGCACCCGGGGATGCACCATGCCGCTCCCCAAAATCTCCAGCCAGTCGCCGCCACCGCCCAGCTCCCCGGTGCGCCGGTTCCAGCCGATATCGACCTCCATGCTGGGTTCGGTGAACGGGAAGTAGCTGCTGCGGAACCGCACCGGCAGGTTTGCCAAGCCGAAGAACGCGCGCAGGGAGTCGATTAAACATCCCTTCAGGTGGCCGAGCGTAATGTCCCGGTCGATGACGATCCCCTCGCATTGGTGGAACATCGGGCTGTGCGTCGCGTCGTGGTCTGCGCGATAGGTCCGGCCGGGCGCGATCACCCGCAGCGGCGGCGGTGTCTCCAGCATCGAGATGATCTGCACGTCGCTGGTCTGCGTCCGCAGCAACAGGGGCCGCCCGTCGCGGGTGCCGGGCAGGTAGAACGTGTCGTGGTCCGCGCGCGCCGGGTGGTGCGCCGGGATGTTGAGCGCGCTGAAGTTGAACCAGTCGGTCTGCACGTCCAGCCCCTCGCCGATCGTGAAGCCCATGGCGCCGAAGATCGCCGCCATCTCCTCCATCGTGCGGCTGATGGGATGGATCAGGCCGTGCGGCCGTGGCGGTGGGGCGAGCGACACGTCCATCCGCTCCTGCGCCAGCCGCGCGTCCAGCGCCGCCGCATCCAGCGCCGCCCGGCGCGCCTCGATCAGCGCGGCTAGCTGGTCCTTCAGCACGTTGAGTTGCGCGCCGCGCTCCCGCCGCTGCTCTGGCGCAACCTTACCCAATTCCTTGAGCAGGCCGGTGAGCCGCCCCTGCTTGCCCAGCACGCCGACCCGCACGGCATCCCACTCCCGCAAGTCCGTGGCGGCGGCCAGCGCGGCCTCGGTCTCGATGCGCAAGGTTCGGAGATCGTCGGTCATAGCTGGTTATCCCAGAAAGGCGGGCCAGAAAAGAAACCAAAAAAGGGCCGCCCGGTTGGGGGCAGCCCTTTCTATCGTGTCCTGTCGCCCGGTGTTATTCCGCGGCGGCGGGGGCGGCTTCGGTCGCGGCGGGAGCTGCCGCGGCGATGACCGCCTGCACCTGCTTCACAACCTCGGAGAACGCGGCCGGGTCGTCATAGGCGATGGCGGCCAGCACCTTGCGGTCCATCTCGATCCCCGACGCCTTCAGCCCGGCGATGAACCGGCTGTAGGTAATGCCGTGCTCCCGCACCGCCGCGTTGATGCGCTGAATCCACAGGCCGCGGAAATCCCGCTTCTTCTGCCGGCGGTCGCGATAGGCGTATTGCAGCGACTTCTCCAGCCGCTGCAGCGCAATGCGATAGTTGGTCGAACTCCGGCCGACAAAGCCCTTGCTGGCCTTGAGGACCTTCTTGTGCCGGGCGTGGGTGGTGACGCCCCGTTTCACGCGTGCCATTTGCGCTCTCCCTTATGCGATGCCGTAGGGGGCCCACTGCTTGACGGTGATCCCGTCCGCGTGGGTGAGCGTCTGGCTGCCGCGGTTCGCGCGCTTGGCCTTTTGGCTGCGCGCCATCAGGTTGTGCCGCTTCTTACCGGGCCCGGCGAGCACCTTGCCGGTGGCGGTGATCTTGAAGCGCTTCTTCACGGAGCTCTTCGTCTTCATCTTGGGCATTTGGGTCTCCTGTGGCTAAACCCGCGGGGACCCGGTGGCCTCCGAACAGGCGTCGCGGCCGGGCATGCCCATTCCAGGCCCGGCGCGCAAACGAAGCGCGGGGTTTAGCGGGGTGGGGGAGGGGATGCAACACCGGGCACGAAAAAGGCGCGAACCAGCGCTCAGTCGCCCAGGTCAGGTTCTTTGCCCTCGTTCATCACGGCATAAAGCCGGTCCATCGCCGCGTCGAACTCGGCCCACAGCGCCGCCCCCTCGGCCGGCGGCAGCACGTCCTTGCCGAAACGGAACGCGTTGTCCTCGCGGATGATGGCGAGCCGGTCCGTCCACGGCATCGCGTCGGCCGACTTTACCAGTGCCAGCGTCGCGTGCAGCCGGGCGCGCACAAGGGCGACGATCTCATCGCTAGGTTGTTCGCCGATGCGCGACGGGGTTCCGAACAGGTCAGCTTGCGATGCGGACATGCTGTGTGCGTAGCAGCCGCACCCGAGTCAGGCCAGCCTCCGCTATTCCGATCCCGCTCGCGCGTCGTGGTCTCATGCAGCCATTCGGCATACTGAAAAGGGCCCAAACTGGTAGGTGTTCGCCAAATGGTTGCAGAAGGAGGAGTTACGCGACCACTTGACCGAGATGCCGCGCTTGGGTTTCAACCTTACGTGAGCGGGAGACAGCATGATTTTGTTTGAGCATTACGCAGAGGAGTATGCGCGCTTGGTCAAGCGCAGTCGTCACATTCAGAATGAAGCCGAGGTGCGGAGCGCTTGGATTACTGCCCTGGAGGGCGCCACAGGCCTGACGTTCGACTTGGAACGTGGGCGGCGGGATTCGAGCTATAACAACGTTATCATTGAATTCAAAGATATGGGTCTTTTTAGTGGTAGGGCAAACAGCCCGGCTTTCCTGAACGCGACAACGGACAGATTACCCTGGCCATCCATCAGTTTCCTCTGCGCACGGTTGACGGCTGGAGTCCCCGTGTGATGCAAGGTTTCCGCGTCTTTTCTGAAGCGGGATCGACAGATGGCTGGAACGAGTGGGATCGCCGTTTG
>JAABUK010001290.1_pt1 | contig 48482 bp, 45 predicted proteins | sample 5559141 | NCBI WGS metagenome assembly JAABUK01 (sample SAMN10711869, study PRJNA513367) | rock metagenome | isolation source: Antarctica rocks | place: Antarctica: Victoria Land, Pudding Butte nord | collected 2016-01-03 | reverse complement strand
AAGGAATGCCCGAACTGGAACTACACCATCAGACGCAAGCGGGGCAGTGTTCCACTATAGTGCGACGATGACTGACAATGCGGACTTGTTCTTGGACGCCCCCTTAGGCGTATCGGTGTGCGTGTACTCTTGATTACTGCGACGATTTTCGTCAGCATTCCAGCGATGCTTTATTTAGCTTGGATTGTACATTGCACGCTCGACCGTGTTTGTTTGAAGCACGCTCGGAGGTTTTGCGATCGAAGCGGTCTGGAGATATGCCGAGTCAGATGGCAGCCTGAATTTGAGGAGTCTGGACTTAAGACAGAATCCACTCTGGTTCAGTTAGATTGTCTTGACGCTCAGAGGCAGCGGAAATTGGTGCTGTTATTGGTTTGGCCATTTGGCGTTCGCAAGTTGGTCAGCGATGAACTATATCCGGAGGCTTATGATGAACGGTGGCCTCAGCCCAGCGCCTAACCTCGCGCTGCAGCGGACCCCGGCCACGGGCCGCGCTTCCTGTGCTATCATGGCTCGCAGGCCCGTGGCCGGGTCCGCTGAGCTTGGTCGTTAGGTAGCATACCCATGAACACCGCTGGAGAGGCATTGGAGCATGACAGCGATGCGGTGGGTGGTCCACAAATTCCTGAGCCCTCGATCGTCCTGTCCCCCGCCCAGCGGAAGGCACTCGCCCAGCTGTGCCGCCTCCACCATCAGGGCTACAACCCTTGGCAATTCAGTCGTCGTTCTCTTTTGCTGGCTCTCTACATCGCTTTTACCCTCGCCTTTTCCGTCCTGGTCCTGAACATGACCGCATTCGCTCCGCCTGCTTATCTCTTCTTGGGTTTCGTCCTGGGTACTCTCCTCAATAACTTGAAAATTATGGGGTCTCCCGTGCCATTTGGCCCGTCTACGAAGCTATCATCGACTGGCCTCGCGCCTTCCATCTGCTCAAGAAGTCCGATGAGTCGAGGGGTGGCGGCGAGGCCCACGGTGACGCCTCTCGAGGACCTGTTATCGACGAAACGCCGTGAAGACCGAGCGAGTCTGGGACTCGGACGAACCGGCCGGAGGGGCGATCCCCAGCTCCTTACCCCGGGTGGGTCCGCGCAGCGGACGGAAGGGTTAACCTCGCGCTGCAGCGGACCGCGCACCGCCGCGGCGCATTTCGTGCTCTCGAAGGTCGATCGGGCGGGTGGGGCCGCTGAGCTTTGTCGTTAGGCGGCGAGGGCCTACTACCTGTGGGCTACGATGTCCATATCACTCGCGCCGCGGATTGGACCCAAAGCGACGAGTTCCCGATCTCGCTCGACGAATGGCTGGGCTACGTCGCTCGCGACCCCGAGATGCGTCTCGTTGGGTGTGCCGAGGCCCAGATCGGAGAGGATATTCTCCGCGTCGAGAGCGAAGGTCTATCAGTCTGGATGGCGTATTCCGGTCATGGCATCGGAGGCAACATGGCGTGGTTCAGTCACGGCTACGGTATGGTCTATGTGAAGAACCCCGATGAAGAAATCCTCGGGAAGATGCGGCAGATCGCCAGGCAACTGAATGCGAATGTCATCGGTGATGAGGGCGAATATTACTGAGTGCCGCCTCTCAAGGAGCTGTTATCGACGAAACGCCGTAAAGACCGAGCGAGTCTGGGACTCGGACGAACCGGCCGGAGGGGCGATCCCCAGCTCCTCACCCCGGGTGGGTCCGCGCAGCGGACGGAAGGGTTAACCGGGCGCTGCAGCGGACCCGGCCCGCCGCCGCGTTGACTGGTCATGCAACGGTGGTTCTCGGTGGGCCGGTCCGCTAAGCTTGGTTGTCAGGCGGCGGAGAGGCGCGAGCCGAAAGGATGTCGGTCAAGCCACCGCCCCAGTATCATAGGAGACCAGACCGAGCATCCTGGCCGGAGTCCCAGTCATGGAGTTTTTGCATCAAGAATTCGATCTTCAATCCGGGGACGTAGTCGAGGTCTCGCTCGATTCGCGGGCCAATGTCATGCTTCTCGATTCGCATAATTTCTCGAATTACGAACGAGGCGATTCGTATCGGTATTTCGGCGGTGACGCCGAGAAGTCCCCGGTCCGTTTGTCGCCGCCGCATTCTGGTAAATGGCATGTGGTGGTCAATCTCGGTGGATTCGCCGGGAGGGTCCGGGCCGGCGTTCGCGTCATTCGTGGTCAGGGAGTGCTTCAGTAAGATGCCGGCCAGGAAGACTCACGACCATACCCAGCAACTCTCGCCTGTCCGTGTCGCCCCACTTGGCGAGTTGACCGCGTACACGGTTCACGAACACGAACTCGACATCATCGCGGCCGGATCTCCCGCCACTCTGGCATTTAATTTCGCAATCGCCCTGGTGTCGATCGGCGTTACGATTGTGCTTACTCTCACGACGACAACGATTTCCTCCGACCGCCTGTTTTATGCTTACCTCATTGTTTGTATCAACTGCCTCTTGATGGGCATTGGTGCCTTCATGTACTGGCTCAGAACGCGAACTTCAGTCAACATCACAGTCGCAAAGATCAAGAGCCGGTTGGTTGTCCCTATTCCTATCCAGGAACAGTTGCCGACTGATTCGCCGGCACCCGATGAGACATCTCCCACATAAGCATCTCGTCTTCGGTCCGACCGCCGCCTCTCAAGGAGCTGTCTACGACGAAACGCCGTGAAGACCGAGCGAGTCTGGGACTCGGACGAACCGGCCGGAGGGGCGATCCCCAGCTCCTTACCCCGGGTGGGTCCGCGCAGCGGACGGAAGGGTTAACCGGGCGCTGCAGCGGACCCCGTCCAGGCGGGCTCTTTCTGGGAGTGCGGATGTCGCCGGGTCCGCTGAGCTTTGCTGTTCGGCTGCGAGTTCGTTCGCCACGGTGGGAAGCACGACTGGTACAGGAACCCGGCAACGGGCCTGGCACAGCCGGTTCCCCGTCACCGAGAGATCAAGGAAGGGCTGGCGAGGCGGATCATCCGCATGCTCGGCAGCCCGGAGGAACATCCCGGGCCGGGCGACACCTGACCAGGACCGCCGATCGGCCCCGCTCATCCCGCCCCGGCCCTCGCCGGCGCGACGACACGGGAGGGCTCGGTCGTGTGGCCTTCCCGCTCGGGCAGGAAGAAGAAGGCCACGCCCAGGATGGCGTAGACCATCAGCAGCATCGCCCCTTCGAGCCAGTTCGACTCGCCGTCCTCGGCGACCATCCGGGCGATCAGGACCGCCAGGACCACGGCGACCACCTCCAGGGTCGAGAACACCAGGTCCATCGGGGTCGACCGGAAGTAGCTGGCGAACACCAGGACCGGCGCCACGAACAGCGCGACCTGCAACGCCGACCCCAGCGCGATCCCCACGGCCAGGTCCATCTGGTTCTTCATCGCCATCAGGACCGCCGTCGAATGCTCGGCGGCGTTCCCCACGATCGCCACGATGATCACGCCCATGAACACCGCGTTCAGGCCCAGCGACTCGCCGGTCGATTCCACGGCGCCGACCAGGATCTCGCTCATCCAGGCGACGAACAGGGTCGCCACCAGCAGGACGGCGGTGGCGTGGCGGAGGCCCCAGGTCGCCTCGTGGATCTCGGCCGCGACGTCCTCGTGGACGTTGCTGATCAGGTCGCGGTGGGTCACCAGGGTGAAGATCAGGCTCAGGAGATAGGTGACGACCAGCAGGACGCACACGGACACGCTGACCCGATGCTCCAGGCCCGATGCGCCGGGAGGGGCCAGGTGGTGGAAGGTCGCCGGGACGATCAGGCCGATCGTCGCCAGGACCATCAAGGTCGAGCCGACCCCCGCGGCCGTCTTGTTGAACTTCTGGACGGGGAATTTCAGACCCCCGGCCAGGAGGCTGGCGCCCAGGACCAGCAGGAGGTTGCCGATGATGCTCCCGGTCAGCGACGCCTTGACGACGTCGTCCAGCCCCCGGGAGAGCGCGAACAGGGCCAGGATCAGCTCGGCGGCGTTGCCGAAGGTCGCGTTCAGGAGCCCGCCGATCCCGGGGCCGAGCCGGTGCGCCAGCTGCTCGGTGGCCCGGCCCATCAGCCCGGCCAGGGGGATGATCGCGAGCCCCGCGGTCGCGAACTGGGCGACCGAAGGCGCCCGGAGCCACGACGCCGCGATCGCCACCGGGACGGCGGCCAGGAGATAACCCTCCCAGCCGAACTGGCGCGGGTCGAACCAGGCGAGCCGGGGCGGATCGCCGGAGCCGGGCCTTCGCGGGGGGATCTCGGCGGCGTCCTCGGGCTTGCCTCGCTTGCCGGCTCGGTTGACTCTGTTTCTCGTCACTTATATCATCTCCAGAGAGCAGGGGCCCCGTCGGGGCCGCATCCTTCGGCAGACCACGTCCGCTCGACGTTCGAGACGACGTTTGCGAGGCTACCAAACATGGCCGGGAACGTGATGGAATTTACCGACGCCAACTGGGGGTCGGAAGTGCTCGGGGCGGAAGTCCCCGTCTTGGTCGACTTCTGGGCCCCCTGGTGCGGCCCCTGCCGGATGCTGGCGCCGACGATCGAGAAGCTCGCCGGCGAGCTCGGCGACAAGGTCAAGATCGGCAAGATGAACACCGACGAGAACCAGGATACCCCGGGCGGCCTCCGGATCTCCGCCATCCCGACGGTCCTGATCTTCCACGGCGGCAAGGAGGTCGACCGCCTGGTCGGCGTCAACACCGAGGCCAAGTTCAAGACCGCCCTGTCCAAGCTGGGCGTCGATTGACCGAGGTCCGCGTCAAGGTCTGCGGGATCGTCGACGTCGTGACGGCCCTGGCCTGCGCCGGGGCCGGGGCCGACTGGATCGGCCTCAACTTCCACCCCCCATCGCCCCGATCGATCTCCCCCGACCTCGGGGCCGAGATCGTCGCCGCGCTGGCCGGATCGGCGGAACCCGTCGGGCTGTTCGTGGACCGGCCCGCCCGGGAAGTCGCCGAGGTGGCGGCCCGGGTCGGCCTCCGGACCATCCAGCTCCACGGCGACGAGCCGCCGGGATATCTGGCCGAGCTGGCGGGGCATTTCCCGACCCCCCCCCGGATCGTCCGTGCCTTCCGCCTGGCCGACGCCGCCGGGGTCGACCGGATGATCGCCTACCTCGCGGAGGCCGAGTCCCTCGGCTCTCCCCCTCATGCCATCCTGGTCGATGCCCACGTCGCCGGCCAGCCCGGCGGGACGGGCCGCGTCCTCCCCTCCGACCTCCTGGACCGCCTGCCCGCCCACCCCCGGCTGATCCTGGCCGGCGGCCTGGACCCGGCCAACGTGGCCGATCGCGTGGCCCGCGTCCGCCCCTGGATGGTCGACGTCGCCAGCGGCGTCGAGTCGGCCCCGGGTGTCAAGGACCGGGGCCGGGTCTCGGCGTTCATCGCCGCGGCGCGGGCAATTCGGAAAAACCCGACTTGACACGCACGTACACACGTCCTTAACTTCAGGGACGTCGGTCGCGGAGTTTTCGCGGCGATGAACGGCGACGTCCGTCGGGGTGATTTCGTATGGATCGCGATCGTCTGGGTCGTCGGCGACGGCCGGAGCAGGATCGGGGGCTGCGACCGCTGCACCCGCTGCTCCCGCCGGAGTGGACGAGCCGGGCCCTCCGGGTGGCGATGTCACCGGAGGACTGGGCCCGGTTCGACGCGCTGGTGGCCGAGGCGTCGGTCCGGGCCCCGACCCGGGCCAGGGCCCATGGGGAGGCGATCTCGCGGCTGATCCACGATCGGTCGCGATCGGCCCCCGGGCCGTTCGATTGGATGGATTGGGAGCGTCAGAAGGCGCTCCGGCTGCTCCGCCGGGCGAATTGATCGGAACCGAGGGCCCCGCATCGTGGCGGGGCCGCCGGCCGGGCGCGGCTCTCGCGGTTGACTCAGGAGATTTTCATTGGCGACCACGGTTGAAGTGATCGGTGACGTGAAGGATCCGGCCCTGGCGGGCGTCGGCCTCCAGCGGATCCTCTGGGCGGAGCGGGACATGCCCGTGCTCCGCGCCATCCGCGAGCGGTTCGAGGTCGAGAAGCCGCTGGCGGGCCTCCGGATGTCGGCGTGCCTGCACGTGACGGCCGAGACGGCCAACCTGGCCCGGACCCTGGTGGCCGGCGGCGCCGACCTGGTCCTGGTCGCGTCCAACCCGCTGTCGACCCAGGACGACGTCGCGGCCAGCCTGGTCAACGACTTCAACATCCCGGTCTACGCGATCAAGGGCGAGGACGAGTCGAGCTACTACCGCCACATCGCGGCGGCCCTGAAGCACCAGCCGCACATCACCATGGACGACGGCGCCGACCTGGTCAGCGCCATGATCTTCATCGCCCTGGACCGGCTCAAGGACGTCCACGAGGAGGTCCGGGGCTGGGCCAAGGGCCTCTCGGCCTCCGACCGGGCCGGCCTGGTCGGCAACGTCGTGGCGAGCATGGAGGAGACGACCACCGGCGTCATCCGGCTCCGGGCCATGGAGAAGGACGGCGTCCTGAAGTTGCCCGTCATCGCCGTCAACGACGCCATGACCAAGCACTTCTTCGACAACCGCTACGGGACCGGCCAGAGCACCATCGACGGCGTGATCCGCGCCACCGACATGCTGATCGCCGGCAAGCGGGTCGTGGTCGCCGGCTACGGATGGTGCGGCAAGGGCGTCGCCATGCGGGCCAAGGGCCTGGGCGCCCACGTGATCGTCACCGAGATCGACCCGATCCGCGCCCTGGAGGCGGCGATGGACGGCTTCGAGGTCATGGACATGGCCAAGGCCGCCCCGATCGGCGACCTGTTCATCACCGTCACCGGCAACATCCACGTCATCCGCCGCGAGCACTTCTCGGCGATGAAGGACGGCGCCGCCGTCTGCAACTCGGGCCACTTCAACGTCGAGCTGGCGCTGGAGCAGCTCGCCGAGGTCGCCGCGACGCACAACAAGGGGATCCGCGAGTTCGTCGACGAGTACATCCTGGCCGACGGCCGGCGGATCTACATCCTCGGCGAGGGCCGGCTGATCAACCTGGCCGCCGCGCACGGCCACCCGGCCAGCGTGATGGACATGAGCTTCGCCGCCCAGGCCCTGGCGACCGAGTGGTCCCTCAAGATGAAGGGGAAGCTCGACCACAAGGTCTACAACGTCCCCAAGGAGGTCGACCAGTGGGTCTCCACGCTCAAGCTCCAGAGCATGGGGATCGCCATCGACACCCTCACCCCCGAGCAGTCCAAGTATCTCGAAAGCTGGGAGATGGGCACATGAGCCAGGGTTGTTCAAAGGTCCGTTCCGCGCCTCACGCCCCCGAGGGGTATCTTCGCACGACCAAGGACCTTTGAATGACCCTGGCCGGGCGCGACCCGGGATTGCCCGGGTCCCGCCCGATCCGCTACCATGCCCGATGACGCGCGTCGCGTCGCCGGCTCCCCCGCGGGCCGATCGGGCCCCCCGCATCCCGACGGACGATCCCGACCATGCCCGACATCCGCCCGCTCCGCGGCATCCGATACGACATGGCCCAGGTCGGAGCGCTGTCCGATGTGGTCGCTCCCCCCTATGACGTGATCGACGCCGCCCTCCAGGACCGCCTCTACGACGCCAGCCCCTACAACATCATCCGCCTGGAGCTGAACCGCCCCGAGCCCAGAGACTCCCCCGGGTCGGACCGATATTCCCGGGCCGCCCGCTTCCTCAAGGACTGGCTCCGCTCCGGCGTTTTGCGCGAGGACCCTCAGCCGGCCTATTACCTCTACGAGCAGACCTTCGAGGTCGAGGGCCGGACGTTCACCCGCAAGGGGTTCCTCGCCCGGGTCCGCCTGGAGCCGTTCGGCGAGGGGAACATCTACCCCCACGAGCACACCCTGTCCGGCCCCAAGGCCGACCGACTCGCCCTGTTCAACGCGACCAGGTACAACCTGAGCCCGGTCTTCGGCCTCTACCCCGACCCCGAGGGCGAGGTCGTCAAGGCCGCCGAGGCGGGGGTCCGCGACCGGACCCCCCTGGAGGCCACCGATCACCTCGGCGTCATCAACCGGCTCTGGGAGGTCCACGACCCGACCACCCAGACGGCGCTCCAGGGGATGATGGGCCCCCGGCCCGTCTTCATCGCCGACGGCCACCACCGATACGAGACGGGCGTCAAGTTCCGCGAGGAGCTGGAGGCCGCCGGCGAGCTGGCCGGCCCCGACGACCCGGCCAACTTCTGCCTGATGATGCTGGTCGGCATGAGCGACCCCGGGCTGATCATCCAGCCGACGCATCGGCTGGTCAACGGCCTGGTCGGCCTGACCTCCGAGCAGCTCGCCGCCCGGCTCGCGCCCGAGTTCGTCATCACCCCCGCCGGCGAGGGCGAGGCCGGGTGCCGCGACGCCTGGGACACGATCGAGATCGGCGGCGGGCAGGAGACCCTCGGCTTCGGCACCGTCGAGGACGGACGGTGGTTCACCGCCCGGCTCCGGGACGCCAGGCGGATGGACATGCTGACCCCCGACCGGAGCCCCGAATGGCGGTCGCTCGGCGTCAGCATCCTCCACGAGCTGGTCCTGAAAGACCTGCTCGGCAAGGTGGGGTCGCCGACTTGCACCTACGTCCACCAGATCGGCGAGGTCCTCCACAGCGTCGCCCGCGAGGGGTGCGACCTCGCCTGCCTGGTCCCCCCGGCCGGCATGGAGCACGTCGAGGCGATCGCGTCGAACCTGGAGAAGATGCCCCCCAAGAGCACTTATTTCTACCCCAAGCTGCTCAGCGGCCTGGTCCTCAACCCGCTCCGTTGAGGGCGGGCCGGGAAGCCGACGGACCGAAGCCGGATGATGTTCGACAATCGATGGGACAACTGGGCGGGCGACTTCGCCGAATCGTTCGGGGCGGGGCTCCTCGATCCCGCGGTGCGCGATCTCGTTCCCGAGATCCTGGCACATTTCGGCGCCTCGGTGCGCAAGGTCGATCCCAGCTTCCCCGACGACGTGTCGCCGGGCACGTTCGCGACCGTCCTCACCGAGGTCATGCCACGGCTCGGGCTGCCCGATGAAGCCCGGCCGATGGTCCCCGAGGTCATCGCCCGCTTCCTGGAATACCTCCGCGAGAGCGGCCGGGTCGGCGAGGGGTCGGACTGGGCGGCCCAGGTCCGGGCGATCGGCCGGTCGTACGTCGCCCGCCTCAAGCCCGACGGGGGCGTCAAGGGGGTCACGATCCGCAAGGCGGCCGGCGCCTCGCCGATCGGCCGGAACGACCCCTGCCCGTGCGGTTCGGGCAAGAAATACAAGAAGTGCTGCCTGGCCAACGGCTGAGGGGCGGGGCCCCTCCTCGATGGGAGGCCCCGCCCCTCGGTCCCGATAAATCGATGGCGATCCGGCTCAGCGGGATCGGAGGGCCAGGCCCACGATCAGGCCGGCCACCAGGCCGACGCCGAAGGCGGCCGCCACCGACTGCGTGGGGTTGGTCCGGACCAGGTCCTGGGCCGAGTCGAGCTTCTCCTTGGCCTGATCGGTCAGGTTGCCGTACTGGTCGCGGAACCGCTCGCCGGCGTTCTGCGCGAAGTTGCTGACGGCGCCCGCGGCGTTGGCGATCGCCGAGCCGCCCTTCGAGGTCAGGCCGGTGAGGAACGTCTCGATCGCCTCGCGGCCGACGCCCGTCTTCTCCTGGATCTTGCCGACGAGCTGGTCGACGTTCCCGTTGTGGATCTGGAGATCGTCGTCGGTCAGCTGGCCCCACTTCGTCTTGACCTGGCCGCGGAGCTGATTCCACTGACCCTGGAGCTCTTGAGCGTTGATGGCCATCGTTCCACTCCTGGATGCTTGACGTCCGCCGGCCACAAGGCCGGTCACTACAACATTCGTTGCAGCAACCGCAATGCCAAGCCTGACGGCGGGCCGGATTTCCAATTCATGGGGACGAGCGACGAAAAACGCCCCCCGAGGGATCGGGGGGCGTTCGACGATCCGGCCGTTCGGACGCGGATTTACTTGGGATCCTTGGGCTCCGGGGCGGAGGGGGCGTCCGGGGCCTTGACGGGGTCGGCCGGGGGATTCTTGCCCGTCTCCTTGATCTCCTCCGTCTTCTTGATTTCTCTGGTCCCGTCCGGCCCCGTCACCTTCTGGCCGGTCTCGACCTTGGTGGTACCACTGTCGCAGCCGGCGAGGGCGAACATCGAGAACGAGCCCAGGACGAGGGCGGAGGCCAGGAAGCGCTTCATGATTCTTTTCCATCTCGGAAGACGGCGTCGATGCGTCCCAAACATTGAGCGCGACAATGGCCGTCGGCCGGCTATTATAATCGCGGGCCGGGCTCCCGTCACGCGTTTTTCGGGCCGGCTCGGGGGCCCCCGCCTGGCCTGCCGGCCTGCCGGGGGGGCACGGGCCGGGGTGTCCCCGTGGGACCGGGAGGCGGGCGACGGCATGACCCTTGCAACCATGTTGGGGCAATCGGATCTCCCGGACGGGGTCCGGATCGTGACCATCCCTGACATTCCGCTCAACCGCAGTACAGGAGCCGCGCCGATGCCGAACAATAAAAAAGGTGAGGGGCAGGGTCAGCAAGGCGGGGCCGGGCAGGGCGCCCGCGACCAGGCCCAGAACATCGGCCAGCAGGCCCAGCAGGGCGCCGGGCAGGTGGCCGATCGGCTCCGCGAGGGGTACGACGCGGCCCGCGAAGGGGCCGCCCACGGCTATCGCCAGGCCGAAGGGGCCATCGCGCGGAATCCGGGGCCTTCGGTCCTGGTCGGCTTCGGCGTCGGCTTCGGCCTGGGCCTGGTCCTCTGCTCGATGTTCACCCGCGAGGAGACCTGGGCCGAGAAGTACCTCCCCGAGTCGCTCCAGGACGTCCCCGACCGCTATCAGAGCCTGGTCTCGTCGCTGAAGTCGCTCCCCAGGACGGTCCACCAGCACCTGCCGCAGGCCATCGCCAAGCACCTGGGCTGAGCCGTCCGCCCGGCCGACATCCGACCCTGGGGCCGCCCCGATCGCGTCGGGGCGGCCCTTCCGCGTCGACGCCCGACCCGCGGTCGCCCGGCCGGATCCGATTTTTCGCCGATCCCCGGACGACGGCCTACCCCCGGCGTCGCCGAAGTCGTCTAATATCCGACGCGGCCGGACGAACCCGTCCGGGGCGGGCGAGCGATCCCCCATCGGCCGACAGGCGGTGTCCCGTGCTCAAGAACTGGCGGTCGTGGGTCCTCCTGCTGCTGTTCATCGGGCCCTACCTCGTCTTCACGGGCCTGGGATTCCTCTGGCTCCAGGAGCGGGGCTGGGTCTGGGTCACCGTCGCCGCGATGCTCTCGATCGCCGCGGGCGTCGGGCTCTCGGTCCTGCTGTCGAAGTGGACGAAGTCGTCGAAGTCGTTCCTGCCGCCGATCGACTGGGACGCGCCCCAGACGTTCACGGATTTCGACCGCCAGGCCTGGCTCCTGATCCAGGCCGAGGCCGAGCGGGGCGATGCGCTCGACATGGCGGCGCTGACCCAACTGGACACCTACATCGACTCCGGCCGGGGGATGGCCACCCGCCTGGCGGCGCATTACAACCCGCTCTCGGCCGACCCGATCGAGCGGGTCGCCGTGGTCGAGCTGCTCACGGCGCTGGAGCTGGCGACCGAGGACCTGATCCGGCTCTGCCGCCAGGTCCCCGGCGGCGACCTGGTGAGCCCGGCCGACTGGAAGCGGGCCGTGGTCGCCGCCGGCTACATCCAGAAGGCCAGCGACCTCTACTCGTTCCTGCTCCCGCTGATCAACCCGGTAACCGGGATCCCCCGCCTGGCGTCGCAGCAGTTCATGGTCAAGCCGGCCTGGAAGAACATGCAGCAGAACGTCTTGCGATGGTTCTATCGGTCCTTCATCAATCGCCTGGGGACGCACCTGGTCGAGCTCTACAGCGGCCGGCTGGTGATCGGCGCCGATCGGTATCGCCTGCTGACCCGGCGGCTGGGCAAGGCGGCGGCGGACGTCGACACCACGGTGGGCGACCTGGTGATCGCCTTCGCGGGGTCGCGCGACTCGGGTAAGTCGCGGCTGATCGCGGCGATCGAGGAGGCCCGGGGCGGCGACCCGTCGGCCCTGGACGGGCGGCTGGTGGGCCTGGGCGGCGACAAGGCGGGCCTGGACCGGCTCCGGACGGCCCGGCTCGTCGAGGTCGACACGTATACCCCCTGGGAGCCGGGCAAGGAGAACGCCCGGGGTCGCGCGACCCGGCGGCACGCGGTCGCCGTGGCGGTCGAGTCCGACCTCCTGGTCCTGGTCGTCGACGCGCGGGTCGACTCCCGGGAGCCGGACCTGGCGTTCCTCCGGGACTGGTCGAAATGGTACGCCGACCACCCCGTCCTGGAGGTCCCCCCGGCCCTGGCCGTGGTGTCGCACGTCGACGCCCCGGGCCTGGGCGGGGAGTGGAAGCCGCCCCACGACTGGGCCAGGGGGGCCACGCCCCGCGAGGCCGCCGTCCGGGCCCGGGTCCAGGCGCTCCGGGCGGAGCTGCCGGCGGCGGTCGCCGAGGTGGTCCCGGCCGCGCCCGGGGCGGTCCCGACCTGGGGCGTGGTCGAGTCGGTCCTGCCGCCGCTGACGGCCCTCTGCCACCGGGCCGAGCGGAACGCGCTGATCCGCCACCTCCACGAGGCCTCGGCCCGGTCCAAGGCGGGCCGGCTCTTCCGCCAGGTCGGCCAGCACGGGCGGACCCTGTTCAACAGCCTGAGGGACCGCGGCAAGCCCAAGGGCGGCGACGCGGCCTAGCGCCCGGGGATGGGCAACCGGGTGCTCGCCGGCGGGCCCGGCGGGGCGGCGACGCTCGGGCCGGTTCCCCATCCCCCCATCGGCGATCGGCGACGATCGGGGCTTGGCATTGCGGTTGCGTGGTTGGGCCGGGCATCGTGGGCGGGGGTGCCGTCCCCGGGGTCGTGACGACCCCCAGACTCGTCGGGGAATCAGACGTGGCGACCGAACCCCAAGAGATCGACGACCTCCGCCGCCAGATGGCGCAGATCCGCCGCGAGCTCCACGACGACGTCAAGGGCGTGGTCGAGGGCGCCGAGGCGGCCACCGACTGGCGTCGGTACATCCGGAGCTACCCCTGGGCGAGCCTCGGCGTGGCCCTGGCGATCGGATACCTGATCGTCCCCCGTCGCCAGCGCGACCGGACCACGACGATCAACGTCGACCCGGCCGAGATCGCCAGGGCGGTCGCCGCCGAGACGCCCCGGGTCATCGAGAAGGAGAAGCCGGGCAGGGGGATCGTGGGTTCCCTGTTCGGGATGGTCGCCCCGGTGGCATTCCGGGCGGCCCAGGGATACGCCCTCCAGTTCTTCGAGCAGTGGATGTCCCAGAAGATGGCCCAGCAGCTCCAGGCCCATCCCGAGCTGGCCGCCGCCTTCGGCGGGCCCGGCCAGGCCCCGCCCGGTCAGGCGGGCCATCCGGGCCATCCGGGCCAGGCGGGCCATCCGGGCCGGCCACCCGGGCCGGTCCCGGGCGCCCCTCGGTTCTGAGAGGCCATCCGGGAATGAAAACGAGGAATGGCAAATGGTTTATGGCTGATAAATGGTCTCGGATCCGGACCGTGGACCCCGAAATTCGCCGGGTATCTTGCACTTATCAGCCATCACTGATATGGCATAACCCATTGCCCCGACCGGGAATCGTTCCCGGATAGCCGCTGAGTTTCGATCTCGGATTGCCGGGATCATATCCCCGGACGTTGAACCGACTTCCCGGATCCGGGATGGGAAATCCTTGCCTTCGGCAACAACATTCAACATTCCAACCGCGCCGTGCTCCGGCGAAAGGTCGCAGCGATGGTCGATCGGACGCAAGGTCTCGACGCGGGCCCCGGGGCCCGCGTCGGCGAGATCAAGGAACGGGCCCTGGACCTCGCGGCGACCGCCCGCGAGAAGCTCTCGGGCGGGACCCGGACATTGAGAGACTACATCGTCAAGGAACCCACGCGGGCCCTCGGGATCGCGCTGGGGATGGGGGTGCTCCTGGGATGGCTGATCAAGCGTCGGTAAGTCGGAGCAACGGCTCGCAATCCCAGGCCCAGCCGGTGGGCGTGGTCGGCAACATCGCCGAGTTCGGCAACGACGTGGCGACGCTGGTCGAGCTCCAGGCGAAGCTGGCGGTCTTCGACGCCAAGGACTGCGTCGGCCGCGCGACGACCCCGCTGGTCGTCCTGGTCGTGGGCGCGGCCGTGGCGCTGGCGGCCGTGCCGGTGATCCTGTTCGGGCTGGCCGACCTGATCGCCTCGGCCACGTCGATCTCGCCGGGGGCCGCCCGGCTGATCGTCGGGCTGGTGACGATGGGCGCGGCGGGCGCGGCGGCGTTCGTGTCGTTGCGGACGGTCGGGGCGAGCCTGGATAGCTTCCGGAGGTCGCGCGAGGAGCTGACCCGGAACATCTCCTGGCTCCGGACCGTCCTGGTTTACAGCGGCCGGTCGGCTTCGAGGCCCCGGGTGTGACCGAGGCCCCCGCCCCCCCGGGATCCGGGATGACCGGACTGCTGATCAACGCCCGGGCCCGCCGGGGCGACCGGGCCGAGGCGGCCGTCCTGGCCGCCCTCAAGCGGCACGGGGTGGCGCCCAGCCACGTCGCGCGGGTCAAGCGGCCCCGGAGCCTGACCCGGGCGGTCGACGCCCTCCTCCAGCTCGGGATCGACCGCCTGATCGTCGGCGGCGGCGACGGGACGCTGAGCACGGTCGCGGCCCGGCTGGCGCACCGGCCGATCGCGCTGGGCGTCCTGCCGATGGGCACCGCCAACGACTTCGCCCGGACCCTGGGGATCCCCAACGACCTCGCGGCCGCGGCCGAGATCGCCGCCGCCGGGCACGTCCGGCAAGTCGACCTGGCCCGGGCCAACGACGCGTATTTCCTCAACGTGGCCAGCATCGGCATGTCGGTCTCGGCGACGGCCGAGCTGTCGCACCGGATCAAGCAGCGGTTCGGCGGCCTGGCCTACCTGTACGCCGGAGCCCGGGCGTTCGCCCGCCACCCGGTCTTCCGGATCCTGGTCGAGAATGGCCCGGACTCGATCGAGACGACCGCCCACCAATTTGTGGTGGGCAACGGCAGGTTCTACGGCGGGGGGGTCCTGGTCGCGCGCCAGAGCACCCTCGAAGACGGCCTGCTCAATGCCTACGCGCTGGGGACTCGCGGGCGATGGCAATTGCTCCGGACCGTGGCCATGCTCCGGCTGGGGGTCCCGATCGACCGGCCCGGCGACCACTTCCTCCAGACGGCCTCGGTCCGGGTGCAGACCTGGCCGCGGATGAAGGTGAACTGCGACGGCGAGATCCGGGCGACCACCCCGGTCACGTTCGCCGTCGAGCCCGGGGCGCTCCGGGTCCTGGCGCCGGCGGCGGACGGGTGATGGCCGAGGGGTCGGACTTCCCGCGCCTGCCCTTCCGACCCGAGATCGGAGGTCTCGGATCTCCGATCGGGGGCAGGGGAGTGGGAATGGAGCGGACCCCGGATGATCCCTCAACCAGGGCCCATCCACCATCGCGGGTCACGAATGCTCGACGACGTCGGTGACGACGCGTCCAACCTGGCGGTCGGGGACGTGGGCGGCCAGGTCGGCCCAGGCGATGATCCCCTGGAGCATCCCCTGGGCGTCGACGACCAGGAGGCGACGGACGCCCTTGTCGGCGAACCGCTCGGAGATGACGTCGACCCCGTCCTCGGGGGCGACCGAGATGACGCCCCGGGTCATGATGTCGGCCACCGGCAGGCCGGTCAGGCCGTCGCCGTGGTCGGCCAGGGCCAGGGCGACGTCGCGGTCGGTGAGGACGCCGACCGGCTTGGCGTCTTCGAGCACCGGGACCGCGCCGCAGTCGGCATCGCGGAAGATGAGGACGGCCTCCAGCACGGAGCTGAAGGTGGAGCAGGTCCGGGGACTCGGCGTCATCAGGTCGGCGGCGGTCGGGAACTTCGAGCTGGCGGTCGACATGGACGGGGGCCCTCGGGGACGGGAGCATCGGCTCGGCCGGGGATCGGGCGGAGCCCGATGATCGGTGCAAGTCCCGGGCCCGATCCGCCCCTCATGCCGACTTGAAGGGATATTTGTCGATCCCGTACTGGCTGATCTTGCCCGAGACGCTCCGCCGCGAGAGGCCGCAGAGCTTGGCGCACTCGCCGACGTTGCCCCGGCACTTCTCCAGGGCCTTGTTGATGTACTGCCGCTCGATCTGCTCGGTCGCCTGGTCGAGGTAATAGGGCAGGGGGTGCTTCAGGTCGATCTCGAAGCGGGGCCGCTCCTCGGCCGCCGAGCCGATCACGCGGGGGGGGAGGTTGTCGGCGTTGATCAGGTCGCCCACCGTGGTGACGGCGGACCGCTCGATGGCGTTCTCCAGCTCGCGGATGTTGCCCGGCCATCGGTAGGCCAGGAGCCGGTCCATCGCCTCGGGCGAGACCTTCTTGGGCGGCTCGTTGGTCCGGGCATACTTGTTCAGGAAGTGGGTGATCAGGACCGGGATGTCCTCGGGCCGGTCGCGGAGCGGGGGGACGTCGATCTTGATCACGTTGAGCCGATAATACAAATCCTCGCGGAACTTGCCCTCCTTGACCTCCTTCTCCAGGCTCTTGTTGGTGGCCGCCACGACCCGGATGTCGACGTCGATGCTCTCGTGGCCGCCGACCCGCTCGAACCGCTTCTCCTGGAGGACCCGGAGCAGCTTGGCCTGCATGGCCGGCGAGATGTCGCCGATCTCGTCCAGGAAGATCGTCCCCTTGTCGGCCAGCTCGAACCGGCCCTTGCGGCGGGCGTCGGCCGAGGTGAACGCCCCGCGCTCGTGGCCGAACAGCTCGCTCTCCAGCAGGCTCTCGGGCAGCGCCGCGCAGTTGATCGCCACCAGGTTGCCCAGGCGGTCCTCGCTCGAATAGTGGACGGCCTTGGCGATCAGCTCCTTGCCGGTCCCGGTCTCGCCCTCGATCAGGACCGTGCTCTTGGTCCCGCCGATGTGGCGGATCAGCTGGAAGATCCGGTGCATCTCCGGGTTCTTGCTGATGATGTTGTGGAAGCTGTAGTTCTCCTTGAGCTGCTGACGGAGCTGGAGGACCTCGTCCTGGAGGGCCCGCTTGGTCAGGGCGCGGTCCATCACCAGCTTGAGCTGGGTCGGGTCGATCGGCTTGGTGAGGAAGTCGTAGGCCCCCAGCCGCATCGCCTCGACGACCCGCTCGATCGAGCCGAACGAGGTGGTGACGATCGTGGTCACCATCACCCGCCGCTGGGCGACCTCGCGGATCAGGTCCATCCCGCCCATCCCCGGCATCCGGAGGTCGGTGATCAGGACGCTGTAGTCGGCCGCCGCCAGGGCCGACAGGGCCTCCTGCCCGCTGGAGACGGCGTCGACGCTCAACTCGTCGGTCTCCAGGAGCTTCTTGAGCTGGGTCGTGCTGTACGAATCGTCGTCGACGAGGAGGACTTTCCGGTGCATGCGGTGGCTCTCGTTGGGGGAGGGCATTCCGATCGCGGGTCGGTCGGTTGCGCGAGCACCTGCGCGAGGATGGGCAGACCGGGGTCCGGGCGAAGTCCGATGCCCGCCCGCCGGGAATTGGGCCACCATCCATTCGACCCCGTTGCTTCCTCCTCCGCGGTCAGGCCTCATCATAGGCAAATCGTTACCCGGTCGGCCAGTCCCCCCCGGCGCCCGGGAGGGCCGGGGATCGGGCACGGCAATTGCGGCGTCGGGACCCCATTCGATCGATCCGTCCCCCGGGCCCGGCCGCCCGCGGCGGGGGATCGGGTGGGCCCTCGGGAGTCACGATCATGGTCGACACGGCGCAAGCTCAGTTCCCCCAGTCCATGGCCCGGGCCATCCGGCCCGCCGGGGCCGCCGACCTGGAATCGTACGCCGGCGAGGCCCTGGAGCGGATCAAGGGTTACGCGCGGGATGAGCCGGTCTCCTTCGCACTCTGGGCCTTCGGGGTCGGCTTCGTCCTGGGCTGGAAGTTGAAGCCCTGGTGAGCGCCCCCCGGCGATGCCCGCCGATCCGCCGATCGCCCGACGCGGGGCCGGATCGCCCCGGCCCCTGTCCGCCACGGGAACCCACGAACGTGACCGCAACCGACCGCGCCGTTGTCTTCGATGTGGATGAAGGTCGAGCGGCGACGATCGCCGCACTCCTGACGCAGGCCGGCCAGCGGGCGGGCCGGCATCCCGCGGGCGGGCCCGTCGTGTGCAGCCGGCCCCCGTCGGCGATCGAGGCCCTGAGGGGCGACCGCCCGGCCCTGGCCGTGGTGGTCGAGGCCGACGCCTCGGCCCTCGCCTTCGACGGCCTGGCCCGGTTCGCCCGGGGCCGGGGGATCCCGACCCTGGGCGTGATCGACCCGGGCGACGACCCCGAGGCCCTGGCCGGGCGGGTCCGCGAGTTTGACGACTGGGTCGCGATCGGCTCGGTCGGCCGCGAGCTCCCCGCCCGGGCGGCCGGCCTGATCGACGGCCCGGGCCGGCGGTCGGCGGTGCCCGCGGCCCCGGCGATCGACGCCCGGTTCCTCGCCGTGGTCATCCACGACCTCCGGACGCCCCTGAACGTGTTCGTCCTGACGATCCAGTCGATGGCGCATTCCGGCCCGCAGAAAACCGCGGAATTCGATGAGGACCTGACCTTCCTCCAGGAGAACGCCCGACAGATCGAGAAGATGCTCGCCCAGCTGGGCGACTACTGCCGGCTGATCGAGGGCGGCCCGGAGGTCTCGGGGGTCGACTTCGACCCCCGGCGGTTCCTGGCCGATTTCCTCGAAGACCGCCGGTCCGGCCCCGCCGGCGAGGGGGACCCGGTCCGGCTCGAGGTCGCCGACGGCTGCCCGCCCGAGGTCTCGCTCGACCCGAGCTGGGTCAAGCTGGCCCTCCAGCACGCGGTGGCCAACGCGGTCGCCGCCGGCGGCAGGTCGCCGATCCGGGTCCGGGCCGACGGGCGGCCCGGCCGACTGGTCGTCGAGGTGATCGTCGACGGGCCCCCGCCGCCGACCGTCGAAGCCCTCGACCTCCGACCGGGCCAGTTCGAACGGCTCACCGGCGTCCCCGCCGAGCGCCGGGGGCTCGACCTGGCGATCGCGGCCCGGGTCAGCGAGCTGTTCGGCGGCTCGGCCCGGCTGGAGATCGAGCCCGGCCGGCGGTCGACCATCGTCCTCGACTGGCCGGCGCGGATCGCGGCCGGCTGACGGCACGCGGCACGGCGGTTGCCATTGGAGATCCCGAAGGGAATCCACCCTTCCCCGACCACCCCGCAACCAAGGCCAGGCCCATCATGGCGACCGCTCCGTCCGTCAACCGCGAATGGATCGCGTCCGAGTTCTCCAAGGGGATCGACGCCGAACACTCGCTCCAGCTCCACGCCCAGGCGACGTCCGCATCGCCCCCCGACCCATCGCTGGGCGTCCTCTACCACGAGATCGCCGCCGCCGACGGCCGGCACCAGCTGATCGTCGAGACGATCGCGACCCGATATGGCTACAACCCGGGCCGGAGCTCATCCGGAGGGATCGCCGGGACGCTCGGACGCCTCAAGGAGAAGGTCGGCGGGATCGGCTCGACCCCCCAGCAGCGGCTGGAGCACGACCTGTCGGCCAAGGCCAGCTCGATCCACTGGTGTACCGCCTGGGTCCAGGTCTTCCAGGCCATCGGCGACGCCGAGAGCGCCCGCGAGCTCGCCGCCGTCCTGACCGAGGAGAAGGCCCACCACGACGCCCTCCAGGAGGGCTTCAATCGCCTGATCACCAAGGGTGCCCGGGGCGAAGCCTGACCGAGTCCGCCCCCGAAAAACCCGACGGCCGGCGGTCGACCCCGAGGTCGACCGCCGGCCGTGTCGCTTTCCGGCACCATCGGCCGGGCGGGCTGGCAACATGCTATTGATCATCCATGACCGATGGCGTTAAAGTGGGAGGATCCTTCGCGTCCCACCTGATCCGAGTCACCGACACCTGGCCGGGGCGACCCGTCGGGGAGATCATGGTCTCGACATCCCTCCGGATCCTCCCCGGCCTGGCCCTGGTCGCCCTCGCGGCCGGGACCGCCGGCGCCGGCTTCACGATCCGCGACCTGGGGCCCGCCCCCGGGGCGTCGGGGACGGCCGGCGAGGCGATCAACGCCCTGGGCCAGGTCGCCGGGCGGTCGACCCTCAACGGGAGCCCGGTCTCGGCGATCCGGACGTCGGGCCAGGGCGGCTTCGCCGCCGTGACCTTGCCCTCGTACGCCGGGGCGGCCGCCGGCTTCGGGATCAACTCCCAGGGCGACGTCGCCGGCCAGTTCGTCGACAAGCGTGACGGGCTCATCCACGGCTTCGTCACCTCGGCCGGCGGGGCCTCGGAGCTGGGCCCGCTCTCGGTCGCCGGGATCAAGGGCGGATCCACCCGGGCCGGCGGGATCAACGACGCGGGGGAGGTGGTCGGGACCGGCTCGATCGCCGGCCGGATGGTCGACGGCGTCTTCCGGTCGGGGACCACCCAGACCGCGTTCCGGGCCGTCTCGTCCGGCGCCGCCACGATCATCAACCCCCTGGGCAACGGCCTCTACAACATGGGCAGCGGGATCAACGCCGCGGGGACCGTGGTCGGGACCTCGGAGACCGCGCCGGGCGGGTTCCTCCACGCCTTCCTCGCGACCCGGGGCGGCGCCGCGTCCGACCTCCTGTCGCGCAACTCGGCCGGGATCTTCGGCCTCAACACCTATGGCGCGGCGATCAACGACCGCGGCGACGTCGCCGGCAGCGGCGACGTCGGGGGCTTCCGACACGCCTTCCTGGCCTCGCACGAGGGCGGCGCGTTGCAGGACCTGGGCGTGATCGGCAACGCCAATTCGAGCATCGCCCGGGGCCTGAACAGCCTGTCCCACGTCGTCGGCGAGCTCGACGATCCCGCGGGCCGGTCGCACGCCTTCCTCTACGACCCGCGCGGGGGCCTGGGGATGATCGACCTCAACACGCTCCTCGCCCCGTCCGACCAATCGGACTGGACGCTGATCTCGGCCGCGGCGATCAACGACAACGACCAGATCACCGGCGTGGGGATCCATGACGGCCTGCTCCGCGGCTTCCTCCTGACGCCGGCCGCCGACCCGTCGGTCGTCGACGTGGTGGGCCCGGCCCTGGTCCCGGCCCCGCCGGCCTCGGTCCTCGCGGCGATCGGGCTGGGGATCGTGGCGGCCGGGGCCCGGCTCAGGCGCGGACGAACCGGGGTCCGGGGAGCCGCTTGACCAGCCGACGCATCTCCAGGACGCTGAGCGTCGCCATCACCTGCGACGCCGTCAGCCCGACCCCCACGATCAGCTCGTCGACCGACACCGGGCCGTCGCCCAGCCGGCCCAGGATCGACCGCTCCTGATCGGACAGCGACAGCTCGGCCGGGTGGCGGACCGTCGGCTCGTCGGGGGCCCGGCGGACCTCCCGGACCAGCGGGCCCAGCTCCTCCAGGATGTCGTCGACCGTCTCCACCAGCCGGGCCCCGTCGCGGATCAGGTAGTGACAACCCCGGCTGGGCAGGCTGTCCACCGGCCCGGGGACGGCGAAGACCTCGCGGTTCTGCTCCATGGCGTGCTTGGCCGTCGACAGCGACCCGCTCCGGGGCGTCGCCTCGACCACCACCACGCCCAGGCAGAGCCCCGAGATGATCCGGTTCCGCTGGGGAAAGAGGCCGGCAAGCGGCATCTGCCGCATCGGCGACTCGCTGAGGATCGCGCCGGCGGCGACGACCTCGCGGGCCAGCCCTTCGTGCTCGGGCGGGTAGACCTCGGCCAGGCCGTTGGCGAGGACCGCCAGGGTCCGCCCGCCGGCGGCCAGGGCCCCCCGGTGCGCGGCGGCGTCGATCCCCCGGGCCAGGCCAGAGACGACCGTCAGCCCGACCCGGGCCAGCGACGAGGCCAGCCGCTCGGCGATCCGGAGCCCGTAGGGCGTGCACTTCCGCGACCCGACCAGGGCGATGGCGAGCTGGTCGGCCGGCTCGATCGTCCCTCGGATGTAGAGCAGGCCGGGCGGGTCGGGGATGTCCTCCAGCGGGGGCGGATACCCGTCGGACCCCCGGGGGACCGGCCGGACGCCCATCCGCCGGCAGAGGTCCAGCTCGGCCGGGGCGTCGACCTCGCGGCGGGCCCCGGCGATCTTGCCCGCCAGCCGTCCCCCGACCCCCGGGACGTCCCGGAGCGCCGACTCCGACGCGTCCAGGACCCGGGCGGCCGACCCGAACCGGTCCAGGAGCGCCCGGCAGGTCCTGGGCCCGACGCCGGGGACCATCGTCAGGCGGAGCAGTTCGAGCAGGCCCGGGTCGCCCCCCGTCGCCTCGGCCTCGGCGGTCACGCCCCCTCCGATCCGGCCCGGGCCGCCATCGCCGCGCGGATCTCGGCCTCGGGGGCCTCGGCCAGCTCGACCCGGCCGATGGCCCGGGGCAGGACGAAGCGGATCCGGCCGCCCCGGTTCTTCTTGTCGCGGCCCATCGCGGCGAGCATCGCGCCGGGGTCGAGCCCCGGCGCCTCGACGGGCAGGCCGAATCGCCGGAGGAGCGCGACCAGCCGGGCCGTCGGCTCCGGGCCGATCCAACCCAGGCGCCCGGCCAGCCGCGACTCGGCGACCATCCCCACGGCGACCGCCTCGCCGTGCCGATAGGCCCCGTCGTAGCCGGAGACGGCCTCGACGGCGTGCCCGATCGTGTGGCCGAAGTTCAGGACGGCGCGGAGGCCGGTCTCCTCGCGCTCGTCGCGCCCGACCACGTCGGCCTTCAGCTCGCAGCTCCGCGCGATCACCCGGCGGATCGCCGCCGGATCGCGGGCCTCGATCGCCCCGGCGGCCCCTTCCAGGTATTCGAAGAAGGTCGGGTCGAGGATCACGCCATACTTGATCACCTCGGCCATCCCGCACCGGAATTCGCGGGCCGGGAGGGTGGCCAGGCTCTCGGTGTCGATCCAGACCCCGGCCGGCTGGTGGAACGCCCCGATGATGTTCTTGGCCCCGGGGTGGTTGACGCCCACCTTGCCGCCGACCGAGCTGTCGACCTGCGCCAGCAGGCTCGTCGGGACCATCAGCATCGGCAGCCCCCGGGCGTAGGTCGCGGCGACGAACCCGGCCAGGTCGCCGACCACGCCCCCGCCCACCGCCACCACGCACGAATGGCGGTCGGCCTTCATCGCCACCAGGCGATCGTAGAGCGCCGAGGCCCATTCCAGGCTCTTGGACGACTCGCCCGCCGGGATCACTTCCAGGCCCGACGCGATCCCGACCCCCTCCAGCGCCCCGACGAAATCGCCCGCCATCCCGGCCAGGTTCGAGTCCGTCACCACCAGCGCCGACCGGCATCCCCGGCCCGCCCACGACCGATCCAGCGCCTCGCGGCCGAACGGCCCGAAGCCGCCCGCCCCCTCGCCGCTGACGATCCGGACCTCATACGACCGGGAGCCGAGCTCGACGCGCACGCACACCATCCCACCCACCATCCAAGACTCAGGACTCAGGACTCAGGACTGACGGACTCAGGACTCGGGACTGAAGGACTCAGGACTGTAGGACTCAGGTGGGACCCGGCATTCAACGGCGTAGGATCCGCCCCGCGGACAGTGCCATCTCCGGCCCCATCGGTCGCCGACCCCCAGTTTATCGAGAGCCACTCCCGATGACCAACGGATGCCGCGAAGAACGCAGCCCGAGTCCTGAGTCCTGAGTCCTGAGTCCTGAGTCCTGAGTCCTGAGTCCTGAGTCCTGAGTCCTGAGTCCTGAGTCCTGAGTCCTGAGTCCTGAGTCCTGAGTCCTGAGTCCGTCAGTCCGACCGGGAGAGGGTCTTGCCCCTCGGTCGCCGCGGTCCTAGACTAGACAACCCTACCGGCCTCCATGTCGAGGAACAACCAGAGAACGGGGTGGCGGTCCGATGTCGGAATTCTTCCCAGGCGTCCCGAAGATCCAGTTTGGCGGCCCCCGGTCGCGGAACTCGCTGGAATTCAAGCACTACAACCCCGACGAGGTCGTGGGCGACAAGAGCATGAAGGAGCACTTGCGCTTCTCCGTGGTCTACTGGCACACGTTCGCCAACCCGCTGGGCGACCCGTTCGGCCCGGGCACGGCGGTCCGCCCCTGGGACGACCACTCGGAGGGGCTGGAGCGGGCCCGGACCCGCGTCAAGGTGGCGTTCGAGTTCTTCGAGAAGCTGGGCGTCCCCTTCTTCGCCTTCCACGACCGCGATGTCGCGCCCGAGGGGGCCACGCTCAAGGAGAGCCACGCCAACCTCGACGAGGTCGTCAAGGTCCTCAAGGACGAGATGGGCCGGACCGGCGTCAAGCTCCTCTGGGGGACGGCTAACCTCTTCTCCAACCCCCGGTACGCCCACGGCGCGGCGACCAGCCCCAACCTCGACGTCTTCGCCTACGCCGCGGCGCAGGTGAAGAAGGCCCTGGAGGTGACCCAGGAGCTGGGCGGCGGCGGGTACACCTTCTGGGGGGGCCGCGAGGGCTACTCCACGCTCCTGAACATCGACATGAAGCGCGAGGTCGACCACCTCGGCCGGTTCCTCCACATGGCGGTCGACTACAAGAAGCAGATCGGCTTCGCCGGCCCGTTCTACATCGAGCCCAAGCCCAAGGAGCCGACCAAGCACCAGTACGACTCCGACGCGGCCGCCTGCCTGAACTTCCTCCGGACCTACGGCCTCCTGCCCCACTTCAAGCTCAACCTGGAGACCAACCACGCCACGCTCGCCGGCCACGAGATGATGCACGAGATGCTGGTCGCCATCGGCTCGGGCGCCCTGGGCTCGATCGACGCCAACACCGGCGACCCGCTGATCGGCTGGGACACCGACCAGTTCCCCACCGACATCTACCTGACCACCAAATGCATGCTCTGCGTGCTCGGCATGGGCGGGCTGACCACCGGGGGCGTCAACTTCGACGCCAAGGTCCGCCGCGAGAGCTTCGAGCCGATCGACCTGTTCCACGCCCACATCGGCGGCATGGACGCCTTCGCCCGCGGGCTCAAGATCGCCCACGCCATCATCGCCGACGGCCGCCTCGCCGGCTTCGTGAAGGACCGGTACAAGAGCTGGGACGGCGAGCTCGGCCGGCGGATCGAGGCCGGCCAGTCCGGCTTCGCCGACCTCGAGGCCTACATCCTCCCCAAGGGCGAGGTCGCCACCGACAGCGGACGGCAAGAGATGCTGGAGAACATGATCAACGAGTTCATCTGAACAATGGCAAATCGCAGGATCTCAGATTTCTGGATCGAATCGGGGGGGATGGTTGATGGGTGATAGGTGACGGCCGCGATGACGCGCATCGGTTCACCCGTCATCGATTCCGCCTAATCCGGCCCACGAATCGGAAATCTGAGATCCTGAAATCTGTCATCCCTCCCCTGCGATCTCGCCTCCCGGCGACGCTTCCTCGATCCGGAGGTGGAGCCGGAGGGCCTGCATCAGCCGCTCGAAGCTCTCGGGCGTGATCGACTCGGGGGCCCGGACCCGGATCGCCTTGCCGGCGTCGGCGCCCCACAGGCGGAGGTCGATCCGGACGTCGTTCGGGGCGACCGGGACGGGGGCGAGGGCGGGAGGCCCGGTCGTCGGGCCCCGGGGCGCCTCGACCGGGCCATCGGCCGGCGGCGCGGTCGCCGAGGTGGATGGACCCTGGGGGCGGAAGACATTGTCCTCGGCCAGGGCGCCGGCGAATCGCGCCGACTCCAGGAAGGCCTCGGCGGCCGACTGCTTGGCCGAGGCGATGATCTGGTAATTATGATAGAGCACGTTGCCGAGGATGTTCGCCTCGGGCAGCCGCTTGTCGGCGAACTGCGCGGCGAGGTCGGCGTAGAGCGGCGGGTCCAGGAGCGCCTGGCGATGGAGCCGCGGCAGCTCGGCGGGGTCGACCGGGTGGAGGATCGACCGGGCCAGGGGCGTGAGCGAATACCCCTCGTCCTTGAGGACCAGGAGGCCGAATTGCCGCGCCGCGCTGAGGCGGGCCGAGAACGTATTCGTCTTGATATTCTTGTATCCCAGCGCCGTGGCGAAGTCGTGGGCCGTCAGCCCGTCGAGCCCGCGGGCCTCGACGATCCGGCACAATTCCACGCTCTCGGCCAGCGGGACGCCAGGATACCGCGTGCTCCGCTCGCGCTTGGCCCGCGCCGGGGATGACTCGTCTTGGGACATCGTCGCTCGCTCGATCCACGGGACTCGAAACTCTCTTGCGGGCTCTCGCCGACCGGGATCGACGGAAAACCCGGCCCCCGACGAGGGGACCGGGCCGGTTCGACATCGGGACTCTCGACGATCAGGGCCCGGCGGGCTTGCCCTGGTTGGCGGAGGCGTCCTTGAGGGTTTCGAGGTAGGCGATCAGGTCGGCGAAGTCCTGGGGGGAGATCCCCTCGACGATCCCGTTGGGCATCAGCGAGACGTCGCTGGCCTTGCGGTCCTCGATGTCGGCCCTGGGGATCTTGATCCGCTTCGATTCGGCGTCCTCGATCTCCAGGCCCTCGGCGTTGTCGACCTTGATCAGGCCGGTCAGGACCCGGCCGTCGGCGACGGCGACGACGATGGGCTCGTAGCCGGACGAGATCCGGGCCGAGGGATAGAGGACGCTGGCGATCAGCTCCTCCCGGGGGTACTTGGCGGCGACGCCGGACAGCTCGGGCCCGACCGCCCCGCCCTGGCCGGCGACGACGTGGCACTTGATGCAGGCCAGCCCCTTGAGGTCGGCGAACAGGGCCTTGCCATGGTCGGGCTTGCCCGGGCCCTTCACGGCGGCGGCCTTGTAGCTGTCGGGGTCGAAGCCGCCGGTCGCCGGCCCCTTGAGGAAGGCGTAATCGGAGGTTGTGGTCAGGGCGACCGAGTACGCCCAGGGCCCCCCGCCGTTGCCGCAGCGGATCAGGAGGAGGTTCTTCCCCTTCTTCAAATCGACGTCGAACCGGGCGGCCTCGGGCTCGAAGGCCCGGGACTCGGTGAACTTGTAGACCTCCTTGCCGTTGAGCCAGACGTTCAGGGTGTCGTCGGAGCCCACGGCCATCCGGGCGGGTCGGGCGGTCGGGCTGTCGACCTCGGCGGCGGCGAAGGCGGAGCGGTCGCCGAGGTCGCCGACCACCCTGGCCAGGTCGACCATCCCGGTGGCCGGGTCGGCCCGGGTGGGCTTCCAGGCCAGCCTGGTCCCGTCGGGCCCGGGGGCGGTCAGGGAGAAGTCGACGGGCTTCCCCTGCTGGACCGGCGGGCGGTCGTTGATCGGGAACGGGCCCATGACGTGCCAGTCGAGGACCGGCTCGACGGAGTTGTAGATCTTCCGCAATTCGGGGAGCGCCGACGGCGGCAGCTCGCGGCGGGCGGCGAGCTGTTCGAGGACCGGCTCGGCCTGCTTCCGGACGGCGGCGATCGCCGCGGACGACGCCTTGCGGACGTCCGGGCTCCTGTCGGCCAGGCCCCGGAGGTAGACCTGCAACGACCGGACGTCGGGCAGCGCGGCCAGGGCCAGGGTGGCCTCGAACCGGGTCGACTCGTCGTCGGCGGCCTTGATCATCGTCGGGATCGCCTCGCGGTCGGCCAGCGCGGCGACGGCGCCGAGGGCGGCCTTGCGGACCTCGGGGCTGGGGTCGGCCAGGGACGCCCGGAGCCGGGGGGCGACGTCCTTGAGCACGCCGATCTTGCCCAGCGCCTCGGCGGCGGCGGCCCGGACGGTCGGGAAGGGGGATCCGAGCCGATCGGCGATGGCGGGGATGGCGTCCCTGGCCTTGAACCGGCCGAGGGCGGCGATTACCCGGGCCTGGCCTTCCAGGTTGATGGCCTCGTCCTGCGACTTCAGGATGTCGATCAAGGTCCGGACCGCCTCCTTGCCGCCGATCGTCTCGACGCCCGAGAGCGCCGCGGCCCGGACGGTCGGCGGGGTCCGGGGGTCGCGGAGGGCGGCGACCAGGAGCGGCATGGCCTCCTTGTCGTCCATCGCCCCGAAGGCCCCGGCGATCGCCCGGCGGACGTCCGGCTCGGGCTCGGCGGCGAACCGATTCCGGAGCGCGGGGAGGGCGGCGCGGTCGTCGGTCTCCTGGACGGCGGCGACGGCGGCGATCCGGACCGGGGTGGAGGGGTCGGCCAGGCTCGCCTCGATCGTCTTGAGGATCTCGGGGGTCGCCTCCCAGGCGATCGTCTTGAGCGGCGGCTTCCCCTTGGTCGGGCGGGTCCCCCACCACTTGCCGTTCCAGGGCTCGGCCTTGCGGTGGACCGTGGCCAGCTCGGCCAGGGCCATCGCCCGCTCGGCGTCGGGCCGCCTGGGCTCGGTCGCGACCTTGCGGAGCAGGCCGACCGCGTCGCCGTGATACACCAGCTCCAGCGTCGCCAGGACGGCGGCGCGGGCCCTGGGGTCGGCCGAGTCGAGCCCGGCGGCGACGCCCTTCCAGTCGCCGATCCGGCGGATTGCCTGGCGGGCCGAGAAGGCGAGGTAGCGGTCGGGGTCGGTTAGGATCGGGACTAGCTTCGGGACGGATCGCGGGTCGCCGATCCGCCCGAGGGCGATGATCGCCTGGAGCCGGACGGTCGGGTCGGGGTCCCGGAGCATCGGGTCAGCAAGGAATGTCACCGGCGACCAGTCCCGTAAGTTATCAATATCCGCCTTTCCCTCTATTTCCCCGGGAGATCCGATCCGCCGCTGACCCAGGGCCCGGGCCGCCTGCGCCCTGACATCGCCGACGGGCGAATTGAGAGCGGCCCCCAAAGTAACCCGGCCGTTGAACTTGTCGCCGGCGATCCCGTCGACGACCCAGACCAGATGCCGCTTGGCGACCGGGTCGGTCTCCGGAGCGGACAGGGCCTGGCTCACGGCCTTGAAGGCGGGGAAGCCCTGCTTGATGAGAGCTTCCTGGGCCCTCATCCGCTCGTTGAACGAGGGGTGGTCGAGCTGCAAGATCTGGGCCGGGATCGGGTCGGAGTCGCGGCCCCGGGGTCGGGTCGGGATCTCGGGCCCCTTGTAGGTGATGGCGTAGACCCGGCCGACCTTCTCGGTCTTGCTCCCCCAGCCGCCCATCCCCCAGTCGGCGACGTAGAGGGTCTTGCCGTCGTAGGATAGGGCCAGGTCGAGCGGGCGGAACTCGCCGGCCTCGCCGGGCTCGGCCAGCTCGATGACGTCCTTGACCTGGAACGAGGCGCCGGCGGGCTCGAAGGCGAAGGCGCTGACCTTGCGCTTGCCCCACTCGGCCCAGAGGGCCCGGCCCCGGTACTTGGCGGGCCAGGCGTCTTCCTTGTAGACGACACCGCCGCAGGGCGAGCCGCCGCCGTACTCGGCCATCCGGTCGAGGAAGCGGTCGGGGTGGTCGTGGTAGTCGTAGGGATAGCCGTGGTAGCCGCCGTCGACGTGGTGGGTGACCCGGGTCCACCAGCCGTCGCCGTCGTCGGTGTTGTCGTAGGTGAAGAGGTTGTCCCGGGCGTCGAGGTTGGGTTCCAGGTGGTTCCGGGTCCCGGTGGAGAAGACCTCGATCTCGGTCCCGTCGGGCCGGCAGCGGACGGTCCCGCCGCCGACGACCTGGGCGGTCCGGCCGTCGGGGCCGGTGGCCCTGGGGATCCCCTTGTCGCCGGTCGAGATGTAGAGGCGGTTGTCGATCCCGAACTGGATCCCGGAGACGATGTGGTCGTTCAGGCCCTTGTTGTCGACGACCCCCAGGTCCTTGAACAGGTCGTTGCGGGCGTCGGCCTTGCCGTCGCCGTCGGTGTCGCGGATCACGGAAAGGTAGGGCATGTGGCTGACGTAGAGCGCCCCGTCGTGCCAGGCCATGCCGAAGATGGCCCGGAAGCCCTCGGCGAAGACGACCGGATCCCGGCCCTCCTTCATCACGAAGATCTTGCCGTGGTCGGCCTCGAAGGGCCCGACCTGGTCCATCGGGTCGACGGCGATGAACAGCGATCCGTCGGGCGCGGTGGCGACCTGGCAGGGGTAGAGGACGGCCGGGACGTTGGCCACCAGCCGGACCTGGAAATCGTCGGGGACCCTGGGCAACCCGGCCGACCGGGCGGGCGCGGCCGCCAGGGCGATCAGGAGCGCGGGGAGGACCCGCCGGGCGCGAGCCTTCGTCATGCGGAGAGACCCCTTCGTGGCGGATGGATGGGAGGGCGAGGCCGAGCTTCGCGGCGGTCGGACGCCCCGGGGAAGTCTGAGGGCCGGATCCGACCATTCTAACCGGACCCGTCCGGGGCGGACAACGGGTCAGGACGCCGCCGGACCGACGAACCGGCCACCCGGGACGCCCGGCGGAGCGTCCGGGGGACCGCCATCTTCTCGTGAATCCCTTGTAGGGTGGGTGAGCATAGCGAAACCCACCGGCCCAGGGGCGACGTCGGAAGTTGCGGTGGGTTTCGCTGCGCTCACCCACCCTACAAGAGAGGATTTTCATAGCAACCGCAACCCGGGGGAAGCTCATCCTCCCCTCGGTTATATTCCCGACCGGGACGCGCATCCGATCAGGGTATTTTGCCCGCCGGGGAAAAGGAGACGGCGGCCCGCCCCCGCGAGTGGGGGCGGGCCGCCGTGATGGTCGGGGCCGTCGGGGACGCTCAGAACACGTCTCTGCTGATGACCTCGCCCCCGGCCCTGGTGAACAGGGCGCGGAGCACCTGCTTGGCGATGGAATCCTTGATGAACCGGGCGGAGCCGTCGGCAAACAGGGCGTCGAAGCCGCCCGGGTGCGTCCCGCCCATCGGGGGCATGGACTGATTGAAGTTGGCCGGATCGATCACGATGGGGATGTCCTCGGGCTTGGTCCAGGGGATCTCCCGCTTCGCCTCGACGACCAGCAGCGTAAGGGAGGTCCCGTCGGTGATGTCGGCGAAGCCGGTCCCTTCCTTGCGCGGGGGGAAGATGGTGTCGGGCCCGGTCGGGACGAAGTAGGACGTGAAGTGCGATGACACGGCCTGGTCGTCGCTCGGGCAGGCGTAGAGGGCGGGCATCTTGTCGAGCAACTTCTTGTTGTTCGGCCCGTCCCAGAGCTCGTCGAACCGGTACTGGTTGTACAGGCTCGCCTGCTCCAGGTAAGGCAGGATGGCGACCCGCCAGCTATACGGGGTCTTGCCGTCGGGCCCGAAGAGGACGGCGGGAGGGAAGCAGTTATTGGTCGAGGCGTAGTTGTGCATCGCCAGGCCGATCTGCTTCATATTGTTGACGCACTGGGCCCGGCGGGCGGCCTCGCGGGAGGCGCCGACGGCGGGCAGGAGCATCCGGGCGGCGGTGGCGACGGCGGCGAGATCGGCCTGGGCGTGGAGTTTGGCGACCGTCTTGTCCTGCTCGACCTTGGCGGTCTCGAGCATGGCGTCGAGGGCGTCGACCAGCTCGGTCAGGGGCCTGGCCGCCTCGGGCGGGCCGCCTTCGGCCATCCTCCGGAGGTCGGGAAGGGCGTTCCGGGCCAGGGCCAGCGAGGCCCGGACGGTGTCGGCGACGCGCCCGGCCCCCGCCTCCGAGTCGGAGGTCGCCAGGGCGTCGAGGGTCAGGCCGTCGGCGGCGCCGAGCGTCAGGGCGTAGGCCCGGGTCTTGTCGAAGAGGGGGCCGAAGATGCTGGTTATCGGCGACAACGGGCCCCGTCGGTTGGGCGGGCCGCCCGGTTGGACCTGGCGGACCATCCAGGGCGTGTCGAAGGCCACCCGGACCGCGCCCGGTTGCAGCTTCTTCCAGGCGTCGTCCCAGTCGTGGCGGCCCCTGGGACGGTCGTTGCCGATCGGGGGGAGCTTGACGTCGGCCTCGCTGCCCATCATCAAGGTCTGGCCGTCGAGCACCCGGAAGCAGGTCGTGTTGGGGATGTTGCCCGCCCGGTAGTAGGTAAACCCGAAGTCGCCCTGGATCTCCTTCGCGCGGGGCTCGATGAAGGGCTTCCAGTCGATCGGCCGGGCGGACCGGAACACCAAGACCAGTTGCGGCGGGATGATGGAAGGCCGCCCTCCCTGGCGGTCGAAGCCGAGGACGAGGACCTGCTCGATGTCGCCCGAGAAGATCATCGACAGGCCCTTCGGGCCGTCGGGCGGGAGCTGGTCGACGAGCTTCTTGAACTCGGGGTTCTTGAGCAGGTCGGCCGGCCGGACCTCGATGGCGAGATGGACGTCGGAGCTGGCCGAGGTCGGATCGAGGGCCGGGGCCGGCACGACGAGCACCCCGGTGTTGTCGATCTTCTTGGTAAGCGGCGGGTCCTGGGCCAGGGCCCGGCCCGGCCCGTCGGGGCCGCGGAATCCGGCGACGGTCAGGCCGGCGGCGATGATCGCGGTGACGGCCAGGGCCCGGGCCCGTCGGGGCGGCGGGGAGTCGGGGAGCGTTCTCGGGTCGCGGAGCATCTCGATCCTCCGGAAGAAAGTGCCTCGGGTCGGGAGCAAGGGCCGGGCGGGCCACGCCGCCGGCTCGGGGTCGAGGCGGAGCGCCAGGCTCGCCAGGGCCGACAGGTACGGGCGACGGCCCCCCGAGAGCCGGGCCCCCCAGGCGTCCGCGGCCAGCTCCTGCTGGAGCCGGAGCCGCGCCGCCAGGGCATGGACCAGGGGATGATAGAAGTGAAGCGACAGGCTGACCTGCGACCCGATCCCGGCCGCGTAATCGCCCCGGAGGACGTGCGCCAGCTCGTGGGCCAGGGCCGCCCGGCGCTCGCGGTCGTCCCAGCCGGCCCAGCCGACCGGGAGCAGGATCGCCGGCCGCCGCCAGCCGATCGTCGCCGGGGTCGCCAGCTCGTCCGACTCGCGGACCTCGACCGCTCGCCGGAGCCCCATCGCCCCCCGGAGCGACCCCACCAGCCCGATCAGGCCCGGGTCGTCGACCGGCCGGCTCCGGGCCCGGAGCGTCCCGACCGCCCGGAGCCCCAGGCCCAGCCGGGCCAGGGCGACCGCCAGCCCGGTCAGGAACGCCCAGGCCATCCACGACGGCCATCGCCGGGCCGTCGACGGCCGGTCGGGGCCCGCCGGACGGGCCAGCTCGCGGACGAACTCCGAGGTCCAGGAGGGTCCCACGGCCACCGGCCGATCGCCCGGAGCGGCGGCGGGCGGCGGGGCGTCCGCGATCCCGATCGGGCCGGTCAGGGTGGGCCCCGGGGCCGGCGCGGCGACCGGCCGGGCCGTCGGGGCGTCGCCGGGCGACCACCAACGGGGCCAGGGGCTCACGGCCAGCGCCGAGACGCCGACCAGGACCGCCAGCGACGCCAGGCTGGCCGAGGCCCCGGCCTCGGGCCCCCGTCGGCGGAGGGCCGCGGCCAGGATCAGGCCGATCGCGGCCAGGACCGTCGCCCGCGCCGCGGCCCCGAGCACGATCAATCCCAGGTCGTTCATGGCTCGGTCTCCCGGACGATCTCCGCCAGGCGGGCCCGCTCCTCCGCCGTCATCGCGCCCTGCTCCATCAGCCGGACCACGAGCTGCTCGCGGGACCCGCGGAAGACCCGGTCGATCAGGTCGCCCAGGAGCCGCCGCGACACGTCCTCGAACGACCGGGCCGGGCGATAGCGATACGGCCGGTCGGCGTTGGCCTGCACCAGGAACCCCTTGTCCAGGAGGATCCGGACCTGGGTGGCCGCCGTGGTGTAGGCGAGGTCGCGCCCCCCCCGGGCCAGCTCGTCGCGGACCTCCGCCGCCGTCGCCTCGCCCCTCAGCCAGAAGACGTGCATCGCCTCCAGCTCTCGGCCCGTCAGCTCCCCGGCCGGCGGCCTCGCCATCACCCGCCTCCTTCCCCGAATCCCCTCGGTTTGGTTTCCTAGATTTGGTTTTATCGTCGCCCCCGGCCCGTGTCAACGACGTACCCCGCCCGATTTCGGCCGGTCGGTCCCGCCGCGGGGATATTCGAGGACGAATGGGGGCTCGATGCCCGGGAAGCGGCGAGGGGGACCGACCTCCGGCCGTCCTCGGCTCCCGGATGCCCCGCCTTGCGGGGGGGCGGGCCGGAGGGCAAGATGGCGTGTCGATGGACCCGCGGCGATCTCGCGGGCGGGGCCCGGCGGTCGGGGCCCGCCGCGTCGGGTCCTCCGGGCCTGGAGGGCCACGCGATGAGCACGGTCACGACCGCGACGGCCGGCCGGTCGAGCGTCGAGGCGATCGTCCGGCGGGACGAGGGCCGCAATCCCGAGCTGTTGCGGCGGAAATACCGCCGGATGGGCGCGGACCTTTTCGCCTTCTTCCGGGGGACGGACCACCTGTTCGCCTCCGCCTGGGCCGAGCTGGGCCCGGTCGACCCCGGCCCCCGGATCCTGATCTGCGGCGACCTGCACCTGGAGAACTTCGGGGCCTACCGCGCGGGCGACGGGTCGTTCGTCTTCGACATCAACGACTTCGACGAGGCGACGGTTGCCCCGGGCTCGGTCGACCTGGCCCGGTGCTCGACCAGCATCCTCCTGGCGGCCCAGGTCTGGGGGCTCTCGCCGATCCAGGCGATGCGGACGGTCCTGGGCTTCCTGGACAGCTACCGGGCGACGATCGCCGAGGCGGCCGACGGCGACCACGCCGGCCGGTCCGCGCAGTTCGCCGAGTTCGGGCCGGTCGGCGACCTCCTGGGCGAGTGCGCCCTGAGCACCCAGGACGAGCTGCTCGACCGCCTGACCCGGGTCGACCGCTCGGGCGCCCGGTCGATCCGGAAGTCCGAGGGGAAGCTCCCCGCCCTGGGCAAGGCCAGGGCCGCGACCGTGGCCGAGTCCGTCGAGTCCTACGGCCGGGGGAAGGGCCCGGCGGCGGCCTACAAGGTCCTGGACGTCTCGGGGAGGATCGCCGGGATCGGCAGCCTGGGCGTCCGGCGGTACGTCGCGCTGGTGGCCGGGGACGGGTCGCCCGGGGGCTGCCGACTGCTCGACATCAAGGAGGCCGCCCCGTCGGCGATCCAGGAGTCGATCTGCGCCGGGGGCCCCCGGCCGGGGGAGCGGGCCGACGACGCCCGACGGGTCGTCGACGCCCAGCGCCGGCTCCAGGCCCGGCCGGCGGCGGGCCTGGACGCGATCGCCCTGGACGGCCGCGAATATCGGCTCCGCGAGCTGATCCCCGACGAGAACCGGGCGCGGCTCGACCGGTTCCGCCGGAAGCCATCCAAGCTCCGCCGGGCCGTCGAGGTCGCCGGCAAGATCACCGCCTGGTCGCAACTCCGGGGGGCCCGGCTCGACGAGGTCGACCGGGCCGGAGACCTGATCCGATGGGCGGCCTCGCCGGCGCTCGACGCCGTGCTCGCCTCCGCCATCCGGTTCGCCGACCGATCCCGGGGGGATTACAAGGCCTTCGTGAAGGCGAGGCTCGACCAGGAGGCCTGAATCCCGGCCGGATCGAGGGGCCGGGGCATGACGTTCGCTGGTCTTGACCGTCGGGACGGCCGACCCGGAAGGAACGCCCATGGACCGCAAACCGCGACGCTTCGGCATGGGCGACCTCATGATCCTGATCGCCGCCATCGGCGTCGGGATCGTGGGCGTCCGGGGGATCTGGCTGGGGCTGGCGGCCTCGGGCCGGTGGCGGCCGGAACGATCGTGGGTCGACCGGCTCGGGCGGGTCCTGGGGGTGGCCTGGATCGCGATCACGATTTTGGCCGCATGGCCCGTGTGAACGGCGCCGACCGGATCGTCGGGGCGTGTGCGGGGTCGGAGACGGTATCACCTGGAGGGAGGCGCGACGGCCATGAGTCCCGGGAAATCGCGAAGGAAGTTCATGAAAGAGTGCTCGACCTCGGCCGCGGCGATGGCCGCGATGGCCTCGGCCGCCCGGGGCGCCGACCCGGATCGGGGAGGGACGCCGTCCATCTGCGCGACCTGCGGCTCGCAGTTCGCCGAGTCGGCCCGGCCGCCCGACCATTGCCCGATCTGCGACGACGAGCGGCAATATGTCCCGCCGGAGGGCCAGAAATGGACGACCCTGGAGGCGCTCCGGTCGGCGCACAAGAACACGATCCGGGAGGAGGAGCCCGGGCTCCACTCGATCAACCCCGAGCCGAAGGTCGGGATCGGCCAGCGGGCGTTCCTGATCCGGACGCCGAGGGGGAATGTCCTCTGGGACTGCGTGGCCCTGCTCGACGACCCGACGATCGCCCGGGTCAACGAGCTGGGGGGGATCGCCGCGATCGCGATCTCGCACCCGCACTATTACACGACGATGGTCGAGTGGAGCCGGGCGTTCGGCGATCCACCGATCCACATCCACGAGCTTGAGCGGCCGTGGGTGATGCGGCCCGACCCCCGGATCCGCTTCTGGAGCGGTCGGACCCTGGACGTCCTGGGCGGGCTCAGGCTGGTCAGCACCGGCGGCCATTTTGAGGGCTACCAGGTCCTGCACTGGCCCGAGGGGGCCGGGGGAAAGGGCGCCCTGATGGCCGGCGACCAGCCCCAGATTTGCATGGATCCGAGGCAGGTCACCTTCATGTACAGCTATCCCAACTACATCCCCCTGAACGCCCCGACGATCCGCCACGTCGTCGGCTGCCTGGAGCCGCTGGCCTACGACCGGATCTACGGGGCCTTCTTCACCCGGGGCAAGGGGATCGTCCCCGACCGGGCCAAGGAGGTCGTCGCCCGCTCGGCCGAGCGATACCTCAGGGCGATCCGGGGCTGACCGGGGGCCGGACGATCGGCCCCCGACCTCCCGGGCGTCAGGCGACGCCGTACTTCTGGAACCAGGCCCGGAGCCGCTTCCAGCCGTCGTCGGCCGGATCCTTGCGGTAGCTCTCGCGGTAGTCGGCGTGGAAGGCGTGGGGGGTGTCGGGGTAGAGGATGATCTCGCCCGGCTTGCCGGCGGCCTTGAGGGCCTGTCGCATCTTCTCGACCGAGGCGACCGGGATCCCCTGGTCGGCCTCGCCGTAGAGCCCGAGGACCGGCGCCTTGAGCTCGCCGGCCAGGTCGACGGGATACTTCGGCTGGAGTTCGTTCGGCCCGCCCTGGCTGGGCGGGGTGACCAGCCGGCCGTACCAGGCGACGCCCGCCTTGAGGGCCGGGTTGTGGGCGGCGTACAGCCAGACGATCCGGCCGCCCCAGCAGAAGCCGGTGATCCCCAGCCGGGCGGTGTCGGCCTTGCCCGTGGCCCTGGAATAGGCGACGGCGGCGTCGAGGTCGGACATCACCTGCCGGTCGGGGACCTTGGAGACGACCTTGAAGATCTCCTGGAAGTCGGTCAGCCTGGAGACGTCGCCCTGGCGGGCGTACATCTCGGGGGCGATCGCGAAATAGCCGAGCTTGGCGAACCGCCGGCAGATGTCCTTGATGTGCTCGTGGACGCCGAAGATCTCCTGGACGACCAGGACGGTCGGGAACGGCCCGCCGGCCGCCGGCATCGCCCGGTAGGCGGGGATCTCGCCGTCGGCGACCGGGACCTTGACCTCGCCGGCGACCAGGCCGTCGGCGTCGGTCGTGATGGTGGCCCCGGCGACGGGCAGCGCGGCCAGGGCGAACCCGGCCGCCAGCGACGTGACCACGAAGTCCCGCCGGGTCAGCTCGACCTTGGGCAGCAAGCTCAACAGATCCTCGCGCATCGATGCGTCTCCCCGACTTCCCGGCCCGCCGTCGACCGCCCCGACGGCCGGGGCGGCGCCCGGGCCGTCGCGTTCGGAGGCCCATGATAGCCTCCCGGACGCCCCGAGGCGAGGGGCCCGGGGTCAGAGCGGGCCGCCGGTCCATCCCGGCTCGATCCGCCGCATCAGGCCGCCGTCGTCGCGCCGTCTCATGCCGGTCTTCCGATAGACCTCGTGGGCCCGGGCGAGCTTGTCGCGGTCGAGGGCGACGCCGAGCCCCGGGCCGTCGGGGACGGCCATCTTGCCGTCCTTGATCGCCAGCTTCGGCCCCTCGATGATGTCGGCGTCGTCGGGGAGCCAGGGGTAATGGGTGTCGCTGGCCGTGGTGAGCTGCGGGATGGCGGCGGCCAGGTGGATCATCGCGGCCATCGTCGGCCCGGCGTGGCTGTTGCTGTGCTGGCTCATCGACCATCCCGCGGCGTCGCAGACCGGCCCCAGCGCCAGGCAGCCGGCGAACCCGCCGAAGTAATGGTGATCGGCCAGCAGGACGTCGATCGGCTTGACCCGGAACGCCTCGGCGAGGTCGTCGAATCGGGTGACGCACATATTCGTGCTCATGGCCAGCCCGGTCGCCCGGCGGACCTCGGCCATCGCCGCCTGGCCCTTGACGGGGTCCTCGTAGTATTCGAGCGGGAGGCCCTTCATCGCCGACCCGATCCGGAGGGCGGTCGGGGTGGTCCATCGCCCGTTGGGGTCGATCCGGAGCAGGGCCCCGGGGCCGAGCTGATCGGCCATGGCCCGGAGCGTCTCCAGCTCGGCGTCGGGCGCCAGCACGCCGCCCTTGAGCTTGAAGACCCGGAACCCCCACCGGCGGCGGAACTCGGCGGCCATCGCGGCCATCGCCCCGGGCGATCGGACCTCGCCCCAGGCGTCGACCGGCCGGGCCGAGGGGTCGGCCCGGCGGGGGTCGGCCCGGACGACCGGGTGGTCGGCCGGGTATCGATAGAACAGGTACGCCGCGAACTCGACCGGGTCGCGGGCCGGGCCGCCCAGGAGCTCGACCAGCTTCCGCCCGGTGGCCCGGCCGGCGGCGTCCAGGCAGGCCATCTCGACCCCCGCGTAGCACCCTTCGCCCAGCTTCCGAAGCTCGCGGGCGAGGCCCCGATAGGCGAAGACGCTCCGGCCGGCCACGATCGGCCGGGCTCGCTCCAGGGCCTCGGTCACGCCCAGGCCGCCGACGGTCTCGCCCAGGCCGACGATCCCGGAATCGGTCTCCAGCTCGATGACGTTCCGGAGGAAATACGGGCCGTGGCAGCCGCTGGCGGCCAGCAGGGGGGGGTCGGGCAGGGCGATCGGGGTGACCTTCATGCCCGTGATCCGGGGCGCCGACGGGCCCCGGGGCGGGTCGGCCGCCCCGGCGATCGGGCCGCGGCCCCCGGCGGCGATCATCCCCAGGGCGGCCATCCGGGCCCAGTCGCGGCGGTGCAGTCCCATGGTCGTCCGTCCTCCGGCCCGGGGGTCGGGTCAAGGTCCGGGCCGACCTCCCCGGGGTGACCGCCACGATAGCTGGGAGCCCGCCCCGGATCAACGACCGCCCGGGCCGGATCGCGCCGGGGGGGCCCGCCTCGGCCGGCTTCGAAAGCGGCCAAGGCGGGGTCGATCCCGCCTCGGAGCCCGGTCCCGGATGGTGAGGAGGTCGGATCGGCGATCACCGCGACTCGGGGCGCGATCGGGCCCGCCGGGCCAGGGCCAGGGCCGTCGCCGAGGCGATCCAGAGGGCGATCGTGGACGGCTCGGGGACCGGCCGGGTGTCGAGGAGCTGGGCCCCTTGCAGCCAGCCCGACCCGGCGGTGGACTGGAAGTCCTTCGAGAGCAGGTCGCGGGTCGCCTCGGTGCTGAACCGGGAGTCCGGGCTGACCATCATCCCCCAGCTCGCGGTCCGGGCGTCGATGAAGTTGCCCGACGCGTCGTGGACCTCGGGGACGCCGAAGGCGAGCATCAGCTCGTGGGAGAGGTTGTGGGCCACGATCCATTCGAGCTGGCCGACCGACCGGGCCGCCTGCGCCGACTGGTCGATGAAGTGGAACCCGTCGCCGCCCAGGTAGGTCATCCCGATCACCCCGTCGATGCTGTTGCTCCCGGTGTGCGAGACCACGCTGAGCATGTGGGCGGCCGTGGTGTTGGGGTCGGCGGTCAGCTTGACCGGGACCCCGCTGAGCTGGAAGGTCTTCTCCAGCCGCTGCATCACGGCGTCGTCGAAGTCGGCGATCTGCTTCGGGGTGGGAGTCCCCCCGAACAGGCCGGCCGCCGGGCCGCTCGCATACCAGGGCTGGGCGTTGCCGGTGGTCAGGCCGTCCGAGGCGGCATAGCGGCCCGAGCCGAGGTTGACGAAGGCATCGAAAGCGATCGGGGCGGGCGGGGCCGGGGCGGGAGCTGGGGCCGGGACCGGGGCCGGGGCGGGAGCCGGGGCCGGGGCGACGGCGACGGCGACCGGGGCAGGCGGCGGGGGGGTGGGATTGTTCGGGGCGACCCAGGGGGAGGGCTTGATCATCTGGGGGGCGGACGCGGGGGCCTTCGACTCTGAGGTGGCATCGAGCCGCTTCAGGAGGTCCGTCCAGGTCGAGGCACCCGTGGAGGACGGGGCGACCGTCGGCGAGGCGACCGTGTAGGAGTCGCCCGAGGTCTCTCCCAGGGTCAGGATTGACCCGCCGTAAGCCGAGGCCCCGAACAGGCCAGCGATCGCGAGACCACGGACAAATGACTTCGCGATCGACATGCGAAACCTCCGTGTTCGCCACCGAGGCGTCGGCCATCCATGGCGACGCCGCGTCCGACCGTCATCCGTCACGCCGGGGCGAGGGCGCGTCGAGATCACTCGACGAGACCCGTCCGGCGGGCGAACCGATCGACCTGGCTCGAAGTTAAGTTTGGATATCGGGGGAGGGGAGAGGCATCCTGACTTGACGTGCACTTTCATAGCAGGTCCCGTGCCGACCCCGGATGTGGCCCGGATCGGACGGCGGTCGGCGTGGCGTAAGTTGCCCCGGCACCGCCGGTTAAAAATGTCCCCCCGGCATTTCGACGTCATCCGGCCGGATCGGGCCGGATTGCCGGGTCTTGTAAGCCCTGCAAGCCGGCCCGGTTTTTCGGAAATCCTTGCACCGCAAGGGATTCTTGCGCGCCGGCCGGTCGGGACTTTAATTTATTTCCCGCCGATTCGCGATTTTTCGCCCCCCGGGCGGAGGGCCCGGGTTCAGGACGAGGCCGGGGGCTTCGCCGCCGCCTTGATCTCCTGGATCCGCTTGCGGTTCTCGACGCGTTGCTTGAGGAACCGCCGCCGCTGGTTGGCCTGGCGGGAGTTGGTCTGGGCCATGGATGGTCCTCTCCGGGGTCCGAGGGGTCGGGATCGAGGCCGACCATCGTCGCCGATCGGCCCTCCGCGGATCAAGCCTCAATCGCCGCCCGGCCGGTCGGCGCGGCGGAGGACGGCCACGGCGAGGTGGCCTCCGAAACCGATCGAGATCTTCAGGAGGGCCCGGATCGGGACCGACCGGCCGACGTGGGGGGTCCCGTCGAGGTCGCAATCGGGGTCGGGGTCGTCGAGGTTGAGGGTCGGCGGGGCGAACCCGTCGCGGACCGACAGGGCGGCGATGGCCAGCTCGGCCGAGCCGGCGGCGCCCAGGAGGTGGCCGATCTGGGCCTTGTTCGCCGAGCAGGCCGGGCGGCCCGCCTCGGCCCCCAGGGCCATCCGGAGGGCCCGGCACTCGTACGAGTCGTTCCCGGGGGTGGCCGTCCCGTGGACGTTCACGGCGTCCAGGCCCGAGGGCCCGACCCCGGCGGCGTCCAGGGCCCGCCGGATCGCCCCGGCCAGGGCCGACGGGTCGGGGTCGACCGCCGTCGGGTGGTGGGCCATCGACCCCATCGCCCCCCCCGCCACCAGGGCGTAGGGGCGGGCCCCCCGGGCCCGGGCGCCGTCGAGCCGTTCCAGGACCAGGATCGCCGACCCCTCGCCGACCAGGAACCCCGACCGCCGCCGGTCCCAGGGCCGGACCGCCCGGGCCGGATCGGGCCCGGGGCCTGCCAGGACCTTCATCCGCCGGAACGAGGCCAGGATGATCGGCTCCAGCGAGGCGTCCGCCCCGCCGGCCAGGGCCACGTCGCAATCGCCCCGGCGGATCAGGTCGGCCGCCCGGAGGACCGCCACCAGGCCCGTCGCGCAGGCGGCGACCGGGGCCAGGCAGGGCCCCCGGAAGCCGTACCGGGCCGCTAACCGCGCCGCCCCCGAGCTGGGCCACGACTGGCTCCAGGCCCGGGCCAGGGCCTCGTCGTCGCCGACCCCCGCGCGGATCAGGTCCAGGCCCCGGGCCAGGCTCCGGACGCCCCCCTTGCTCAGCCCGATCAGGACCGCCGTCCGGTCCGGATCCGGCCCGACCAGCCGGGCGTCGGCCAGGGCCTCGGCGGCGGCGTCATCCAGATAAGCGAGGGCGGGGTCGAGGTCTGGGGGGATTGGGAAAGGCCGGATAATTGGGAAACCGGCGTGGCCCGGCCCCAATCCCGGGCCGTCGAGCCATCGGGCCCCGGACCGGCCCCGGCGGATGGCGTCCCAGGTCGAATCGCGGTCGGGGCCGAGGGCGGTGACCAGGCCGACCCCGGTGATCGCGACCTCCGGGCCGCCGGGGTCGCCGGTCAGCGGCCGGCCCCCGCGCCGGCCGGGTTGGCGGGGCGGGGCCTCAGCCCGAGGCGGTCGAACAGGGCCCGGTCGCGGTCGACGCCCGGGTTGGGGGTGGTCAGGAGCCGGTCGCCGGCGAAGATCGAGTTGGCCCCGGCCAGGAAGCAGAGGGCCTGGTCCGACTCCGACATCCCCAGCCGGCCGGCGGAGAGCCGGACCATCGACCGGGGCATCAGGATCCGGGCCGTGGCGATCGTCCGGACCATGTCCCAGATCGAGACGCCCGGCCGGTCGGCCATCGGGGTCCCCTCCACGGCCACCAGGGCGTTGATCGGCACCGATTCGGGCGGCTCGGGCAGGTTGGCCAGGGTCTGGAGCAGGGCGATCCGGTCGTCGTCCGACTCGCCCATCCCCACGATCCCGCCGCAACAGACGGTGATCCCCGCCTCACGGACGCGGGCCAGGGTGTCCAGGCGGTCGCGATAGGTCCGGGTCCGGATGACCCGGCCGTAATACGCCTCGGACGTGTCCAGGTTATGGTTGTAGGCGTCGAGCCCGGCCTCCTTCATCCGGCGGGCCTGGTCGTCGGTGACCATCCCCAGCGTGCAGCACGCCTCCAGCCCCAGCGCCTTGACCCCCCGGATCATCTCCAGGACGCGGTCGAACTGGCGATTGTCGCGGACCTCGCGCCAGGCGGCCCCCATGCAGAACCGGGCGGCGCCCGAGTCGCGGGCGGCCCGGGCGGCGGCCAGGACCTCGCCCACGTCCATCAGCGGCTCGGCCTCGACGGCCGTGTGGTATCGCGCGGCCTGCGGGCAATATCCGCAATCTTCCGGGCAGCCGCCGGTCTTGACCGAGAGCAGGACGCAGACCTGGACCTCCAGCGGGTTGTGGTGGCGGCGGTGGACCTCGGCCGCCCGGAAGACCAGGTCCAGGGCGGGCGTCCGGTAGATCGCCCCCACCTCGTCGATCGTCGGCCGCGAACTCATCTCGATCATCGCGTTTCCCGGCATATGAGTGATTCTGAATTATTTTGATGCGTAGGGTGGCGTCGAGCGCAGCGAGGCCCACCATCAAACCTACGCAAATAATTTAGTATGAACAAATTAATAACCGATCAATGTTCCGCCGTCATCCTCGCTCAGGAGCGCCGGGCCGACTTGCAGAGGATGAACATCGCCGCCCCGCCCAGGGTCGAGGTGATCATGTAGGCGGGGACGCCGTAGCTTTCGCCCGGCTCTCGGGCGGGGACGTCGAAGAAGCCGTCGGTCGGCTCCTTGCCCTGGTAGGCGGAGGCCGATCCGGCGAGGGAGCCCAGGCCCAGGCCCAGGGCGATGGCGGCGAGTCGGCGGGATGTGCGGCGGGTCATCGGTCGCGCTCCTTGAGGGTTCGGGGTCGTCTGGGGGCCTCGGTCGTCATCGGCAGCCATTCGTCCAGGGGGCGGACCCGGCGTCGGAACGCGGCCCGGGCCATGGCGACCGCCTTCCAGGCCGGGCCCCGCGATCGGAGGTGGGCGACGTAGTCGTCGAGCCCGACCGCCCAGAACCGGTAGGCCCGACCCCGGAATCCGTACGACCCGTCCCCCCGGGGCAGGCCAAACTCGGCGAGGTCCTCGGCATAGGCAAAGGCCAGGATCGCCCGGAAGCCCGGCCCGAACATCTCCTGCCAGCGGGCCAGCCCGTCCAGGTCGTCGGTCGTCACCCAGTTCTCCCACGGGCGGCGCCCCCGGGCGTCCTTCCCGCGCCTCCCCTTCACCTCGACCACCAGGTTGGGCCCGCATCGAGGATACAAAAGAAAGTCCGGATTTTTGACCCCCTCGTCGCCGATGATCGCCCGTTTGGCCTCGTCGACGGCCACGCAAGGGATCCGGATCGAGCGGATGTACCCCTCGAACGCCGCCTCGTAGTGGTTCGCACGATTTGCCAACCTTCACCCGCTATCGATCTGCGGTTTTCGGTTCTTGACCGGTCGAGAAGTACCGTTCGATCATCAAGAATGCTTCGTCAAGAGAGTCGATGGTGTAGCTCGAACTCCAATTTGTCCGATCGACGAATGTCGGATGTTTGTCGACGAGCCACGTGCGTATTTCCTCCTTGAACGGTTTGGGAACCCTACAGATAGTGATCCCACGTTCACAGCAGGTACGCCAGAAGGTCAATTCGTCCACTCGCCCTCCTCAAAGTCCTACCCATCTAATAGCAACGCTCCCTCATAGTGGTTGGAGCGGATGGCCATGGGATGCGCGGGCCGATCGGTTCAGGCCGGGGGCGAGATCACCGTCAGCGCCGGCAGGGCCCGCTTCGGCCGGCGCGGGGGGAGGACCGCCTCGGCGTACTCCCAGAGCTGTTCGGGGGTTTCGAAGACCTTCTCGAAGACCCAATCGTCGTCGTACTCGCATTCGGCCGTGGTGTACTCGCGGCAGATCTTGGGCCGGCTCAGGTAGATCTTGCAGCGGTCGCCCTTGCCCAGGTAGTTGCACCGGGTCATCACGACCAGGAACCACGTCCCCTTCTCGACGTGGACCAGCGTCCGCCCGTGGGCCAGATACCACCGGATCGCGTCGTAATCGTCCCAGCCCGACGGCGTCTCGATCTTCACCGTGAAGTACCGGCAGCATTTGCCCGAGCAATGGTCGCAGAGGCACTCGCCCGGGGCCAGGTCGGTCCGCCGGACCTTCCGCTTGCGCCGGGGCCGGGTGGGATCGGGGATCGAGGCCAAGGGTCGGTCCTGTCAAGGGTTCGCTCCGGTTGATGGAATGATAACCGGGGCCCGATCGCGCCGCCAGGCTCCCGAAGGGAACGAGTGCCCCTTCTGGCCCCCTCCCCCCGTCGCGGGGAGGGGGCCGGGGGTCGTAACCGGAGGCCCCGTCGGGCCCAGGAGCAGCGTCAACCGGGCGGGGACTTCAAAGCAACCCGGGACCGGCCCGGCCGATCGACATCGGGACGTCGACCGGGCCCATCACGAGCGGGGAATGGACGATCGGGGCCGGGGCGGGGGGGGTCGCGGGGGCCGGCCGGGGCGACGAGGCCAGGGGACCGGGCGCCGCCGGGCCGCCCTTCCAGAACGAAGCCAACGTCCCGGCCGCCTCGCGGGCCGGCCTGGCCGGCTCGGGCTCCGGATCGGCCGCCTCGGCCTCGACTTCGCGGAACTCGCGGAGCGCCCGATAGAACCCGCGCTCGGCCGCCGCCTCGTACTTCCGGGCCAGGATCGCCTCCTTCGACGGGTCGAACAGGGCCCGGTCGCGCGCCCCGGCCCGGTCCATCGCCAGGGCCTCGACGTCGACCGACTCGCGGAGGGCCCGGAGCGCCTCGACCTCGGCGTCGATCGCCTCGCCCACCCGAGCTTTGGCCCAGGCCCGACGGCCCGGGTCGTCGAGGTCGCCGCCGTCCTCGGGCCCGATGAACTTGAAGTTCCCCTGGACCGCCTCGCCCAGCGCCTGGAGCCGGGTGATCGGCGCCATCACCCGGCGGATCCCCATCAGGTTGTGCACCTTCTCGCAATGGATCCAGTCCCACCGCTCGCCGTGGGGGTGGAACAGCGCCTCGCGCAATTCGATCAGGCCGCGGATGGTCCGGTCGATCCCCTCGGGAGTCTCCCGGAGCCGCCGGGCGTTGGCGGCCGGGTCGGCGGTGATCCAGTCGAACGCCGTCTCGACCGCGTCGGCCCGCTCGGCGTCGTGGTCCGCCTCCGCCCGGCCGATCCGACGGGCGATGGTGGCCGACTCGTGCGCGAAGCCCCGATCCATCCGGACCGAGAACATGGCGATCCGCTTGACCAGCATCCGGCTCAGCCGCCCCGAAGGCCGCATCTCCGCCTCCAGCTCATCGACCAGGACCTCGACCTCGGCGGCGTCCTCCTCAAGCAGGACGATCCCCTCGCCGGTCATCCCGTGCTTGAGCGCATTGGCCCGGGAGCGCTCCTTCCCCTCCGGCGTCTTCGGCCCGGTCGAGAGCGAGGAATTTCTCCGATTCGCGGCAATCCGGGCTTCGCTGGCGGCCATGGGCGGGGTCCTGGACTCGGGTGGTGTCGGGCTGGTCGTACCATCCCTTACATTCACCCGATCCCGGCTCCGATTATCAGTCAATTTGCGCCCCGACCCGCGATCCGGCCGGGTGAACCGGGGTTACGGAGTACCGTACCCCTGCCACCCCAGATGCCGAGAGCCCGGGAAGTTATCGAAATGGCGATCCTTGACGACCGGGGGGGCGGGTGGCGGCCGACAGGGCGGAACGCATGGCACTGACGTGGGCCTCGGTCGTCCCGCAGCATCCCCCGATCAGGCGGACGCCGAGCGCCAGCAGCTCGGGGACGGCGGCGGCGAAGGTCTCGGGCGACTCCGGGGGCGAGCCGGGCGGGCCGGCGGCGGGCTTCATCAGGAGGGGGACATCGCGGGCGCCCTGAAGCTTCCGGGCGAGGGCCAGGGCCGGGGCCATCCCGGCCAGGCAGTTGGCCCCGATCGCGGCGGCCCCGAGGTCGACCAGCCTCCGGGCGGCGTCGGCGACCGGCCCGGGCCAGTCGTGCAGGCTGGCGAGGATCGGGACGGGGCCGGGGGACAGGAGCGTCAGGGCCCGGTCGGCCTGGTCGAGGCGGTGGGTCTCCAGGAGGAGGGCGTCGACGCCCGACTCGATCAGGGTGTCGGCCTGCTCCCGGAGGGCTCCGGGGTCGTCGGACGCGGTCGGGCCGATCGAGCCCAGGACGATCCCGCCCGGGCCGACGGCCAGCCGGGCCAGCCCGACGGCCCGGCGATTGATGGCGATGGCCCGGTCGGCGAGGCCGAAGCGGGCGAGCCACGCGCGGTTGGCGCCGAAGGTGTCGGTCGCGACCGCGTCGGCGCCGGCGGCGACGTCGCGGTCGTGGAGGCCGAGGACGTCGTCGGGATGGTCGAGGGCCCAGGCGGCGGGGTCGTCGCGGGCGAGGTCCACCCCCCGGGCGATCAGCCGGGTCCCCATCCCCGCGTCGAGCAGGACCGGCCCCCGGGCCAGGGCGGCCGCGAGGCGGTCAGTCGCGGTCACGGGGCCGGTTGCGGAGCTTGGTGCTGACCCGGACCAGGAACCGGTGCTCCTCGTCGGTCAGCGCGGATTTGCCCTGCCCGTGGAGCTTCTCCAGGATCTCGTCCATCCGCCGGTCCTCGGCGACCTCGCGCGCGACCCGGCGGCGGCGGCGGAGCTCGGACCGGCGGCGGCGCCATCGCTTGATGGCGCTCTCGCGGTAGGGGCGGACCTTGGCGGCGCCGCTCTCCAGGCTGGTGTACCCCTCGGAGAAGTCGTAGCCGAAGACGCCGTCCTCGAAGAATCCGCCGTCTTCCATCATCCGGGTCTCGGACCGGACGATCAGCTCGATCAGGAGGGCCAGGACCCCGAGCGTGAAGCCGACGGCGAACGAGCTGGCGAACATCTGGACCAGGCCGACCAGGGCCAGGATCAGGGCGAAGCTCCGGGCCGTCCACTGGGGATATGGGTTGTCGCGGGTGATCCCGATCGACGACCGGGCCAGGACCGCCCGGAGGATCCGGCCGCCGTCCAGGGGCAGGGCCGGGATCACGTTGGCCAGGAAGATCACCCAGTTCAGGTGCCCGAACCAGCCGACCCACCAGAGCGGCCGGAGCGCCCCGACCTGCTTGCCCGCCGCCCGGAGGAACGGGGCCCCGGGGTCGACCCCCACGCCGAACGGGTTGAAGATCATCGACCCGCCCATCAGGTACACAACTACCCCCGAGGCGACCGCCAGCGTCCCGCTGGTGACCGGCCCGGCCGAGGCCACCCCCACGGTGTCGGTCGACCGCGACGAGCCCGAGGGGACCACGAAGTTCCCCAGCGGCCAGAGCAGGACCTCGTCGGGCTCGACGTCCTGCGCCATCGCCATCGCCGCGTGGCCCAGCTCGTGCAACGCCAGGACCACCACGAGCATCGACAGCCAGCAGGCCGTCGGGATCACCGGATGCCCCTCGGCGACCGCCGCGCTGAACAGCCGGCCCAGGGCGAAGAAGATCAGGAAGTAATGGACCCGGACCTGGACCCCGGACCAGCGGCCCAGGTTGATCGACCACGTCAACATGTCGGTCATGACTGGCCACCCGTGGCGGTTCCGGACGACGGTCGGAGACGAGGCGCCATCCGTAACCTCCAATTTAGCACCCGATCCCCGCTTCGGAAAGGACTCAGGACCCACTCCGCCGGACTCACTCCGCCGGACACACCCCGCCGGACTCAGGACTCAGGACTCAGGACTCAGGACTCAGGACTCAGGACTCAGGACTCAGGACTCAGGACTCAGGACTCAGGACTCAGGACTCGGGACTCGGGACTCGGGACTCGGGACTCAGGACTCAGGACTCGGGACTCAGGACTCAGGACTCAGGACTCAGGACTCAGGACTCGGGACTCGGGACTCGGGACTCGGGACTCGGGACTCGGGACTCGGGCCATGTTCTTCGGCAGGGTCGATCGGTTCTTCAAGCTGGAGGATTTCCGGAGCCGTAGGGTGGCGTCGAGCGCAGCGAGGCCCACCATCACCTTGCGGGCGGCTGGTGGGCCTCGCTGCGCTCCACGCCACCCTACATTTTTCCCGCCCCCGCCAGTCATCCTCTTTCCCA
>JAABUK010001289.1_pt1 | contig 48486 bp, 41 predicted proteins | sample 5559141 | NCBI WGS metagenome assembly JAABUK01 (sample SAMN10711869, study PRJNA513367) | rock metagenome | isolation source: Antarctica rocks | place: Antarctica: Victoria Land, Pudding Butte nord | collected 2016-01-03 | reverse complement strand
CTCGGTTCTCTCGACGGCGAAAAAGCAGGGCTGGAATATCCTGCAGACCCTCGCCGCCAACCCCTCCAGCTTGATCGCCGAGTTGCGGGTGGGCTGATCCGAGCAGTAGAAGCTGGGCAGTTACACTCATTTAACAAATTCGTCCAATTTGGGATGCACCCAACCTTGATGCTGCTGAGGAAATCATACCAGCGGCCATCTGCCCTGACCCTTACGCGACCGCACCGTCATTGCGAGCCGCCCTTGCGGCGTGGCAATCCAGCGGCCGGGAACACCGTGCTTGCGGCCCGGGATTGCCGCGGCGCTGCGCGCCTCGCAATGGCGGGAAAACGGTCAGAGCGGATGGCTGTTGATATCACCCCAACACCAAGCCAGACCCCAAGCCCAAACTGACCGAAAACACGTCTCAAAGTCGTTAACCCGTTCCGCCCCGCCATACGTTTTGCATCAGCTTCCCCAACCAGCGCACTATCCATTGCTTCAGGGCAGAGATCGCTGGAACATGCTGGGGCCGGTGCGCCAAGCAGTTATGGGGAAGAGAACCGATGCGCTGGACGCACGACCTGATCGTGATCGGCGCGGGCGCCGCCGGGCTGACCGCAGCGGGTGGCTGCGCCCGGCTTGGGCTGCGCCTGGCGCTGGTCGAGCGCGACCGGATGGGCGGCGAGTGCCTGAACACCGGCTGCGTCCCGTCCAAAGCGCTGATCGCGGCAGCGAAGCGGGCGCACGGGATGCGCGGAGCCGCAATGGGGATAGCATCCGCCGGCCCCGCAGTGAACTTCGCCGGCGTGCGTGCGCACGTGCAGGCCGCCATCGCCGCAATCGCGCCGCATGACTCGGCGGAGCGGTTCGCGGCCTGGGGCGTCGAGGTCATCCGGGGGGAGGCGCGCTTCACCGGACGGCGCGAGGTCGTGGTGGATGGGCAGCGCCTGACTGCCCCACGGATCGTCGTGGCAGCGGGGTCGCGCCCTGCGGTGCCTGGCGTCCCCGGCCTGGCGGATGCGCCATACCTGACGAACGAAACCGTGTTCGGCCTACAGGAGCTGCCGCGGCATCTGCTGGTGCTGGGCGCCGGCGCAATGGGTGTGGAGATGGCGCAGGCATTCCGGCGGCTGGGGTCGGACGTAACCTTGCTGGACGCCGGCCAGCCGCTCGCAGCGAGCGATCCCGAGGCAGCGGCCCTGGTGCTGCACTCGCTTGCGGCGGAGGGCGTCACGGTGCGGGCTGGGGCGACGGTGGCGCGGGTCGCCCCGGCACCGGGCGGGCTGCGGCTGGAACTGGGGGATGGCGGCATGGTCGAGGGCAGCCACCTGCTGCTCGCCGCCGGGCGCAAGGCGGCGCTGGACGGGCTGGGGCTGGAGGCGGCAGGGGTTGCGGCATCTGAGGCCGGCATCGTCGTGGATCGGCGGCGGCGCACAGCCAACCCGGCCGTCTTTGCCATTGGAGACTGCCGGGACGGGCCGCGCCTGACCCATGCCGCGGGCTATGAGGGCACGGTTGCGGTCATGAACATCGCCTTCGGCTGGCAGGCCGGGGTGGACTACCGCATGCTTCCCGCGGTGATCTACACCGACCCGGAGCTGGCGCAGCTCGGCCTGACCGAGGCGGAAGCGCGGGCCAAGCACCAGGTGATCGAGGTCCAGCGGACCGGGTTCGGCGAAAACGACCGTGCCGTCGCGGACGGCGCTGCCGCCGGCTTCGCCAAGGTCGTGCTGGCCCGCGGCAAGGTGGTCGGCGTCACCATGGTTGGCACGGGGGCGGGCGAGCTGCTGCTGCCTTGGAGCCTGGCCATGCGCGGCAAGGCATCACCTTGGGCCATCGGCGGCGCGATTGTGGCCTACCCGACCCGCTCCGACATCTCCAAGGCGCTGGGCTTCATGGTCCACGAGTCCAAGGTGTTCGGGCCAGCAGCCCGGGCCTTGGCACGCAGCCTGGCAACGCTGCGACGGCTGTAGAGGGCACGAGGCGCGGAAGATGCCGCCGACGTTGCTTCGCTGCCTGGTGTCATGATTGCGCGTTGTTCCGGCTCAGGCTCTCACGAACGTTACACGGACCTGCTCTCATCTCCCGCACACGGGCATGTGCAGAGGCTTCCGCCCCGGCATCCCCACGCGCATATACCTCGCGCCAGGCGACGGTTGCGAGCGTCCAGGCAGGCTGGCAAGGGCTGGATGGAGTATGCATGGAGTCGATCTACTGGGTGATGTGCTGGGCCTGCCACCGCCGCTGCAAGCACTGTTACGAGGCCCGTTTCCGCCCCTACGTCCGCGCCGAACTTGAGTCCGTGGTCGCAGAGGCCGAACGCAACGCCCCCCGCGTCCTGGCCAACCTGCCGGAGCGCATGACCTACCTGGACCGCACGGACCCCATGCCGGACGGCACCCTGCCGGAGAAGGTGGGCCGGGTCATCCTGTCCGGCGGAGAGAGCCTGCTGGACGGCGTGCGCCAGCGCGTCACCTACCGGGTGATCGAGGGCCTGGTGGCGCGCTACGCCAGCCAGGGCGGGGTCAAGGTGGTCGTGCAGACCACCGGCGACCTGCTGACGCCGGAGATCATCGGCGACTTGCTGGCCCGCGGCATCTGGATGATCTCGGTTGCCGGCGTGGACGACTTCCACGTTGGGATGGAGGGTAAGACCAAGCAGGAGGCCTACCGCGCACGGCTCACGGCGATGATGGAGGCGCAGGGGATGCGCGCCTCCGGCCTGGCCACGGTCAACCGCAAGTGGCTGGACGAGGCGGGTCCGCTGTTCAGCTTCTTTGGCGCGACGCCCGACACCTGGATCGGCAAGCTGTGGCCGCGCGGGCGCTCCTGGGAAAACGGGCTGTCCACCGCGACGCTGGCCGACAACTTCTGCAACCGCTGGTCGGGCGGACTGGGCTTCCTGGACCACCGGCACTCCGGGTCGGAGGTCTCCATCGAGCCGGACGGCGCGGTATACCCCTGCTGCCTGAAGACCAAGCTGCCCATCGGCAACCTGTTGGAGGACGGGCTGCTGGACATCCTGGACAGCCTGCGCGGCGACCCGGCATACGAGGCGATCAGTGCCGGCCAGCCCGAACAGATGGGCGTGCAGGCGGGATGGAGCACGGAGCGCTTCATTGAGGCGTCGCACACGGTCACGCCCAAGGGCCAGCCCTACGCCAACCTGTGCATCGGCTGCGACAGCTTCCACGCCGAGGTTCTGGCCCCCCGCCTGGCCGCCGCACGGGACCGTCGGGCCGCGGCCCGGCGTCTTCCGGAGGCCGCAGAATGAGCATCACCCGCCGCGGACTCTTGCCCGTCGCTGCAATGGCCGTCTGGCCCGCCCGGGCGCAAACCGTGGGCTGGGACGGGGTGCTGGCCCGCGCCCGCGGCCAGGCTGTTGCCTTCAACGCTTGGGCGGGGGACGAGCAGACCAACGCCTTCATCGCCTGGGCGGCGGAGCGGGTGCAGGCGCTTTACGGCGTCACCCTGCGCCACGTCCGCCTGCGCGACACCGGGGAGGCCGTGGCCCGCGTGGTGGCGGAGCGCACCGCCGGGCGCACGTCCGGAGGCGCCGTGGACCTGATCTGGATCAACGGCCCGAACTTCCTGGCCCTCAAGGAGCAGGGTTTCCTGCTGCGCTTCGCCGAGGCGCTGCCCAACTTTGCGCTGGTGGACACCGCCGGGAAGCCCGCCGTCACCGTGGACTCCACCGTGCCGGTGGAGGGCCTGGCGGCGCCCTGGCGCATGGCGCAGATCGTGTTCATCCACGACAGCGCCCGCGTGCCGGCGCCACCGCGCACCATGCAGGCCATGGCGGACTGGGCCGCCGCGAACCCCGGGCGCCTCGCGCATCCCACCGCGCGCAACTTCCTGGGCGCCACCTTCCTCAAGCAGGCGCTGCATGAGCTGACCCCGGACAAGGCGGCCTTGCAGCGCCCGGCGGACGACGCCGGCTACGGCCCGGCAACAGTGGCGTTATGGGAGTGGTGCGGCCGGTTGCGCCCCAATCTGTGGCGCAGCGGGCGGCAGTTCCCGGAGAACGGCCCGGCCACGCGCAATCTGCTGAACGACGGGGAGATCGGCCTTATGGTGTCGTTCAACCCGGCGGAAGCAGCGACAGGCATCGCCGCCGGGCTGCTGCCCGGCACAGCACGCGCCTACGTGCTGGACGGCGGCACCATCGGCAACGCCAGCTTCGTCGCCATCCCCGCGAACGCCTCCGCGCCGGAGGGCGCGCAGGCCGTCGCCGAATTCCTGCTTTCGCCGGAGGCGCGGGCGCAGGACGTCGCGGCGGGGATGGGCAACCCGACGGTGCTGGACCTGGGCCGCCTGCCGCCCGCAGACCGCGCCCGCTTCGACGCGCTTCCGCAGGCGCCGGGCCTATTGACGGCTGCGGAACTGGGACACCCATTGCCGGAGCCGCACCCGTCCTGGATGACACGCCTCACCGCCGATTGGGAGCGGCGGACCAGCAGCGGTTGAGGGCGCTCCCGGTCGCCCTCGCCGTAGGCGTGGTGACAATCCCGGTTATGGCCGGGCTGCTTGGCACGCTGCTGCCGGCCTTCGGGCTGCTGCCGGCGCTGGGCGGACGGACACCTAGCCTGGAGCCGTGGCGTGTGCTTCTGGCCCAGCCGGGCTTGTGGACGTCCGTGCGGCTGACCCTAGTGACCGGGCTAGGCGCCACGGCGCTGTCACTCCTGGCGGTGGCGCTGTTCTGTGGCGCCGCCCATGGCACGCGGGCATTCCGCTGGGCGCAGGCTGGCATCGCGCCGGTGCTCGCGACGCCGCATGTCGCGCTATCCATTGGTGTCCTTGCCCTGATTGCGCCGAGCGGAACCGTTGTCCGGCTGCTGTCTCCTTGGGCAACCGGCTGGCGGCAGCCGCCGGACATCGTGACGACCGGGAATGGCTGGGGCGTGTCGCTGATGCTGGGCCTGGCGCTGAAGGAAACACCATACCTGCTGCTGATGGCCGTCGCGGCGCTGAACAACCTGCCTGCCGCACAATGGATGGCGGCGGCCCGCAGCCTGGGACAGCCGGCGCCGGTGGCATGGCTGAAGGCCGTGTTCCCCGCGGTATACCGCCAACTGCGGCTGCCGGTGCTGGCGGTGCTGGCCTACGCGATGTCGGCGGTGGACGTGGCGCTGCTGCTCGGCCCCAGCAGCCCGCCACCCCTGGCGGTGCTGCCCGTCCGCTGGTTCTTCGACCCGGACCTCACCCGCGTGTTCCCGGCGGCGGCGGCGGCCTGCCTGCTCCTGTTGCTGACCGTTGCGGCAGCCGGTGCATGGGCCGCGGCGGAGCGTGCAGTGGCGTGGTTGGGTCGCCGGTGGGCGGCGTCCGGGCGGTCAGGCGGCCAACTGGCAGTGCGGAGCGGCGGGCTGCTGTTACCGGGTCTGCTCGGGATGGCGCTGCTGAGCCTGTGCGCCGCCGGGCTGTGGTCGGTCGCAGGGCCGTGGCGGTTCCCGGATGCGCTGCCCGCACGCCTGGACGGCACCGCCTGGGCCGCACAGTCCACCGGGTTGGCTGAGCCGTTCCGGACGACGCTCTGGACCGCGCTGGCCTCCACGGGCCTGGCGCTGGTGCTGTCGGTCGCGGCGCTGGAGGCCGGGGCGCGCCATGGCCCGGCAGCGCGGACCGGTTGGCTGGCGCTGACCGCGCTGCCGTTGCTGGTCCCGCAAGCCGGGTTCCTGTTCGGGTTGCAGGTCGCCCTGCTCGGGCTGGGCCTGGATGGCGGCTGGACGGCGCTGGTGTGGGCGCATCTGGTGTTCGTGCTGCCCTACGTGCTGCTGTCCCTGCGCGATCCCTGGGACGCGCTGGACCCGCGGCTGATGCGCGTCGCGGCCTGCCTCGGCGCCAGCCCAGGCCAGGTTCTGCTACGGGTCAAGCTGCCGATCATGCTGCGCCCGCTGCTGGCCGCTGCCGCCGTGGGCGTGGCTGTCAGCGCCGGGCAGTACCTGGCGACGCTGCTCGCAGGCGGCGGGCGCATGGCGACGCTGGCGACCGAGGCCGTGACGCTGGCCTCCGGCGGGGACCGGCGCGTGCTGGGCGTGTATGCCGTGGTGCAGGCGGGGCTGCCGCTGCTGGTCTATGGTGCGGCGCTGCTCGTGCCGCGGCTGGCCTGGCGGCACCGGGCGGCGCTGCGCGGGGCATGACCTTGCAGCTTGAGGCCGCCGCGGTTCATGCGGCAGGCCGGCCCCTATTCGCGCCGGTGTCGTTGATCGTCACGCCTGGCACGGTGACGGCCTTGATGGGGCCGAGCGGCATCGGCAAGTCGAGCCTGCTGGCGTGGGTGTGCGGCACGCTCGACCCGGCGCTGCACGGCGTTGGCCGGGTGCTGGTGGACGGCGCGGATGTGACCCGCCTGCCCGCGGAGCGCCGGCGCATCGGCATCCTGTTCCAGGACGACCTGCTGTTCCCGCATTTATCCGTCGGCGGCAACCTTGGCTTCGGCCTGCCGCCGGGGCCGGGCCGCCGCGCCCGGATCGAGACGGCGCTGGCCGACGCCGAGCTGCACGGCATGGCCGCGCGCGATCCCGCCACGCTGTCCGGCGGCCAGCGCGCCCGCGTCGCCTTGATGCGCGTGCTGCTGTCCCAGCCCCGCGCCTTGCTGCTGGACGAACCGTTCGGCCGGCTGGATGTCACCCTGCGGGACCGGTTCCGAGGTTTCGTGTTCGGTCACGCCGCGGCAGCAAGCCTGCCGGTGCTGCTGGTGACGCATGATCCGGACGACGCCGCGGCGGCGGGCGGCCAAGTCGTGCAGATGCAGGCGTCAGCGCCGTAGGGTGCGCAGCCCCCGCAAGGCTTCTGGCAAGGCGAGCACGAGAGACACCATCGAGATGACGGACGCTGCCTGACAATAGGCGCAGAGTGCCTCGTTGCCGGCCCATTCCTCCTGCGCTAACTTGAGGTTGGTCGCCACGTCGAAAGCCGTCTTGCCCGCGCGCAACGCGGGACGGAATGCGCCCATTCCCCCTGCTAGGCTGCCGGTCAGGTGCGGACGGGGAACCCCGGCTCCGCCTGCCAGGCATCCCGCTGCCGCACGAATGGCAGGGCCAACGATGGGCGCAGCCGGATTTCCTCGGGATCGCGGTAGCCCGGCACCCCGATCTGCACAGCCCCGTCCGGCACGTCGCGTCGAAACGTGCGGTGCAGGTGGTCCCACAGGCTCAGGCCGCTGGACCAGTTGCTATCGGTCTCCCGGCGCACGGTGCTGTGGTGGATGCCGTGCATCCGCGGCGTCGTCAGCACGCGGGACAGCCGGCGCTCCAGCGCCGGCGGCAGGCGCAGGTTGCTGTGGTGGAACAGCACGGACAGGAAGAAGAACGCCTGCCAGCCCCGCAGCGCCCGCGGCGACACGCCCAGCAACGCCACCTGCGCCGCGCGATATGGCGCCGACACCAGCATGTCGGCGGCGTGGAACCGCAGCGCCGTGGTGGCGTCCATGTCCAGGTCCACGTGATGCACCAGGTGCAGGCGCCACAGCACCGGGACCTTGTGCGTCAGGACGTGCCAAAGGTAGATCGTGTAGTCCATTGCAAGGAATGCGGCGGCATCGCGCAGCCAGGCCGGCGCAGGCAGGCGTTGCGCCAGCCCGCGGCGTCGCGCCTCGGCAAGCGCCGCCAGCGGGCGCACCACAGGGCCTTCCACCCCGGAGACGACCGCCATGCTGCATGCGCCGAGCACCAAGTTGCGGACGATGCGGGCCGGCTCTGCCTGGGTCTGGCGGCGCAGGGGAGACCGGCGCTCCCCGATCAGAACGGCTGCGGCGGCAGCCAGGGTCAGCGCGGGCAGCAGGTGCTTTAAGGCCATACCGTCCCAGGTGCGGCCAGAGACGGCCGGGCGCAAGGGCACATGACCCCGCGCGTCGTGCTGTTCACCCGCTGGCCGGAGCCGGGCCGGGCCAAGACGCGGCTGATCCCCGCCCTGGGCGCAGACGGCGCTGCCGCGCTGCACCGCCGGCTGACGGAGCGCATCCTATGCGAGATGCGCCGGGCTGGCCTGCCAATGGAGGTGCGAACGACCGGCGCGGCGACGACGGCGTTCCGCGCCTGGCTGGGAGAGGGGCCAACCTACCTGGACCAGGGCGAGGGCGACCTGGGCGCCCGGCTGCTGCGCGCCGCCGCGCCGCCGGTGCTGTTCATCGGCGCGGACATCCCTGACTTGGCGGCAGCGCACCTGCTGCAAGCCGCGGCGGCGCTGCGGGACGCGCCGGCCGTGATAGGCCCGGCGGAAGATGGCGGCTACACCCTGCTGGGCCTGCGCGATGCTATGCCGTTCCTGTTCAGCGATATGCCCTGGGGGACCGATCAGGTGTTCAGCCTGACGGTGGGCCGCCTGGCCGCGCGTGGCATTGCCCCGGCGCTGTTGCCCATGCTGGCCGACTTGGACCGCCCCGAGGACCTGCCGCGCTGGCCGGGGCTGCTCGCATGACAGGCGTGGCCCCAGGCGTCGCCATCGTGATCCCCATGCTGAACGAGGCCGCGGCGCTGCCCCTGCTGCTGCGTCACCTGGCGGTGCTGCATCCGGCGCCAGACGAGGTGCTCGCGGTGGACGGCGGCAGCACGGACGGCTCGGTCGCGCTCGCGCGGACAGCAGGGCTGCGGGTGATCGAGCCTCCCGTGCGGGGCCGGGCCGCGCAGATCAACGCGGGCGTGCAGGCGGCGTCGGCGCCGCTGGTGTGCGTCCTCCATGCCGACACGCTGCTGCCGCACGACGCAGTGTCGGTGGTCAGCGCCGTGCTGGCCGATCCGCGAACCGCGCTGGCTGGCTTCACACCGCTGCTGTCCGGCGCGGAGGGGGTGCGTTGGGGCACCAGCTTCCACAACTGGATCAAGACCTGGTATGCGCCGCTGCTGTTCCGGCCGCTGCTGTTCCTGCGCGGCGGGCGGCTGCTGTTCGGCGACCATGCCATGTTCTTCCGCCGGGTAGACTTTCTGGCCGTGGGCGGCTGCGACGAGACCCTGCTGGTGATGGAGGACGCCGACCTTTGCATCCGCATGACGCGACTGGGCCGCGTCCGGCTGGTCAACCGCATCATCATTACCAGCGACCGCCGTGTGGCGGCCTGGGGAGCGGTGCGTGCGAACTGGATATATCTGCGCGTCGGCGTGTCCTGGGGCCTGGGCCGGCGCAAGAATCTTGGCAGCCGTTATCCAGATGTGCGTTAGACATGCAATCTTGGAACATAAGGGCGCAGACGCCCTCGCATCCCCCCTGAATCCGGCGCCCCGTAGCAAGGTTTCCACCTGGCGCTAGACGGTTGCAGTGCGGGAACGCCGCCATGTGCGCATTGCTGATGGCCGACGTTGAGAGGGGCATTCAGAATCCACACTTTACCTTCCCGGGCCGCTCAGGCCCAAGGCCCCTCGATCAGGGACCGGGTTTCCTCGACCGCAACCTGCCAGATGGCCAGCATCTCCTCGTCGCTGCGCTGGTAGGCTCCGCCATAGTTTCCGTCGCCCAGCGTGCGGCGCACCTCGTCCGGGGACAGCAGCCGCAGCCGGTCGAGGTCGGCCATGGGCTTGGCCTCCTCCGGCCCGCGCAGATTCGGCAGCCGCGTCCATGGGAAGTTCTCCATCCACGAGGCATGGGACGCCACCGCGTCGGTGTCCTGCACCTTCTTCCAGGTCCGGGGAGCATTCCACCAGTTATGCACCCGCACGCAATGGCCGGGATGGTCCGCCATCCACTCGGGCGCCAGGCTTGCCACTGGCGCGTTGCCGCCGTGGCCGTTGCACAGCAGGATGCGGCGGAACCCGGTCCGGGCCAGCCCATCCAGGATGTCGCGGACGACGCGCAGATAGGTGTCAACACGCAGGCTGATCGTGCCGGGATAAGCCTGGAAGTAGGGCGTGATGCCGTAGGCGAGCACCGGGAACACCGGCACCCCCAAGGGCTGCGCCGCCTCCACCGCAACCCGCTCGCTCAGGATGCTGTCAACCAGGAGGCTGAGCTGCGCGTGCTGCTCCGTGCTGCCGAGCGGCACCACGCAACGGTCGTCGTCCTGCAGGTAGCGCTCGACCTGCATCCAGTTCATCTCACCTAGCCGCATGGCGCCCCTCCGGATCACGCACGGCGGCATCGCGCCGCGATCCGCCCAAGTTCGGCCGGGCAATAGAGCGGCGCAAGCCCAGGGGATCAGGGCGGCCTAAACCCGGTGCCTTGCCTGCGGGTAGTACCAACGGGCGAAAGCCCTGACCGGTGGCGTCTCTCGTTATTGCGAGCCGCCTCTTGGCGGAATGGCACCACGGCCCGGGCGCGCAGCGGATGGGAATGCTGCTTCAGAAGCTGCGGCTGGATCACGCCGGGCATCACCGGTCCCGGTCTTCGCGGCCGCTGCTGCCGACCGGCGGCCACGGCGTCCGGTGCGCGACAGGCCTCGACGCCGCTCCGCTTCCGCGCAAGGATTTCTCCCGCCACACCCCAAGGACGCGAACATGGACGCCCAATCCCCCGAGGCCGCCATCACCGGCTGGCTCGCCGCCCAGCAAGACGCCATGATCGGCCTGTTGCGCGAGATGGTTGATACCGACAGCGGCAGCTACGACAAGCCCGGCATTGACGCCGTGGGCGCCGTGGCGGAACGGTTCCTGTTCGCACACGGCATCCCGGTCGAGCGCCTGCCGCAGTCCCGGCACGGCGACTGCCTGCGCGCCACCGTCCCGGTCCAGGAGCCGTCCAACGCCGGCGGCAACATCGTCCTGATGGGTCACCGCGACACCGTGTTCCCCAATGGCGAGGCCGGCCGGCGCCCCTTCACCATCCGCGACGGCCGTGCCTACGGACCCGGCGTCGCCGACATGAAGGCCGGGCTGGTGATGAACTGCTTCGTGCTCGCCGCATTCGCCCGGTTCGGCGGCAGCCCGGCCCCGCTCGTCGGCCTGTTCACCGGCGACGAGGAGATCGGCAGCCCGGAAGGCCGCCCCGTCATCGAGGCGGAAGCCCGGCACGCCCGCGCCGTCTTCAACAGCGAGCCGGGCCGCACCACCGGCAACGTCGTCACCGGGCGTAAGGGCGGCGTGTTCATGGCGATGCGCGTGACCGGCAAGGCCGCCCACTCCGGCGGCAGCTTCCAGGACGGGATCAGCGCAATCGGCGAGCTGGCGCAAAAGATCACCGCGATCCACGCGCTGACCGACCTCGAACGCGGCATCACCCTCAATGTCGGGCTGATCAGCGGCGGCCAAAGCGTCAACACCGTCGCCCCCTGGGCAGAGGGCCAGATTGACCTGCGCTACGTCGAGCCTGCCGACCGCGACGACGTGATGGCCCGCATCGCCGCCATCGTCGAGCGCGCCTATGTGCCTGGCACCAAGTCCGAACTGGTCATCAAGGGCGAGTTCGCGCCCCTGGTGCAGTCCGCCGACTCCAAGCGCCTGTTCGACCTATACGTTGACAGCGCCGCACCAAGCGGCCTGCGCGTCGAGGGCGAGTTCACCGGCGGCTGCGCCGACAGCGGCTTCACCGCCGGGGTGGGCACGCCCACCATCTGCGCCGTGGGTCCCGTGGGCGGCAAGGCGCACACCGCAGACGAGTTCCTGGAGGTTGACAGCCTGGTGCCCCGTGCACAGTCCTGCGCCCGTGCGATCATGAACCTGGGACGGGCCGGCCTATGAACCCTCTTCATTCCAGCGCCCTCCGGTGCTGCTAATAAGCAAACCTCTGGAGGTCCGGCGCACAGATGAAAAGCTGACCAGGTCTGCACGGCCTGCCGCAGCCGCTGGCCATCCGTGTGATACCAGGCGCCAAAGGTTCTGACCCCCAACGTCGCTCGTCATTGCGAGCCGCCCTTGCGGCGTGGCAATCTAGTGGCGGCAGGGACTGTGCGGGCGGCCCTGGATTGCCACGGCGCTGCGCGCCTCGCAATGACGGTTGCTGGCAGTGCGGCGCAGGTCAGAACTTTTGGCGTTCGGTATGACAGGCCGTGTAAGCCTGCTTAGGCTGCGGGAGCATGAGGTCTTGGCGTGCGGGGGTAAGGACATGGGTAGCTTGGTGATCAGTGGCGGCCGGGTGGTGGACCCGGCAAGCGGGATGGACGCCGTGGGCGACGTGGCCCTGCTGGATGGCCGCATCGCCGCCGTAGGGACCGGACTGGGCGGCGCCGAGCGGGTCATTGACGCCGCCGGGCTAGTGGTGGCCCCCGGCTTCATAGACCTGCACGCGCATGGCCAGTCCATCCCCGCAGACCGCATGCAGGCCTTCGACGGGGTGACGACGACCCTCGACCTGGAGGCGGGCGTGATGCCGGTCGCAGCCTGGTATCGCCGCCAGGCCGCGCAGGGACGGATTTTGAACTACGGCGCCTCGGCCAACTGGGCGTTCGCCCGCATCGGCGCCATGACCGGGTCCAACGAGGAGGCCTCGCTGGAAGCATTCGGCCGCGCCATGCGGGACCGTCGCTGGGTGGAGAACGTCGCCAGCGACGCGGAGGTGGCGGGGATCCTCGACCGCCTCGGGCGCGGCCTGGACGAGGGCGGCGTCGGCATCGGCATCCTGAACGCCTACGCACCCGGCGCCGGGGTGCAAGAGCTGACGGCGGTGTGCCAGTTGGCAGCGGCGCAAGGCGTGCCGACCTTCACCCACATTGCCTACATGTCGCGCATTGACCCCGAAAGCGCCGTTGAGGCGTATATCCGCCTGATCGGCTATGCCGGCGCCACCGGCGCGCACATGCACATCTGCCACTTCAACAGCTCCAGCAAGACAGACGTGGAGCGCTGCGCCGAGCTGGTGGCGAAGGCGCAGGAGCAGGGCCTGCCGATCACGCTGGAAGCCTACCCCTATGGCACCGGCTCCACCGTGCTGGCCGCCGCCTTCTTCAGCGATCCCGAATTCGAGGCGAGGAACGGCACCGGCTACGACTCGGTGCAGCGGGTGACCGACGGGCGGCGGTTCAGCAACCGGGAGGAGCTGCTGGCGGCGCAGGCCGAGGAACCCTCGACCCTGGTGCTGTGGCACATCCTGGATACCGAGAACAACGAGCACCATCGCGCGCTGCTGGACATCTCGGTCCTTTATCCCGGCGGGGCCATCGCCTCGGACGCGATGCCCTGGTCCCTGGCGGATGGCGCCACCTACACCGGCGACGCTTGGCCGCTGCCGGACGACGCCACCTCCCACCCGCGCTCCGCCGGCACGTTCACCCGCTTCCTTCGCCATTGGGTGCGTGAGCGCCAGGCGGTCCCGCTGCTGGAGGGGATACGCAAGTGCACGCTGATCCCAGCCGAGATCCTGGAGCCGAGCACGCCCGCCATGCACGCCAAGGGGCGGCTGCAACCGGGCGCGGACGCCGACGTGGTCGTGTTCGATCTGGAGACGCTGACCGACCGGGCCGAGTTCTCGGCGATGAACCGCCCGGCGGAGGGCGTCAGGCACCTCCTGGTCAACGGGCAGCCGGTGATCACCGACGGGGTGATGGACGTGGCGGCACGGCCCGGGCAGCCGGTGCGCCGGCTCGTCGCCGCCGGCTGATGGGCGTGCCCGTCCCGATCCTGCTCGTCACCGGCTTCCTGGGCGCGGGCAAGACCACGGTGGTGAACCACATGCTGGCCCATGCCGAGGGGCGGCGGATCGCTGCCGTGGTCAACGACTTCGGCGCCATCAACATTGACGCCGAGCTGATCGCCGGCGCCAGCGACGGGGTCGTCAGCCTGGCCAATGGCTGCATCTGCTGCTCGCTGGAGGGCGACCTGCTGCGCACACTTGCGGCGATCCTGCGGCGCAGCCCACGCCCGGAGGCAATCGTGATCGAGACCAGCGGCGTCGCCGACCCGGCGGATATCGTCCGCAACCTCATGGACCCCGTGATCTGGCGGGAGGCGCCGCTGGAGACGGTGCTGTGCGTCGTGGACGCGGCAGCGCCGGCGGAGGCGCTGGATGACGCATTGCTCGTCTCCCAGATCAGGTCCGCGGACATCGTGGCGCTGAGCAAGGTGGACCTGGCGGACGCCGCCGGGCGGGAGCTGATCCGCCGGGCCGTGACGGCCATCAAGCCAGCAGCGGTCTTGGTGGATGCCTGGCATGGCCAGGTGCCCCCGGCGCTGCTGTTCCCGGGAGACCCCGACCGTGCACCGGCGCCGCGCGGGCCGAGCCGGCGCCATCCGGCAATGGACCGGTTCGAGACCCTCAGTTGGACCTCGCACCAACCGGTTTCGCTGGCCCGCCTGCAGCGCGCCATCGGTCAGCTTGCGCCGAGGCTCGCCAGGGCCAAGGGCCTGTTCGAGACGGACGAGCAGCCCGGCCGCCAGATGTTGTTCCAACTCGCCGGCGGGCGCGCGACCCTGGCGCCGGCCGGGACGCCTCCGCCCGGGGCGCCTCGGGCGCGCATCGTTTTTGTCGCCGAAATCGGCGTCCTTTCTACGGCCGAGATCGGCCGGGTCATGGACGGATGCGCCAGCGCGGAACCGGGTGAGGTAAGCCGTTCCGGCAGGCCTTGATACAGGGCTTTACTTGAGCTGGCTGTCTTTGCTGCCCCGGCGGTTGAACCCGATGTTCGCGGGACGGCGGTCATGGGCCGACTGGCAGGCGATGCAGGTCCGGACGCCGGGCAGCGCACGGCGGCGCGCCTCGGGGATCTCCTCTCCGCATTCCACGCAATCGGGTCCGCCCTCGCCTGTCTGCAAACGCGCCCGCGCCCGCAGCACGCCGTCCCTGACGGTATCGTCAATCTGGTCCTGGACCGCCCCGTCCGGGGCCCAACCGCTCGCCATCGCCGATCTCCCGTGCATTGAGGTACCCGGCAAGAGGATATCAGAACTCGCCGCACCTGTTCCAAGGACGCCGAGGGGCCGGGCCTGTAAGATGAGCTGCCGGCCAACAGCACGCCGTCGTGGTCTGGCCTCGGTAATCCCGTTCCGCGGCGGCCGGTGTCTCACATAGCCGCCGGCAACATCGCGATCGGGGCGGTGAGGTTAAACACTGGCATGGCACGCGGTGTCTGCGCGTGGCTCTCGCCATCGGGGTCCAGACGTTCTGAACGGCGCGGTTCCAGGGCTGTCCCCAACCCATCAGCCCCGCTTGACGCCTGTGAACTGCACCAGCCCTTTTGCAACCCCGGTTAGGTCCGCCTTGTAGGCGACGGGTTGGTAGTATGACCCCAACGGCAGGTATGGCACGTCCTGCAGCGCCTGCTCCTGCATCCTGCGCGCCAGAGCAAGCTGCGCCGGCTTGTCCTCCGCCTGCAGCCACTCGTCGCGCAGCGCCTCCAGCTTCGGCAGGGTGGGCCAGCCGTTGTAGGCGTTGCTGCCGTTGCCGCGCATCAGCTGGTGGCAGCCGGGATTGCTCATGTCCCAGCCGCCGGAGAACGCGGCGAACATGTGCCAGCCACCCTGGTCCGGCGGCTTGCGGCTGACCGACCGCTGGACGGTGGTGCCCCAGTCGGTGGCGATGACATCAACGTTCATGCCGAGCTTGCGGAGCATATTGGCGCCGACCTCGGCAATTGCGTTGATGCGCGGCACGTCCGTCGGCTCAAGGTAGGTGATGCGCTCTCCCTTGTAGCCCGCCGCTTCCAGCTCGCGCCGCAGCCCGTCGGTGGCGTGCGCGCCGCTCAGCGCCTCCATCCCCGCGTCGTTCGCCAGCGGCGTGCCGGTGGTGAACAGCCCGCACCGGCTGTCGAACGGGGCGTTGTCGCCCACCACGGCCTCCATGAACTCGCGCTGGTTCACCGCCCGCAGCACCGCGCGGCGGATCGCCGGGTTGTCGAAGGGCGGGAATAGCTGGTTGAATCGCAGGAAGCCGATCAGGCCCCTTGTCTCCACCACCTCCACCCGCAGGGCCCGGCTGGCCTTCAGGGAGGGCACCAGGTCCATCAGGGGCTGCTCCACCCAATCAACCTCGCCCGCCCGCAGCGCTGCAACCTGGGTGGCAGGGTCAGGGGTGGTGATCCACTCCACGCGGTCGAAGTGCACGGTGCGAGGGCCGGCGGTGAACGACGGCGTGCCCTCCCGCGGCACGTAGCCGTCGAAGCGGGCATAAACGTTGCGGGCGCCGGGCACGCGCTCCGCCGGCAGGTAGCGGAACGGGCCGCTGCCGACCATCTCGGTCAGCCGGCTGCTGGCCGGGGTGGTGGCCAGGCGCTCCGGCATGATGGCGCACATGGTGTTGGTGGGATGCGCCAGGGCGTCGGGCAGCAGGTGGAAGCGGCGGCGCAGGCGGAAGCGGATCGTGCGGTCGTCAGGGGCGGACAGGTCGTCCGTCGCGGCGGCCAACGCCTGGCCGAAGGCGTCGGACACCCACCAGCGCCGGATGCTGGCCACGGCGTCACGCGCCAGCACCGGGCTGCCATCGTGGAAGCGCAGCCCGTCACGCAGCGTCAAGGTCCAGGTCAGGCCGTCCGGCTCGGTCGTATAGCCCGCCAGCATCTGCGGCTGCGCCGTCCCGGCCTCGTCCACGCCGAACAGGGTGTCGAACACCATGAGCACATGGTTGCGCGTCACGAAGGCACTCACGGCCGGGTCGAGCAGGGCAAGGTCGGCATAGGGGACGAAGCGCAGCGTGGTCGCAGATTGCGCCCGCACGATGGAAGGGCGCGCGAGCGTGGCGGCGCCTGCCATCCCAGCGCCCAAAAGGGTTCGACGTCGCATGGCGGTTCTCCGTTGAGCGGCTTCAGCTTTACAATGGCCTCGCAAGCGGCGTGCCGTGGTGCATAGCCCTGCCAACCCGGCACCAGCAAGGGCGGGGTCGGCGTGTCAGCACGCTATGCCGGCATCAGGCGGCGTCGCCGTTCCGGCCTCCCATATCTCGACGGCGGCGTCGAGAAACTATCCATTCAGCAGGCCGATTGCCTGCTCCGGGCCGGGGCCGGTGGTTTGGATGCGGGCCATCCTGCGGCCGAAGGGGTCCGCCCATTGCTGGATCACCACGACGTCGTGACCCTGGAGCACGATACAGCAATTTGGCAGATGGATATCCTGGTGTACTCCCAATGGCGTAGCTTGCCCCTGCACCAACGGCGCCCATGCCGGACAGCTTCAGGCCCGTGCAGTCCCGCAAGCAGATGCATGGGTCCGCAGCCGGCGCCAATGGACCCCATCATCCCGGTTGCAACGCGGAACATCGCAATATGACCGCCAGCCGCTCTAGCGGCTCCGAAGCATACGACCTGCTCCTGACCGAGATCGAGAATGGCCGCCTACCGCCGGGCACGCGCCTGCGGGAAGCGGAGCTGGCGCGGCGTTTCGGCATCAGCCGGACACCGATGCGCGAGGCGCTCAAGCGGCTGGAGCTGCAGGGCCTGATCCAGCATGAGCCGCACCACGGCGCCGTCGTCGCCGCGCTGAGTTACGGCCAAGTCGCCGAGATGTACCTGCTGCGGGAGGTGCTGGAGGGCACGGCGGCCCGGCTGGCGGCCCAGCACGCCAGGGAAGTCGAAATCGGCATGCTGCAGCGCATGGTCGAGGGCGACCAGGGCCTGACAGCCGACCCGGCGCGCCTGGCGCAGACCAACCGGCAATTCCACCATCAGGTCAGGGACATGGCGCGCAACCGCTACCTGAACACTGCGCTGGAAACGCTGCGCCTGTCCCTGGCCCTGCTGGCCGGCACGACGCTCAGGGCGCCGGGCCGGGCCACCCGGTCCATTGAGGAACATGCGGCCATCGTCGCCGGGATTGCCGGCCGCGATCCCGACGCCGCGGAGACGGCTGCGCGCGCCCACATCCTCAACGCCTTCCGCACCAGGATCGAGCTGCAGGGTCGCACGGGGCGTTTGACTCCGTGACGCCCAGCGCGGAAACGGTATCCCGCCGTATACAATCGGGGACCACAGAGGCATGGCGGATGCGGCGCTGACCTATGACGTCGTGATCGTCGGCGGCGGCAATGCCGCCCTGGACCGCGGCAGTCACGGCGGGGGAGGCCGGCGCCTCCGTCCTGGTGCTGGAGCACGCCCCGAAGGCGATGCGCGGCGGCAACAGCCGGCACACCCGCAACCTGCGCGCCATGCACGCCGCCCCGACGGAGGTGCTGACCGAAAGCTACCTCGAGGACGAATACTGGGACGACCTGCTGCGCGTCACCGGCGGCCAAACCGACGAGCATCTGGCCCGGCTGACCATACGCGCCACCCAGGACGCCCTGCCCTTCATGGCCCGCTGCGGCGTCCGCTTCCAGCCGTCGCTGACCGGAACGCTGAACCTGTCCCGCACCAATGCCTTTTTCCTGGGCGGCGGCAAGGCGCTGTTGAACGCGTACTACGCCACCGCCGAACGCCTGGGCGTGAGGGTGCTGTATGACACCGAGGTGCAGGCGATCACCCTCGATGACGGCTTCGTCCGCCATGTCACCGTCACCAGCCATGGCTTTCCCCTAGAGGTGCGCGGCAAGGTCGTCGTCGTCTCCTCCGGCGGATTCCAGGCCAATACCGAGTGGTTGAAGGAAGCCTGGGGCGACGCCGCGGAGAACTTCCTGATACGCGGCACGCCATACGCCACCGGCCGCGTGCTGCGGGACCTGCTGCGGCAGGGCGTCGCCTCCGTCGGCGATCCGAAGCAGTGCCATGCCGTCGCCATTGACGGCCGCTCTCCCAAGTTCGACGGCGGCATCGTCACGCGGCTGGACTGCGTGCCGTTCTCGGTCGTGGTGAACCGGCACGGCCAGCGCTTCTACGACGAGGGCCAGGATGTCTGGCCCAAGCGCTACGCCATCTGGGGCCGCCTGGTGGCGCAGCAGCCGGACCAGGTCGCCTACAGCATCATAGACAGCCGGAGCAAGCGGCTGTTCATGCCCTCGGTCTTTCCCGCCATCAAGGCGGCCACGGTCGGGGAGCTGGCGGCCAAGCTCGGCCTCGATCCCGCCGCGGTCACGGCAACCGTCGAGGCATTCAACGCCGCCTGCCAGCCCGGCGCCTTCGACAGCAGCCGGTTGGACGGCATCCACACCAGAGGGCTGGACCCGCCTAAGACCAACTGGGCGCGGCCGATCGCCGAACCGCCTTTCATCGGCTACCCGCTGCGGCCGGGCATCACCTTCACCTACCTGGGCGTGCGGGTGAACGAGCGGGCGCAAGTGATCATGGAGGACGGCCGGCCGGCGCACCACCAGCCGCCATTTGTTCCGACTGTTTTCGTCATCGCGAGCGGCTTGCGGCGCGGCGATCCAGGGACCGCCAGCACCGTCCTTATCGCCCCTGGACCGCAACGGCGCTGCGCGCCTCGCGATGACAGCGTGCTTGCGGAAGGGTTAGAGCAAATGGCGATTGCCATTATTGACATGGGCGGCACAGCCGGCCCTCTGCATGCCCGAGCATCGGTGCAGCGTGATGCCTGACAACGGATTTCCCTCGGCGGCGGCCAGGTTCTGATACGGCCGTGCTGGCGCCCGGGGTCGAGTGCTATCCGCGGGCGCCGCCCTGCCGATCCGCCCCACCCCGCAGCGCCCGGTCCAGCACCTGCACCGAATGCACCGCCCGCCGCCCGGATAGGTCGGCGATCTGATGACGGCAGGACGTGCCGTCCGCCACGATCAGGTCCTCCTCAGCCGCCGCCCGCACTGCCGGCAACAGCCCGGCCTCGGCCATCGCACGCGATGCGTCCTGCGTTTCCGACTGGTAGCCGAATGCGCCGGCCATGCCGCAGCACGACGACTGGATCGGCTGCACGTCCAGCCCCGGCACCCGGCGCAGCGCCGCCACCGCATCCGGAAAGGCGCCGAACGCCTTCTGATGACAGTGCCCATGCACATGCGCCCGCGGAGCCACCGCGTGCAGGTCCAGCTTCGCGTCGTGCTGGGCCAGGAACTCGCTGAGCAGCATCGCCCGGTTGGACAGCGCGTCGGCAGCTTCGCCGGGCAGCAGCGACGTGAACTCGTCGCGGAGTGTCAGCAGGCATGACGGCTCCAGCCCGACCACCGGCAGCGGACCGTCCAGGGCGGCCAGGGTGCGCGCGGCCTCCTGCCGGGCGCGGTCCACCATTCCCGCGGACAGGTAAGTGCGCCCGCAGCAAACCGGCCGGCCCTTAGCCTGCGGCAGCACCGCCCGGAACCCGGCGGCGCGCAGCACGCGCACGGCGGCGCGCAGGTTCTCCGGTTCGAAGTAGCGGTTGAAGGTGTCGGCCAGCAGCAGCACGTCGCCGCGCGGCGCCGGCGGAGCCGCGGCTTCGCTGTCCCGGAACGGGTCGCTGCTCCAGGCTGGCAAGGGCCGATCCGGCGCCAGGCCGATCCGCCCGCCCAGCCGGCGCAGCAGTCCCACCCGGTTCCGCAGGTTGGCGAGCGGAGCCATCCCCGACGCAATGCGGGCCAGCCGCGGCAGCTCCGCCACCAGCCGGGCGCGTAGGGGGACCCCGTGCCGGGCGACCCGGGCGGCCAGGGCCTCGACCTTCATCTTCGCCATGTCCACCCCGGTCGGGCACTCCCGCCGGCATGCCTTGCAGGATACGCACAGGGACAGCGCCTCCGCCACGTCGTCCCCGGCCATCGCGTCCGCGCCCAACTGCCCCGTCAAGGCCAGGCGCAGCGTATTGGCACGTCCCCGGGTCAGATGCTGCTCGTCGCGCGTCACACGGTAGCTCGGGCACATGGTCCCGGCATGGAAGCCGCGGCAGGTGCCGTTGTTGTTGCACATCTCGACCGCGGACAGCATCCCACCCTGCGGACCGGGATAGCCGGACCAGTCCAGCGCCGGGGTGAACGCCGGGTCGGCGGCGTAGTCCGGCCCATAGCGGAACAGGCTGCGGTCATCCATCCGCGGCGGGCGGACGATACGGTTTGGGTTCAGCAGCGCGCCCGGGTCGAAGGCGTCCTTCACCGCCTCGAACGCACGGACGATGCGGGGGCCGAACATCTCTTGATGGAACTCGCTGCGGACGATCCCGTCCCCGTGTTCGCCGCTATGCGACCCCTTGTATTCGCGCACGAGCGCGAAGCACTCCTCGGCGACGGCGCGCATGGTGCGGACATCGGCCGGGTCCTTCATGTTGAGGACGGGGCGGACGTGCAGGCAGCCGACGCTGGCATGGGCATACCAGGTGCCCTTGGTGCCGTGATGGGCGAAAACGTCGTTCAGGCGCTCGGTGTACTCGGCCAGGTCGTCCAGGCCCACGGCGCAGTCCTCGATGAAGGACACCGGCTTCCCGTCGCCGCGCATGGACATCATGATGTTCAGCCCGGCCTCCCGCACCTCGGCGATGGCGGCCTGGAATGCGAGGTCGGTGGCGCGGACGACGGCGCCGGGCCAGCCGAGGTCGGCCATCATGGCATCCAGCTCCGCCAGCTTGGCCAGCAGCGGGTCGTCGTCATGCCCGTGGAACTCGACGATCAGCAGGCTGTCGGGCTGGCCGCGGACCATGCGGTCTATAGTGGGGGCATAGATCGGGATGCCGCGGCCCAGGTCGATCATGGTACGGTCCACCAGCTCGACCGCCTCGGGCTGCAGCGTGACCAGGTGGCGGGATGCCTCCATCGCCGCGCGGAAGGTCGGGAACTGGCAGACCCCCAGCACCTTGCGCGGCAGCAGGGGTTGCAATTGCAGGTGCAGCCGGGCGGTGAAGGCGAGCGTGCCCTCCGATCCCACCAGCAGCCGGGCCAGGTTGCCGCGGCCCTCCTTGCGGGCTGCGGGGGTCAGCGCCTCGATGTTGTAGCCGCCGACCCGGCGCAATTGCGTCGGGAAGCGCGCGGCGATCTCGGCGGCCTCGGCCTCACCCAGCGCGTGCAGGCGGGCAACCAAGCCGGCAACCGGGCCGGGCGCGTCTGGGCCGGGACCGAAGCGGGCCTGCGTGCCGTCAGCCAGAATGGCGTCAATCGCCTGCACGTTGTCGGCCATCAGGCCGTAGCGGATGCTCTTGGAGCCGCAGGAGTTGTTGCCCGCCATGCCGCCTAAGGTGCAGCGGGCATTGGTGCTGGGGTCCACGGGATAGAACAGCCCGTGCGGCTTCAATGCGAGGTTCAGGTGCGACAGCACCAGGCCGGGCTCAACGATGGCAGTTTGCGCAGCCGCGTCCACCTCCACCACGCGGCGCAGGTGCTTGGTGCAATCAATCACCAGCGCGCGGTTGACGGTCTGGCCGCACTGGCTGGTGCCGCCGCCCCGCGGCAAGACGGGAACGCCGTGCTCCCGCGCGATGGCGATGGCCGCGGCGGCGGCCTCGGTTGTGCGCGGCACGACGACGCCCACCGGCTCCACCTGATAGATCGAGGCGTCCGTCGAATACCGCCCCCGGTCGGCGCGGGTGAACAGCACGTCACCGTCAACCTCCCGCCGCAGCCGCTGCGCCAGGCGCGGGTCGCCGAGCGGCGTTGCGCCAGGCGTCCGGCCCGGCGCGGCGTGGGTTCCGTCAGGCAATCTTCGGCACTCCCAGAGGCGCCGCCGCGGCTTCGGCGGCGAAGGTGTGGTCCGGGCGCATCCAGAACGCAGCGACCGTGCCGACCACCAGCAGCCCCATCGTGCCCCAGAACGGCAGCGACCAGTTGCCGGTCTGGTCAATGATGTAGCCGAACACCAGCGGCGAGACGATGGCTGCGAAAGCAGACCCGGTGTTCATCAGCCCGCTCGCCGTCCCGGAATGGGCCGGGGCGATGTCCATCGGAATGGCCCACATCGGCCCGATCGTCAGCTCGGCGAAGAAGAACGCGCCGCCCAGCGACAGCGCCGCCATCATCGGGTCGGTGATGAACAGAATCGGTGCGGAACATACCAGCGACCCGACCATGCCGAAGATCACCAAGTCGCGCCGCGCCCGAACCAGCGAGCCGGTCCGCCGCAGGATGTAGTCCGACAGCCAGCCGCCCAACGCATCGCCGACGACGCCGCCGCCGAACACCAGGGCGGCAAAAAGCGCGGACTCCTTCAGGTTCAGCTTGTAGGCGTTCAGCATGAACTGCGGCACCCAGGTGAGGAAGGTCCACAGGGTCCAGCCGTAGCAGAAATAAACGAAGGTGACGGGCGCCATCCGGCGCAGCAGCGGTCCCCACGGCGTCGGCCCGCGCTGTGCGGCGACGGTGCGCGGCGGCGGCATCCGTTCCAGGTCGGCGGGCGTTACTGCGGAATGGGTGCGGGGGTCATCCCGGTAGTACCACGCCCAGGCCGCGACCCAAACCAGGCTGATCGCGCCCATGACGACGAACGAGCCGCGCCAGGATACCAACGCGACCAAGGCAACGACGGCCGGCGGGGTGACGGCGTTGCCCAGACGCGCAGCAGCATGGGTGATGCCCTGCGCCCAGCCGGACTTGCCGCCGGGCAGCCAGGTGGACATGGCGCGGGTTGCAGTCGGGAACGTCGCGCCCTCCCCCAGGCCCAGCAGCATCCGCGCGGCGACCAGGCTCCAAAGTCCTCCGACAAACCCCGTCATGATGGTTGCAACCGACCAGATCAGCCCACAGACGATCAGGGTTCGGCGCGCGCCGAACCGGTCTCCGAACCAACCGCCGATAACCTGGCAGATCAGGTACGGGTAGGCGAAGGCGGAGAACACGAAGCCAAGCTGCGTATTGCTCAGCCCAAGTTCGCCTTTGAATGCAGCGGCCGCTGTGCTGATGTTCACACGATCTACGTAAGTTATGAAATACATCAGGCAGAGCAGCAGCAGCACGTTGCTGCTTGGGTTCCAGCGCCGGTTCGCCATCATCGCCTCTCTCCCCTCAAGCTTGATTTTCATTACGGGTCCGGCACTTACCGTCAAGCTGCTTTTTGTTGCTCAGCGTTGGTCCGCCCTGCCAGCACATCCATCGCCGCCACGACGCCGCCCTGCTGATGCGGGACGCCGGCCGCGTGAAGCCCCATCTCCACCCCACCCAGGGTTCCCAGCAGTTGCAGGTCGTTGAAATGCCCGAGATGGCCGATGCGGAACACCTTGCCCTTGACCTTCGCCAGCCCCTGGCCCAGCGACATGTCGTAGTTGTCCAGGATCACCGCCCGCAGATGATCCGCGTCATGGCCCTCCGGCATCACTACGCCGGTCAGCACCGGCGAGTATTCGCGCGCATCCTGGCAGAGTATCTCGAATCCCCAGGCCCGGACGGCGGCACGGGTCGCCGCGGCATGGCGGGCGTGCCGGGCGAAGACGTTCGGCAGGCCTTCCTCTAGCAGCATGGCGATGGCCTCCTTGAGGCCATACAGCATGTTGGTGGCGGGCGTGTAGGGGAAGTAGCCGTTCGCGTTCGGCCCCAGCATGTCCCGCCAGTCCCAGTACGAGCGCGGCATCCCGCCCTTCTCCGACGCCTCCATCGCCTTGGCCGACACGGCGTTGAAGCTCAGCCCCGGCGGCAGCATCAGCCCCTTTTGCGATCCGGAGACGGTGACGTCCACACCCCAGGCGTCGTGCTGGTAGTCCACCGACCCGAGCGAGGAGATGGTGTCCACCATCAGCAGCGCCGGGTGACCGGCACGGTTCATCGCCGCACGCACCTCGGGGATGCGGCTGGTGACGCCGGTGCTGGTCTCGTTGTGCACGACCATGACCGCCTTGATCGCATGGCCGGCGTCGTCGCGCAGCCGTGCCTCGACATCCGCAGGGTCCACGCCGTGGCGCCAGTCTCCGGGCACGAAGTCCACCTGCAATCCGAAGCGCCCGGCCATCGTGCGCCACAGCGTCGCGAAGTGGCCGGTTTCATACATCAGCACCTGGTCGCCTTGGCGCAGCGTGTTGACGATGGCCGCCTCCCATGCGCCGGTGCCGGACGCCGGGTAGATGACGACGGTGCCCGCCGTTCCGAACACCGTGCGCAGGCCGGCCAGCACGGCCTTGCCCAGCACCGCGAACTCCGGCCCGCGGTGGTCAATGGTCGGGGCATCCATCGCGCGCAGGACGCGGTCCGGAACGGCACTGGGACCAGGGATCTGCAGGAAATGCCGTCCGCTCTTGAACGCCATCGCGTCCTCCTGAAAATGAATGCAAAAGCGTCATGGCACGACAGTGAGGCCCAATACAAGGCTGGATTTTGTCAAGCAGTTTGCACTCAATCGCTGATGCACTATATCGAGCGGCGATGCACAACACTGCGCCCAGCAACGTCGTCCATGCCTTTCCGCCCGCACCGTCCCTGCATGAGGGGCTTCTGGATGGCGTGCGCACGCTTATCAATGAGGGCGACCTGCTGCCCGGCACCCGCGTGCCGGAGCGTGAGCTGTGCGCCCGCTTCAAGGTGTCCCGCACGCCGTTGCGCGAGTGCCTGAAGGTGCTGGCCGCCGAGGGGCTGGTGGACCTGCTGCCAAACCGGGGCGCGCGTGTAGCGACGTTGGACGACGAGCACCTGGTCCACCTGTTCGAGGTCATCGCCACCCTGGAGGCCGAGGGCGGGCGCCTGGCCTGTCAGCGCATCAGCTCCGCTGAGCTGGCGGAGGTGCAGGGCATGCACTACCGCATGTATGCGCATTTCCTGCGGCAGGAGCTGCCGGGCTACTTCGCGCTGAACCAGGCCATCCACACCGCCATCATGTCTGCGGCGGGCAACCCCGTGCTGGCGGCGACCCATGCCGCCTTGGCTGGGCGCATCACCCGCGCCCGCTACATGAGCAACCGCATCCGGTCGGACCGATGGCAGACCGCGATGGACGAGCACGAGGCGATTCTGGATGCGCTGACGCGCCGCGATGGCGACACGCTCGGCCCCTTGCTGGCCCGGCATCTGCAGAACAAGCGGGATATCATCACCGAGGCCCTGCACGGCGCCAGGGACGCGGGCGGATCGCCGTGACGATGTCTGATGTGCGCGGTGTGGGTTTCGGTAGCCGTGCGCCGCTTTCGGTGGCGCTGGATTGGGTCGAGGCGCATGTCGCCGTCCTGCCGTCCGAAGCCGTCCCGGTGGCTGACGCCCTGGGCCGGGTTCTGACGTCAGGACCGCCCGGCGAGCCTTGGCCTCTGGCTGACCGCGCCGGCACCGACGGCTATGCGGTGCGCGCTGCGGAAACCCTGGGCGCCAGCGATTACAACCCGCTGCCCCTTCCCTCCGCCCTGCCGGTTGCGAGCGGCCAGGCGATGCCGCCAGGCAGGGACGCCGTTGCCGCCTTCGCCATCGTAGGCCGCCACGGGCCGGCATTTCAGGCCCTGGCACCCGTGGCGCGCGGCGAGGGCATTGAGCGGCGCGGTGTGGAGGGTGACGCGCCCCTGCCGGGCTTGCTGCGTCCGGAAAGCCTCGCGCTGCTGGCGTTGCTGGGCGTGTCGGTCATAAAGGCTGTCCGGCGCCCGCGAGTTGCGCTTATGGCTGCGGGACCGAAATCCGGACCGGACGTGCTGACGCCGATGCTGAGCGCCCTGGTGGCGCGCGATGGCGGAGTGGCGGTCGTTCAGGCCAGCGTCGAGGCGGCGTCCCACGCCGGCGCGGACCTGCTGCTGCTGGCGGGCCGCACAGGCTTCGGAAGGGATGATGATATGGCGCACTGGTTCGCGGCAGCGGGCGGAGTGCTCGACCTGCACGGGATCGCCTTCCGCCCCGGGGACACGGCGGGGCTGGGCCGGCTCGGCGGCGTGCCGGCTGTGCTGCTGCCGGGATCGCCGCTGGCGGCGCTGTCGGTTTACGAGGTGCTGGCGGGACCTGCGGTCAGGCGGCTGGGCGGGCTGGCAGACGCTCCGGCGCATCTGGAACGGCGGGCTGTGCTGGAGCGCAAGGTCACTTCCGCCATCGGCTGCACCGACATGGTGCGGGTCCGGTTGCGCGATGGCCGGGCCACTCCGCTCGGAGCGGCAGACAGCGGCGGGCTGGGCCGCGCCGTCCCTGCCGATGGATGGCTGATCGTGCCCGAGGGCGGGGAAGGCTACCCCGCCGGCGCCCTCGTCACCGTGCAGTGCCCGGCATGACAGCCGCCGCGGAGGTGCGGCGCCGAGCCGCGCGGCAGGAGCAGTTCCTGGATGTCGTGTCCCGGGATGAGGCCGAAGCGCGGTTCCGCCGCCACCTCACCCTCGCGCCGCTCGGGGTCGAGACGGTTCCGCTGGCCCAGGCCCGCGGCCGCGTGCTGGCGGCGGACGTGCTGGCGCCGGTGGACGTGCCGGGCTTCGACCGCGCCGGAGTGGACGGCTTCGCCCTGCGTGCGGAGGATACGGAAGATGCGGACGACGAAGCGCCTGCCGTCCTGGTGCTAACCCCGGCGGTGCTGACGCCGGGCGTGCAGCCCAGGACCGCAGTCACGCCGGGCTGGGCCAGCGCCATCGCCACCGGCGGCATGGTGCCGCGCGGCGCCGACGCCGTGGTGATGGTCGAGCAGACCGAGTTGCGGGACGGCCCGCCCTTGTCCGTCGAGGTCAGCCGTCCCGCGGCGCCCGGCGCCTTCATTGCCGCCGCCGGGTCCGACATGGGTCTGGGCGAGACGGTGCTCCGCCGCGGCAAGCTGCTGTCGTCCCGGGAGGTCGGCATGCTGGCCGCGGTCGGCGTCGCGGAGGTGAACGTCTGGCGCCGTCCCCGCGTGGCGATCTTCTCCACCGGCGACGAGCTTGTGGCGCCCGGCGCGCCGATCCGTCCGGGCCAGGTGTATGACAGCAACGCCGCCATCCTGGCCGCTGCGGTGGAGGAGTTGGGCGGCATCCCCGTGCCCCTCGGCATCGTCCCGGACGACCCGGCGGCCCTGGCGGCGGCGCTGGACGCAGCGCTGGCCGCCAGCGACATGGTGCTGCTGTCGGGAGGCACCTCCAAGGGCGCCGGCGACCTGGCGCACCAGGCAGTGGCCCGGCTGGATGCGCCGGGGATCGTCGTGCATGGCGTCGCGCTCAAGCCCGGCAAGCCGCTGTGCCTGGCAGTGCAGCACGGCAAGCCCGTGGCGGTGCTGCCGGGCTTCCCGACCTCGGCCATCTTCACCTTCCACGAGTTCGTGGCGCCGGTGCTGCGCGCCTTCGCCGGGCTGCCGCCGGAACGGCAGCGCGTGGTGGATGCGGTGCTGCCGCTGCGGATCGGCTCGGAGCGGGGGCGGACGGAATACGTCATGGTCTCGCTGATCGAGGCGCCCGGCGGCGGCCTGGCCGCCTACCCCACCGCGAAGGGGTCCGGCGCCGTCACTAGCTTCACCCAGGCGGACGGCTTCTTCGCCGTGCCCGCGGGCGTGGAGTCCGTGGCGGCCGGCACGCCGGTCCAGGTACGGCTGATCGGCGACGGCATGCCGGCAGCGGACCTGGTGGTGATCGGCAGCCAATGCGCCGGGCTGGACCTGCTGGTCGGCCTGCTGGACGCCGAGGGCTTCGCGGTGAAGTCGCTGGCCGTCGGCAGCATGGGCGGCCTGGCCGCGGCAGCCCGAGGAGAGTGCGATGTTGCGGGCATCCATCTGATGGACCCGGCGTCCGGCATCTACAATATACCCTATGTCACCGAGGCGATGGAGTTGGTGCCGGGCTATGGCCGTCTGCAGGGCGTCGTGTTCCGCGCCGGCGACAAACGGTTTGAGGGTCAGTCGGTCACGGCGGCCGTAGCGGCGGCGCTGGCGGATCCGGACGCGCTGATGGTCAACCGCAACGCCGGCAGCGGCACGCGGGTGCTGATTGACCAGTTGCTGGATGGCGCGCGTCCGCCGGGCTACGCGGTGCAGGCCCGGTCGCACAATGCTGTCGCCGCGGCGGTGGCACAGGGCCGGGCCGATTGGGGCGTCGCCATCCAGACCGTCGCCAGCGATTACGGCCTGGGCTTCCTGGCGTTGCAGGACGAGAAGTTCGACCTCGTCGTTCCCAAGTCCCGGCTGGGCCGTCCGGCCGTCCAGCGCCTGCTGGCCCTGCTGCGCGAACCAGGCACCCGTGCGGCGCTGCGGGCACGGGGGTTTGAGCTGGGGCCGGCTCCCACGGCGGCGCCCGACACGGATGCTGCGGCACACGGGCACGGCGCATGACCCCGCCCACCTTGGGTATCATCCTCGCCGGCGGCCTGGCCCGGCGCATGGGCGGCGGCGACAAAGGGCTGCGGCAAGTGGGCGGGAAGCGGGTGCTGGACCGACTGGTGGGCCGGGTCTCGCCGCAGGTGGCTGGCCTGGCAGTGAACGCGAACGACGACCCGGCGCGCTTCGCAGATTTGGGCCTGCCGGTCGTGCCGGACACGGTGCCAGACCGCCCGGGACCGCTTGCCGGAGTGATCGCCGGGCTGGACTGGGCGGCGGCGCACCCGTCCCGTGCCGCCTGGATCGTGACGGTGCCGGGCGACTGCCCCTTTGTGCCGCCCGACTTAGTGGCGCGGCTGCACGACGGGCGCGGCACGGCGGACCTAGCCTGCGCAGCGTCGGGCGGCTGGACGCATCCGGTGGTGGGCCTGTGGCCGCTGTCCATCCGCGACGCGCTGCGGCAGGCGGTGCAGGACGGGATGCGCAAGATAGACGCCTTCACGGCGCGCTACGCCACGGCTGCCGTGGAATGGCCGGTGAACCCGGTGGACCCGTTCTTCAACGTGAACACGCCAGACGACCTGGCGGAAGCGGACCGACTGGCACGGGAGGAGACTGCTTCTCCCTCTCCCTCCGGGAGAGGGTTGGGGTGAGGGGGTCTTGGCTGCGGAGCTGAGTACTGCCAGCACCGCCGGAACACTGCCTTTCCTCAGCAATGACGGCGCTTGCTCATCCCAACCCTCTCCCGGAGGGAGAGGGAGTAGGGCAAGTCACATCAGCCCGCCATACGGCAGGAACTGCACCGCCATCCCCGGCGCCACGCCCGTCACGTCCTCGCCAAGCTCCACCAACCCGTCCGTCGTCGTCAGGGACGTTAGGATGCCCGCCCCGTCCACCGGGTGCTTCCGTGCATGCAGCATCCCATCCGCGCCGGACGCGACCCGCACCCGCACATACTCCCGCCGCCCCGGCTTCTTGCGGTAGCTAAACCCAGCCACCACCGGCATTCCCACCGGCGGCACGAACGTCTCCCCACCCAACGCCGCCAGCAGCGGTCGCGCGATCCGCACGAAGGTGACGAATGCCGCTACCGGATTGCCCGGCAACCCCATGAACGCCGCCTCGCCCACCTGCCCCATCGCAACTGGTCGCCCCGGCTTGATCGCCAGGCGCCAGAACGACAGCGTCCCCACGGCCTGCACCGCGTCGCGCACCCAGTCCTCCTCCCCAGCGGACACGCCGCCGGAGGTCAGCACCAGGTCGTGCCCCTCACTGGCCCCGGCCAAGGCCGCCCTGATCCCGTCGCGGCTGTCCGGCAGGATGCCGAGGTCGGACACCTCAGCCCCAGACCGCCGCGCCAGCGCGCCCAGCAGCACGCGGTTGGAGTCATACTGCTGCGCCGGCCCCAGCGCTCGGCCCGGCGCCACCAGCTCGCTCCCCGTCGAGAACAGCGCCACCCGCACTCGCCGCCGCACCACCAGCCGATCCAGCCCGAGCGCCGCCGCCAGCGCCAAGTCCTGCGGGCGCAGGCGCTGCCCGGCAGTCAAAGCGGGGGCACCCAGCGCGATGTCCTCCCCCTGCGGCCGGGTGTTCGCGCCGGGCTTGAGGCCGGGCGGCAAACGCACCCTGCCCGGCTCCAGCTCCACGTCCTCCTGCATGAACACCGTGTCCGCGCCGGGCGGCATCGCGGCGCCGGTGAAGATGCGCCGGGCAGCGCCGGCGGGGAGCGCGTCATCTGCCGGGGCGCCGGCTGGCAGGCGGCCCAGCACCGGCAGTGTGTCCTGCCCCGCCAGGTCAGCCAGGCGCACGGCATAGCCGTCCACCGCCGAATTGCGGAACGGCGGCAGGTCCATCGGCGCCGGCAAGTCCGCCGCCAGCACCCGCCCGTCGGCGTCGTGCAGCGCCACGCGCTCCGTGCCATGTACCGGCCGGGTTCCCTCCGCGATCACAGCCAGGGCGGCATCAACGGTCAGCAGCTTGCCGCCAAACGCAAAGCAATCGTCGCTGAGCTGCGCCACGCCGCGCTAACCCCGGCCTGAAAACGCCGCGGCGACCGGGACGGCTGCCCCCCGCGCGGCGTCAGCGATGGCTACCACGTCGTCCAGGTCCAGCAGCGGCACCGGGCAGCCCGGCAGCGCCACGTCGGACGCCACCGCACGTATGGTGGGATCGCCGGGATGCAGCAGCGGTTTGCCTACGGCAGCGCGATGCACCTCGATTTTCGGGTGCGCCTCATTCTTGAACCCCTCCACCAGCACCAGGTCAACCGGGGACAGCCGCGCCAGCAACTCCGGCAGGCCCGGCTCCGGCGCATCCCGGTGCTCGTGCATCAGCGCCCAGCGTGCGGCGGAGGCGACCAGCACCTCCTGCGCGCCGGCTTGCCGATGCTCCCAGGAGTCCTTGCCGGGCTGGTCCACATCGAAGCCGTGATGGGCATGCTTGACAGTGGAGACCCGCAACCCCGCGCCGGTCAGCAGCGGGATCAGGCGGCGCAGCAGGGTGGTCTTGCCCGCCCCGCTCCAGCCGGCAAAGCCGATCACCAGCATCACGGCATCCGCGGACATGCTGGACCCCTATCAATGCACATTAACGTTTTGCGCGGCATGGGCCGATGCCAATCTAAAAAGCAGTCTAGGCGAAGCTGCATACAGGATTATTATAGGATGGATAGCCACCGGCGCCTTTGCAGCCCGGCAGCGCAAGGGAGTGAAGAATGGCCGATGCACCGACCCGTGAGGTCCTGCGATACGAGCATCCCGGCGCAGGCCGCCGCCGGGCGCGCGACACGCCGAAGGGCCGGGCGGTCCAGCCACAGGCCAAGCACGAGATCGCGACGCTGCTCGGTGACCGCCCACGCACCCGCGAATACCTGATCGAGCATCTGCACCTGATCCAGGACACCTACCACCAGCTCGGCACCGCCCACCTCGCCGCGCTCGCGGACGAGATGCGGCTGGCCTACGCCGAGGTCTATGAGACCGCGACCTTCTACGCCCACTTCGACGTGGTGCGGGAAGACGAGCCAGACCTGGCGCCGCTAGTGGTCCGGGTTTGCGATAGCGTGACCTGCGCGATGTTCGGGGCGGAAGGCCTGTTCGAGGACCTGAAGGCCCTGGAGGCCAGCGGCGCCCTGCCCGGCGCTCGCGTGGTCCGCGCACCCTGCGTCGGCCTGTGCGACCAGGCGCCGGTAGCTGAGGTCGGGCATCACTTCCTGCACAACGCGGACCCGGGCGCAGTCCAGGACGCCATCGCTCAGGGTGACACCCACCCGCACGTGCCGGACGATTACGTGGATTACGGTGCGTATGTGGCCGGCGGCGGCTACAAGCTCCTGGGCCGGCTACGGTCCGGGAACCTGTCCGTGGAGGATGTGCTGGCTGGACTGGACTCCTCCGGGCTGCGCGGCCTGGGCGGCGCCGGCTTCCCGGCCGGACGCAAGTGGCGGTCGGTCCGCGGCGAGCCGGGGCCGCGGCTGATGGCCATCAACGGCGACGAGGGGGAGCCGGGCACCTTCAAGGACCAGCACTACCTCAACACCGACCCGCACCGCTTCCTGGAAGGAATGCTGATCGGCGCCCATGTGGTCGAGGCTAGCGACATCTACATCTACCTGCGCGACGAATACCCGGTCGCCCGGGAAATCCTGATCCGCGAAATCGCCAAGCTGCCGCCGGGCGGCCCGCGCATCCACATGCGACGCGGCGCCGGCGCCTACATCTGCGGCGAGGAAAGCTCCATGCTGGAAAGCATCGAGGGCAAGCGCGGGCTGCCCCGGCACAAGCCGCCATTTCCCTACCAGGTCGGCCTGTTCGGCCGCCCGACGCTGATCAACAATGTGGAAACCCTGTTCTGGATACGCGACCTGCTGGAGCGCGGTGCGGAGTGGTGGTCCAGCCACGGGCGGCACGGACGGGTGGGGCTGCGCACCTACTCGGTATCCGGGCGAGTTCGCGACCCCGGCGTGAAGCTGGCGCCCGCAGGGATCACCGTCCAGGAGCTGATTGACGAGCACTGCGGCGGCATGGCCGAGGGCCATACGCTCCGGGCCTACCTGCCCGGCGGCGCGTCCGGCGGCATCCTGCCGGCCTCCATGAACGACATCCCGCTCGACTTTGGCACATTGGAGAAGTACGGCTGCTTCATCGGCTCCGCCGCCGTGGTGGTCTTCTCCGAGGCGGACAACATCCAGGGCGTCGCGCTGAACCTCATGCGCTTCTTTGAGGACGAAAGCTGCGGCCAATGCACACCCTGCCGCTCCGGCACGCAGAAGGCGCGCATGCTGATGGAGAACGGGACATGGGATGCCGACCTGCTGGGGGAACTGGGCCAGGTGATGCGCGACGCCTCGATCTGCGGCCTGGGCCAGGCGGCGTCCAACCCGCTGAGCTGCGTGATCCGCTACTTCCCCGAACTTCTAGCGCCCCAGGAGGCCGCGGAATGAGCAGTTCGACCACGCGCGAAGGCCCGCAGAACCTCGACGGCACCACCACCGAAACCCAGGGCCTAGCGTTCGAGCTGGACGGCGTCCAGGTCTATGCCCGCGCCGGCGAGTCGCTGTGGGACGTAGCCCGGCGCATGGGAACCACCATCCCGCATCTGTGCCACCGGCCTGAGCCGGGCTACCGCCCCGACGGCAACTGCCGCGTCTGCATGGTGGAGATCGAGGGGGAGCGCATCCTCGCCCCGTCCTGCAAGCGGATGCCCGCGGTCGGCATGAAGGTCCACAGCCAATCCGCCCGCGCAACCAAGGCGCGGCAGATGGTGATGGAGCTGCTGGTCGCGGACCAGCCGGCGCGGGAAACCTCGCACGACCCTAGCTCCCCATTCTGGACCTGGGCCGACCGCACCGAAGTTACGCAAAGCCGCTTCCCCGCGGCCCAGCGCTGGGCCGCAGACCCCAGCCATAACGCCATGCGCGTCAACCTGGACGCCTGCATCCAATGCAACCTCTGCGTCCGCGGCTGCCGCGAGGTGCAGGGCAACGACGTCATCGGCATGGCCTACCGCAACGCCGCCAGCAAGGTGGTGTTCGACTTCGACGACCCGATGGGCGCCAGCACCTGCGTCGCCTGCGGCGAGTGCGTGCAGGCCTGTCCCACCGGAGCGCTGATGCCAGCCGCCTACCTAGACGACGCCGGAACGCGCACGGTCTGGCCGGACCGCAAGGTGGACAGCCTATGTCCCTACTGCGGCGTCGGCTGCCAGGTGTCCTACGAGGTCAAGGACGACCGCATCGTCTATGCCCAGGGCCGCAACGGACCGGCCAACCAGAACCGGCTCTGCGTCAAGGGCCGCTTCGGCTTCGACTACATCCACCATCCGCACCGGCTCACCAAGCCGCTGGTCCGCCTGTCCAATACGCCCAAGCATGCCCAGGACCAGGTGGACCCGGCGAACCCCTGGACCCACTTCCGCGAGGCGACCTGGGAGGAAGCGCTGGACCTGGCCGCCGGCGGCTTCAACAGCATCAAGGCGGCGCGGGGACCGCAGGGCTTGGCGGGCTTCGGCTCGGCCAAGGGGTCGAACGAAGAGGCCTACCTGTTCCAGAAGCTGGTCCGCACCGGCTTCGGCAACAACAACGTGGACCACTGCACCCGGCTATGCCACGCCAGCTCCGTGGCGGCCTTGATGGAGGGCCTCAACTCCGGCGCGGTCACCGCGCCTTTCGCCGCGGCGCTGGATGCCGAGGTCATCATCATCATCGGCGCCAACCCGGCGGTGAACCACCCGGTCGCCGCCACATTCTTCAAGAACGCCGTGCGCGACCGCGGCGCCAAGCTGGTCATCATTGACCCGCGGCGGCAGCAGTTGTCCCGCTACGCCCAACACCACCTGGCCTTCAAGCCTGGCAGCGACGTGGCGCTGCTGAACGCCATGCTGAACACCATCATCACCGAGGGCCTGACCGACGCCCAGTATATCGCCGGCTACACCGAGGGTTACGAGGAACTGCGCGACCGCATCAAGGACTTCACGCCGGAACTCATGGCCCCGGTCTGCGGCATCCCGGCGGACACCATCCGCGAAGTCGCCCGGATGTATGCCAAGTCCCGTGCCTCTCTGATCTTCTGGGGCATGGGCATCAGCCAGCACGTGCACGGCACCGACAACTCGCGCTGCTTGATCGCGCTGGCGCTGGTGACGGGGCAGATCGGCCGGCCCGGCACCGGGCTGCACCCCCTGCGCGGACAGAACAACGTCCAGGGCGCGTCCGACGCCGGGCTGATCCCGATGGTGCTGCCGGACTACCAGTCCGTCGAGAACCCGGTGATACGCGAGAGGTTCGAGGCGTTCTGGGGTAGCCCCCTGGATCCCGTCGCCGGGCTGACCGTGGTGGAGATCATGACCGCGATCCATGCCGGAACCATCCGGGGCATGTATGTCGAGGGCGAGAACCCCGCCATGTCCGACCCCGACCTGAACCATGCTCGGGAGGCGCTCGCGAAGCTGGAACACCTGGTAGTGCAGGACCTATTCCTGACCGAAACGGCGTTCCATGCCGACGTGGTCCTGCCGGCCTCGGCGTTTGCGGAAAAGTCCGGCAGCTTCACCAACACCGACCGCCGGGTGCAGATCGCCCGGCCCGTCATCCCGCCGCCCGGCGACGCGCAGCAAGATTGGTGGATCATCGCCGAGATCGCCAAGCGCATGGGCCTCGGCTGGGATTATGCGGGGCCGCCGGACATCTTCGCCGAGATGGCGCAGACCATGCCGTCATTCGCCAACATCACCTGGGAGCGGCTGCAGCGGGAAGGTGCCGTCACCTACCCGGTGGATGGCCCGGATCAGCCCGGCAATGAGATCATCTTCGCGACCGGCTTCCCGACCGCATCCGGACGCGCCCGCATGGTCCCCGCCAGCGTCATGCCGCCGGACGAGATCCCGGATGACGAGTATCCGATGATCCTGTCCACCGGACGCGTGCTGGAGCACTGGCACACCGGCAGCATGACCCGGCGCTCCGCCGTGCTGGACGGGATCGAGCCGGAGGCGGTCGCCTTCATGTCGCCAAGCGAGCTGTGGCGCCGCCGCATCGAGCCTGGGGAGCGCATCCGCCTGGAAACCCGGCGCGGCGCCGTTGAGGTTAAGATACGCAGCGATCGCGACGTGCCGGAGGGCATGGTGTTCATGCCGTTCTGCTACGCGGAGGCCGCGGTCAACCTGCTGACCAACCCGGCACTGGACCCCTACGCCAAGATACCGGAGTTCAAGTTCTGCGCGGCGCGGGTGTCGCCGTTGGCGGAAATGGCAACGGCGGCGGAGTAGGCGGGATACCGGGCGGAACGATCCCCGGGGTCCGTCAACCGGCGGTGCTGATCCAGAACAGCAGCTTGCTCTCACCGTCCTGATCCGGATGCGGCTCCCTGCCTGCGGGGATGCCGCCGTTCGCCTCGATGACCCGGCGCGAGGCGGCGTTTCCTTCATCACAGGTGACCAGCACGCGCGGCAGCCCCCGCTCCCGCGCGACCGGCAGCAGCAGCGCGAGCGCTCGGGTCGCGTAGCCCCGCCGCCGCTTCCACGGTACGATCGCATAGCCAAGGTGGCCGGACACATGCGGCGGCAGGTCGAGCGTATCCGGAACGAAGCGCAGGTTGATGGAGCCGCAGAACGCCCCATCCCAAATCCAGAACACCCGCCCGGGCAGGCGCGGAACCTTGCTGCCATCCGCCAGCGTCACTGTGCGGCCCTCATGCTCCATTAGGCCGCGCAGGAAGTCTCCGGCATCCTCCCGAATAGCGGCAAGCTGTTCACCGCTGACATCCCTGATCGTACTGGACGACCAGCCCGCCTCAAGCGCGGCCACATAGCCGGGCAACCGGTCCAGGCTCGGCTCGACAAGGCTGATGGTCACGACCGCCTAGACCGGTCGCAGACTGTCCAAGGACACTGGCGCCGCATGGGGTCGCGTCGCCAGCATCCCGTCTATCAGCGCCAGCGCCTCCGCCCGTCCGCTGTTGCGCGCCTGCTCGAACGGCGTCCAGGTTTGCACGAAGTCCAGCGGCGCGAACACCTCCCGGTAGCGCCGCAGTTCCGAGGGGGTCAGCGGGATGCCGCGCACGAACGCCTTGTGGGCCGAGATCGTGGTTGCCCGGCGCGGGTCGGCCGGGTCCAGCTCGAGCTTCAGCGCGTCGCCGCAGAACAGGATGCGCCGCTCACGGTCGAACAGCACGGTGTGGCCGGCGAAGTGCCCCGCCGTCAGATGCAGCTCCAGCCCCGGCAGCGGCTCCAGCACGTCGTCAAAGGGCCAGCTCACCTGCAGTGCCCCGGACCATTCGAGGTCGCCGGGATGCAGCGCCAGCTCGGGGTCGAAGCGGTCCTGCAACTGCCACAGCGCGCCGTAGGCATGCGGATGCGACGCTGCCAGCACCTGCATCCCACCAAGCGACGCGATGTGGTCCAGCGCGGCGTCGCTGAACACCGGGCACCCCTCGAACCCCATGTTTCCCCCGGGTGTCTGGATCAGGTAGGCGCTGGGGCCGATGCCGGTGACGGGGTCGTTCCAGAACCGCCACACGCCCGGCTCCAACTCGGCCCAATGGCAGGGCCAGCGAGCCTGCGCCTCCTCGCGCGTCCAGAACTGCCAGCCGGTTTGCGGCACCACGTGCCGGGCATCCAGGCACATCGGGCAGGATGGCGGCACGGCAAAGTGCCGCTGCCAGTAGCCGCAGTTGTCGCACACGAAGGCCGGCAGGCGTAGTGCGCCGGCGAAGGGAAGGTATCCTGGGCTCATGCCCACGGTTTCCCCCGGGACGCAGCGGGATGCAAGGCCACAACCCCAACCGCGACCCATGGGGCTGGCCGGCACACGGCGCCAACGCGGCCTGGCGTGGCAGGAAGGTCCGCTTCATCCGATATCAACGGCATTCAACTGCGACCCGTTGTTGCAAGGGGCGCAGCGGCACAGCAGTTCAGGGGCCGCAAGCGCCGTCGTGCCGGCCTTTGGATCGCCACGACGCAAGCGGCTCACAATTATAAGAAATGGCCGAACACGACAAAGATGCGATCAAGTGACGGGGGGAGGCAGCAGTTGGCGCACCGGCTCCTAAGCCGCCAACGGACGGACGCTCCAGCCCATCGTGCGCGCTTCCCCCGGCGGGATCAGCATCAGGCCGGGCTTGTCCCTGAACTCGCCGTCCCAGCCCGCCGGGCTGGCGTATCCGTGCCACGGCTCGATGCACAGCAGCTCGGCGCCAGGCTTCTGCCATACCCCCAACTGCGGGAACCCGTGCCAGGCAAACTCGATCCCGCCGCCCGGCCCGAGGTAGCGCAGGCTGCGGCTGCGCGGCTCCAGCATGATGATCGCATCGTCCAAGAACAGCGCAGGGTCCAGCGCCAGCGTCCGGCCCTGCACCGGGCTGGGCTGCGCGGCCGGGCGAAGCAGCCCGTCGTCCAGGCGGCGGATCGGCGCATCCTCCGCCTCGGCGAACTCGATGCGGTAGTCCGTCTGCGTGCCCCCTGCCAGCGGCCACCGGAACGCCGGATGCGCGCCCAGCGAGGCCGGCAGCACATCCTGTCCCGGGTTCGCCAGCTCGTACTCTACGTGCAGCGCCCCAGCCTCGATGCGGTAGGACAGGGTCAAGCGGAAAGCAAAGGGAAACACCGCGCGGCTTTCGGCATCATCCTGCAACTGCAGGCGGCAGGCATCCGTCTTCCGCTCCAGCCACTCGAACCGCCGCCGCCGGGCAAAGCCGTGCCGGCCCATCGGATAGGACCGCCCATCAATCAACAGCCGGTCCCCCGTTACCTGGCCGACGATGGGGAACAGCACCGGCGAGTGGTTCGGCCATTGCGGCCCGGCGCCCCACAGCAGCTCCCGCCCCGCGGCATCCTGCAGGGAACACAGCTCCGCCCCATCCGCCTTGACGGTGGCGCCGAGGCCGCTGCTGATCCGGTAACGGTCCGTCATGCTGCAGCCACCTCCGGCAGGTTCTCGGCAAAATGGCAGGCCGCCAAGCGCCCGTCCACCAGGCGCAGCTCCGGCCGCTCCAGCAAGCACCGCGGCTGCGCGTGCGGGCAGCGGCTGGCGAAGGCGCAGCCCGGCAGCGGCTTGGTCGGCGACGGCGGCTCCCCCCGCACCACCGCCGCGGCCTGGCGCCGGGCCGGGTCCACGAAGGGCGTCGAGGCCAGCAGCAGCTTCGTATAAGGGTGCCGCGGCTGGTTCAGCACCTGGTCGCGGCTGCCCTGCTCGACCGGCCGCCCGGCATACATCACCAGCACATCCCGGGCCATGTGGCGCACGACCGAGATGTCGTGGCTGATGAACAGGTAGGCGATGCCCAGCTCGTCCTGCAGGTCGCGCAGCAGGTTCAGCACCTGCGCCTGCACCGATACGTCCAGCGCCGATACCGGCTCATCCGCCGTCACCACCTGCGGGCGCAGCATCAGGGCGCGGGCGATGGCGACGCGCTGCCGCTGTCCCCCGCTGAACTGGTGGGGATAGCGGTCGTATGCCTCCGGGCGCAGGCCCACGCGGTCCAGCATCCGCCGGGCCTCGGCCACGCGCTCGGGCCGGGTGCCACGGCGGTTGATGGTCAGCGGCTCGATCAGGGCGTCGCCGACGGTCCGGCGAGGGTTCAGCGATCCGTAGGGGTTCTGGAACACCATCTGGTTCTGCAGCTGCAGGGTCCGCTGGGCTGGGCCTGCCGCGTCCTGCCCGGCAATGCTGATCGTGCCCTCGGTCGGCGGTTCCTGCAGGGCGCACATCCGGGCCAGGGTGCTCTTGCCGCAGCCGGACTCGCCGACCACCGCCAGGGTGCTGCCCGCCTCCAGCCGGAACGACACGCCATCCACCGCACGCAACGTATCTCGGCCAATGCGGTAATGACGGGTGACGCTGGCCGCCTCCAGGACCGTCATGCCTGGATCAGGGAAACCGCGGCAGTGCGGCGCCCTCAGGCACCTTGTATTGGGCTGCGTTCAACTGCATCGCCAGGAACGTGTAGTAGCCGGCGACACCGATCATATCCACGACCGCCGGCCGGCCGAACCGCGCTACCGCCCGGTTGAAAGTGGCGTCCGACAGGCGGTGGTTGCGGTGCAGCTCCGTCGTAGCGTCGTAAACGATCGCCTCGTCCGCCGACATCGTTTCGGGCCGCCGGCCATCCTCCAGGGCGTCCACCACCGCTGCCGGCACGCCCGCCTTCAGGGCGATCGGCTTGTGGAACGACCATTCGAAGTCCTGCGACCATTCGCGGGCGGTGATCAGGATGACCAGCTCCGACAAGGTCGTGCCGATGCCGGACTTGAAGCGCAGGTAGTCGCCCATGCTCCGCGCCAGGGTCATCACCTCGGGGCTATACATCAGCGGCTCGAACGGCCCGAACACCGGGGCCTTGCGCGCGGTCAGGAAGTCGGCTGCGGCCTGCTTCTGCGCCGGCGTGTAGTCGGCGGGCGGTATGGTCGGGAACCGCTCCTCGGCATGGCCTGGCGAGGCTGCGGCCAGCATCGCGACCGTCAGCAACGCCGGACCAGTGGGCATGCGGGGAAGGCGTGTCATCGGCGGCTCCTGCGGCGCGGTGTTGGACCATGCCATTCGTCGCACCGCATCACGCCTCGCGCAACCGGCCCGGCGCCGCCTACAGCCGCGTGGCCGATGTCGAGTAGGCCTGGGCCGAGCTTTCACCCACGAACCGGGTCAGGACGATCTGGCACACCGTGGCGATCAGCCCGGCCGCCACGATGGAACACAGCAAAACCTTCAAACCCGTCTCCTTGCGACGCCTATCCCAGTCCGGGATGTGGGGATTTGAACCCAACGCGGCCATTAGAAAAGACGTGCGGCCAAATACACGTAAATTTTCAGCCAGGTGCCGCCGAGGGCAAACCGCCGCCGGCCGCGCCCTGAGCGAAACCCTGGCAGGCACAGGCCAATTGTCCCTTCGCCCGTTGCACCGCGTCCCGCCCACGGCATGGCGCGTCGCAACGAACCAGCCCGACCAGATGCCGGCTGTCAGCAGCAGTGATCCGATGCTAGTCGCGATGCGGCCGCGGGCAGGCGATGCGGGGATGAGAATGCCGGCCTGGGTCGCGGTCCGCTCCAGCACGGCAGCCCCGGTTGACGCCGCCCGGCAAACGTCCTGTTCTTCTGCCCTGCCCTCCCCTCCTGTAAGGCGCCCAATGACCCTGACCGCCAATGGCCGCACCGCCGACCACCCCATTGACACCATGTTCCTGGACCGCTGGTCTCCCCGCGCCTATGACGGCCAGCCCGTCCCGCGTGAGGACCTGATGACCATGCTGGAGGCCGCGCGCTGGGCGCCGTCGTCCTACAACTCGCAGCCCTGGCGGTTCCTGTATGCGATCAAGGACGGGCCGCACTGGGACCTATTCCTGGGCTTGCTCGTCGAGGGCAACCGAGCCTGGTGCAAGAACGCCGGCGCGCTGCTGGTGCTGCTGTCCAAGTCCACGATGGCGGTGCCGGGCAAGGAGGGAGAGGTGCCGTCGCACAGCCACAGCCACGACGCAGGCGCCGGCTGGGCCTACTTCGCCCTGCAGGCGACGAAGATGGGCTATCAGGCGCATGGGATGGTCGGCTTCGACATGGACCGGGCCTTCGCCGAGCTGCACGTGCCGATAGGCTACCGCGTCGAGCAGATGATCTGCGTCGGCCGGCGCGGCGACCCGGCGCAGTTGCCGGAGCCGGTCCGGGCGCGTGAGCTGCCGAACAACCGGCGCCCGCTGGCGGAAAGCGCGTTCGAGGGCATGTTTCCCACCGCCTGACCCCTCGCCTGACAGGGCTGGGGCGGAGCTAGGCAGGGCTTAGGGCCAGGTAGCACAGCACCGCCTCCGCAAGCATCGCGCGCTGCCGTGCAGCGTCGTCCGGCGCGCTCAAGTCCCACCCGAAAATCACCCGCCAGGTGTGCCGGTTGGACACCCGGTAGAAGCACATCGAGTTGATCATCAGATGCAGGTGCAGCGGGTCCACACCGGCGCGGAACGCCTCCTTCCGCTCGCCCCGCGCCAGCAGCTCCGCCAGGATCGCGAGGATGGCCGAGTTCTGGGATGCGATGGTCGGCGAGTTCAGGATGTGCTGCGCCCCGTGGATGTTGGCGACCGAGATCAGCCTGACCCAGTCGGGATGCTCGGCATGGTAATCGAACGTGACCTGCACCAGCCGCCTCATCGCCTCCGCCGGTGGTAGGTCCCCTAGCTGTAAGTCGCGCTCGATCACGCGCATCCCGGCATACACGTCCTCCAGCACGGCGGCGAACAGGCCCTCCTTGCTGCGGAAGTGATAGTAGATCATCGGCTTGGTCGTGCCGGCCAAGGCGACGATCTCGTTCACGTTGACGCCGCTATAGCCCTTCTCGGCAAAGATCGAACGTGCCGCCTCCAGGATGCCTTGCCGTGTGCGGGGTCCATCGGGCGCGCGGGTTCGGGATAGGGGAGTCCGGCCCGGCGCCGGCCGGATGGCGCGGTGCTGGCCGGACTGGGTCTCCCCGCCGTCGCCATCGTCGCATCGCTCGCGACCTACGGCGTCGGCTATGTCGCACGGCCCATCGGCGCCTTCGTGCTCGGCCACTGCGGCGACACCCACGGCCGCAAGGGCGTGCTGCTGGTGTGCATGTTCCTCATGGGCTTCTCGACGATGGCGGTCGGGCTGCTGCCGACCTATACGCAGGTGGGCGTCTGGGCGCCGGTGCTGCTGGTGATGCTGCGCTTGATCCAGGGCTTCGCCGTCGCCGGCGAGATCAGCGGCGCCAGTTCAGTGATCCTGGAGCACGCGCCGTTCGGCCGGCGCGGCTTCTTCGCCAGCTTCACCCTGCAGGGCGTGCAGGCCGGGCAGATCCTGGAGGCGGCGGTGTTCCTGCCGCTCGCGCGCTTCATGCCGGCGGACCAGTTCGCCTCCTGGGGCTGGCGGGTGCGGTTCCTGCTCAGCGCGCTGATGATCGTCGCCGGCTACATCATCCGCCGCGAGGTGGACGAGACCCCGGCCTTTGCCGAGGAGGGCGCCACGGTGCCGACGGCCCCCGTCGTCGAGGCGTTCAAGCTTAGCGGCGGCGACATGCTGCGCGTGGTGTGCATGGCGCTGATGAACGTGATCCCGGTGGTAGCGACCGTGTTCGGCGCGGCCCACGCCGTGCAGCCGGCTTACGGCATCGGCTTTGCCAAGGACGTGTACCTGTGGATACCGGTGCTGGGCAACATCCTGGCGGTGCTGGTGGTTCCTTTCGTCGGCAACCTGTCGGACCGGATCGGGCGGCGCCCACCGATCATCGTCGGCGCGCTGGGAGCAGGGCTGTTATCGTTCGGATACCTATATGCCATCAGCATCGGCAGCGTGCCGCTCGCCATCTTCATGTCGCTGCTGATGTGGGGCGTGGTTTACCAGGGCTACAACGCGGTGTTCCCGTCCTTCTACCCGGAGCTGTTCCAGACCCGCACCCGGGTGTCGGCGATGGCGATCTCGCAGAACGTCGGGACCACCATCACGGCGCTGCTGCCGGCGCTGTTCGCCATCGTGGCGCCGCCGGGATCGGCCAACATCCCGCTGACGGTGGGTGCGATCGCCTTCGGGATCACCGCCATCGCCGCCATCGCCGCGTTCAGCGCCCGGGAGACCTACCGGCTGCACCTGAACGACCTGGGCCACCGCGACGCAGTGCCGGTGCCGAAGCCGGAGTATGACCGCCTGCGGGCCAGCGCGGTCGCCGGCGCCGCGCTGGCCCGCGGCTAGAGCATGTTCGAATCAAACGGCTTCGTTTGACCAAACAAATGCTTGCAAAAACAACGGCTAGAGCGGGTTTGATGCTTCCATCTGCACCAAACCCGCTCTAGGGCGGAGTGCAATCAGGTCTGGACGCGCCGCGGCCGGACCTGAAACTGCAAGTTCGTGCTTGTACGTAGCGAACGCAAATCGGTCTGCATCCAGTAGAGATGCAGACCGATCCGGCCACCAGGACTGCCGCCAGCCGCGACCATCTTTCCTATGCGTCTGTTCATCCCGCCCCTCCCCGGCTTGCAAGCCGGAAACGGCGGCTGCGGCGGTTGGTTCTGCGCCGACGCGTTGACCAGGGTCGGGCATGCTTGCGCTTGGGGGCCGGTCAGGCCAGCGGCACCGCTTGTGGGCGGGAAGAGACATCCAGCCGGTCGTACAGGATGGCGAGCGGCAGGCTGACGCCAACCGATGGCAGCGGCAGCACGTCGTTCAGATCGCGATAGGGCGACATGCTCCAGGTTCGGTCGGCAGCGCGGGACCACAGGATCACATAGGGTTCGTCAGGGTCCACGAGGGCGACATGCTCCATGCTGTCCACGTCCTTATACTCTTCGAGCTTGCCCACCTGATCGAGTAGCCGGGTGGAGCGGGACAGGACCTCAATGACGACGCGGGGCGAGGACGCCTTCATCGAGCTGCCGTCCAGCGGCCCGCAATCTACCCCGACATCCGGGCGGCGTCCGTTGGCTGCCCTTGTGACGACGGTCTGGTCAGCCGTGAACACGGCGCAAGGTTTACCCCGAAGCTGGCTTCCAATCTCAATCAAGGCGTTCGTGACGATGCGGTCATGCCGCTGCTGCGCTCCCGCCATCGCCCATGGAATGCCGTCCACCAGCTCGTAACGGATGTCCTGACGGTCCTGCCAGTCCCAGAACTCGTCAAGCGTCATGTGGGGGATTGCGGCTTGGCTCATGATCGCATCCTATCATGCCCGCTTCAGACCCGCCCACGCATTTGCCGGTCTGCGCCAAATGGCGTCCGCGTTGGCCCTTCTGTCTACCCACCGCTCACTACGGGCCACTTGCGGCGCGGCGGCTGTTCAGACTTCAGAGCCGTCCCAGCATCAGCGGGCGCGGACCAGCCCGTCCGCCAGCCCTGGCACCGCCGGGAACCCGTCCGCCACCACAGAGGCCCCATCCCCCATCTCCGCCGGCCCATAACCCCAGCCCGCAAAGATGCATGGCACTCCGGCCCCGGCGGCCGCCAGCACGTCGTTGCGGTGGTCACCCACCATCACTGCCGCATCAGCGGTGCCCCCTGCGGCGGCCAGGGTCATCAGCAGGTGCGCCGGGTCAGGCTTACGGACCGGGAAGCTGTCGCCGCCACCCACGGCCGCGAACCACGGCGCCAACCCAAGCGCTTCCAGCAGCGCACCGGTCGCTGCCACGGGCTTATTGGTGCAGACGGCAAACCGCCAGCCCTGGCCCTGCATCAGCCGCATCGCCTCAACCGCGCCGGGGAAAGCCCGGCTGTCAACCGCGGCATGGTCGGTGTAGTCGGCCAGAAAGCCGTCGAACCCCGCCTCGTCGAACGGCGCCCCGCGGGCCGAGCAGGCGCGCGCATACAGCACCCGCGCGCCATCCCCGACCATCGCCGCCGTGTCCGGCCGGCTGAACGCCGCCAGCCCCCGCATCGCCATCGCCCGGTTCAGCGCGGCGGCCAAGTCCGGCACGGAATCCACCAGCGTCCCGTCCAGATCCAGCAACAGAGTGCGCTGCATCCGCTCAGGCCCGGTAAAACGGACGGTCGCCGGCGATCGTCACCCGCGTGCCGGTCCGTGTATGCGGGAAGTAGTCCCACAGCGCATGGTGCTGCGACGCCCGGTTGTCCCAGAACGCCACCGACCCTGGCGCCCAGCGGAAGCGGCACTGGAACTCCGGCGTCTCGATGTGCCGGAACAAGAAGGCCAGCAGCGCATCGCTTTCCGCCTTGTGCAGCCCCAGGATGCGCGTGGTGAAGAACGAGTTCACGAACAGCGCCTGCCGTCCCGTCACGGGGTGGGTGCGGACCACGGGATGCTCGGCCCGCGGATACACCCGGCCGCGGTCGTCGGTGCCGTAGCGCCCGCGATACAGCCCCTCCCCGTCATGCATGGCGGTCAGCCCTTCCAGCATCGTCCGCATCGGCTGCGACAGCGCCTCGAACGCCGCATACATGTTGGCGAACAGCGTGTCCCCGCCGACATCCGGCAGCACGCGCATGTGCAGCACGCTGCCCATCGGCGGCTCCGGGTCGCAGGACACGTCGGAATGCCAGCCCTCGCCGTTCACGAACGTCGAGTTGGCGTCGGCATGGATCACCATGACCTCCGGGTAACCCGGCACCGACGGCGCCGCGGGATGGATGTGCAGCGTGCCGAAGCGGCGGCCGAACTCCGTCTGCTGCGCGTGGTCCATCGTCTGGTCGCGGAAGAACAGCACCAGGTTGTCCATCAGCGCGTCATGCACGACCTGGAACGCCTCGTTGCCCAAGGGGCGGGAGAGGTCAATGCCGCCCATCTCCGCCCCGATGACGGGAGTGACCTTGCGTATGGTGATGTCGCCCTGCATTTCGTCCTCCGCTTTTTCTGCTGAGAGTGCTGCCCCAGGCACGGCCGGGTCAACTGCCATCGAGGCCATGCGCCTCGGGAAAGAACAGGTCGCGCCACGTGTCCGCACGCGCCGCCAGGGCGCCGGTCGCCTGCATGAAGGCCATGAAGTCCATCACTCGCCGGGGCGTCGTCGTCCACTCGTTCTCCGGCTGGCGGATCATGCCGGCAACGGCCGGGACGCCGAGCCGGGAGCGCTCGGCCCGCACCCAGACCGCCGCGGCCTCCTCGGGATGGTCGCGGATGGACGCCATCGCGCGGTCCAGCGCCGCCAGGAACGCCGCAACCACCTGGGGATGCGCCTCCCGGTAGCGGCCGGTGGTCCACACCAGGTTGAAGCTGTGCGGCCCGCCCAACACGTCGTAGCTGTCCAGCACACGGTGGATGCGCGGCGATTGCAGTTCGTCATACATGTAGGGCGCAGAGGTGAAGTGCGCCGTGATCTCCGTCCCGCCGCCCATCAACGTTGCTTGTCCGTCCGGATGGCCCATCGAGACCGTCAGCGGGTCCAGCCGCCCGGACTGGCCCTCGCCGAACGCCTGCCGCGCCGCCATCTGCAGCACGACCGCCTGAATGGACACCTTCACCGCCGGCAGCGCAATGCGGTCGCGCTCGGTGAAGTCTGCGATCGAATGGACCGTGGGGTTGGAGGTGTTGAGCCAGATCGGCATATTGCCCAGGGATGCCAGCGCCCGCACCCGCAGGTTGGTGCGGGTGCGTCCCCACAGCGTCAGCATGGTGGTGACGCCGCCGGAGGCAATGTCCAGGTTGCCGGAGATCAGCCCGTCGTTGATCGGCGGCCCGCCGGTGAAGGTTATCCATTCCGGCTGCAGGTCCAGGCCGCGGGCAGCTCCCTCCTGTTCAAGCAACCTGCCGTCCTGCATCAGGATCAGCGGCAGGTAGGAGATGCCGAACTGCCGGGCGATACGGACGGTTTCGGCCTGCCCCGGACGCAAGGCGGACAGCAGCAGGGCGGCGGCGATCAGGAGGTGGCGGACGATGCACATGGTGGCCTCGACATTGGATTGGCGAGACTAGGCTAGCAGTCACATGACGGAAAGCAGGAGCCTTGCGCTGCTCCCTCTTCCTCCGGGAGAGGGTTGGGGTGAGGAGGTCTAGGCTGGGGGACCATAGCGCCACTCCCGCCTCAAGCATGCGGCCCTTGACCGACCAGAACCGCGCTTCCCCGCCTCCTCACCCCAACCCTCTCCCGGAGGGACAAAAAGAAGCAGCACCTTGGAACAAACATGAATCCCGCCCGCGCCCTGTCCGTGCTCGCAGCCCGCCACCCCGCACGCCGCGCCTTCATCACCGGCGCCGCAAGCGGTCTGGGCCGCGCCCTGGCGCTGCGCCTAGGTGCCGCCGGCTGGCGCCTTGGCTTGAACGACCTCGACGTGACCAGCCTGGCCCTCATCGCCTCGGAGGCTGGCGGCACGCCGGCGCTATATCCATTCAACGTAGCCGACGCCCTCGCCTTCCAGGCCGCCGCCGCATCCTTCCTCGCCACCCAGGGCCCGCCCGACCTGCTGTTCAACAACGCCGGCATCGGCTGCGGCGGCCCGTTCCTCGACACCCCGCCCGAGCACTGGCGGGAGGTGCTGGACGTGAACCTGATGGGCACAGTCCACGGCGCCCGCGCCTTCCTGCCGGCCATGATCGCGCAAGGCTCCGGCCACGTCGTCAACGTCGCCAGCGCCGCCGCCTTCCACGGCCTGCCCAAGTTCTCCGCCTACTCGGCGTCCAAGGCGGCAGTCGCCGCGCTGTCCGAAGCCTTGCGGGCGGAGCTGGCCGGCACCGGCGTGGACGTGACGCTCAAGATGACGACCTTCTACCGCGGCGCTGCCATCGGCGCGCACACCCGCGGCAGCGACGCCATACGCCGGCAGGTGCAGGCCCTGGTGGACCGCGCGTCGCTGGACGCCGGGCAGGCCGCCGACCGCCTGCTGGCCCACATGGCCCGGCGCCGCTTCCATGCCGTCTATCCCGCACAGGCCCAGTTGCTTTGGGCAATTAAGCGCCACACGCCGCGCCTATACCTGCGCCTCGTCCCGCCGGTGTTCGCCTGGCTGGAGCGCCGCCTTGGCCCAGGCTAAGCAGACTTGCGCGGCCTGTCACACACATGGAAGTTGGCGGAGCCAGGCCGCGCAAGCCTGCTCAGCTTGTCATGTGTGCGCAAACCTCCAGAGGTTTGCGTAGCTGCCCAACCTGCCCTAGCAGCCCAGCCGGCCCGCGGCACGGCCGCCCAGCCATGCGCACCCAATGGACCAACGCCCGCCAGGCCCCGCCTGCCCCAGGTTTTCCATGTTCCGATCCCAACTACAAACAAGTTCTGGTTGCAGACTGACCAGCGGCAGGACACACTCTCTGAACTTGACTTTGGCCATTTCCGGTCAGGCGTTGATCCAGAAGTGCGGCTCTGAGGCGATGTAATCGAGGGCTGTGTCGAGCGGCATGGTTGCGATGCCGAACGGCCCTGGAGCGGCCCAGCGCTGGCCG
>JAABUK010001288.1_pt1 | contig 48491 bp, 53 predicted proteins | sample 5559141 | NCBI WGS metagenome assembly JAABUK01 (sample SAMN10711869, study PRJNA513367) | rock metagenome | isolation source: Antarctica rocks | place: Antarctica: Victoria Land, Pudding Butte nord | collected 2016-01-03 | reverse complement strand
CTCGTCTGGATCAGTTGGATCAGTGCTGATACCACTGATCGTGACGAGAAGTGCTTCGTCCTAGCGTAGTACAAGAACCGTAGGTTCAGGTTGTAACAGGAAGCAGGGCAAGCAGGCTTATACTAAACAGGTCTGGTACAAGGTATTGTATTCAGTGCTTAGGAGATTACTAGAATCATAACATGAGTTAAGCACGGAGCTCCTATCTACTAGGAAACATCGCCATCTATATAGACATAGGAAACCCGTGCCAAGAGGTATGCTCGCCATGCTCGCTACCGAGCAGGGTGACCGATGCTCTCTCTGCTCGCTGTCGAGCAGAGCGAGCACTGCTCGCCTGCCAAGGAAGCTATCATGTAGGTAACCGTTCCTCGGAATACCTACCATAGTATAACATGTACTGCTTGGTTTAGCTAGTCGTAACACTCTTTATCCTTATAAGCTGCGGATATAATGTGGTTAATAGGGAGTAGTTAGAAATGGGTTAGTAGTAAATAATAAAAAACCGACATTTGGGTGTAGCTAACGTTGGGCCGGGAACCCCTAGGAGCTTTAGCGACTAGGGTGGCGCCGATTAATGCCTTCTTGGTTTTCCCACAAGCCGCCCTCGTGACCTCCTCCATACTATCCTCCCCAATCATGTCCGCAATGCTATTAATCCTCTCTCCGTTACATTCTCAATGCACGTCATGAGACAACCAGCAGCATCAGCATGACCACCCACCTCAACATCTCCGCCCCCGTCCAGACCTTGTCAACGAGATTCGTGGTGCCTTTCCCCAGAAGCCTCAACGCGCTTTCATAGCGTTAACAGGTATCTTAACCCATGAGATGGCTGGGTAATGTTTGGAGACTGTGGCGGCGACTTCTTCCCAAAGCACCAGGGCTTTGCTGAGCATGACTTCTGGTCGCTACACACAGCTTCTTTCTCGGCCTCTTGCTCGCTTCGAAAGGCTGGCGTATTTGCCCTCAATATTCTCAGACCGATGTGCCAATCAAGATTCTCAAGGCCAGAGGAGAGGATTGATGTGGTGCCGCGAAGGATACGACTGGGGCGGGTGTTAGCATGTTGCTAGGGTGGTTGGACAAAGGCGAGGCGGAGGGACCCGGGCACTATGTGACCTGGTGCGTCTGTGAATGCTCTGAATCAGCTCTGCGGAATGTACGTTGGACCGGTACACAAGAAGGACAAGCGTGTACCTAAATTGCTAAGTGCTCTGAACAGAATCGCACTATATGTCTTCTAGTCGTCCAATCCTCGAGTATGTGTTGCCCATGATGTTTGTCGTGTTCTTCACACCAATCAAAATGACGGAGAGCTTGCTGAGAGGTCGCTACGTTAGTGCCGAGCGTTTCCAACACAATGTTGACAACATTGATAGTCTCGAGACCATACCGTCGCCAGTTGTAGAGGCAATACGGTGGACAGAGTCGCAAACATGGAACTGAGTGAGTGCCAAGGCTTGGCGTGTGGCGGCTGTTATCTCCGTTGTTTCCGATTTGCTCCTTCTCCAAACCAACAGCACGTGTACTCACGAATGTTGTGATCTAGGATCAACGGCTTTCTCTGAAGCTAGGCTATACTCATCTCCTGCCTGTGCCTACGTCGAAGGTTCAATTGGATCAAATCGTCGTGTAATTAGGGCTGTTCAGGAGCCAACTAGCCTCACGGCTTCTCCCTTCCTCAACACTCCAGGTACAGTAATTTCGTCCTCAACTAGCAACCCCAATCCCTAAACCTCGTTCTCCCTTGCGGCAGTGGTCGGTACAGAAAATGATATGACTTTTGTTGTCCACACTCTAGCGGCATTCGGCTTGCCCTTAGCTAGTCCACGACCGTCGAACCATATCATCAGGCAAGGAAGATACTCACATCGTCCTTAGACAGAGTATCCCAAACCACCTGGGGCACGCGAGCTAGGCCTCTCCGATAAGAGATGTCACCACGCCGCTCGATCCAAAGACAGTGATAGAAGCAGTAAGCATCTCCAGAGCGCGGCCTTTCTTCGGAGTCCCATTCTGGGATCCAATCTCTTTGTTCCTCGCCATTCTCAAAAGCAAACCCGCCAGACATGAGGACTAGCTCACACGAGACTTTCTGCTCCTTGGTGTTTCCTGGGTCACAATGAACGTAGACGACTCCAGCCCATTCTCCTTCTTCCGTTTCTAGTGAGTATAAAGGATATGTTTTGCCATCTTGCACCTCTCGAGAAAGGGTACTCCCCATTCTCAGATAGCTGCGCGAACTCATGAAGAACAAAGTAGAACTCCACCGAACTTCGCTTACTGGCTGAGTGCTTCGAACCGTGGGTATTGGGTACCAGAATGTTTGCGAAGAGGGCGCCTTGTCATATCTATAGTAGAATAGGCCTTCGTCTTCGTCTCGATGCGAGGACCAACCTAGTGGTAGCGCAACGGTACCCTGCAATCCCTCGCTCTGGTATTTGGCATAGTCGTTTGGGATCTTGACCAGCGTTCCCTGGCTCATCTCACGCTTGATCTTGTACCAAGTTGCCTGGGGAAAAATGTCTCGTTGGCGTGCTTTGTGGTCAGAGACGAGATTAGATCGCTCATGCCCAAGTCCAAACGCATTTATCTGGGTTTCGATAGCGCCAATCCACCCAACCCAAGACCAGCTTGGAAATTCATAGCTCGCGACTCCATTCCTGGTGTCTTTACGCGGTCTAAGATGCTCGGTTGGAACCCAAAGTAATGCTGCATCGAAGAATTGTTGAGGCAAGCCGAAGAGAAATCCTTCCGACATGCTGCCAGCGAGCGCACTGGAAATGCCACTAAAAGCTCGGCAGATGTCTTCTTCATAAGTAAGCTTATGGCGAAGATAAGATGTAACAAGATTGTCCCACTTTTTGAGACATGGCCAAAAAGTATCCCTGCGCGCGATACTAAGGTCGCTATAGGTACTTGCAACTCTTCTGATGTGGTGATGCTGTTCTTGGGCAACGGTCTCTTGGCACCTCCATTCAAGACCATGATCGGTAAAAGCAATGACACGCCTAGAAAGAATTTTCTCTTGAAAGGTCCACCCTCTTTCGTCGTAGACGGATCGCCCATGTATTTGTCTTATCCAGCTAGAGGTCGCTAGACCATCGGTAAATACTAGTATATCCTGTTGTATATTTCGTGGCTGTGAGCATCCTGGTACACCCCGTAAGCCTGAATTGGCGTCGGGCCCATCAGCCGTACATAGCGTAAGGCAAGAGTTCGAGTAAATACTGGCCATGTTGTTGATTTGAGCTGCGGTGTGAACAGGGTCGTCCTGGACGATGCAGAAACAATCCACCCATAATAGGTCGAAGCCTAGCTGTAAGGTGAACTTCATGGCCCGTTGTATTGTGTCCGGGAGATGTTGACGGATGTTCTTCCGGGAAAGACTGCCGTCACTTCGTAGGGAGTTTAGATTTGCTTTCGTGCATTTTAATCCACCCGACGTGGTTCCCCATACGTAACTAAGAGTAACGTATTTCTCTCCGACTTTCGCCTCCACAAGACAATTCCTAGAAACACTGATAGAGTACATCCCTCGGCCAACAAATGGCTCGTCTAAGCTAACAAATGGCCGGTGGCATTTGTCATGGGTAGTGTCGCAGCTACGGACCCAACTTAAAGCCCGTTCAAGATCCACCCAGTCCCTGGCCATGACGACGCCGGCGTGTTCAAATGTTCCTTCTGCCAACGGACGTATCGAAATGTTAGGCCAGAAAGATTGCGACTCTGATCGCAATCTAAGACTCTGAAATAGACTTGAGTCCCACAAATAGTATTCATACTCCTCGAAGATGGAATCGCATCCATATTGTGGCAGATCCGTACGAAATAAGGCCGCGATGCGCGAGCACGTTGGACAATCTAGGTTCTCACGAAGTTCTTTCCACGAACTCAACCGAACGAATCTGTTGTCATTCACGTCGTAGAATTTTGGTACACGGTAGCCGAATGTAGGATTTAAAGCTCTGGCTACCTGTTGACAGATTTTGCACTGCATTTTTATCACTTCTATGTGTCAGAAGCCTTCAACTGCAATGAGTTTTCGTAAGCAAAGACGTTTGTCAGTTGTACATTAGCCAATACCTTCTTCTTGCAAGTGGTATCAGTATAGAGTAATTTCACCGAGGATGGTGTACACTTTAGGCTTCATCCACATATGATTTGGAGGAGGCTGCGATGCCTTCCAAGATCGGGCTAAAATCAATCCGCACCCCGTAAAATCCGGAGTAAATAATTATTATCATTTAATACTCCTTAATAACTAACTATCTAAATAGCCTGAAACTTTTAATAATAACTTATTAAATAGTCTGTTATACTTAGTTGATTGTAAAACTTATTATTACTATAAATGTTATAATAGGATTCTATTTATAATATTAGTCTCTAATATCAACCTATAACTTTATATATATCTAATAACTCTTATTCTTATTTATATATTAAGGAGTAGGGATCAAGGATTTAGGGAGCTATATATTATCCTAATATATATGTGAATTACTGTACACATTAAGACTGTTTATGTTTGTTCGCTGTGTGGAACGTGAGATCAAAGGATACTCTCTCCTCGTTATAATATATTGAATTTCTTCGCTTGACATATTACACCCAACATGTTTGCCTTTGCAAATATCTTGCTCTTACCATTAACACTCCTCCAATAACTTCGAGATCGATAAAAAGCTCTGGCTTTAATTGATTGTTTTCCAATCGTCCTATCTTACCTGTTCTCTTCCCCTTCTACCAGTGTTACCGCTGTTCATCCACCCAACATCCAAACAACCCACCACATTCCATAACTATCCCATTCGATCGACGATGGCAGCGCAAAACATCCCAAAACCCGTACTGCAACGCTTCGATCATCAACAGCTATTCAGCTGACTTCAGCATATCATCCGCTCAATCTCTCGCGAGCTTGAAGCCGCAAATCAGATTCTGCAGCTAATTCAACGGTCAAAAATGCTAGCAAGGTATCCTGGATATCCTGGTAAACATCCCCCAAAGAAATTTCAGGATTGGCGGCGTAAACAGGCAAAGTAATGACCCAGCAACGCTATTTCAAACTTCGCAAACGATATGACGGATAGTGGTAAGTCCATGAATAGTATTAGCCTACATTCTCACTTATACTAATAAACGAATGGTTTACGGTGCTAACAGCTCAGTCCATCTCACCCCAATATAATTGTGCATACCATGACTTTTCGATAGCCATGGAGCCGGGCTCTCGTCTTTTGCGGTAATACTTTATAATTGTGTATCTCGCGGAGAGTGTAATGGGTACCTGATCCCTGGCTTGGATGGTTTAGATTTCTGATTTCGTGTATCGGCATCAACATTGTCATCGGCCAGGTAAACAGGATGAAAGCTTGCGTGGTTGGAGATAGCGGCGTGCTGTTTGGAAGGGGGAAGCCAGGGGTAGTGACTGGGAAATCTGGTTCAGGGTTTGATCACGGTGCGTGTAAGGGGCGGTTTGGTATGTGTGTGTCGGGATCACCTATGCTGAGGGATATAGAATTGCGTTGCTGCTGTATGGTATCGTGATCGTGACACGTATCTTGTGTAGATGGTGGAGGGGGGTGATAGACCTTTGGGTTCTTTGCTGTGGATGTAGCTAATCGAGAGTTTGGTCAGTTTTTAAGGGAAAGATGTTGGTGATAGTCTTTTGGAGATTGTAATGCACGCAGCTGGGTCGGGAGTTCGAATCTATTCATCGAACATGAATGTTGATTGCACCGCTTCACATACGCAGATCCTGCTACTGGTGTGCGTATGGATCTAATAGGTTTGTACCACAGAGTAGCGTAACTTCGTAAGTGCGCATGCCTGCATCATCGTATCTTACATAAAGTTTCAAGCAAGCATCAAGCATATCCTGCTCACCTTCGGCCTATCGAAAATCCATCCTCTCCACTTCCTTACCAATTCGTCGGTCCAAAGAACCTCCCCGTAGCACTCGGATTTGGATTCGCAATCTTGACCGCTGTGTCTTGATTATCGGCATTGTTGTTCGCAGCACTAACCCCCCACCAACTCGTCATAGTCGTGTTTGTCAGATTCAATGCCAGAATAATCACAATGGTGCAGATTGCCAATCCAACATCCAAACCGGCACTCGTGATATAGTTATACCGCATCCACCAACCACGATAACGGTGGCGGATGTGACGATTGAACACATACCCGACGATGCCCCATGTGAGGTAGTTGAGAGGTGTGGCGGGAGGTATCTGGTTCGTCCCGCCGAAGATGAGCGGAAAGGAGATGTATTTGATAGGTGTGCGAGGGAACATGCGCGCGAATACGTAGACGAGTATTGGAGCGAGGATGCCGGCGAGCCAGAACCATTGCAGGTTTGCGTAGAGACTTCCGACGGAGAAGATGCGCTGCGGGCCAATCAATCCCCAGATTACGGATGCGTTGAAAAAGACGCGGCCATTGGGGCAGTTGAACTTGTTGGCTTGGTGTTCGGTGCAGATGTCCTTGATGGCGCCACCGAGAGCCCATTCTAGGACGCCGACTTGCACGATACAGGCCCATAGGGTGGCGACTGTTTGGGCCATGAACATGGACCGTGGTGGAATCTTCATGTACTGGCCCAGTTTGAGATCTTGGGCGAAGTAGAGACCCTGAGCCATCGTGATGTAGCCGTAGGTTTTGAACAGCATCATGGCAACTGGGCGGCCGGGCTGGATGTAGCCGGTTATGAACTCGCTAGAGAAATCGATTAGTCGGCAGTTTATGGTTGATAGGCGAGAATGCTTACGTGAAGACGTTCAAGCCGATTTGTATACTGGTCATGCCTTGAATCATGCCGATGGGAATAAACCATACAATCGCGATGATGATGGCAACGAAGAAACCCCACCAATGCATATTTGTTGGGTATCCAAGACAGACACCAAGGGAGACGCCGAGCATTATCATGAACAAGCTTGCGTACCACCATTGCGGCACATCTTTGTACTTCCGCATAATCCTTAGGTGAACGTCTTCTTCATCTGTGCGAATATTACGCGCCCTCTTCCAGAGATCTGAACCGTGGAAGAGGGCCGTCTGCACGAGAACAGCAGAGATAGTTGCGAATGATAAGCCGTACGCTAAAGCGAAGGTGGTCGAGAGAAAAAGAGGCGAGTATGCGTGGTACTTGGCCAGATCCAAGGTAAATTCTGGAGTCAGGATGTTGGTAACGTTGTAGAGGGACCCAGTATTGTCATAGCTCTGGGAGTCGCTAATCGGCAGGAAGTCCGAATACCACGTGTTGGTATAGTGAATACCAATAGTGGTAATCCAGAACCACACGATGACTCCAATTAGCGTATTAGCAATGGCGTGCCAGGGCGGGATCAATGGGCTGTAAGCATAAGCGCTGATCTGAGTCCAATCGAAGGTAACGGGAAGCAGCGACACGCCAGTCCATCCACCGAAAAGCTGATTGACAATCACGTTGTTCGGGCGAATCCAGCAAGCAAAGCAGAACACACTGAGGAACGGAGCGATGAAGCCGGGGAACCAGTACCAGCAAAAGGAGCCCGCGAACACGATGAAGAAGTACCGGTAGCGTGAGATTCGCCAGCCATTTGTCTTCATCGGGTCGGTCGGGGATTTGTCGTGGAGACCGTGGAACAGAGCGGTATTGATCAAAGTTGTCGGCCAGATCATAGCAGCTGTAAACGTTGAGTACTAGAGATCCGAAATGGATTGACATATCTTACCTGGCCATACAGCACCTTGCGGAAGACACCCGCAAGTCCGTACCCAATCATCTGGGTCGATATGCATAACAGCAAATTAAACCCCCACCCAAAGTTCTGTCCGTAGAAGCCTCTCTGAGCTGTCAAGGTGTCTGTTGCATATGCCACGCCTCCAGCGACATTGACGTTTGCCATGACCACGATTATAGTATGCTCTTTCATATTGAACTCACAGGGATTTAGACTAAACGATTTCCCAAATATGCGAAACTCTCGCGTGGGCATTGCATAGTACCATGCAACACCAAGAGGATAAGCGACCAATTGGACGGTGAGCGAAGTGATGGTAATGGCCGGCTGGCGTAGGGCAAAAAGGGCGTTCAGACCGGAGGCAATGGTCGTTAAGAGCATACCAAGCACCCAAGCGCGGACAGTATTAATTGGGACATCCTCATCGTACTATCGGATCTTCAGCATCAGGTAACATACAGGATGAACATGCTTACATTTCGAACAGCGGCGCGAACCTCGGGATATGGCGAGTTCTCAACGAGTTCATCCACCAAACGAAGTTCCCCAGCTAAGTTGTGCCCATCAGTGTTCTCTTCGATCTCCTCCTCCAGCTCTTCCGGCAGGTTAGGGTCCCATCGATGCTTGCTTTGTATCTGATGGAGTGTTTTATTGGCTTCTATCTCAGAAATATGTTTATCATTGCCGGACACCTTGATAACGGTGCTTTGGTCTTCCCCGAAGTTGAGACCTTTCTCGTCCTTGACACCTGACGATGCCTGGACATCTGAGCCTGACCCCGATTCAGGGCTGACAAGTTCCCCATTGATGACATTGTCTTGTTTTTTACCAAAGGGAAGTCGCTTCATAAACGTCGACATGATGGGCCGAGAAAGTGATATCGGATGGGGAAATGTCAAATGTTGGAAGAGCGAAGTTGGTCGGACTTTCAATGTATGCACTCGCCATGTGATATAGCTGGCCCCGCATCGTGGCGACAGATCCGAAAGTGAACAATCCTTATCTTTGAGGCACACCACCTGCCTATTCGCTCCAGTCACCGATTTCGTCGCCTATCCGTTCGGCATCACGCCTCATTGACACCCCTCCCAGCCAATCGACGTCGACCCCGATAGTCTGCAGTGTCATATCGATGGCGACTTCGGAGATCAAATGAGACCTACATTAACGGCCGAGAAAACTCATGACAGAGATTGGTTCGTGTAAGTGTTATGATATGCCGCTAGCGGAAAGTCGCGCTAGCATGGCGGCAGGGGGGAAGGGCCGGACTTGGCCCGAACAGCATTTGCCTGAGGAACAATATCACCCCGTATTCGTAGATAGCCTCATGATAAGTCTTCCTAAGCTCTTTCCACATCACATCTGATCATTGGCGACGTAGTCCATTGTCTTTCACAGAGATTGTGTCGCTCAACTTTCCTCGCTGCTCGTGCTCTTCCTTTTCGGCGGTCCAAAAAGATTGAGGGGCTCCGACAGATCTCCACATGCACGTCCTTGCATTTGCATTGCATGCTCGCCGGAAGGAGACAGACCCCTTACCGAGGTCCCACCCATCAAAATCACTGCACCCACAAAACCGGGAATGGTCTTATCGCAAAGGACTTGAGTCTTGGCTGGGATCGAGATGCTTCGGGCAAGTGACCGGATTAGGGTCATGCTCATTGGCGAGGGGTATCTAAGTGCTTGTCTTCCGCCGAGGTAATGCACGTACGCAAGGGTTAGAGTGATCGAAGAACTCGCATGTCTGCAAGGGCGCAATCGTGGTCGAGGGCTTCGTGGAAAGGCATTGCCAACTCCACCGGCGATTTGATCGAAGAATGGCAGATATTATGGTGCTAGGAAAAGATGGAGGTGAGTGATTTGTACCTGAGATCGAGGGAAGTAGGCAGCAGCAATAAGAACCACGATTGTTATGCGGGGAAATTGGAGATTAGGAAGTCCCACCTATGACCACAGGTACCTACAAAAGCTAGTTCGCCCAGCCGTTAAACCTTGATAAGTTAGTCGGGTCGCACTAGTACAGGGTAGTGGTTTATGTACATTAGTATGGCCTCGCTTAAGAAGGTAGAAGGCAGGCGCCATCAACCTTGATCTAATCAACGACGGCGAGGCGCCAGAATCACATTTTATGTCCCGACAAAGAGATTGTGTTGGCAAAGGACTGAGATAGGTACCCAAGCCACTAAAAGAACGTATTTGTGTGCTGTTGCTAGCTTGCTGTAAGTCTCAGGCAGCAAGCCATACGTGGTGACTCTGAAGCGGCCTTAATTTGGCCTTGAGGTGCGAGCCACTCCGTCATATGATATTTGGGGTATTCCAGCCTCACGTGTCATTGCGGCGCATTTGATGCGGTTGTCGGGAATCTTCCCAAGGAACGGTGCTTGGTATCGAGAAAATGACCAGATTTCACATGATTGCGTGGCTTGGGGACCTATGTAGTATTAGCTATATAACGGGCTGGTAGCCTCGAAGCAGCCCCACGCCAATTAGCTTACAGTAATTCTCAATGCTCGCTGTCAAGCACCACGACAATTTTCCCACCCGCTTTGCTTTCGTCCATCCATTGGTGCGCCTCGACAATCTTGTCGAGTCCGTAGAATGTCTTTCCAACCAAGCGTTTCAGAGTATCCATCCCTAGTCGTTCAATGATCGTATCAAGCGGGGTATTCATAAAGGCTTCTGGGCTGCTATGATAGGCTGTAAGAAAGACTCCTGTGGGGATCGATGCATTTGCACTCCATCCGTCGTTGACAGCCCATCGCCCGCCTACTATGCCTACCATAGATACAATACCGCCTACATCGACGCATTGAAGCGAGTCATCCATCGTTGAGGTACCGACTAATTCCAAGACCTTGTTGAAACCTCCCATCTGCTTGACTTGGCCTGCTAGGGTTCCATTGTCGATGAAGACTTGATCGGCGCCGTTGGCAAGCAGCAACTCTTCTCGCTCAGGTTTGCGTGTTGTTGCGGCGACAAAGACGCCATGCTGTTTGGCAATCGCTGCAGCAGCAAGTCCGATGGAAGAGGTCCCGCCACGGATCAGAAGCCGGTCGTTTTGCTTGAGATGAAGCGTCTGGAATAGGGCGCCCCAAACGGTTTGCATCGTTTCAGGCAAGGATCCAATGATTTCCCATGGAAAGCTCTTGCCAGTTTTGATGATCTGGACCTGTGAGGCTGGCACACAGGTGTACTCGGCGTAGCCTCCGTCGAATGCTCGTCCCATTCCGCCCATTGCGGTCCCGACAATGTCTCCTTGTTGGAGCTTGTCCTCACTCCCAGGAGCTTCTTCAACGACTCCTGTTGCCTCGATGCCAAGGATACGAGGGAATTTGACTGGAGAGTGGCCTTGGCGGGTGAACATTTCGGAGCGGTTGAGGCCGAACGCCTTGGTCCGAATGAGTACTTGACCTTTCTCCTAGATATCATTAGTCGAGCTTTCCAGTGACATTCCATCTCCTGTCTGGCGTACTGGCTTTGGTATGGGGCGTTTCTCAAGCTTGAGAACCTCAGGTCCACCGGCCCCGTGGACCACTGCGGCCATCATGGTGTCTTTCGTAGCACCCAGGTTACCTGACATTGTACTTGAGAACCTGAATAGATAAGCAGGGCACTGGTAAGCGAGGGGGCTGTTCAAGTGAATGGGGCAAGTATCGAGCAGATGTCCTGCGGCGAAGGTCTGCCTTGGTATCGCTCGCAGGGTGTGAGTAGAGCCGTGGGTGAAGGAGATAGCAAGTGAGACTGCCACGCAGCTCTCATTACCAACAAGATCACATTTTCAAACCCGTTCGGTTGCTCGTTCTATATCACTGCTCTTCCGAAGGATTTTGTCTTCTATCTCCGAAGCCGATCTCCGACCGAAAGGGCGACGAAATCCGAATTGCGAGGCTGTAGGCATGCTGCGCAAACCCTAACAACACCCGGACCTTGAATAGCTTCTATGCGGGCTTTCGTGTTGTCTTCCCAAAGGAGTCGTGGAGAAGCTTCGACCAGGCAAATGCTTTGAATTCGCAGCAAAGGTTTAGGTTAGTCACGTGCTGTCGTGCTCTAACGCGCTCATCAAATCGGGTGTACAGGTGACCCGGTGACCTAAACCACTAGTCTCAAAGTCTATTTTACTAGTTAGGCTACAGTTTAATAACTAGTTAAGAACTAGTATTAAAAATAAAATCTATAATTACCTAAGTAAAATAGTACTTAATAGATAGCTTTATAATTAAGTAGTCTAGAACTAGTTAAGAATTACTTAAATACCTTAATATATAATCTTCTTACTAATTAAGTAATTTAAAACTAGTTAGAAAATCTCTAATTAAGTAATCTAGAACTAGTTAAGAACTAGTTAAGAATTACTTAAATATTTTGATATATAATTTACTTAAATAAGTAAACTAAGACTATTTAAGAAATTTTTAGTTAAGTAGTCTAGAACTAGTTAAGAACTCCTTAAGATATAATACGCTTATACTAAAAAAGGACGCTAGCCTTTTCATCCACTAGCTGCGGACACTAGGCTACTAGGTCACCGGGTCACCTGTATACCCCATGAAAGCTTCACTTTTCCCTCCCTCACGAGTCATTGTCGAAATACTTGGATAGTATGATGGTAGGGTACACGCTTCAATTAGGGTGACTGCAGACGACCTTATGGTCTCCAAGGTTGGTGACATAGCGTCCAGGGAGCCGAGGAGTCGCGACTGTCTTCGATCTCCGCTTCATGTAGAGTAGGCTGTTGACCTTCTTCTTTACAAACTGTCGCTGAGTTTTATATCTGTCGTCTAGTAAATTGGAGACCCGTATAGGACTTTGATCTCTCGCTCAAAGGTACGCAACCATTCGAATTGTCGGTCAGACTGCCTACGGCGTCAGCAGCACTACTATACGTGAATTTTCTTATTCGTCATTTCTCTCCGAAGGCCTCTGGAACTACAGCATCTTTGTTATCGAGAGTGACTGCAGTTGTAATGTACAAATCTGACCCGCACTTGTCACGCTCTAATCCACTATGGAAGTATGAGAACCCACGGGAATCCTGCGTAAGACACGGAGGGCTTGCAAAGCTTTCATGTTGATGGCTTTGACAAGAAGACCGCCATGCCCAAAGTGCGTCGGCCTCGACCGGTGTGTAGTGCATTGATGATGGCAGCCAAAGTACCTATAGTTCTATCCTGTATACCTAGTAAATCGGGACTCCGCCAACAAGAACCATTCCCTACGTTCACGAAGTGCCCTATCATACCTTAGCGTGGACCCTTTGCTTAGTCAGCCACTCTGTTCTAGATTTCGTGCTCCACAGCGGCGGCTTCCGTAGATCCCGCCCTCTATTTTCTTCTTTCACTCAACGATGACGTGCAAGGGGCATTCCAATTATCTTTACTACCAATGAGTCGGCTACTGGATGCTCGCTTTTGACTAAGGAGTCTTTGGCGACACAAGCATCTTTACGCACAAGGGCTGCTCGAACCTTGTGCTGGGCTTTCGCCTCGACTGTCCGCCACAGGGCGGCCGCGCCGCATAGGGCGTTTTCTTCGACATACAAACGGTGGCAATCAGCATGGGCGGTAGCAGCAACTCAAGCAGCCATGGCCTCGATCTTAGTATAACCAGTATATTCAACGGCACAGGGAGTGCACAGAATCTGCAGGGGGTCGCTACCAAGGCCTTTGTGCTCAACCTTGCAATCAGTTTGGGTCTTTTTGCCTTCGAAATCATAGCATTTTTCTTGCTCAAGAGTTCGGCCATAGGGCGAAGAATATAGTGAGTTTCATTCAATATCCCAAGGCGCCATAACTGATGCGCCCACAGTCAACCTAAGACATACCTTGTACAACGCAGACTACGAGTTGAAGCGGTCCCCGCGAACCCCATCGCATGGATCCGCAGAATTTTCAATATCGAAGATGAAGAGCTGAAGGTGAAATGCGGATTGGATGGATACTTCTTTATTCGGCTGCTCCGGGCCATGCTGATCATATTCGTGCCATTGATGGGTATTATTGTCACGGTACTGCTCCCGATCAATTACAACGGAGGGCAGAACAATCATCTATCAATCGTGAATGGAACCCTCGTGACTTCGAAGGTTACCGGCCTCGATCAACTGTCGTGGCAGAACGTTGCACCAACCGAGACAACCCGATACTGGGCACACCTGGTCTGCGCAGTCCTGGCTATCTCTTGGACCCTTTACAGAATCTATCGTGAGAAGGTCAATTTCATCGACGTACGGCAGCGATTCCTTACATCTCCAGATCATAGACTCAAGGCCTCAGCCAGGACGGTCCTCATTACAAACATACCACGCGAATACCGAAGCAAAGAGGCTCTGGAAGCACTCTACGATGTCTTCGTGGATAACGATGACCGTAGTAAGCTGACGGTCTGGGTGAACCGAGATTACGGATTCCTGAGAGCCTTAGTGGCTCGTCGTCGAAAGTTTCGTCACACCTTGGAGAAAGAAGAGCTGGGCATTATACGGAAGGTCAATACAAAGTATCAGAAGAGTAAAGAGGTCATAGCTTTGGAGAAGACTGCGGAGAACACTTCCCAGGACTCGGTCACACATGAAATCGGAAATGACGCACACCCCGAGCATGATGAGCAAAGTATCTCCACTGCGTACCAGACGGATTGCCATGAGAAATCCCAGCTATGGCACAAGTACTTGACGCCTTCGGCTACCTCCAAGATTTCGCTTATCCAGGGAAAGGATGGGAGCTGGAAGCCTGCCTCCTCATTCAAAATCTGGGCCTCTGGCGAGAAAAAGAAAGTACCAAAAGTTGCCTGGCTGCGTGCAGAGATTGCTCGTCTAAATGTTCAAGTCGGAAGCCTGCTGCCGAAGTTGGATGATGAAGAGCTATTCCAAAAACAGAATTCTGCGTTCATACAATTCGACCGGCAAATGGCTGCCCACATGGCGTGCAGTCTCGTCAGTCACAACAAAGCCGGCCGAATGTCTCCTCGTTTCCTTGAGGTCGCTCCGCATGAAATCATCTGGCGCAATATGGGCGTGACCTCTTGGGGAAGGTTTGTCAGGACTTGCATCGCCCTGGTCTTGTTTGTAGCAATGCTGGTTCTTTGGGGTATCCCGACCACTTTCCTTGGAACTCTATCTCAGCTCGGTAATCTCAGGGCTACGATCAGATGGCTCTACTGGCTCAAGCTATGGCCATCCTGGATCATAAGCTTGATAGCAGGTAAGTTGGTTAGCAAACGGACCGTCAAGGCTGGCGTATAACCTGGTGCCGCTGCTCTAACACCTTTGGCGGAAGATAGTCCCGTCCATGAGGCTTCGATGAATACCCAACCGGGATTTACGAAGCTCACGCATTGGCTTGTGTTGTCGTTGCACGACTTGACTACGCAAACGTCCAAGCTCGCGACGTTTCTACCGCCAAAGGTTTGGAGGAAGTGGAATCCTGTTGTGCACCAGTCTTGGCGGTCCAATTCAGCTTCACAATAGGTAGCTAACTTGTCCTAGGCCCCGTTACATCTATTCTGCTTGCTTTGTTGATTCAGCTTGTCGTACCGGCATTGTCACGAAAGCTGGCAGTCCTCGTGGGCACACCAACGCGTAGTAAGCGCGAAGTCGTCACACAAAACTTCTATTTCACCTTCCTCTTCGTCGAGCTTGTGCTGGTCACAGCAATTTCTTCCGGAATCGTCACTGTGATTCCTCTGATATTCGCTAATCCCACCCGCACCCCTACCATCCTGGCCCAGGATCTTCCCAAATCGGCCAACTACTTTTTTAATTACCTAATCGTTCAATCGCTAGGCTTTAGTGGGAGCATTTTGTTTCAGTACCTGCGCATTCTTTATATCACGACTATCTGGCCATGGTTCACGCAGACTCCTCGGGAAGAAGCATGGCTTCAAACGACCATCCCACATCAGGTAGGTTTCAAATTCCGAAAAGCTCTGGATTTTCTGACGCTAACAAAACCACAGATGTGGGGTAATGTGTATTCATTGACCACGAATTTTGCAGTCATTGGTACGTACTCGAGATTTTCGCCCAGCCAGAGCCATCCTTGATGGGCCGTTGCGAGCATTTGTTATCGCTCAACCTTTGCTTACTAGAGAGAGTGGGCTGACAACCTCCCAGGCTTGATATACAGCGTTATATCTCCCTTAATGCTCGTTTTCGTGTCTATCACGTTCTCTCTGTTTTGGGTGGCCTATAGACACAACTACTACTACGTCCAAAGGAACAAAGTTGATACCCATGGTCTACTGTTCAACAATGCTCTGTCCCAGTTATTCGCCGGCGTCTATGTACTCGAGATCGCCCTCATCGGCTTGTTTTGGTTGGTCAAGGATAAGGGGGGAGCCCTTGCATGCAAATCCCAAGGCATCATCATGATAGTCGTCTTGATCTTGACGGCTATATTCCACTTTGTCATGGAGCAACATTTGCGGCCTCTTTACGAATTCCTACCAGTCACTCTGGAAGATTCTGCAGTCGAAGCCGAGAGACAGCGATTCCTCATACCCGATAACAGCGAAACTTCGCATGAGGGAAGCCGCGATAGTGATGGTGTTGATGAATCGGAAATGAACCCAGTCGGAATGCTTGACGGTAGCCTCGTGAGCCACGTCCAGATGAAAAGCATTTCTGCAACAGCCGCACACGCAAGGAAAGCATTGTCAAGATTGAAAGAGGAGACTGCAGCGAGGGTCATAGAAATTCAAGCTCATCTGCCCGAGCCGATCGACAAGTCCAGGCGACGAGAAGTCGCTGACCAGCTAGCAGCAGCACTTGCCGGCTATCCTGATGAATTGACTGACCTGTCCCCTGAGGAGCGAGATGCGGAGCTCAGGGCCGCGTTTCAAGACCCAATAACTAGAGAGCCACCGCCCACGATATGGATTCCGCAGGACCCCGCCGGGATCTCAAGAGACGTGATCAAGCAGGCCGGCAAATATCGTCCATACCTGCAATACAGCAACGCTGGCGCATACTTGACCAGCAAGAACAAGTGCGAGGTCACGCAGCCTGCGCCAGACGTCCGGCCGGATTGGCTCCTGGATTGGGTGTTATGAGGTGTTGGCATTTTTGGCGCCACGGTGGAGACCAAGATGGAGTCCCGGCTAAAAGCGTTAGCCGCCACTATACCCCTATGCAATTGCATTCTTGTCGTTTGTTAATCGACACAATTCTCTGTATGTACGCATGCTATACCTGTCCCTGGCAAAGTAGGTGATTGGTATTGACTCCTTTTTCGGCTGCGGCGTGAAAGCCTCGATTCCAACCCCTCCATTTGTACATATATATGTCCATTCCTAATGAAAAGGTCACATCTAGGGATAGACTGGTGATCATATTAATCGCGTCCTCCCTCATACTTACTCCGACTTCCATGCCTAAGTTCGGGCCTTGCAACTGCATCAAATGTCGAGTGGTAATTGTGAGTGGACCGCAGGCCTCATGTGTCGCATATCGCTTTCAAGTCGCGTATCCACACCATAGCCGCATGATTCGGTCCTTGGAGAAGGAGAAGCAAAGTCATTCGATCAGGCATATGCATCTTGGTCTGCCTCACACTGCGCGGATCCATTGCAGAGCCTACTCATCATGCAGATGCGCTTACGCCAACTTGCGTTCCTTTCCCTTCTCACAACTGGCTACGCTGCCTTAGCCTCAACCTCGCATGACATAACACCAAGCAAGACACCCCTAATCAATGATAGCCAAGCCGCAGCATTCCAAAACCAAACGCTCGCTCTCCCCATCCAACCCCCCTCCTTCAGCATAACCTACGAAATCGGCGGCCCAAAACTCCGCACAACAGCATGCCTCATGAACGCCATCGACGCCTTAAAGACCCTCGCGCTCGGAGACTGGCACGCGAACATCCTCGATGGCACCGAGTACAGAATGGCCAGGTATCCGGAAGTCAGTATCTCGGTCAGTACCCAACGCCGCCGACGGAGCATACAGGCGCGCTTTGTGGTTTGGGCGGTTATGCTGGGGGTCGTGCGGATGATTGGTGAGAGGAGGTTTGAGTTTGCGCTGTTTGAGATCAAGTGGGGTGGGTACATGTTGTTGATCATCCGCGAAGGCGGGCGGGGTTGGGTGGTGGGGGATGGGGAGGGGAGGGGGGTGTGGGTGTTGGGAAGCGAGCGGTTTCTGTGAATGGTGATGGGATGGTAGATGGTAGCGATATCACCACTACCGTCTCCACAGACGCTGCGAACGACCCAGCTGAAGCCCGCCTCACAACCATTTTCGAACCCGTCGGCACAACATTAGGTATCTACGACATCTTCCTCCCCATCATGAACGCGCTCTCCGACATGGCCGCGTACCCCCGCACCCATCGCTCTGAGGGCCTGGTGGCGGGCTTCGAGGGTAGGAGGGGGAATATGTGTATTTTGCCTGTGCGGGCTTTGGAGTATGGGTGGATGATTAGGGCGTTGGCGAGGATTCTGGGGTTTATGTTGGGGGTGGGGAGGTTTGGGGAGGTGGGTGTTAGGGTGGTGCTTGATGGGGGGGAGGTTGCGGTTGGGAGGGTTGGTGGGGTGCCGGGGTGTGGGTAGGGGAGTGGAGGGGGATGGTGAGCATCGGATTTGCTTTTGGGGTGAGGGTGAGGGATGGCTCCTGGCGATCAAGGCTGCGTGAATGGGGCTTTCGCTCGGTTTGATATCGCTTATTCTTTCTTTGATACCCGTGTCAGCTTTACTTTCTATTATCCGGTCGCTAAGCCCACGGGTGGGGATCAGTTATGATATATCGAGTATCCCTCAAAGCTCCGAAGCTCGTACCTGTTTTACCATCTCACTTACTGCCTTCTATCAACATCGCGACTACTTTGCCGCGAGCTATGCGTAAAATGAGTATTGGATTGGTAGAATTCCACACACTCCTCACGTCTCCTCACAAGTTGCGTGACGGTGCCGTTGTCAGAAGTGTAGCATTTCATATGCCCTTGTTTGAGCTGCGGTTCATGCGAGGAAATATGAGTGAGGTGAGCCTGGAGGAACTTTGAGCGCCGTGAGCGTGCGCGGGGTTGGGTAAATTGGTATTGACGCAGATTTCGGGGAGTGTTGATTGGGGAATAGGGTGCTTCTTTATTTGTGCACGCTCTTCGGCGCAGGGATAGGAGGGGCTTGTTGGGGATATTGTCGATTGGGTTTCTTTGTTTTGTGCTTTCGAATAGGGGATGAATTATCATTAGGTCGGGTTTTGAAGTAGAGAGACCTGTGGATGGTAGCTTCAGCGGACTTTGATTTCTTTGCGTATGGCTGCTTGATTCCTATCGCTGTTGTGATTGAGCCTGGAATTTTGTGATTTTGATTAGATCTTGGTTGTTGGTAGGTAGATTCTGTGTTGGAGGTTTGATAGATTGATTCATCAGTCCGGTTGTCTTCTATTTGAGCTTTGAGTTCTCTATGCTTCCATTCCTTCGTATGGCTGTCATTGGAGTCCTTCGACACTGTGCGCCACCATGGAACTGTACCAGAGATGGGCAATATGATAATGTGGGCCAACGAATGTACTTCCCCGAATCCAGCTTCAATCTTCCATCAGACGCAAGGAATACCGAGGACTACCGCCATAGAACAATTGAGCAGACGACCTATTGGCTGCATGTGAATCGAAATGCTGCGGGTATAAAACATGCTGCTGCGAGTAAAAGCCCCCTCACTGATTGGTGCGAGCTAGCTATGTTGTCGATAGGTGTATGAAAAGGGAGTCGGCATCTGGTTTTCGTTGTCGTCTTTTACCTCTCACCTTAACCGGGCAGAAGAGCTCTTGAGTCTTGCCAGAAGAAAGTCGCACGATCTCAGACTCTGTCATGCTTCGGTGCCGTTGACGGCTCCTGGCTACCGCTTTTATATATTAACCAGATCATCTCTTATTTTGATAGAACACAGAGTCCGGGCTCGGTCTGATTGTGGTTTCAACCCACAAACATTGATCTCTTAGTTCCAGTGACATTCACGATACCTGCCACTCGGTGCGATGGCTCGGGAGCGATCGAAGTATCATGTAAGAGTCTGCGCCCAGCAACTGGTCTTCCTAGAGAGTCAATCAACTCACCATGCTGCTTCCATCAATAGCCCAACTTCAAGAAGGTACTTCGACAATGCGCAGTTTTTGGTCTCGATACAATGTGTTGTTGGCGGGAATGTGGAGGTATACTAGCGAGATGCATCAGGCAGTACAACGTTGCTCCAACGGTACATTGATGTGGAGAAGTCAAGCTGCGCCATCGTGCAGGTGCAAAGCGCTCCAGATACGCCAACCAATAGCCAATAGCCCATCATGCTGGTTTTCCATCTGCAACTAATCTTCGGGCCATAGCGGCACTTCCCTCACGTCGTAGCCTTGCGGATATTGTTGTCAGAGCGTGCCGATGCCGCAAGCGCATCTCCAGCGCGAACAGTGTGTTTCAACACAAAGCCATTGATATACCTCTTTCTCTCCTTAGGTTCCAGATGATCCATCTATTTAATATCCACTAGACCATGTCTCGGGTTATCTACCTTTTGTGCGCGTTCTCATTCATTCTTCCAGCGCTCACTTTAAGCATCCATCAGCCGCCTGTCCTTGATTTCCAGCTCTCTGTGAACGACACAACGCCTCAGATCTCGCCCACCAATGTCACGATTTTCATCCGCCCTAGCGGGCCCTACTCCTGCGACCGCGGCTTTCCCTCCATTTTTCGTCGTGTCCATTTTGGAGATTGCCGAACGGCGGTTCTTGTGGATCTACCAGACAGGGGTCCACCATTTCCAACGACAAGATCTTGCGGGTGAGTCTTTGATCACGTCGTGTTGCTTGCTAAGGGTCGGCATTCAGCGTTTCTCGGAATTCCCTTGCACTTGTGGCTCTGGGATGTGAACATCATTCATAACCAATGCGTCGGGAAGTTACTGATCCTTCCTTGATTCGTAGGTCATGTCGTGTGAGTGTTGGCGTTACCGCAGGAAGCAGAGGCATATCCTGGAATTGGCGTGATGTTCAGGAACAGGCTCTCGAGTTGGCTGCCGCGTGTAAGAGCGAAATGCGCTGGAACAGTTTCAAAGGCGGACAGACGACGTACAAGAACGAGATAGTGATCAAATTGGAGTACAATGCTGGCCATAGCCTGGCGCAGAGTACGAGTGCTGGCGGTGGACTGGACTTGAGTTGATGCCACTGGGGGTGTCCGAGGATGTTGGGGCGGATGAAAAACTGCTTCACCAGCTATCTGGTAGCATGTCGAGGCATGCGTGTTACGGCGGGCTTGTCTAATCTTCTGAGAGACTCAAAGCGCGTTCGAGGGGAGTTTGGAATCTGATACTTCACTTGAATTGGCTGGAGGTCAAAACCCAGAGCATATACTCGGGCAGTAAAATCCGAAGATGTTGTCAGCAGATACATTAATATGAATCAGGAGGCGGGTGCAAGATGAACGTATGGGCTAAGTACTGTATGACTGGGGGCACAGTCATGGTCTCATTCGAGCTATCTTGCTTCCAGCCATGCAGAGGTTTGTGTTAGAAATCAACTGAATCAGCCATGTTAGTGCCTTGGCGGTCATGAAAATATCTGCATGATGCAGCGTGGTGTTCTTAATCATCATTCAACTCGTGAGTGTTGTTTCCATCAATGACGGCCCGATTGGTCCAACTCTAACAACTCGGTGATTGAATTGCGTTACCTCAGAGGCTGAGCCCCAGTATTTCTATGATGCTTAGCAGGGAGTAAACATCAACTATCCTATGGCGGTGAGAAAAGAATGTACCAGCTTGAATACCCCTGAAATTCATGTCCCACAGAATTCAAAGTGTTATGCCAAGCCCCAGTCTAGCCACGCGGTTTACGAGCCACCCAATCAGAACCTCGCTAGAGACGACTGTGGCGTCCAACGGCGGTGTAGTGCCACCTTGAGGCTGATATCAGCCCGCAGCTCTGCCACGAGGCAACAATTTCTGTACCTGCGCTATATTTCTATGATGGTGCGCAGCTCGACCGTCTTCTATGTCCAAGATCCAATATCCACGTATGGGGAGAATAGACACCTCTGGATATGCCTGCCCGAACGTCGACAGATAGCAGGCAGAAGGGGTCTCGAGCAGGTGGTTATCATGTCAGAACGGGATGTACAACGTGCAAGTAAGTCTAGTCTCGTATTTGAACCATCTCCGAGGTCGCTAGACGCTACGGTACGCGAGTCACGACTTCCGAATCACGAGTTACGGGTCACGACTTACAGAGTACGAGTGCGAAGCTGCAGGATTGCGTTGACAGGTCCAGCTAGCAGTATCATGACAGGCTGCATACACTTTCGTGCTGTCTCGTACTCTACTCACTTCCTTACAATGCTACTAGTGGCACTGCCATAAATTGCATCGTGAACAAAATTCTGATTGGAGTATGTTGTACAGGATTCGACATGTCAAGTGTGACGAAGAAAAGCCGGCATGTCTTAGGTGTCGCAGCACTGGCCGGGTCTGTGATGGCTATCTCTGGAACACCAAAAGACGCTCTCCAGTCAAGGACGTGGTTACTCCAAGTCCTCCTGATCTCAGTGTTGCCAACCTTGTGCACGCTCGCCAACTCTCAATCGCTACGATCTTGAGTCCCAGCATATCTGGCACGACGCAAGAGCGCCATTGTTTCGAATACTTTCGTTTCGAAATCGGGCAGGAGCTCTGTACTGCCATGATGCTGGAACCAGCCCACCATTTCGTCCTTCAAGCATGCCACTCTGATGATGCTATAAAGTCAGCAGTCATAGCCATTGGCTCAATGGGTCACAGATTTCGCTTCAACAGGCTCCTGACATCCGATGATGAACAAGCCAACTCTCTCCAGAACTTCGCTCAATCCCAATACTGCAAAGCGCTTGAACATTTGCGAGCGCAGATGTGCAATGACCCCACGGGAAGCATAGACTTGGCAACTATTTCCTGTTTCCTCTTCACCATCTTCGAATTCCTCCAAGGCAACGCTACAGGCGCACTTGTACACCTACGAAGTGGCCTCAACATCTTGCGGCGGGAGAAGGCGACGGGTGGGACCTCGCTCGGCAAAGACTTCTTGCGGCAAGAGATCACACGCATCTTTTCCATTATGGACATGTCAGCGACGATGTGGCTCGGCTTGAGATCTTTTCAGTCGCCCGGTATCATGCCGCTTGAGAGTCTGGGCCCGACGCCAATACCACTGAACCTGTTTCTCAACATAGAAGAGGCTTCAGCTTCGCTGAACTATCAGATAATGCGCATGTACCACTTCCGACGGTGGGTCAATTTCTACAGCAACTCGCCAGAAGATAACCCTCCGAACGCCTACGTTAGGCATCAAGATTTAATGACGGAGCTCGAGCGATGGCCTATAGCGATGGACACCTTCTTCAACACCATTGACCAGGCGACACTTAGTGTCGATGAGCTACACCGAGTCAGCGTGATGCAAATGAATCACCACACCACCGTTATACAGAATACGCTATGTATGGAACGGCCTGATGTACGACAGGTCCGTGGCAGATACGAGACGGAATATTTGCAGATCATTACCCTCGCCAAATCAATAATCATTCCCATGAACGACGTGACGAGGAGCAGGATCGAACGAATAGTAAGAGCCAACAATCGTGGTATCAACCCGGTGCCGCTCTTCTCATTCTATGCAGGCGTCATACACCCAATATACATTGTGGCCATCAATTGCAGGAACTTGAATGTTGCTCAAGAAGCTGTCTCGTTACTGTCGACCACGCCTTGGCGAGAGGGAGCGTGGGATAGTGCCGCGATGGCAAGGATCGCGGAGAATAAGATCAATCAGCTGCAAGCAGAGGGATACTATGATGATGAATTGGATCTGGTACCTGAAGTATATGTTGACCTACCAATACGAAGTCTCGAATCGCGCTCAGCAGCGGCGTATACCACAATTAACCAATATTCGTATGAAGGGAGCGATAGCTCTCTTGATATTCGGTAACATAATCCATGGTTTGGAAGGGACAGCGCCCAATGCCCAGAGTGCGGGCTCGCTGGGTATTATGTTATTTTAACGTCAAGAGAGTCAAAATACCCAGTGCGGCAAGCTTGTCACTCTGAGCTCGATATATCGTCCTGACGACTACATCACTTGTCCAGATGTTACAGGGGACTCCCTCGCGACATCGAATCTGGAAGTCGATCGAATGTGGGATGAGATACGTCGTCCACCATGCCAATTCACTCATTTCGTTATCCATTCTTTCAGAAACCATGTGTCTCCCTCCAGCTATTTATGATGCCACCACTATGCTATCGAACAGCGCTTTGACAGATTCACACCAGGCGGTCAAGCTATCTTTGCCTACGGAGAATCAAAATCCCCCGCCGGAGCAATTTTGGGGCACCGGTAACGCATGCGGCATGCCAAATTTCGTCATCTCTAGTTTCCTTCACGAACACGTCACCGACCGAAGGCCACTGGAAGATTTGAGCGTTACAATGATCGAATGAGAGGCGCTTGATGGTGTCGAATGTATCGAACGGACAAGAGGTCATTGTCCCTGCTTCTGATGACATGTCTCGTCGCGCTGTGCGGAGGCAGGACTTGATTAGATGGTAGATTACGGCTTCGAAGCCTTGTTTAGCTCATGAGACGACCTCCGTTGTTGAAAGGGCAAGAACCACCATCAAGATGAGACCGAATGTACAGCGGCTAATACGATGGACTCAGACATCGGTGTTGTGTTATTTCAATCATCATCGTAACATGACAATAATAGCTATCTGTCACAGGGGTGCACACCCTCTCCGTCCTGTACACAGGGGTGTGAACGTACAGGACGATCACCTGACCTTATCTTATCAGATGTCTTGGCGTGCCTGTAGGATCTCGCCAGTCGGTAGACGTAGACCTCATCCGTCTTACATATTGAACATCATCTGACCACCTGGGTTTACTCCGTGTTACCGTGCACCCAAAGCTAGGACGCAGGGATACTACACTAAGATGTAGATGCGGAATCACATTTTAACAAGATCTTGATCCTCTCGAAGTCCATCGAGCGCTTTTCTAGGAACCGAAGAGCTTTGTGAGCAGCGGCAAACAATATGGCTCCTTACTAAATCATTACTTACGTCTGCCTGCCTCTCATTCTTGAAACCCCGAAACCATAACGACCAGTCTCCGTCGGGTTATTTCAGCCTTCTGCTGGCTTCCGTCGTCCTGCGAGAGTCATCACCAAGCTAGATGCAATACCTTTGCGAACCAACGCAGGCTACCATCATGCCACCAGTGCTAGTGCGAGCAGCAAGTGACAGCAACGACGCTCTCTCATCTATGCCCGCCGAGCTGATCACAGTAATCTTTTGCCTACTTCCTTCATTCTCCGATGTTATTGCCCTAGCTGCAACTTGTCATCGGCTTAGACATATTTGGACTACGAATACGACTACAATCTTCATCAACGTCGTCCCAAGAGGTATCCCTTGCCACCGCTACGCGCGGAACTTCCTCACAGACCAAGGTGGACCAGCCTTGGACAGCCCCACACTATCGGCTGAAGACGTTGTCCGCATGGTACTGAACTCTCATATTGTAGAAAAAGCTGTCTTCCAGTTCGAAAAAGAGATTGTCCCCTGGATCAAAAGTACGTTTTGTGCGCGTCCTGAGATTTTGAGTATCATTTTAATAGATCCAAAGCCAATGGGTTTTCGATAGAGGAGATTGAGACATACTATGGCGCAGGGGTGCAAAACCATCCGCACAGTCTAACCAGGACTGAGCGCCGACGCTTCATTCGATCTTATTATCTGCTCTGGGGTCTCATGAAACTCGATCCTGCTGGTTGGCCATCAAGGCTCGAGCCTTTGACTTTAAAACAGCTCTACCAAGTATACGAGATGTCCATACTCACGCAGAGTATTGGGCGAGAGGAGGTCGTCCCTGCTCCTCGGAACCCGGATGCAGAGCTCTATTCACCTCGTGCTATCAATGAAGGTCGATCCGAAAAGCGAATCACTCTTGGTGATAGCATCTGGCAGCATCTCGAGTCTACCTACCAGCGCATTCATCAACGAGATGCTGAACATGTGTCGGCCTATAGCCTCTACCAGGGATCCATGGGGTTTATCGTTATGTGGGATCATTGGCAAGCCTGCTTGATGGAGATTGTGTGTCTCCGGCGACCGAACAAACCAAGTCTCCGGCCGGCTTTCGAGAAGCGGTACATTTGGGACGATAGCTCGGACGAGGATTGCGAGGAAGGATGAGCGACTTCTCAAGCTTGTTGTATGGGTTCGTATCGCTCGAAACGTGTGGGTACAACTGAGTATGACGATGGAGCCTGTGAGGTGGGTCATGGTGTTCATTGTGTGGCCTGACTTCGGGCTACTACGCGGGTGTGGTACCTTTGAAATATTGGTGTCGTGGTTTTCGCCTGATAAGTGTGATATTTTGTAGTCTACTGATGTTCAATAGAACAGAAGATCAAATTACCCTGGGCATCAACCAGAAGCTCACGACCTCTTAGCGAGGTGCACCGCAGTGATGACAGGAAAGCATGAATGGCTAGCTATTAGGGGACGTCTACAATATTGACGTCAATATCGCTAGATACACAAATGAATGACAACGCAATCAGACGAGATAAAGACAGTCTGAACAAGCAAGCAAGCACGACACCACGCAAGCAATCATGCACGTGAGCGAATGGGGGAAACGCTGACAGTCACTACGCGTTGCCTCGAACCTTGACACCTCCTCCATACGAGTACCAACATCACTCGAAATCCAACACCCTGTCTCACTCCCCCTTCACCTCTCCTTTCCCTTCCCTTTGCAATCTCCACCATCCCAACCTCCACATCTAAAAAACAACTTTCCGACAAACGTCCGTACGCGTATCCGCGGGGCACGTGGCGCTCGTATCATCCGGATAGAACGCAGCATCAACAAACCCAGTCTCAGACCCAATAGTAAGTTCCGCCGACCCCCCAGTCCCCTTACAGTCGCGCCAAATCGCTTCGAAGAGATGCTCGCAGATCTCCGGAATCCCATGCCGTACAAAGGCGCCACCGACCCCGAACGAAACATCGATGAACATGACGCAGCCCTCGCCATTGCAAAGTTCGTTTGTCATAATGACCTGTGCGCCGTGCAGAACGCCACCGACGTATTGACGGACGAGGCGGCAGAATTGCGCTTCGCCCGCTGAATAGAGGATTTTGTTTGCGCCGAGGGTGCTGCAGGCGACGGATTTGAGGTTCCAGGGTAGTGCCAAAGGGCTGACTTGCTCGGTCGATTCGGATGAGGTGGTGGGCCAGGTCATTTTGCCTTCGGAGACCATTTTGTTGGACCAGGTCGTGTAGTCTAGGCCGCTGAGTGGGTATCTGTCCGCTGCTGTCATCCGCGGTGCGACATCCCTTGGTGAGAGGACGTCGATGGCGAAGGGGGTGGCTAGGGTCTATCGAAGGGAGGTGTCAGTCAATCGGATATGTCTTCTGAGCGAGGGATTCCTGTTCGTGGACTTACAGCGGTGCCGAAGATTCCAGCGGCGATGATGAGTGTGGTCTGGATACCGAACTTCATGTTGTTGGTTGTGCTACGTAGTTGACGAGGAAAATTGTGAAGTGACGAATTATCAAGGTATGAATCGATGAAGGAGCTTGGTGAGCCTTGAAATGGTACTACAAGGTGTGCTTGTTCTTTGGCTGCAAGTCTTGTTGTGGATGCTCTTCTTCGAATACCAGAGGGAGCTGGCTGTTTTATACCCAACCCTTCGACCCTTGTCGTCAGCATCGTCATCGGAGTAATGCCTGCATCTGGAGAACAGCCCAAGGGCTCGATATGTCCGATGTACGACCTGATCATCGAAAGTGTCTTTCCATCAGGCTGACTATGTCTCACGTGTCAGGGTGTAAACATGGATTCGGGGTCAGACATCCCAAAGGTGTCTCCGAGGCAAACTTACCGGGTGAGAATGCTCCCCATACCTCAGGCGTTCCTCGCTTTACGTCACAAATATGACAGTTAAAAAGGCACCGAAACCGAATAGGAAATCAGCACAGCCAATCGAACTGTACACCCGTCGTCCGTGAGGCCCGTCTATATAGGAAAAGATGTAGGAGCTCGCTTTCATTGCACTGGTGTTGTAGGCGCGGTGTTGGTGCCGAGGTTGGCTGGTCTTGAAAGTATACTCTCCTCTACTGCACAGAAGCTTTGCGCTAAGTTTTAGCATATTGGTCGGATTTATTTTCGATAGTCACTAGGTATCTCCGTCGCTACTGATGTTACTATCATCTGACCGTTATATATTGTAGTTTTTGCATTGTCGAGCAAAGTCAGCATCAGGCCTCAATGGGTTTATAACCGCCCAAGCTTTATACGTTACTATTACCTTACTGGACACAGTCATCCTTAGGCCTCCCCTTTCTACACCATATTTCATCGAAAATTATTATTTGCTTCTGCATTGCCGAATACAGTCATCATTGTGTCTCCCATTTTTTGCAATATATTGAACCTTATATATCGTTACTTTTGTAGAGCCGCACACAGTCATCATCAGGGCCCCCCTCTTCTACAACATATTTCACCGAAAATTATTGTTTGCTTTTGTATCGCCGAAAACAGTCATCATTTGTTGGTTTCTATTGGCCTTAATCGCCTCCGCGTTCTCAGCACAGTCTTTCGCTGTGAATACATCAACTCAATCACCTTCACTCAATACAATCGCCTTGCAGGCTTTGAATCTGTAATATTTGAGTGCCCACGTGCAGAATTTGGGATCTGAAAATTGCGCAGCCGCTGCCTATCAAGTTCTTTTGTCGTCCGATTTATTGGCATTTGGATGGCGAGGGGGGTTGGGATGCACTACTATTGTGTACGGTCAATGGTATCTCTGCTTGTGCTGAAGCTGGCTGGTAGAACATATCACCTATTCTTCATTGATGATTCCTCAGCGTTTTGCATGGTTTGAGTGGTATTTGATGTTATCATAAGCTTAGAGTCCATCTGCCCGTGTCTTCAAGCGTGCGACCGCAATCATGAAGATTTTCGAGAGCACGAGAATCAACTACGCGCTTTGGATCGACGGTGGTATGATCGTTGCGGACGGTGGCTATGCTATTCGCAGCTTCCCAAGTTTGCCCAGGGTGCCTTTGGCAATAAAACTCTCCTCGTGAATACCCGTGGTCGATATTGGATCTCCCATGTTCCTCTTCGCCTCCGGCTTTTTCAAAAACCGCCTACCAAACTTATGCAAAATCCTCCAACGGCGAGTCGGTAACGCAATTTGAGGCGATTTTCTATGCACGTTCGAAGCCTTCAGTGGGTAGAGCGATGACGTAGATGATGGAAGCGTCTCACGTTGCATGGACGAATGTTGCAGAGCAAGCTGCCGCTGTTGTCAGTGCTGCGTTAGGGAGATGCGGAGAACGATAATAGAGCTGGTATTATAAGAAGTCTGGTGAAAGAGCTTAGGATTTTGATGGTGACGAAGAGTTGCAGGTGGCTTGAGAATTTGTAGAAAGCTAGAAATGCTCCGTTTGAGTTGGACATTTTCTCGTGGTTGGTGGAATAATGTGCATGTAATCGAGTGGATCGTCTTATCAAGGACCATTGCGTGAGAACCTATTTATTGTAACTCAGGAACCTGAGCCATGTTCGAGACTAGTCGCTTTCATGCTTCTATACCTACTAGCCCAGCGTTCTTCGCTTGCTGGGCCTCCTCATCTCTTAACGGGATTCCAAAGCAGCTAGGTGACCGCCATCTCCTAAGCTCAAGAGGTGGGATCTTCAAGCACGGGCGAAGCCAGGACATGAGCCTTTGCCAAGAAATCCTGCGCTAGAGAGCGACAGCATTCCAGTCAGAAACACTGCCCTTCCTGGCCGTTACTACTTGAAGACCGGCTATGTGCCTACAGGAAACTGTCGTGGACTTCAAATTAAAATGCAATTTATGCCGCTAAGCACATCAGATTCAAGGTCCTGTGGTCTGAAAACCCCGTAGTCGTAGCCCACTACGCATTCGCGCTCCAGCGGCGCCTGCAACGAACAATGGTGTCGGACCTCCATGGACTGATCTCCTTGGGGACCGCGAGAGCGGTTTCATCGAGCAGCATAGTTTTGAGATCCACACCACTTTTGAGCAGCGCTTGAGCGGTTCCAGTTGGTAGAAAGGTATGCAATTCAGTCGGCCCCTGACCCCTCGTGCCGCTCAGATCGATCAATGCTGTCTTCTTTTGCAACACTAGGTCGCGCTGTACGCAATTGATCGTCGTAGTTGTCTTGCTTTCGTTGCAGGCATCCGAGGCGGTCCCGGGAGAGTTGCCGTCGGTGATGCAGGACACCTAAGCCGTGCACATTGAACAAGGGTTTTCCATGAGTGATTAGTAATTTGATTATTGTTCCATATCGTACGAACTTTGCAAGTCTCACTAGTCCCCCTGGCCGGAGTTTTGGTAGAATTCAACTTGAAATTGGCTGTATGCTGCTCGTGGTATTTTGATAAGTTCCAGCTAGGTTAGCTTCCAAGTTCTGCAACGACTCGGTTGTATCTGTCATCATCTGCCCATGGCGGACCAAGAATAGGAAGTATCCATTGCGAAAGTCCGTTGAGAGTAACATTAGGATATCTCCCAAGAGACCCGCCAACTGCGTCGACATGTATTGTTGGTTGGTATTCAGTGGTTCTGCCTTTGGTCCGCTAGGCAGAATATCAATGAGTGCTTCATCTACCGCTGGGTCTAGACCATAATTGCCGACTATAGCGGCCAACAGACTGTTTACGGTGAGCTTGGGTGCGCCTGGAACATTGAGTATCGAAACCAGTCTAGCGATGGCCTGTTGGGATTTGAACGCGAAAAGAGCCGTTTGCCAATTCGAAAAATATCGCCAGACAGCTAACAAGATACTGCGGTCAGCTAGTGTGCACTTGGAACTTGCAGCAAAGGAGAAGACTTGTATACCATAGATGTTGTACGCTGCATAAAAAGCGTGAGCTTCGCTTGGTGTCTGTCCTAATTGCACCGCGCTGCAAAAGATCGAGCCAATCGTTGAGCAGTCGTAACCTGGTGCTTCGAAAGCGAGGCGCAAGAAACAATCTGACCATATTTCTTCAGGGCTACAAGTCGTGGTTGTCTTGTTCCAGTTGAACATCCACAGATCCATGCCCAGTGTGTCCCAGCAAGATGGGCTTGAAGTGCGACGGGTGTCCGTGCAATTGAAAGCCACAGAAGTTGGTGACCCAATAGGGGAGCTCGGCGGTCTCGACGAAGTCGAGAGGCTTGAGGAAGCGGAGGAAGCGGAGGAAGCGACAGATGAGGACTTACCACCTGCTATGACGCCTTCTATAGCGACCCCGACTGAAGCTAGAGGTAGCATGAAGATTGAAATGGCCAACAGGCGCATCGTGAATCAACAGTGTTCACCAAGGGGCCAAGGGTGGTGTGTCTGGGTCGAGATTGATCTGAAAAGCAATGGTCCCGCTGACATGGTCACAACTTATCATTCTGGGAATGCTGAGGAGAGGCATTGGGCATTCTCGAGCTCCACGATTCTTGACCGAAGCACATGGCCTCGGACAAGAGAGCAGTACCTGGCGCAAAACTTGCGCTTAATGCTTGGACCATGCGATAAGGTGCCGACGAGGCGCATAGGGATTGCTGCTAGGCGAATTCGAATTAGATCGCTGGAGCCACTCCAAAAGGACCAGGCCGAGAAATGTGGGAATGTTGGCAAGCGTGTTCCTCCGTTCAATGTTGCAATACGCGCACAGGCTTGGCAACCGCTGTCAGTGGAACGATAATAGAATCAAGGTCGATTAGGAGGAGTATCCGCTCACCGCGCCACGCGTGTAGGATACAACAACTCTCGCTTTTGGCTTGTAGACTAATTTCCCACTCGATAATGAAAGTTTTTGGCTCTACAATTGCTATCTTTAGCTCCCAGTGAGGGGTTTTCTGAAGTGAGAATTGTTGAATAGGATCGCATTCGATAAAGATAGCTTGATGTCCGGACTATCGATAAGCGGAAGTCCTTGGCGAGCAATCCTGTAAGCCTCTTATAGCCTTGATGTCGGTCATGTTCCGAACTTGTTGCTAAATCCTGGCAGAAAGCCACCGCTTCACTTATGGGCGTCTTCGTCATTCAAAGACTCAACACTCACCGATCTATCCTTACGTTATATAGAGTTGATGGAGGGGACGACCGCCTTCGTAGCAAGTAATGCAAGAACATAGTGGATTGGAAGGCTCACAAGGAGCCTTCAGCAGCGATATCATAAAAACCTTTTCTGCATGAGGGGGGCTGAAGTGAAGCATGCCTCCCAATTCCGTCACTTACTAGGGCGATGAAAGTATGCAATGTTTGAGAAATGGAAGGACAACGAGGCAGCAGCCAGAATATCATCTTGCTTCACTCAATTGCAACCGTCTTCCAAGATCCCGACCTTGCCACTCCCAGTCGGCATCGATCACCCTCAATATGACTCACGTATTGACATACCTCTTCTGTCTGGAACTCAGACCCTCGCAGTGTCACTGTAGGTCATCCATCCAATGTCTATTAGCAACCAGCGGCTGACGGTGCTGTGATTCCTGATATGAAATCCAGGCGAGCCATTGGTTCCACGTCAAGCCCGCAAGCGACCAGTAGATGTGGGGTCGAGACATGCAGCCATCATGAGAGGAAATCTTTGACAGACGCCTACGCTTGCCTTCCCCAGAGGAGGAATGCCAATTCGCAAACGACGTAGTTCGGAGCTCCGACGCGATGAACCCCCACGTCTATGGTGCAAAAGTCGACTTATATTCGCGGCTTCCGCCAGCTCTCTCACTCTATCTTGCCAGCGAAATTAGCAAGGATCCAATCCAGGAGAGCATCTTTTGCTCCACTCACTCGTTGTCTACTTTATAAAGTCCAATAATAGGCAAGCGAATGATGCGGCAATCATTGCGGTTGGAGATTTCCAAGCCCTTGCTAAAAAGAGAATAGCGTAGAGTACTAGCGCGTCACGTGACTGACTTGATTTTAGTCTCGTGTCAAAGCTCCTCCAGCATCCTCTCCAACATCACTTCGAATCGCTGTGTGGACGAGAGAGTATGTACGAACCGTGTGAGTAATCGCTCGAAGACTGTTGTACAACAGCCATTCCTCTCATCATTCTCGCCAGAGACTCCCAATTGACCGTGAGAACCTGTCACGCTCCGGCTCATGCCATGTCTTGTGAGTGGACACTGCATGTGGTAGCCGTTTGTCGAACTTGTCAATCAAGCCGAAGACTGCACTTGCCTCCTCACTTCATGCAGGTCCAGCCGGCGGACACCTCACACTCAAATTGCCTGATAGAGGCAAGCATCTGAATCTCCGCCGCAGTACCACAATTCTCAACGACTAGACCACGGCGAGACCTGTCTGAGGGCGTACCACAATGCTGCGACTCTATATTCGTCGAATGTTCTTTCGAAGTTTGCCATCTTCAGACCATCTTTGCGAACCGCCTACTTAGACCTCAAGATCTACTTGACGCGCTCTGAACAGCCTTGGCTTTGAATTCTACCTTTTGCATCAAATTATATCCTTTGTCCTCAATCAATTTATCCTCTACGATTACACTAGCTCGTCATATCGCGATCCATCACCGAGCATAACCGGCTGCCCATCACCCCAGGAAACATGATTGTCCGTGCTTTCTGTCAAGGTCAAATGCGGCAATACGTGCATAGCCGACGCTCCAATAATATTCTATCCGTGCCTGATCCAAGCTTCCACAACAGCTACTGGATGGGTAATACCTAGCCCAGCACGGTGCGCCTCGTTCCGATTGTCGCTTAAAACCTTGAACACTGCTGGGTCGATGTGCAAGCGAGATCCAACCCTCCGAAGGAGGCCTGTTCATGCATTTTGCACTACTGTCTGCCAGTGATTGGCTACCGGCATCTGACAAATACTGGTGCAGCATCTCGGAGATCTTCGCATGCACCGTTCCCTGCTGTCCATGCATAGGTCTGATGCATCCGACCTCGAGCTATGAGCTGCATGTGGCACCACCATGGTTGGTGGGTCCGCGACCTGGAGACGAGATCGTGAATGTTTTGGGCCTGCCTCTTGAGTTGCTCGGTCTTTTCCTGGTACTGTCTGCAGATTACAAGTACAGTTGCACCTCTATTCGCTGCGTCTTTTCTTATCCATCCTCTCATCGCTTACTTATCGACTGTTTCGTGCCATCTTTTTCAAATCTATTGAACTTCGCTTCTAAAGCTCACAAAGTCCGCTAATGGGGCCCTTTATCGACGTCACGGACTACAGTCATGGCGGATGGAAAGTCGTCGTTGTTGCTGTACTACTGATAGTCATGCAAATCTTGATGGTGTCTGGTCGATTTGTCTCCCGTAAGATGAATAAGGTCTCGTTAGCAGCTGATGACTATGTTCTTCTGTTCGCGACCGCTCTCACCTCTGGGCTTTGCGGACTGGCACTTGCGTGTAAGTGGCGATGGCAGCTCACTCAACCAATACCTTGGAATACTGACATTTGCGGATAGTCCCAAGGATCGCAGGAGTAGGCCCCCATAATGTCCGAATCCAGATTGTGACCCCTTCAGAGGGTACCCTCATTGGCCAAGTAGATGCCATCCGATCTCACATTCCCCAAAATCACTGCTGACCAGCACCAGAGTTTCATAGCCTGGATGATCGTCGATGGCGCCTCCATTGCGTTATCAAAATGCGCCATTCTCTTGCTATATATTCGAGTCTTCACCACTTGCAAAAAGGCTTTCACCATCACTGCGTACTTGGTGGGACTCGTTATCATTGCAACTGGCATGGCCGACATATTGATAGCAATCCTACAATGCTCGCCACAATCCTTCGCATGGGATAAGTCAATCAGGGGAGGCACATGTATCGACGAGATCGCTTGGACTCGCTACATGGCAATCCCGAATGTGGTGACAGGGGCAGTCATGCTCGTCATGCCTCTGCCGGTTGTGTGGAGGCTCAACATCAGTGTATCGACAAAGATTGCACTGACCGCAACATTCCTGCACGGAATCATGTGAGCTTCCCATCCTCTATCACACTGCCATGTCTGAGCGCAATAGCTAAACCATTCACCAGCGGAATCATCGCGAGCTGCGTCCGTCTGAGCATCCTCTTCTCAACGGACGCAAGCCACTTTTCAAATGGTACATTTTGGTCCCGCATCTTCCATTCCCAGATACCCTCACTAATTTCCAGCCAGAAAGCTCCATAGTCTGGACGATCTGGACAATCAACGAACCAGCAAACTACATCATAGCAGCCTGTCTCCCCACCCTCCGCCCAATCTTCATTCGTATCCTGCCATCTTCATTTATCGTCCTCAGTCGCAAACGCAGCTCGAAACCATACACGTCGTCTCCAAAGATATCCTGGCCCGGAGGCGCGCTTGCGCCAAAGTTTCATAGAGATTCAATGAATTTCCAAATGGATTATCAGATTAATACCCCTCGAAATACGAATGTACATAAGTGGGAAGCAGATGGCGGAGAAGGATACTGGACGGACGTCGAGGACGGAAGCCATGACACAGGCAGTGAGCAGCGAGACCTGGTGCTAGGAAGCCCAAATATCGCAGAAGAGGGCGGACATAAAATGGTGGTGCGGACGGACGAGGTGAGTGCTGGAGAAGCTATCTAGCTCCTTTCTACACTCTGGGTCTATTTTTTTTTTACGTGTCGATCCACTAGTCATGGCGGCAACAAATATGGAATAATAGTATGGCAATGAGAGGCGTCCTGGTTCTATACGGATATCAATGGTACTCATACCTACAACAAAAAATCCTCAAACCCCTCTTAGCATAGCACACTGCACCACCACCGAGAAAAACCCAAGAACGTACCTATACACTCTACCGACTTCCCCAGCCGTCCAATCCTCACTCTCCGCTCCTCTCCTTACATCTCCACTTCTCCACGATGAAGAGACGCTACCTGATTCTATCATAAACACCACGCACAGCTTGCATAATCTAGACTAGTGCCAATCTCACAACTAGGACGCGTACGCGGTTAGTTGGGGGTGTTGTTGGGGGTGTTATTGTGGATACTACTATGTACAAGTATAATCCAGATACTTTAGATAAGATAAAGCATCAACGCATGTGCGCAGCTAGCGAAGTCATGCATCTCATTCCGTGAGTAAGTATGTACCTTGGCGTAATCTACAACGAACAGCCCAGTGCGCATTTCCAACCTTATACCTACAATATCTCCCTCCAAGCGTGCGATCTTTCCAATCACCAAGAACGCTAGGGCGGTGATGTGGTTTTGGCTATATAGTATACAAACGCGATAGATACATCACACAATGTTGCTTTTCCACATACGATACCGCTCTGAATATTCATGTAAACATACCCACACCAAAAAACCAAAGTGCCACTCAAAGTCTCACAAGCTCAAAGTCTCGCAAGCTCAGAGTTTCGCAAGCTCACAACTTCGCAGTCAACCTCTTCAACATCCCCATCTCGGACGTGAACCAATTGGATAAAGCGCTGACGTCCTCGCCACAGTTTACGAAATGATAGCCTTCTTTTACTCTTTGTGCCGCTGCTCGAACCATTCGTGCATTAGTATTTTCTTCTCTTCTCTTCTCAATCGCATATGATAGAAGATATAGATATGAGAGGAAGGGAAGGGAATAAAAACCAGCTTTAGCATCTACAGCAAAATGTCCCGAGAACTTTCCATGGCTGTGTGCAGCATCCCGTACGCGCGCAGCGGCCTGCCGCACTTCGGGGTGATCGGTGGTGGAGTGGCCCATTGAGGATGCGAGATCGCTGGGGCCGACGAAGAGCATGTCTGGAGTATACGGATCACGTCAGTTCTGATAGATTTCGCTTTCGAACAATTATCTAAAAAGATCTTGGGGACAATCAACGGAAACAGAAAGGAAAAGGGGAGGCCATACCAACCCCATCCACCGCGGCAATCTCCTCGCAGTTCTGCACCCCGAGTCTCGATTCCACCTGCGCGATAAAAACCACATTGTCGTTCGCGCTGGCGAAATACTCCTCGTCGTTCTGGTGGAAGGTTGGAGGGGCGAAGATGGTGCCTGCGCCACGGACGCCCTGTGGCCAGCGCTTGGAGGGGTATCTCATGTATCGGACTGCTTGTTCGACTTGTGCCTGTTGGTTTGCTATGAACGGAATTCTTTGCTTCCTTGGGTGATGATAATGGTTTTTAGGGGAAGATAGAGAGATACCTTGGATTCACACATCGGGATCATGACAGCGTGGGCGCCGCAGTCGATGGCGCGCTTGATCATCATCGGTTCGGAGCCTACGGTACGTATGATGGGGGATGAGCCGGCGGAGGCTAGCGCGCCGACGGATTGGTACATTTCGCTGTCGTCGATGTTGCCGTGTTCGCAGTCGACCATGACGGACTGTGGAGTTCACTCGATCATCAGTCGACTGTTGCTTTCTTCTTCTTTGCGATTGAAGAATCTTGGGTTAGAAATTTGTGGGATTGGTCAGGACGGACATCTGCTCCCAGACCACCGACGAGGCGTGCCAGCGAATATCCTGGTAGCCAAAGCCATAAGGCGATGCATGCGGGACCGCCATCTCTTGCGCGCTCGAGAGCCTGGCGGAGGCGCGTTTTGCCCGTTGTGGAGACGATGGAGGATTTGGAGGCGAGCAGATGCGTAAAGGAGGGTGGGGCCATGGCGGGAAGTGACTGCGTCTATGCAGTGTTTTGTGGGGACTGGCTGCAGGGGCGATCATTATATTTAGGGACCTCGGGAGGCGTGGGGGGGAGTTGGTGTGACGTGCGCCGGGCTTGATTAGCGTCTGCCCGCTTGGCGTACGTGGCTTGCCCCTTAGGGCTGCGTCGACCCGATCCTTTCCCCCGAGAAATCCAATCTGGCCGGCCTGGCCTGGCCTCGATTGGGCAAGGCATGAATACAGCCTGCCCTGATAAAAGTACCATTACTGACAACGATTTTCATTACCTACCAACTAATCGGTCCCATCATGTGAATTCTTCCTTCTGGCTTCAGGGGTTTTGCCAATGCACCACTCCACTCCACCCAGGATTATCCCAATAGTCAATAAAGACCTCAAACACCTCCTTTGGTATTGACAGTCCTGCCTTCACATCTTCCGCTAGTATGTCGCTGGTCGATCCATCGTATCGACCAATTCCACCGTCACCGGGCTGTCTTCCTTCACTAGGCGACAAAGCCTCCAATCGACGCCGGCTTCGACCCCCAATCCACGCAAGTACCCAAACGGCGCATTCCACGATATCCAAACGCCAAGCCCACAGAACCCCGTCGCCGCGATCGCCATGATAAGGAACAGGAACCCCCAGAGGAGCTCTAAAAGGCGATTGGCCGGATCGGCTGATATTGGTAGGAGGATGCCCACGGCGCCTCGAACGGCCACCCACCAGAGCTGCAGTAGATCCATGGTCACTGGCAGGGTTTGGAGTCAGCATCTTCTTCGTTCAGAACATAGACACCTTGTAAGACAAAGGCATAGAGTAGCAGAAGCGCAGTGCGAGCCTCTTTCGAGATTTTCATCTCCTCCACTAATCACCAAGGAGACTATTGGAGTCGTTGTGAGTGGCTTACATGTAGCGGCAGAAGCAGACGTCATGATGAATAGAGCTTTGAAACGGGTATCCTCTGCAGCAGTATCGGTTGACGAGCGCACCCTGTTTGTACTACTGTAGTCGTCGCTCTTCAAGCTGAGGAAGAGATCATCGGTTTCCCTGCAGTAAGCCCATATGATTATGACGAAAGATGGTATGCTGCCCGCCCAGAGGAGGAGGGAGGATAGATCGTAGGCATGCACGGGCGGAGCAATGATGGGTACGCCGACGTGGAGGACTGTCTGTGTTGACGTGAGTATTGCGAGAATTTGGTAGACTGGGTATCTGAGAGTGAGCTGCATGATGCTAGTGGTTGGTGATGTTGATGCTTGAGGGGGGCCCAGGACTTTATGACTTGTTGAAGTTTGCTGCGTGTCGATGGGTGTAGAGGGACCAGAGATATTTCTGGCTTACGGACGAAGGGTGAGGTGTCACCAACGCCAAGGGGTTGGTAGCCAATCAACGGGTTTCCAGGTGTGCTGATCGATTGTCCTCACAGAAGTCAGGATTCCCAAAACCCTCTTCCCAGCCACTGAAGCATAGAAGCTCGACAAAAGCAAATGTCCCGCTGTTCTTCGCCCATCTTTGGTCGTTCCATTGTTGAAAGGTCTCGGTCTCCTGGTTTCACTAAGCGCCAGCAGCCTGATTGCCAAAGCTGGGACTCTTCCAAAAGTTGAAGCGACTGGTGGTCGCATTACCAGGATATTTATGCCACAAGCTACATCACCGGCTGGCCAATGCCCAAGTCAGGTTGTAGTTAGGTCGAATCCATGACACCAGACCCATCTGGCAATGAAAGAATGTTGAACTGTCCCTCTCGCAGATCAACATCCCTCTCACAGATTGACATTCTCACTACTCCCAGTATTCCCAGTCTCAATCATCAGCAATTCATACTTGATCCGTAATCACCATATCGAATACGCTGCATCATCCAAAGCGGTATTATCCGATACTGTAGTGTTGTACTCTATACCCGAGCCCAAGCATCTACCCTCGCAGAAAGCAACCTGTAGCGGGTGTCGAATTTCAAAGTCTGTGCATCCGCCTGCTAGAGCTATGTAGACAGAATGCAAAGTCAGTACTTTTACTAAGCGTCGTGTCCATGGGCTCACGACAAGACAAGGCACGTGCAGAACACTTACCAGCGACATAATACTGGTAGTTTGCAGGATTCACCAAAGAGTCAGTTGCGGAAAGACTCAGTGCGCCGTCGAAATCATACGTTTCTTCAATCTCCCCGCGCACCAGCCCGAACGCCTGAAGATATTGGTGCACGAGCTCATGCAACAGTACCGAGGGTCTGTAATGGATAAGCAACCCTCCGATGGTTCTTCCTATACGGTCCTTTTTCCTGCAGTAGTCCTTTGGTGCGGTAGGCGGGTTCAAGTGCCAGGGAGGCGTAGCGGGTATGACATTGGTGAAGAACTGAGGACAAAGTACAATCCAGTGATTGAATTTCATGCCGAAAGCTGTGGGCGCAGGTAAAGGATCTCTGCACACGTCGTATACATCCACTGTCCGCTGATGTACGCGGACCGTGACGCCAGGCTCGAAAGCACAAGTCAGCACGGGCGTGTGCACGGTTTGGCTGGTCCATGTCTCGATGGGAATACCGCGCGATATGTTGGTCAATGTCTCGGTGACGAGGGGAGCAGAGTTGTTGGTCTTGAAGAAGGCGTCGAAAGCAGGACTACTGCTGTTGGAACTGCTGGAGTCAATGGCCGGGATGAGATCTGTCCACAAGGAATCAAGAGCGCTGGCCACGGTGGATGCGTTGCCACCACATGCGAAGATCTGGTACGGTCCATGATGGACAATGTCTGTCGATTGAGGAACCGCACGACCGTCATCAAGGCCGAAGTCTGGATGAGCTTGTTGTGCGAAACCAGGAAGCGAGTGAAATAAGAGCCAGCATATTGAACATCCAATATGTAGTAGTCTAGACATTCCGAAATTTGGAGCTTGCAGCGGAGTCGAAGGTGGCCACAAGCCAATGGCTCAAGCATATATACTTCAATGAACGGGGTGGGCTGTGTTCCCAAAAGTGGTGTCTCAGCCTGTTTCAGTGCCCTGAGATCAAGTCGAGTTTTAGCCGCAATTCACTCACCCTCTGGAGATGCGCAAGTCGCATCAACGATGACTCGCCACCTCCTCAAATTGGGCCCATGTAAGGAAACACGAGGCAACAAGGTATCGTTGTGATCATCAGAGGCAGCAACCCCTACTTCATCAGCCAGCCTCCAGTATGAAGCAAAGGTCTTCTTGAATTTTGAAGGATTGTGCTTGTTATCGAAACCCTTGCCACACTGTCATCTGCACTTGAAATGCCGGCCTCACCGACAGATCTCAACGTCGGAGCTCACCTCATCATGGCTGACTCTCCGAAGGCTGGAGCATCCAGATGTCAGGGTACCAGGTTGTGCTAAGCATGTGTTGGAGTACTCTGTGAACATGGGACGCATGGAATGTTGCATAGGAGGCAAACAGTGTCGGTCTGCAGTTATCAGGAACTCTGTTGCTCGATTTATCATGAGCACTACCGAGGCGTTCAAGACTTCATAGCAGTCCTGACAACCTCACTTCCAAACCATTCCCTCAGGTCTCCAACCAGCAATTCCGGACATTCGACACTGGGAAAATGCCCACCCTTTCCATGCTCCTTGTAGAATTGCACATTTGCAATTGCTTGTACCCAGTCTTTCGGCGGGACTACGACCTCCCGTGGGAAAAAGCTGAGGCCTAGAGGTGTCGCCACGTAAGATTTGTAAGTATTCACCGCGTTCGCCGGCCCCTGCTCGGCGTCTGCAGCCTTGTAGAACCGTAACCCAGGGGTGGCGCCTGAGATCCAATGCATCATTGTAAAGGTAATGATCTCGTCGTCGGGCATTGTATAAGTCTTGACGTCGGTCCCTTCATGATATTTCTCCACCAGCCAGCCGAGCAGGCCGATAGGACTATCGCCCAATGCAAATCCTAGGCTCTGTGGGCGTGTAGATTGTTGTTTCAGATATCCGCTTTGCTCTTTCATGAAATGCTGCATAGCTTCCAACCCTTGCTTTTCTCGCGCTGTGTAGAGCCATGAATGCAGGATTAGACGAGCCATGGTCAATGGCGCCTTGTAGAATGGCGGCGGTCCGCAGGGAACGAAATTGGTGTGGCAGGCTTTCACATGCTGTGGGTATTGCATAGCCATTGACCTTGTGATGATGGCACCCCAATCTCCTCCCTGTGTCGCGAAGCTCTTATAGCCCAGCACATCAACCATCAGGATCTTGAACGCCTGCGCTGCCTTCACAGGGCCGAAGCCACTTTTTTGAGGTGCTGGCCCGGGTCCGTAGCCGGGAATGGAGGGCACGATGACATGGAAGGCTTGGTCTTTCTCATTCGGAGGGTTTGTGAGAAGATCTATAATTTTACGTGCCTCGAGGAAGGAGCCAGGCCAGCCGTGGACGACGATGAGAGGGATAGCGTTGGGGTTGGGGGATTGGTGGTGGACATAATGTAGGATCTGCGGCTCGTAGCTTGGGATGTCTATCTTGACCATGTATTGTCGGAACTCATTGTTGATCTTGGCCTGCGAAAAGGAGAAGGGTAGTCAGATTTTGGGCTTTTGGGAGAGAATAGTCGGAAGTGAGTATTACCTCCTCTACTCTCCAATCGTAACCATCCTTCCAATAGTCTGCAAGCCTCTTCACGACGTCGACCTTTGTGCCCTGACTCCAGTCATCCTCGCCAACATCGGTCTGCTCTTCTGGATATCGTGCTAGCCGTAGCTTCTGCTTCGTACTCTCCAGAAGTGCTTCCTCAACGTCCAGGAGGTAGGGTATGGGCTTGTTGAATTCGTATTCCAGTATGCCTTGAGACATGATACAAAGGGTTTGTGCTCGCTAAAAGTACGCGCGTAGTAAGCGGTGTTCTTGTAGAGTATGGTAGAACACTACATATCCACTGAAACATGATGTACTATTTGTTACTGGGTTGAGGATCGTTCGCATTTATCAGCTCGAAAAGGGCCGAGCATTCCCGAGTGACCGAGAGACCGAGGAGCCCTGACTCGGGTATACCAATCCACAATTTGTACAGATCCACATTCCGCTCGACATAATTCAAAGGTATCGATCAAAAAGACCCCCCCTCGTCACGTTGTCGCACGTGGCAATGAAACCCTTGTAGCTCGAAGGAGCATGGCCCTTCAGCGCACACCCTCTGATGCCTTCTTCCTCAATGGTTTCCAGGCTACATTTCTACTCTCGCTTCTGATCCTAATCCTGTGACAAAGCAGATCGCTGTCGAGTATAGAATAGAGTGGATGAAATCTGTTGTGTCCGAGTTGTAACTATTTCTATTTCTGGTTGCTTTCTTCCTCTCATCGCACCTTTGTTCCTTCTGTTATGGCTTTCCGCACTGGATCTCGAAACATCATGACCGGTCCAATATGTGAGGATACGGAGACAGGGATAGTATCAGTGGTCTGACCCTATGGGATATATGGAGCTTTGTGGAAGACGTAGCGAAGTGTGCTGTCTTCTGGGCAAGCGACGATGCGGCATATGTGACTGGGTTGCCGTTGCTTATTGACGGTGGATATACAGCTCAGTAAGTTACGATTTGGCGAGCGAGAGCAACAATGGCTGTGTTTGGTTTGGGAGGGGGCGTGCTTGACATTTCTTTCCTTCACTCATCTCCAGAAACTGATTGGTATCAACCGATTATTAGGCTTTGAAGTCTGCCTTTTTTTGCTTTCTATTTATTATGATACTAGTCATGTGGGCTTTAGCGCCCCTTTTTTCCATCCCTGGTTTCTCTTCATTCCAATTGGATGAGATTCCTTCCTCTTATGCCAAAAACTCCGAATCCAGATCCTTTATCACACCATTCTTGGCATCCTCGGACCTCCCAACTCCCAATTTTGTTCCCCTGGACTCCAAACCCGCAATCACAGACCAATTCCCAAACCTGTTTTTTCATTGACATAGACATGGTCCTTGCGCACGGTAGAGCTAATCAAAGTCTGAAGCACCTTATCCAAGCCTTCCTGATCCGGAATCGAAAAGTTTCCCGCCCCCGAAAACAGTCCAGATGATGCGAAATTCACAAAAGCTCCCAGATCACTCATGATAAGTCCCAATCCCGCATTGAGCCTCCCATCAATCTGGGCAGTGGTATAATTGTCCGCGAGGAAGTCTGCCGCCCCAACGGTCTGCACGGGGTAGATCGTGGCGCTAGCGTTTACAAAGATCGCTTTCGCGACAGCGGGCGCGTGCTGCAAGCCGAGCAGGAGAGCTTGAGCGGTTGCGTTGGTTGATTCGGATATTTGCGGTGCTACTTGCGTTGTGGCGTTGGGTGTGGCGAGGAAGGGGAGGCCGAGGAGGAAGGCTTCTACGACGTCGGGAGCGAGGAGGTTGGTGATTCCTTTCGGATCCACTTCTGTGGTCAAGTCTCGAACATTCGTTTTTGCGTCCAAAATTGCTTTGGGGAGCGCTTGCTGCCAGATGTTAAAGAGGTTGTAGATTGCTGTGCCGCAGGTTAGTTCTCTTGCTCTTGACTTTACACATATTTGGGAATTATAGCTGAAGTGGGATATCTTACAATAAATGTTATGCAATACGTAACGGACTTTCTGCTGTTGGGCTGGAGCAATCTCAGACACGGTGATGAGAGAGGACGTCGGACAATTGGAAGCGTTAAGGGAAGCACAGGAGAATTTCTGCTCTAGAGCGACTGCTTGACGCATGAAGCAGGCGGACCATGATGCCTCGGTGCTTCTGCAGCAATACGCAGCGTTGTCGCCTGGCACGCAGGTTTTTCCGAGGGTTGCGTTCCAGCCTGTGGTAGAGTTGGTCAGGAAGTCGCCGAGGTTGAGATTTCCCCAGCAATTCTCATCAAAAGCTGCATTGGAATTGCCGCAGCTGGCGCTTTGTCTTGGCTGAAGAGGAAAAGCTGAGACGAGGGCAAGATGGTTGAGTATGAGTATTGAGACAATGGAGGTAGACTGGAGGATGGAGCGAGAGTGCATAATTGCTGCTTCTAGTGATCGAAAGCTGATATGGGAGTGGAAGGCGGTAGGGATGCTGATGGACGAGATTTATTCATTCGGGTTTCTGGTATACGGCTCCCAGTATATATCTGTGGCCGGAACCGCCAATCTCTCGTCTCGCGACAACATCTCTGAATGACGGTCAGTCGCATAGACTGCCAGTCCATATTTAGATGAGGCTGAGTATATTCTATGTCTTCATCCACTCGAAACGGAACACCCGACGAATGAACAAAACAAAGCGTTCACGATGACGCAAAGGTTGATAAACGCGCAGCTTGGCGATGGACTGGTGATGGATGGTAGGCGGGTAATCGCGTATGAAGGTTCCTCCCCGTCCTATTATTATCCTATACATGCGACTCCCGCGACTTACACGCATTCTATTTTTGCTCATTCCCGAGCGCGAGATGCCAATGGTCGCAATATCCGCTGACTTTGAGACATTTGGCTAGACGACGAAGATCATTAAAGTATCGATATGCTACCACATACCTGGTCTATCAACCACATATTCCGCCAAGTTAGTCGTCAGATCTTGGAAAAATGGGACCCAGAAAGATTTAGATCTTGGAAATATTATAATGCAAGCTGTTGGAATGGTATGATGCAGCTTCCCCATGCGTTGATTATGCACTCATGCTAGAACGTACTCTTTTTTCGCCGCGACTATTCTTTTCTTTTGTTGCATTGAGAGCTAGTTTGACACTACTCTGTATCTCGATTCGTGGCACTAGGCTCGTGCTTCAATCTTTTTGTACTCGAGAAGAGGAGGATTTTGATGCCCTCGCTTCTCCGTCGCCTTGCATGCTCGAATACGAGAAGAGATCTGAATAAATTAGTTCTATGTATGGTTGTCCAGCACATAGTGGCGTGGGAGTATAAAAAACTTCGTCTCGATGTAGGACTTTTCCTAACCCGACCTGACGCGACAAATCTCAATCATGTCACTTACATCATCAACATACCTGCTTTATATCTGGACCTTTCACAATAGTGATAAATATACTGGGCATGGCCATCGAGATGCTTATGTTCCCTCTATCAAATGCCACCACTGAAGACAGCCGTGCAACGCTTGTAAAAAGATTTCTCTTCCCTTCTTGTTAATTTTACTTTTATTATCAGGCTAGAGACCTCTTCAAGCGGCACCCTTCCCTGATTCAAATGCAACGCATCCCAAATCTCTAGTTCATACCTTCACCACAGTCTATAGCGTCTGAGCTCGCTCATCCTTTTCGAGACCTCCTCACCAGCCAAGATTCTGCTTCCACCCTTCGACTGTCTGTGGGAGAGTCAAGTTGGCGGGATGTTCGCTGGGCGACTTGTAACTTTCATGCAGTTCAAGGACCTAAGAGGTATTTCGACTTTCATGTGAAGTAAGTCCGAGCGCAGCCGTATCACTGCCGTCCGCTTGGACAGGTCAATCGCCCACAAGACGACACCAGTTGTTAGTTTTCGTGGTTTGGAGATTGTTCGGGCTCTTTTCTTGATCGAAACCACGTGTGGAAGTGAGATGGGCTTGGTACGACTATCTGCGGACATGATGATACTGGTATCTGGAACGCTTTCCCCCTTTTCACGGCACTGTAAGATCGAGGCAAATGACAGGAAGGGAGGGTCCCTAGTCGCAGACCAACGGGACTCATCCGTTGTGAAGAAGAAGGGAAAAAGAATTGAATCATTGGCTTTTGCTCAGCAAAACTTCGAAGGTGGCCATTAGCCGACTAATCTGAGAATTGGTAAGCCATCAGAGACACTTTACTAGAGTAACTCAGCAGATCACGGCTTCTGAGTGGTAAAACCGCCAGAGGATCGTTAGTCACGACAATCATGCACCCGGAGGTATAAGAAGCAAAGATACTCAGCATGTGGAAAACTATTGTACTTCCCTGGCACTATACTTGTCAGCTATTAGTGTTGGTAAGCATATCCTTGGTATATGAATCAGTTGTAGAACATAATTACCTTGAATACTGCGTTTGAGGTGCAAGTGTCATGGCTACTGAGTAGCCACGGTACTTTAGGCTCATAGCCTTAGCAGTGTCACGGCGGGAGCAGCCGCCTCCACGTTTCGGGCGGGGCAGATCTTGATGAATCAAAATCCGACCGATGATGATGTAACTTCCCCCTCCATCAAAGGACAGAGCATCTCCGTCATGCCTTTCCGACTGTTGCCGTGCTCCTTCTCCAATGCTCCCTCTCCGCTCAACTCCATCATTCCTACCGATTCTCTCATCAGCACTCTATCGTCAAATTCATCACAACCTTCCCAGATCTTTCGGCACCACCACCCTCTTCAAGATGCCTGAAACACTCCAGAAATCCACCGTGGAGTCCAAAACCGACGCGACGGTCGCCGCTCAATGGGATGACAAGACACCGAAGTCTAAGCAAATCGAAGACTTCTACAAGACGGTCGACGGCATGAAGACCGGCCTGTTGACTACCATCCGCCCGGACATTGGCCCCGTCGCACGCTCAATGGCTGTTGCAAAGGTACGCTCCTAACTAATCCTGTACCGTTTCAAGACAATGTGCCAAAGTATACAAGCTAACGCTCCTCATCGATAGCGCGACGGTCCGGATTTCCTCTTCCTATCCAATAAACACTCCGCCAAATTCTCCGACATCGAGCACAATAAGACCGCGCAAGTCACCTTCCAGAACAGCTCCACGCAAGATTGGGTTTCCGTCTCCGGTACCGTCACCACAGCCGCCAACGACGACCCCCGCATCAAGCAACTCTACAGCAAGCCAATCTCCGCCTGGTTTGGCGACTTGGGCGACGGCGTCCACAATGGTACCGCTGACGACCCTCGTATGGCGCTTATCGAGGTCAAGGCGAAGTACATCAGCTATTGGAAGAGCACGGTATCGAGCCTCGGTTTTGCAAAGGAGGTGGCGCAGGCTACTCTGATGGGCAGTGTGGCCAATACTGGCGATCAGAGGCAGCTGGTGCAGGAGGACATTGAGGCTATGAGGAAGACAGATGCCGCTAAATGAAGTGCATGTAGAATGGTAAATTCCCGCAAATGGGAGGGGAAAAGAAGAGCCGATAATGGTTGTGGTAGATGAATATACGAACTGCCTTGGATCCAATTTACAGCATGGCTACACCTTACATACATGATGAGGCCGAAATAAAACATCAACGACTCTCAGGTATCCCCAAAAGCGAGAATGATATCAATGCTGCTACACGACTCATTCACGATCCATCCAATATACTTGCATTCATATACACCCTATACCTTCCACCCCCTCCACACTCTCCACACCAACGACCCTCCCCCATCGACCCAAACATTCGAGAACGCTCTTGATTCAACAAAATTCCAAAAGCCACCCGCCTCTAAGTATACTCTCACCTAAGCCCCCCGCTTACCATCCGCCTACCTACTCCCTCTTCCTCTTTCTCCCCGCTTTAACGCACCTCATCTCCCTCCTCTTTTCCACAACTACATATATAGACATACCTATCTACTACCAAATAATCTATAGTTCCACATCCTAAAGATCACCTACCTTGTACAAACCTAGCGTCTCCTATCTTTATAAAATAGTACGTTACTACGCTATCCTTTCCATCCTATCTTCACGACGATATCTTACTAATATCCTCTATCTTATAAACGCTACCTATTATACTTAGTAGATTAGAAATAAAATCTATCTAAGTTATATACTATAAATCTAGATACTATCTTACTCTACTATTATATAATAAGTTAAAAAAACTAAATCTATCTTAATAACTTAATACTAATAAGCTATTAATATAAGTATTATTATCTTATTATTTCTAAAAAGTAGGAAGAGATATATCTTTAATATTTAAGTTTAAGTTAATATATAATCTCTAGCTATCTTAAGCTTTACTAGGTTAATATATTAAATATAAATACCTTATAATCCTTAATATAAAGAAAATTCTCTTTTCCTAGAAAATACTAAGATATACTATGAATAATAATATTAAGATAATATTAAGATAATATTCTAATAAATTTCAATTTAATAAAGGTAGATTAAAAATAATAAAGCTATTAGAAATTTTCTTTCTAAATATTAAGTTATAGATAGATACTAGATAAATATCTAATAGTATTTAAATTATCTAATAGT
>JAABUK010001287.1_pt1 | contig 48491 bp, 65 predicted proteins | sample 5559141 | NCBI WGS metagenome assembly JAABUK01 (sample SAMN10711869, study PRJNA513367) | rock metagenome | isolation source: Antarctica rocks | place: Antarctica: Victoria Land, Pudding Butte nord | collected 2016-01-03 | reverse complement strand
GCTGCCTTGACATCGCCTGTACTGCCATCTGCTTCCAATCCTGTGGTGGCTGTAGGGTTGTGGGGGGTCCTGGCAATGTCAGGGGTTGCCACAGCTTCTCGGGCTAATTTCACGGAATTGGCAATACTCTCAAATGTTGTGGGACCTGCAAAGTAAGTCACATGCTTGTTAGTTACACGACAAGCAGCAAATATGCCAAAACCGGCAGTGACCTACTGTCATCAGCATGCACCAAAAACGTAAATGTTACTTACTGCATGGAAGCAATTGACTTTCTGTCATGCCAGGACTTTTTGGAAGTATTTGCATATGATAACTACACCCTGATGCAAATTGCAAGCATCAAAAGGTGCTTCTGGGTTTGTGGGATTGCAGGTGTAAGGTGGATTTGATGCCGGCAAACAGGAACTTGCCTGTTGGACCACCTGCCTGGCCTGTGCAACCAGGCTCGCCCCCCTCCAACATTGCATCCAGCAAGCTCATGCCTGCACACATACGCAAGTTCAAGTTCTGCTGGGTACTTCACGGTCTGTGGTTTGGAGACAAATTTGCCTCATTGGGCATCCTGGCTTGAAAGTACAGGTGAAGGTGGCATGAATTCACTGCCCAAAGACCAGAGCTTCAGTACTTTTACCTGCCTAGCTTGGGCTGGCACAGACTGAACAAGTCAACCACAGGCTGAACAAATCAACCACACAATCAAGTGCCACACATACAAGCCATGGCAGCAATACACAATAGTCCCTAATAGCACGAAACCGTAATCTAAGCAGGCTAAATGACATTTGGAGTGATAGCAGCCAAAGCTGACCGGAGGCTTGACCACTGCAAACATGTCCATGCCAAGTGCAGTGACAGCCAGCCCTCTTGGCTTACATGAGCGCAAGACATACCAGCACGCTACCAACATGTTATCCAGTTGCTGTCATTCTGCATTGTATCAGCTGAACGACATAACTGATCATGGTGGCAGGTCTAAGCACACATCAGCAACTCTCTTGACATGCTGGCTGTCGTACAGGCAGCTCTTTTCAATCCTGAAACATCTATTTAATTTCAAAGATTTCCGGTCTACAGTGGAAACTTAAACGCAGAAACGTCTGGGGTCAGTAGAAATGCGTTCCCACATCGGGGAGATGTGTTTGGTCTCAATACATGATCAACACACTGGCGTCGAAGTGTCTGCATTCCTACGTTCCAATATCGGGGAGATGTGTTTGCTCTCAATACATGATCAACACACTGGCGTCAGAGTGTCTGCATTCCTACCTGATGCACTGGACGCCGGCTGAGCAGGCTGTGCTGTAGACGACTGAAATTTTGGGGGCGGCAGCACCCCTGCTGGGGGTATGCTATGAGCCTGGCTAAGCTCCCTGGCCAGGGCTACACCACCTGGGGGACCCCCCCTGGCGGTGCGCTTGGCATCCTGGGCCACCCGTTGTAGCAGGGACAGGGGTTTGCTTGGCGCCTGACCAGCCCCTGTAGTCACCCAGCAGAAACCAGTGCTGCACCGGCTTTCCAATCTTTGAGACCGAAAGTTGGTTTGCCGCCGTTTGTCAAGTCACTCCTTCAAGTGTTCCTTCATTCGTCTACCCGTGTCATCAAGTCACTGGCACAGTCCTTTGTATCAGTTCTTTGTCTGTTTTGCTGTCAGGTGTTGAGATCATTGCCCAAAGGTCACAATTATCTGGGTCCACTGGACTGTCATCAATTTGACTGTGTGCATTTCTGATGACAATGAAGTTTGGAAGCTGAGAAAGGTGACTTCTGGCCTTGGAAGTAAATAGTAGACACAGCAAGTCACAGCAGACAGAGCCATTTCTGTGGATACATGTTATGCTTGACATATACAAGATGCCATGCACGTACGCACAACATCCAAATGTCAAAGACAGGATCATTACTGCTCGATCTCATCATACTTCATCTACTATCTACATGCCAGTGGCAGCTGACCCAGACACGGCCACAACTCTGTAGCAGAGTCCTCTTTGTGTCACAAATCTTGGCATGCTAGTGGGAAGCACACTGTAAGCTTGATGGTATGCTTGATGGACGCAGCATGCAGGGACTGCAGGTGTTTGCCTTCTGTGCAATTGAGATGCAATGCTTCAGGGGTGTATGCATGTGTCAGAGAGTCTCACCTGGAGGGCGTTGCCTAGGTGGCAAATCCACAGCCCCAAATCTGGTGAGCAGGTTGGCCTGGGTGCCCCCCTGGGTCCCTGCCTGGGTGTCAAACGGCATCTGACTGAAGCCTGCATCGCTGTCACCTTCTGCTAGAGCTGGTGGGTGGAAGTCTCTCTCATCCAGCAGACGCCCTAAGCAGCACACAAAACATGTGACTCTCCTTGTTGCATAGCAAGCCAAGTTTCAGCCAATATCATCCTTCTCACGACAAGGCTGGTAGCTTTGTTCAGCGTGCAACAGGGCAGCAGTCACCAGACATGATCCAGGACGCAGACAGTCATCCTAAGAGGCAGCTCATGACAGGGTTACAGTGCACAAAGAGCCTTTCCAAATCAGAACGCAAGATTTTGCACAACAATGGATATATAAACAGATGTAGTGAGCATATTGATGATTGGGAGGCGTGGCTGGTACATGCCTGCATGGGCACTCTCAATGAGCCAGTCAGCAGTGACCGGGATAACCCCCCTGGCTGCACACCCTGCAAACTTGGGGCCAGCTGCAGCCCTGATTAGCAGGTGGCTGTTCTTCCTGCTCAAGGAGGTGCTGTAGCGGCCGCCCATGATGGACACCAGCTGCTCGACGCTGGCCTTCACTTCATCAGGATATGATGACACTGTCACCCTGCATGCAGAACAGTGTGAAGTGCCAATCTACAGACTGCCTGTTGTTCAGCCACCCCTGTGCTTGTTTGTTTGTTCACTTGCTCATGCATTTGTTCATTCTCGTCCGCATCGTGATTTACACACTCACTCTTTCACTCACTCATTCATTGATTAGTTCATTATCTTAGTCATTCATTTGATCATTCACTTCATTGTCCATTCAGTTTGTCAAGACATGTTTGTACTCACTCTCACCAATAACCCAGAGGAAGGCCTGCGCACTCATGTAATGCATGAGCCACAAAGCAAAACTGTCTGCAAGACTCCTCGCCCTGCGATTCTGAAGGGGAAAGCATACGAGCTTGGCCAGGCAGGCATGGCAGGAAAAACATTGCAAGTGACAAATGCACATGCATGGCTCAGGGTATCTTCAAGATTGCAGGCTTTACCTGATGTTTGTCATGCCAGGCAGAGGCAAAGAGTATGGGAAGGGGCGGCATGCTACGCTGCCACGAGGCTGATAAGGAATGATGCTGCCACTCTGGATGACCCATTCAAGCCACAGCATAGACACGCGCTGCTTCTCAGGCACTGCAAACAGTTGCCCACTCATGTGTTCAGCACGTTACTTATGGATAGTCAAGCATGTGATACAGCATTTCCAATACGCAGTGTCTGCCTGAAGCACACGCCAGACAAGCATTCACTTCAGCGACGTTGACTGAGGGACAGCATGACAGGACTGAGACGCTGGAACACGAAATTGAAGATATGCATTTGGGTGAATGCATGAGGATCATTTGGGCTGTCAAACTGGACTCTGCTGAAGTATACGACATGGCGTTGGGGACTTGCTGCTGCTCTACCTAGGAGCTTTTCACAAGATCTTGTTGCATCCATTACAGTCAGGAGAAGCAGCAGCTGCAGCAGCTGTACCGTCTCAGACAGCAGGAGTCACAGAAGCACAACAGCACGCAATTGTAACAGTGCGATATCTTACAAGCTATTGACTTGGAACTGAAGGGCATGCAAGACCAGAGCAACAATAAGATATCGCACTGTTACATTTGGTTGCGGAGCCTGGCAACCACAAGAACACCAACCTGAAGTGAAGTCACCCCACGAGTGCAACTGGGCAACCTTTTGTTTGGTGAGGGAACAAGGGCAGAGAGCCAGGATGTTGCTTTTGTCCACTCCCTGCAGCAAGTGCAGAGTCTGGCTGGTGAAACGCCGCCCACCATGGCGCCGAACCAAAGCCTGAGCCCTCTGTGCCTCGGCCTTGTCACTCAACTCAAGGCCTGCCAAGGTGAACCTGCAGTGGTGACACTGGTTTGTAGATCTCACATGATACAGAACACATGAATGTTTGAGCTCTCTGTGCCTCGGCCTTGTCACTCAACTCAAGGCCTGCCAAGGTGAACCTGCAGTGACGACACTGGTTTGTAGGTCTCACATGATACAGAACACATGAATCTGGCAGCAGTTATGAGGCCTGACTAGTCCGGCAGTGTCAAAACTAAAGGTAAATCTAAAGTGAAAGGCCACCTACCATGACGAGACTTTTGAACTCAAGGTCTGCAGCCTTGACCCAAACAACAAGTATGAGCCTGCAATGATAGTGCAAATGGGCTTTGCTCATCATCTGCCTGCCCATTCACTGATCGTCTGATCGTCCTGTGTCTGAGTTAATGTGGCGTAGATTGGTTGTATTGGTATTATTTGTCAAATATGGCAAGGTGATTGTGTCAGCCATGAGTGCTGCGAGAGCAGCATTTGCAGCGTTTCAATGTAGTGGCTGTGGGTTCACAGTGACTTACGAATTACTGGCCTCGCAGGCACCCACTGTTGCAAGTCTGTCTACCTTTCTGCCTTGCACCTGACAATCACAGAGAAACACTGCAGCATGCACAAGGCTGAAGATGTGAATCTATGCTTCAAGCTGACCAGTATGCACACCTGCAGTGTCTGGTGCAATCCTGCTTTTCAAAAGCTCACAGTCAATGTGCAACCTGATTTTGCTTACCAGAAGCCCTTGAGAGCCTGATGCTTGGGGGCTTGGCTGGCCCCAGCTCCCTGTGACTCCCCACCCTCCTCGCCACCGCTCAATAGTCCATGTCCAGCAGTGCCACCACCATTTCGACCCCCCTGGCCACCCTCAGAGACGCCTAGCTTGCCCTGTGGCCCATCCTGCTTGCCAGGAGAGGAGTGAGGCTGAGGTGCAGTCAGGTTGGCCAAGGGCACTAGGTAGCCATTTGAGGCTGCTAGGAGGGAGCGCTGCTGGCCACAAGACCGCAGCCAGTCAGCTTGCACCACCTTGACCTCTGAGCGATGCTGCTGCACGTAATCCTTCATGGCTTGCACTTCTGCTTCTGTCAGATCAGACCCTACCTGCACCACTCACAAGTACGCTGTCATGCACACCACCGACCTTTGTTGACTCATGAAGTGTGCGTGTGCTCACTCTGTCCTTACAGCATGTAGCTTTGTGTCAAGGCACACATGAAGCTACATGCATGCATGATGGCAGCAGCGATGTACACGACAGTAACAGCAGTACAGTAATTATGCCTTATAGACTTGATGCTTACCACAATGTGTGTGAGGCCAGGTGACAGGTCTGTATGCCTGAGTGCGCAACCCTCCCTGGCAATACGAACCAGCTGCAGCTGTTCCTCGGGCGTGCAGCAGCAAAGGTGTAATCTAGCTCCGCTCAGGAACAGGCAGTCCTGGTCATCCTGCCTCACTTCAGCTGTACTGCTGCTGCGTGGCACTATGTGTGGAGCACCTGATATGCCGTTTTGCTGCACCTCATTGCTGGTTTTCTGCTTCCTGCATGCCAGTAAGCAATTTCACACTTTGTCTTCAGTGCTTGCTTAATGCTGTGATTGCAAAACCCTACACGCTGCCAATGAGAACACCTAATTCCAGGAACTTATCCGGACACATACCAGACATGCCAGAGTCACCATAGTCAAACAACACATGGACAAAGCACAGCTTAGCTCAGCCACATCCTGTGGCCTCAGGAGGCGTATGCAACACTATCCAAACGCAGCATCATATGCTTGACAGGTGTTGTGTTTTATGCTTTCCTGCACATGAGATCAGCATGTGAATTCCAGCTGAGCACAAAGCAGCCTGCTGTGGTTCACAGGTGCTCACCATGTGCTTGGCCTTTCAGCTGAGGTCTCAGCAGGACCCTGCTTCTGCTGCCTGTGCTGCTGCTGGTCCAACTGCTGTACACCAGCTGGTTTCACTGCAGCCGGCAGTTGCTGCTGCTGCTGCTGTGGCACAGAACAGGCTGCGACTGCAGCAGCAGGCTGCGGTGCAGATGTAACAGGTGCAGCTTGACGTTGCTCTGAAGCTTGAGCACCATCTGGCAGCACAGGCATATGAAGCCGAGTGGGTTGCACCTCTTGGGCCAACACAGGAGCTGGCCCTGGTGCTACTCTGCAGCATGTGCATTCACGTGTGCATTCATGTCTCAGCTCTAACCAGACATGATAAACCAGCTCAGACTACTGGACACAGCATACTGAAGACGCTTCAGCGTGAGCAAGCAGTTCTGAAGTAGTGGAGATGATTGGTTTGGCCACAGGCATTCTCATGTTCAGTGACAAAATGCCATCATGTCCTTGTCACTCATGAGATTTTGCATGTCGTTTCATATGGAGGCTGTTAGGCAAAAGCATGCATGGCATCGCATGGCATGCTCTAATATATGGCAAAGTGCACACTTGTGGTGAAAGCTGACCTGGATGTGGGGGCATCCACCATCCTTGAAGGCTCCAGATCATATGCTGCAGGGTCTTTGCAGTGATTAGCAGCAACCGAAGCTTCCAGCCATTTGTCTGAAACAATGTCTTTGCCCCAGGTCTTGCCCACTCTGTAAGACAGCACAGGCAGTTTGCGCACAGCGTTTTTGCAGACTGTACGCTTAGCAAGAATGATGGAGGTACATTGCGTATCGTACTTGTACTTCTGTCCACTAGGCAGCTCACACACCAGCACATCGCAAGTTGCCTTGTTTAGCTCGGCATTATATCGTCCGCCAAACTGGTTGATAAGCTTGCCCATCAGAGCCTTTTTCTTGACATAGCCACTTATGCAAATTTCCAGGCCAGCAAAAGGTGCAAGGCGATGCTCTGTGGATGGCACCTGTGACACATGAAAGTGAGATGCACTGCTTGGTGACAAGGGCTGCTGGCAGTCAGATCTTTCGTGCTTGTTGAGCTGCTTTTACCTTGCTTTTGGTGCGCTCGCAAGCCTTCAGCCAATCAGCAGTATGCGTGGGTATGTCAGGCTGTGCAGCAACTGTTGCCTGTGCCAAACAATATGTCTTGAGCGTGACAGTTGCCAACAGCTTCACTACTAGCTCAACAAGCCATACTAGGTATGAGGCAGCGGGCCCAGATACCTTGTACTTTGAGGAGTTTACAGATGGTGCGACCAGAACATCAGGCTGTGGACTGATGGAACAGTCAAGAGTGCAGTTGCCGCCCAGATCAACAACCAGTTGCTGTAGCTCCTGCCTGGTCTGATCAAAGAAGCCGGTCAACAGCACATTCACTCCGCGAAGACAAGCGGCAGCCTTGCCGCGCGTCATATCCTGCTCCGCACCCTCGCCGATTGCAACCCTTGGCCACCACGCTGAGTTTTTGTAAGTGCTCTAGTCTTATGGAAAAAATTGCATGCTTGCGGTGACAGCAGTGCGCAGACTTTGAAGCACGGTCATCTACATAAGCTCGGCTTACTTTCAGAGCTTGACATCCACACTCGCAACTACGATCTGGTCGTTACGATAGTGCGTTCAGCCAAAGTTGTGCATGTTCAGATTAGTCAGTGTTCAGCTAGCCCATTTGACAAAAAATTGCAGACTTTCATCACAAGACCACCATCAGCCAACTTTTAGGACACTGTCACTGTCATTGTAATCTCTCTCTCCCTCTCTCTCTCTCTCTCTCTGTCACTGTGCATGGGAAGTACATGCACATGCAACAGAGAAGAGTCCAAACAGATAAGACATCTCTTAGCATGCAACTAGTTATCTGCAGATACCACTGTTATGATCAATGTGTTGACACGGAAGTCGTGCTTCACAGATGTATATAAACAAAGTGGAACTTTGCAGAAGATCTGCAGTACACATACATACCATATCACAGAAATACATCATATCACAGTACCACAGGTATGGTCATTTGCGATTTCAATAGTTTGTGCAGCTGATGTGACTCTGTCTGTTTTCTTCACACACATGTTTGGGTCTTGTTGTTGAGGTGGTGCAGAAGCGAGCCTCGAAAGTAAGGCTGGTAGCCTGTGGTTTCGGGACTCTGGATATCCAGGCTTGAATTGTGATTTGTTAGTCTTCTTCCTCAGAGGGATGACAGGGCCACAGGATCACACAACACTTCTCTCTCTTGTAATCTCTCTCACGTCTCACGTCTTAAACCGTCTGTTTCTGATGTTTAGTTGTTGTCTTCGAATAGCATAACGACATTTGTTGTGCATCACTAAAGGCGCAGTCATCCTGACAAGTTGACGCTATTGTGTCTGCTTACGATGTCTAAGACGTGGCCTATGCGATATTTACTCGCAAGGCTCAAACTCGGGTTCGACGAGACCCTGGCTCAGATGCAGACGACCACAGCTACTCTGCCTGTAGCATTTCAGAAGGGTTTGGAAGCGTACAGAAAGGAGTTGACCCAAGTCATATACCAGGCAGGAAGTTCCATGGCTCCGGTTCTGAATGCAAAGGCGTTGACAGATCCCGACGCCAAAGAGAAATTGCTCCTTCGAGTCTTTCCAAGGCCCTCTTTCAACAGTCTTTACACAGGGGATATAGTCGCGCTGCAGTCACCTCTGAGTGCTCAGCAGCAAGTCCTTGTCAGGCGCTTGGCAGCAGTTGAGGGAGAGGAGATGGTTTCAGATGATCCTGACCTGGAGTCTTGGTCATTGCCAGAGAACCATTGCTGGGTTCTTTCTGAGACTGCCACTTTCAAACCCGATGCACCCAATGATATTGACAGCCGGAGTTTTGGGCCATTGCCTGTAGAAAACATTATTGGACGAGTGATTTATCAGGCCACATCTGTCACAGAGCACGGACCAACCAGCAATACACCTGAAGCGATGGCTGATGATGCTGCTGTCTTAGATGCAGAACTAGACGTAGAGAGCTTTTGCAATTACACAAGCTCCAAAGACAGTCAAACTTCCTGATGTCAATTGTAGTGTAAACTAGGCTCGATTGTACATTATGTCTGTGCATCAAGATTGTGTTATGTGCATCAATTTTAGAGAAGTCAGACAAAGCAATTTCTCAAACCAGATATGATCTTTACAGCATCGTATACACTGTTTGCTTGACTGTCTGCTTGTATTGACCCCTCTGCAATGTGTCCTGAATTGCAAATTTTCTGTGCTCAATCAGGCATGACTGCATCCTTATGATTGAAAACAGCAAGGAGTACTGTACAATTGTCTTTGCATCTGCGCTCACGCACAGCCTGCAGTTCACAGCAAGTGTTACTTGCAAAGCCATTGTGGGCTGGCAACATTATTTGCTCTGTGCATGACATGCCTATACGATACCAATTCACAGGCACATCTCAAAAATGGTTCAAATATACCAGATTACACGCATGCCTGTATCTCTGACAGGCAGCTTGATAGTAGCCAAGTGTCATTGAAGCGTCATTGACAATTGGGGACTAGTCCTGGGACAATTGGGGACCAGTACTGCTGGCATGCCTGTCAGAGGCACAAGCATGTGCCAAGCATGACTGCATCATGAATAATGTGAGCACGTATCTCTACACCAGGAACAGTTCATGCAAAACACATCATGTGCATGCATGCATCCCTGACAGTCAGCTGATACGAGCCAAGTGTCATTGACGTGACATTGCCCAGGTACGTGCATAATGGGCTGGCAGCATTTCTCCTTACCATGTATACAAGCCGGTCACAGACTGCCTTCAGTGGTCTGCCTGTCTGGCACAAGTCAGACACAACCTTGACTGCGTCCTGGGGACCAAAACAGGACCAGAAGCCATCACAGGCACACAGCAAGAATCTGTCCTGAGGAGTGATATTGAAGACCTGAATGTCAGGCGCAGCTGACATGCCAAGCCTCTTGTAGTGTATGTCCCCAAATGACCTGGACACCTCAATCTTGCCTGTCAGAGCAACGCACAGCTTAGTCCATCTTCCTTATCTGTAACATTCTACTTTGAGCATGATGCCCCTTGCAAGTGTGGGCTGCAAGCTGCAGCCAGCCCTATGTATATGAGCAAGAACACAGCACCACCAACTGCCTGATACTAGCTTTGTATAAGCCCACAAAATCTGACCAACAGAGTAGTTCATGTCCATGGACATTGTCACAACATACATACAACAGTTTTCACGACTGAAGTTGCTGTTGCAAAATGCCTTGTGCACAGGTGTGGTATTGTGCGCCCAATGCGATTGGGTGGCTTGCCTTGCAGTCTGCCGTTGGTCACCATGCCTCCTGCCTTCTCAATACGCTTCCGCTCGGCTGGAAACAATGCCTTGTGCTCCTTTGTGAGCACTATGGCCTTTGGGACAGTGGAGGATTCTGTGTCTGCTGTCCTTGCTAGCACACAGCTGACATCACCTATCGAGTGACAAGACAGATCAGCAGGCAGCTGAAAGCTGCAGTGCATGATGCATGCAGTTTGACACGCTGACCCAGAGTTTGATGTGCGTGGCAGTTAGATGTTGTAACTGCAGCAAACAGGGAGCCATTGACAAACATGATTTGCACATTTCTGCCATGCATATATGAAAGTAACAATGCACATGGCATGGCATGCTTAGTTGTGAGTTCTGCAGACCTACGTTGGCCACAAAGACAGTGTTGTCCACAATCCATGCTGCCGCACAGACGGCTCCATCAACCCAGTGATGCTGCTCTGCCTGGGCCAACACCTGCTGGTCTGTAACTGCAAAGCCTGCGGAGATGGCCTTATGCATGGCCTTGATGTCCAACACTGTCTGGTGGCTGCCTGGCGAAGTGCCCTGTGAGAGCAGTGTGTGTTCTGCATGGTGCTTGCTTTGTAGCAATTTGCTGGCAAACAATGAACTTGTAGGCTCGTTGTCTGCACCCAAGCACAGTTGAAGCACACATCCGTTGAAGCGCAAGCCAAAGCACATTTGTTGTTGGTGTTGCAGATGTACACCCAGCACACGCAGCTGATAAGACTTGCTGTGGAAAGCCTGCAGACGCTCACACCTGTAAAGATGCAGCTGCCAGCAATCCCTGGGATATGACATTGCTGTGCAATTTACTACTGGCCATCTGGGCAACTTGCTGTCCAGCATGACCATCAAACACAGCCATGTAGGAAACCCTGCATGTTAGGACTGCATGTCAGGATCTTGCAGCAACAGATCAGATCTGTCACAGCTGTTTTCACCTGCACAAGTTCTGCTTGTCCTGCCTAGCATCTGGTAGCACAATGCAGACATCTGCACTGTCAGAAAGATATAGTGAAGCAGGTTGCTCTCACAAGTGGTCACATAGTTGTGGACAACTTTGGCCTTGTCAGCTACACTCTTTAAGCTGTTGATTTCCTACCTTCCATTTCCAGGCGAGAGCCCTTGTCCTCAGCAGTAGCAAAATGCATATCTGTGCGACATTCAGGAGCCACTTCTGCTTCTGGAACAGCAGGTTCTGCAGGTCAGCGCTGTTGCTCAGGTTTCAGGGGGGTACCCAACATGACGATACTGTTACAACATACCGCTTCCTCGCAACTTTTTGATGCTGCTTCCACTGTCGGAAGGCTCAACTGAAACCGATGCCTTTCGCTTCACACTCATGCCGCCACCAGGTGACTCAAGTTTCGTTCTGCTAGGTGCCGATGTGCTGATTGAGCGCGCTTTCTGCTCCTCAGTGTCGGACACATCAAATATATCATCGTGCATTGCGACGTCTGAGTATAGACAGCGGGGCACTGAAGCGTTTTTGAAGAGTGCAAATCCGGTCCAAGCTGACTAATTGGCAAAGTTTGAAAGTCGATACAAGCTGCAACACATGCAAACGCAATACTGCGCTTGCACTCTGCCGCACGCTACATCGAAGCCTGCAGCACCGCTACGTCCTGACCTCTTGGGCTTTCTCAGCTCACCCCAGCAATGGAGAGGGAAATCAACCTAAGCCAGCTGCAAGCCATGAAGGAAGCCTTTGATGTGCGTCGCTTTGTCACGTGTATTCTAGCTCGCCGCCATAAAAGGCCGCCCGAAACTTGCTGACATAGTGTGGCACTGTAGACGGCAGATGAGGAAGGCACGGGTGAGCTTGATATGGACACGTTTAGAGCAAAGATGGCACCTCACTTGGGGTCAGGCATCACTGACACAGAGCTAGTGCAGCTGTTTATGAAGATAGATGCAGACTGTGGAGGGACAGTCGATTGGTAACCGCATTGGTTCACCTGCCTTTTTATAATCACAGAAGTGTTGCTCCAGGCACCTCAAGAAGCCTGCGCTGTATTGTCCAACCTGGATGCAGGGCTTATAGATGATCTGGACTGTTGTCTTGCCATAGGGAAGAGTTCACCAATTACTTCTTTCTGCGTGGCATGGATGGCCCTGACCAGCAAGAATGGAAATTATTTCCTCAGGTGCAGCTCTGAGTGAGAAGCACCTGCTGCCTGTGTTGGACCATTGCTACAACAGTCACAGGATAGCAGCTCAACTGCTGGTTGCACCAACAGGACTTCAAGTCCAAGAATGACCCTGCCACCTACCACAGGGAGGACGTCACAAAGATCTACTGCACACCAGGCATTGACAAATACATTAGCTGCGGCCGGGATGGCTCTATGAGGTGAGACATGCAGTGAACGGGCTTCACATCTGTCTGGTCTTGTCTGCATGCAGGCAGAAGCCGCAGCTCCAAGACTGTCTCTGCCTTGTTCTGCCAAATGCACAAACTGCAGAATGCACCAGGGTCAACACCCAATGTCGAGACTTGAACATCATGTATTCAATCTGCTTGGTATTGTAATTGCATCATAAGACAGCACACCTTCACAACGGTGGTGGCAGCAAAGAACTGCTTTTGTCCGACGTGCCATACAGCGTCTCAGGACATCATTGTCAGGACTTGTCAGGACATCTTTGTCAAGAATACTGTAAGTTCACCTGACTGCAACACAGAGATCTTGTCCATGCAGATTATGGTCCCCAGCTGACCTATCCCTCCATAGGACCATTGTGAATGGGACGGCATGGGTCACAGACTGTGTGTACATGCCAACAGCGCGACGTCTTGTTTGCGCCTCTGCTGATAGAGCGGTGAGCAACCGCCACATTGCTTCTGTCGCCTTGATGCCTGCCTGCCTATCAACTCTGGACCTGCAATGTGTATGTCAATGCACGTGAAAAAATTGAGTGTGCAGTCACTGCTCTCAAGAGTGGTTTGCTTCTGATTCCTGACGATGACAAGCGTGGATTGCAAGCATGCTGTCTGCAAGTTGAGGAGCAGCCTTACCAACCATCACCTGCCAGTCAATGCCTGCTGCGCTGCAAACTATGAGCACAAGATGCGGCTGATCAAGCACATGCACAGCTGCACATGCGGCTGCTTTGAGCGCAAATCCTCAACAGCACAGTAGCCAGCAGTATGATGCAATGCACAGAGTTCTGTCCCACATATCAACAGCACACACCCCAGCAATGCAGCGACAGGAAGGCACACGGATGCACAAGATTTCCCCAACTTCTGTCTGCATACTTGCAGATCTCCTACTATGACATCTCCAGAGGGGTATATGACTTGGCAGGCAGGGTGAAGGTGACAGGCACCATGGGTGTGCCCCTGTGCCTCAGCAGTGCAGTGGATGAGAAAAGTGAGCAGGAGAACATCATCTATGGAGATGACTCAGGAGCAGCAATTATGTTGCAGTGCGGCAGGGGTGAACTACCTGCAAGGGTTCTGAAGCCAGGGGACTTCCAGTATGTGCATGATGATCACACCGACTGGGTCACTCAGGTGCAGCGCTACATCTCTGCAGCTCATGTACCATTTTCTGCTTCTCGATACATTCTGGAAAATATGCCAACTCTTCAAATCAATTCAAAGACATGATTTGTAGTGTCATGAGATCATCTCCAGCTCATGTACCATTTTCTGCTTCTCAATACATTCTGGAAAATATGCTAACTTTTCAGAAGAATTCAAAGATATGGATTATAGTGTCATGAGTGCAAACAAGACTTCCCAACCTTGCACTGCCAAGCAACATCCCAGCTCTGTCTCTGATCAAGTGCGTGGGTTGCTCATGAGGCTGTGAGCAAGTTCGAAATGTCTGCATGGCAGAAACTCAAAGACATCTATTAGATATCAGTCAGACACTGCATTAGCCTCTACTGATGAGCGCAGCTGCTGCAAGATACCTTTTCTCCCCTCTGTTTGCCTCATCATGGCTTCTTTCTCATATGCTATTCACTCCTCAAAACACTGCTACTGGCTGGCTATATCTGAAGTCCACACAAGTCATTTCTATGTTGTGTGTGATCAGCCAGTCAAATGTGCAAGTACATACTAGTATATAGCAAGTGTACTAGACATATAGAGACATCGTATACAAATATATAGCTACCATATATGGTGCAACAGGTGTCCAACATACATGAGCTGGGCTTGGTGACGTGCTCCCTGGACAGCACAATCAAGATCACAGACCTGTCACGGTGTAAAGTCCTGCACACCGTGACTGCCCACAGGAGAGGGGTGCACTGCTTTGCCCATAGCAAGGCCTTCAGCCTGTGCGCCAGTGGGGGACTGGAAAGGGACATCCTGCTGTGGCAAGGCAGCACCAACAGACAAGTGGGAGAGATGACAGGCCATGCAGCCTCCATCTCGCATATTGCCATCGACAACAGGCGCTGCCAGGTCCGTTCCTCACAGCATGCATGGTGCCTTGTAAACAGAACATATATTTGATGAACAACTCATTCTGTGCTGTTTCTACCAAGATTTATTCTTGACGCCCATACAGAATGAATGCATGTGCTCTTTGCCAAGACACGATTAGCACATGAGGCGCATGCTTGATGCGTTGCATCGTGCTTCTGCACATGTGAATTGATAGAAGCATGTGCAAGGAACTAGCGGTGATGAAGATGCTGCTGCTGGCAGCTCCAGGCTGCTACAATGTGCTGCTGTGAATTCCTTCATAATTATTGTTTCATCAGCACATTATTACATCATATTATTAGAAGTTATATCACGTTACTGTCATATTACTACTATTACATCATCATTTCATCATCATCATCATTTCAGTTGGTGCCCAGTGAACTTTGGTGTTCAGGTGGTGAGCATGGCAGCAGACAACGTGATCAAGGTATGGGACCTGCGCAACCACCGATGCATTCAGACCATTGCGGATGTGGACTGGCCTTCTCAGGAGGACGCCCACCCATCTGCCATGATGTACGACCCAGCTAGGTGCGCTGTCTTGCTCCCTTCACACACCTACACTCAGGACAGTGCATGCACCTCCATGCTGTGCATGGCAGTATGGAACTTGAGCCATTCACCTTACACCTGGCCAAGACAGGCTTGCAGCGCGCACATGATTGGATCATATCTGTTCTTGCAAAGTAGAGAAAAGTCCAGTCTTCAAAAGGGTTGCATGCAGTCTGCATGGTCATCTTGTTGATGGGAAAGAAGAGTGTATCATGCGGTGATCCGCTGTATATGTTGTTGCTTCCTGGTCAGCAAATTCAGCAAGAGTCCTACACGCCACTCGCTGCTGACTTTTTTACCTTTGCAGACTGGATGGTTATGTCTTGCCAGGCGCTTGATGCCTGGTGCCATGATGGATCATAACAAGCAGCAGTGCTTTGCTGCCATATTTTCTTGCCTGCCTGTGTTTCTGCCTACCCTTTACTGCCTGCTGACACGTCTGTCTGTCTGTCGCTTTGACTCTGCGTACTCTGCTGAACCAGCAACATGTGACACAGGTCACGCATGGTCACAGCATTCCATCGGCTGGCTGTCTGGCCGCACATGTGTGTGTCTGATGACAATGCTGGCCATGAGGAGCCCCTGGTGGCAGCCCTGTACAACAGTCTCTTCCAAGTCGTAAGCCTTCGCACGCCCAGCACAGCTCGCACACGCATCATCACATGCACACATAGCTGCTGCACAAGCTCTTTGCACTCCTTTGGTGCATGAGACGTATTGCTTGACTGCACAGCGGGAGACAGTGCCAATCTCTTCAGTTTCTGTGCTTCATAGACTTGCATGCTGCAGATCAGTACAGGGCAGCATTGCCACATGGCCCACCTGCAGATTGTCATACGCTGCAGGTCCACACATTGCAGTAGTCCTGATTGCAGCTGGCGTGATGTGATTGTCAGTCCAAGCATACCTTTCATCACTGCGTTTCTCAATTGCACCCTCAGCATTACAGCTCCTGGATCAAACCCTGGGCAACAGTCTGCATAAGCAACATCCGCGCAGGGAGCGGAACACCATTGTCATGCTCAGTTTCAGCGGTCTAATGTGGTGTGCTTGAGCCCTGCTTTGCTGCAGGTTAGAAAAGAAAAGACTACACCTACATCAGTTTAATGAGAAGCCAAGTATCATACCGTGCTGCAGGTCCTCAGTGGCGATGAGAGCGGCACAATCTGCATGTGGAACATCCACACTGGGGAGCGCATTACCTTTGTCATGCTCAGTTTCAGCAGTGTAATCTGGTGTGCTTGAGCCCTGCCTTGCTGCAGGTTCTCAGTGGCGATGAGAGCGGCACAATCTGCATGTGGAACATCCACACAGGGGAGCGCCAGGGCCACTTCAAGCGCTGCCATGGCAATGGGCGTTTGACAGCGATGACACTGGATGCCCAGGAGAGGCGCCTGCTGACAGGCAGCAACAGTGGGGAGCTGAAGATGTGGAACTTCAACAGCGGCAGCCAGCTCCGGGAGTTTGCACATAGGGAGGAGCATGTGGAGTACAGCGCGCTTCGCTTTGTGCATGATGCTGACAGGCAGTCCAGCCTGGTACAACTCAAACTAACAGTTACATACTTACAAATACACTTGCATTTGCTTGTCTGTGTGTACACCGCATGTCCTGCCACTGTTGCTCATCCGGTCATGTGGCTTTTCATTTCACACCAGCATGCCTTCAATAGCTGGAGGCAGAGATATGACTGCCAGTCTGATATAGATGCTTGCATGTTGTGACTAGTATCCCATGCTGCACCTGCATACCCCCTGCATCACATGACCAGCATTCCAGGCTGCAACTGGAGTGCTCCTTGCATTTCAATTCGATTCGATATGTTCAATGTCCTGGGGGGCAACTAGGACCCAACAGACAAAATATCAGTTCAGTGACTTCTTGTCCCAGTTGCCCCCCAAGACATTAAACATATCGAATCGAATCGAAATCGAAAAGCTCCTTGCATCACAGCACCTAGGTTGGCTGTGTCAACCACAAACCCCACTGCAAAAGCACATGATCAGCTGGACAGCACAAGTTTGACGCAGCAGCCTCAAAGTGCAATGCTCGACATACAGTGACATGCAGCATGCATGACAACTACTGCCAAACAACCCACAGGGCAGGATGTCAGCATCTGACATAACAGATAGCACCTCATGTAGGCAATTCGACCGGTATGGTGCATTGGCAGGTTGTGGCTACTGGCTGGAACCACAAGGTCCTTGTGTGGCAAGATGAAGAAGCAGACACGGTGTCTGAGTACCGCATGTTCTCAGGTCACAGGTGTGCCCACCACCATGTGCAATTTAGTTGCTGCCAATCACTGTGATAACAAATCCACACATCTTCAACTGTCCTGACGCCCCAAACAGATCACACAAGCCATACCTCCAATGTTTGCTGCTGCCAGAAAATCTCGTAAGCTTACTGTTCTCTGTTATATGAGAACAGTCATAGCCAACCTAGCAGCACTCTGCATGTTGCATGAAATGCAGGGGTACAAACACACTGCGTCAACTGAATATTTGGTGCAGAATGAGTTTATGCTGAAATTCTGCAGCTAGAGCAATGTGCTGGCCCAGCAGCTGCAGCTGTCACAGTATGCAGATATTCACATTGCAGACATACTTTCTATCAACGCCTTGACTGCACAAGCCTCAATCTTTGCTCCTGCGCTCAACATTGCCCATCTTTGCAGCTTGTGCAACAAACACAAAACTGTTCCAGCAGCTGCAGCAGGCCTGACAGGTGTGACAACAGGCACATTTTCAGGGCAGACATGAACCACAGAACGTGCCCTAAACCCAGAATATGCCCTAAAATCAGAGTGTGCCCTAAAATTTAGGGTCTGTCTAAATCCAGCATGTGCCCTAAGCCCAAAATGTGCCTTGAACCCAGAATGTGCCCTCAACCCAGAGCATGCCCAAAGGATTAGGGTCTGCCTAACCCATAATGTCTTCTGCCTCACACCACCCCAACTGCAACCCAACAGCAGGCACATACCAGCCAAGCCCTACCCTCGTTGTTGAACCTGTCTGTCATTGTGCATAGACTGTCAAGAAAAGAAAAGACTACGCCTGTTGGCGTCAATTCAATGAGAAGCCAAGTGTTATACCAGGCTGCCCAGGGCAAATTGTCGACCATGATACACAGCCCGTGTCAGTAGGCGACTTTTTCTATGCAGGGAAGATGTGCAGTGCATGGCGTATGCGCCGCCCTACATGCTGGTCACTGGTGACTACGGTGGTCGCATCTGCATCTGGAACATCTTCACAGGGGAGAGGCGCTTCACCCTGACCCACGACGCAGCTGAGTACCAGCGTGGGGTGGAGCAGCTCCTGTTCCTGCGCCCCCACGACCCCCATGCCTCACCAATCTTGCTGTCATGCGGAGGTGTGTAACAATGCAAACCCCACTTGGTAATATCCCGCACCAATCTTGCTGTCATACGGAGGTGCAAAACAATTGGTAACATGCCTCACCAATTTTGCTGTCATGCGGAGGTGTGTAACCATGCAAACCCCACTTGTGCACAGCAAGGTGCATGCAGCGCATCTTGTTTAGTGATGGTGCAGTTGCACAACAGCATGCTGACGCATCAGCTGTCTCAAAAGACGCAGACCAGGAAGCATCATTGCTCCTGGAGCAGCTGTTTTGGCTGTTTAAGCTCGGGCAGGAAAGCAGGCTCACAGCCCGCGTAGTACTAAAACTATCAGCATCGTTCTGCACAATAGCTTGCGTGCTATTGTTAGTTTTCCAGTCAGCCATTATGGGTCCTGTTGGCTTCAGCAGATCTGCCGACAATTCTTGTCTCACAGTCACCTTGTAGCCACCTTGCAACTACCTATCTTTGCAAGTACCAAATTGTGATGCTGCTGCTGCTGCTGCAAGAGACAATGCCCCCTTTTGGGTTAGGGCCTTAGCCTTGGCAGGAATGTATGCCGGCAACCATTGGGGTATGCCATATACACTGGGCCAATCACGATTCAATCAAGATGCTGCTGCAATGCTGCTGCTGTCTGTACAGGTGATGGTGGCATGCGTGTGTGGAGGATGAGCAGCACGCCAGCACTGATGTGCACCATCAGGGCAGCAGTGAACCGGCTGGACTGCGTCAACAGCATGTGCTGTGATGCCCAGCATGAGCATGTGGTGGTGGGGGACACAGGGGGGCACGTCAGGGTGTGGAAGCTTGACCCCAAGCTGTGCTCCTCTACAGGCGCTGCTGCTGAGGCCTGCTTCACACAGGTTGCTGTGCCTAGTTACTCTCCCTCCAGCATTGTGTTGCAGAGGCTCTGTGCATGAGACAAAATGCAGAACATGGAAACTGGTAACAAAATAGAGTCAGGAAAATGGCTGGGGTCGCCAGGGCTAGCTGAGCTTTGGGCTTGCCTTGGAGCAGCGCTGGCAGCACTCATGCAGTGTTTGTTGATCTATGCTCTGCAATGCTGAATGGATGTAGACACTGAAAGCTGATTGACTCACTTGTTGCTCTGTTGTGTTAAGTAGATTTGGAGCAGCACCTGCATTGATCATGGCACCTTTTGAGCCAGGCTCTGTGATGCTGTGCACATGCAGACCCTGGATCCTTTGTGGTTGATGTGCTTGTAGTCGGGCCATGTCAAGTAGAAACTGAGTAGCAGTAGCGTACAGTGCATTGACATGATTGATGCACTAGCAAATTTCCATGCTATCCCTGCCTCAAGCTGCATCACTCAGCACACAGGACAGCGCTCGTTGTGATCTCATGTGTGCTGTGGGTAATATAGCACCTGGGCAGCCCGGTACAATACTGGGCTTCTCATCAAATTGACGCCAAAGGTGTAGTCTTTTCTTGTCTTTCTTGTTTTGGTGACACAGCGCCTTGAGCTGACTGTATGTGTGTGTGCGCAGCTGGCTTGTTGGCGTGCGCATCCAGTAGGCATCAGCAGCGTGCAGTGTGCTGGGGTGCACGGGGTAGAAGGGGGGGACCTGTTGCTGGTGGCCTCCCAAGACTGTACAGTCAGCCTGTGGAACCTGCAGGGGGGTCTGGTGGGGGTGTTGGGCAAGCACACCTGGACCCTCCCAGACACTGCCACCTGGCAGGATGCCAAGGTCTCGCCGGATCTGACATCATACATCATGTAGAGATGAAAAGTCTAGCTGTTCCAGATGTCCTTCCATCTGCTTGGAATCTGGTTGTGCTTGGAGTTCTGCAATGCTTCCATGCAGTTCGCTTGAATGCATGTATGCATGTGCCTTGCATCAATCAATGTGCCTCCTTGCATTCACTCACCTCCTCATCCTTGCTCTTGTGAAGTCACTGGCCCTGTTATTCTTTGAACAACAACTGCTATCAAAAGCAGAGAAAAGCATGTGATACCGACCCCTAGTCTGACCCCTAGTCTGTCTTGTGTGTAGGGTTTGCGCACACCAGCTGCCATCAGGGAGACTGGCAAGGCAGGCTGGCAGGCTACAGACGCAGACACTCTGGACGAGTCCTCTACTTCAGATGATGGCAATAACTTTCAGGTCTACTGCTGGACAGATGCATCAAACACATGTCTGCACTCATAGATTGTCTGCTCTGTGCAGCAGCAATATATTGACTGACAATGACAGCAGTGACTACCACCAGCAAACACAGCAGCGTTGATGACAACAGTGGTGAATGCACATTGCAAAGTGCTGGTAGATTGTCACGGCTAACAAGCCTTCCAGCTCATGGCAGCCTCGTTGATCCACACTCATCAGGTTTCATGCCGCAATGCCAACCGTTCTATGCACTGGAAACAACTAGACCAAGCCGCAGCTTCATGCTTCACATTGTGAGACTGTGTAGCTGTAAGTTGGTGCTGCCGTTGCGGGGGTGTTTTCAGACTCAGCTCTCAGGAAAACAAGATCCTTGGAATGCATGTGGCAAGCAGCACAGGCCTTCAGGAACTGGATGTTTCTGGTGCATTTCTTTGCACCTTTTATTTTGTTTGAAGCATAATAGTTTTGTACAACTCCAAAAAGAGTTTCACATTCTTTATATTCATAAGAACTTCATATGTCATGGAAGTGACTGTTGGTGCTGCAGGAATGGGCAAGTCCAGCAGACCAGGTGTTGGCCATGAGACGCATCAGGGGGGACAAGCATGCCACCATTGCAGCCATGCACAGGGCCGTTGATGCAGTGAGTCCAGTTGCATCACCTAGCCATGTTCTGCTTTGCTACTCGTGGTCAATACTCCTCAGAAGTAGTGGCATTTTATGCTTCCAAAAAGGAGAAAGCGTTGCCCTGACTGTTATGCTACTGAGCTTGCATTGTAGTGAACATCCTGGTTGTTGGCTGTGTGTTTTTGAGTTGTTGACTGCAAGAACAAACCTGCAGATGCACTGATCTGATGTTTGGTCAGCAATGTGAGTGTCACGCACCGGCAATTTGCAATGACAGTCTTCAGATAATCATTGACCGCAGACCTCTCAAGATAGTTTGTCACTTGGTATTGATTTCTGCAGGGTTACTCAGCACTTACGCTCCATGATGCCTCGGCATTGCCTGACAATCCAGTTGACAGGAAGATTGCTGTACACTCTTCCCCAACAATAGGTAGCAAAGGTGCACAGATGCCGCCAATATGACACAGGCGTAGAGAAGCATCAATAAAGCACACAGATTTGCATTGGTAGCTTGAAATCTGTTTGTCACGTTATCATAAATCACGTCACACGAGTGCCATATATGCAAACCTAAGGAAGGATAAGTGCTACGGGCTTGCAACAATGACTGTAGTGGGCATCTTTGGTGTAAGATCTGAAGTGTTTAGATCGGATCTCAGATACACATTCCCAAGGATACACTGATTTGCAGAGCTTGGTAATATCTGAAGTGTTTATTCATGCACAGCAAATGTCTGCCATTTTGTTTAGCAGAGTGCTTGAAGCTTTCTAGCATGCCCTGTTGGTTTCCCTGGTCACATACTCTCAAGCAATATGTTGTCAATGGGTGCTGGCACATGTCCAGCACATGATTTGGAGTGTGAATGACAAGTGGCTGAGATACGCAAGAGCCATGAACATTACAGCCTGCTTTAATGTCTATTTATTGATCAGTCACAGCTGTTGCTATCGTTAGTTGCAGTATGACAGTCTTATGCTGCACCAAAGCACTGTGTGTCTCGGTGCATGCACAAATCAAGCTGATCTGTGCTGGGCTGAATGCAGTAAAAGTTGCCCTGCATGTAAGTTCAATAGTCTTCTCAGTAGTCTACGATTCCTCATACATCCAGAAACCAGAAAGACCTGCAGCACTCTGTGCTGACCACCCTGTTTAGCGTGCAGTGTCCATTCAGTTTCAAGGTGGTCTACCAGGCTAGCATGCCTTGACATAGATTTGAATCTCGACCTGTCTCATAATGTGTTGTAAAAGAATCATTTGTGCTCTTTGATCAGTGCCTTGAGTTCATCAATCTTGGCTCCTGTCATCTCAGCCACCTGCACATGACCAGTTATGTGGACGCCCAAATTTCAAATTTGCGCAGTTCTGTCTTGATTGCATGCCGATACAGCAACCCCCAATATGGAACATGGTAGCTACAGCAATGCAATGATGGACATGTGTATCAAGCAAGACACATGCTTGTTTGCCCAGATAGCACATGAGGCACAAGCTGCATGAGGCATATGCCAAACAGCAGACACCCACCTTGTTCTTGTTCTTATACAACTGGAAAGTGGGTGCAACTTTGACATTTAGCTTCACGCCAAGCTCCTTGTTCTTCTTGTTGCAGTTGAGCTTGTACACCTTGATGTCAGACTGCTCCTCCTGAAGCTTCACCAACAGAGGCAACATCACCTTGCATGGACCACACCTGCACCCAGCCATAAAACAAGTGCTGATGTGTACTTCCCTGAACGGGGGTATGAAACATACAACCAAGGAGAATTTTCCTTGCAGAAACATACAACAAAGGAGAACTGTCCTTCCAAAAGCAAGCTGCATGCATGGGCAACTATGCAAGACATGGATTCCCTGGGATGTTGCCCTGGGATTTGATGCATCTGAGTGAGTGTAAGCCAAGATTAGTGTGACAAAATACCAGCCAGGATGTGCACCACAGACTACACTAGAGGTTGATGCAGCCACTAGGCAACAAGCCTGTGATGACAAGGCACCTGATACACACGCAAAACAGATACAGAGGAGATGATGCTAACATTTGTGCAGCTTACCAGTTGGTGAAGAAGTCAACAACCACAAGTGTGTCACCAGCCTCCTCTAGAGCTGAATCCCAGTCATCAATAGTCAGCTCGCGCAGGTCAGCTTCAGTCTCAACTGCAGCTGCTGCAACACGGAACCCTGGCACCATCAATGCACAGGTAAGAAGATGCTCCGCATGCGCAGCAAAGAGTCCATCTTTCAGCGGGGTACTTGGAAGCTGGGGATTATGCAATCTACGCACGTGAGCTGCCAGCACTCTTGCTTTTGCCTGACTTCAACTCCTGCTCATGGTCTACCAGCCTCTGCTGTAGGCCCTTTTTGAACTCATCCATGCTCTTGAGAGCCTCATCATTAGAGCAGGCTACTTTGCACGACTGCATACAAAGAAACAGTTCAAAACAGAAAGAGTTCAGGGAGATTCACTTGTTGCATCAGGTCACAACAGGTGTGGTATAGAGAGAGAGGTGGTGTCACAACTTACTCGACGTGATCTGGCAGCAGGTGCAGAAGCCGAGGCACTCCGCTGGTTGAACGTGGCTCTGCATTAAAACTGACCTTAAGAAAGTTTTGCAGTGAAAAGTGCAGGCCCCTTTGCAGGGACAAGCGACCCCGCGGCAGTGAGCATAAACGGTAAGTCAAGATAAGGTCAGACCAAACAACCGTGCTGACAAGCCTGACCTGCACACTGAAGTCCGGGATGCAAGGGCGGTCTGCATTTGGACAGATCGGTCGGTGTGAGAAGTGCAAGCGAAGCGGCTGAACCGCAAGAGCAGGCTTAGAAGCTTAGATCTTGTCGCTCGCTGTGGAATTGCAGAGCGGAGCTATGGACAGGTCACAAGCCGCAAAGCAGATTCGCCTCAACTTGTCACGACGTGTCACAGATGATCACAATGTCCTGATACTATATTCGCAGCGATGTACCCATTTCCAGTCGAGCTCGAGCTACTCGGGCCCGCCCTAAGATCAGGGCGAAACCTCGAGAGGCCCTGACCTAACGATCACCTGATTCTGGCGCATTCTAAGCCAGGAAACGGGCTCCGACACCTTTGCTCCGACTTTGCCAGCCACGATGATACGTTGCTTGGCTGTGTGAAACTGCTATTGCAAAGAACGAACTGGCAGACTGTATTCTTTCACCTCCAACTTTGCTGTACGGTTGTGAGCATCGACCCATACGCACAGACGCCCCTGTTCAAGCAGAAGTCTGATAATATAGCCCGAACCTCACGCCCCTTCTGCATTGGTCACAGTGCTCGTATAGGCCTGTCGTTGCAGGCCTGACCTGGTCCCTATGACAATGGCAGTTTGCATGTGTCACTCACGCTTAACGATTAGTCGCACAGACTTTGCTGGGAGAAAGGCTTTGCGCACGTCTGCCTTGCCATTGCGTCAGCTGTCTCAGGTATCGAGAGCCGTTGGGGCAGCAACACAGTGTCGCAGATGGCCCCTTGTTTCAGCAGCAGCTGGATCAGCAGCATTTGACTCACCTTCACAGCAGGAAGTGCGCCGGAAAGCAGCTGCTAGAATCACAACCCAGGTTCCAAAGCCAGCTCAGCTACCGCCCCCTCCAAAGAGCACCAGTTTGTGGCATGTGCTGCCTTATCTTACAAAGCTAGCCTTATCAGATGCTCAGCTTTACTGGCGCTTAGGATTTGCTTTTGTGCTGATGATTGCATCAAAAGCTGCAGGTCAGAATCCTCTCTCTGCGGCTGCATGGATTACATCTGCGTGGTATTAATGATTGGTAACAACTGATGCATGTTGCACTAAGCAAGACTCCCAGGCTGACATGTTCTGCACTGAGTCTCATCCCACTCTTGTCAATGCATGTGACGTGCTCTTGCTTCATCTGCGCAGGTCTGATGGCGCCTCTGTACTTCAAGAAGGCAGTAGATGCGCTTGCTACTCAGACGCATGTAGCAGCCCAAGCTGCAGTTACAGCATTGCTGTGGTCGGGTGGCTGCAGAGTGATCAATGGCCTGGCCAAGGAAATGCAGCACCCAATCTTCACCCCAGTCGCTCAGGTGTGGCTTTTCATGCTCCATGCTGAGTCTGTCAGCATCGCACCATCTTTTGCCTGGGTGACATACCAGCCTGACTGCTCTATGCATACCAATACACAACTTCAGCATCACAGCAATGCGCCCAGAATATATCTTGACCTGAAGTTTGATGGTGTCTTTTTGGGATTGACCAAATCTTAGCCAGTTCAAAATGTCATGCGTGCTGTGTATAGGCAGCTGGGCGTCGAGTGGCATACCACACATTCAGCCACGTGCTAGATCTAGATGTTGGCTTTCACCTGGAGAGGCGCACAGGAGCATTGTCACGCATCCTTGAGAGAGGTTAGTCATGTTGCAGAGCCACTTGCAAGCTGTTGTGACTCCATTATTACAAGAGAGAGTTCATTGCACTGTAGTGGTCTGGTACAACATTCTGCAGAGGGATGCCGGGAAAGGCTTGCCATTACTTATCATTAAGCATTCCATTGATTATCAATACTTGCCCGTTCCCCTTCCGTCACCTCAGGCACTGCTTCTGGACACACACGCTGCTTGATTCGCTTGCTAGCTCTGCTCATCAAGGCAAGTTGTTTGCCCTGCAGCAGGTGACACGCAGTATGTCTGACCTGCAGCATGTGACACACAGTGTGTCTGACCTGCAGCATGTGGCCCGCAGTATGTCTGACTTACAGCATGTCACTGCTGCTAGTTGCGGTGACTCAACAAGTGGGTGTGCAGGGACACGCAGTGTGGGCATGATGTTTAGGGCGGTGGTCTTCACCTTCATGCCAACAGCCATTGAGCTGATCTTGGTGTGCACGCTGCTGGCACAGCGCTTCAAGCCGGCTGTTGCCCTAGCAGTGCTTGCCACCTTTGTAGCCTATGTGGCCTGGACCACGGTAATGACCAAGGTATGCTGCGTAGCCTTTGTGCCTGCTGATGTACCACTGCGTGGATGAGCAGGGCATAAGGTGCCTTAGAAAGGGTAATACTGATAGCGTCCAGTACAGCATGTCTTATTGCCTTATCCAGCACTCTCTTTGCAGTCTTGGTAGCAGTCCTATAGTGGAATTCAAACCTGCAGTCTTACAATGGAAGTCATACATGCTTTTGCATTTGATTTCCTGCTCGACAGACTGCTTGACCAAATGCAGTGTTGGACAGCACAATGTCATGCAAGCAGCACATCAAGCTGCAGCAGCATTGGTTGCAGCTTGCCTAGCGATTTTGGCAATGTGTCTGTGTGTTTGTCTGGCGTTTGTCCTGCAAGCTTCATGACACCTGATAGCCAGGATAAGCCAGCCTGGCGACACAAGACTCATGCTACACACACCTAACATCTGCAGGAACATGCAATCAAGACATATTCCAGCGAACGCTCATGTGTACTCATTGTTACTGTTACTGTTATTACTAGCATTGTTGTCGCTGTGATCATTCTTAGTGCCATCACCAGATGGCCAGGGCAGTTTGGAAGCCTTGTGCTTGAACTCCCTGTGACTCATGCAGTTTGAAAGCCTTGTGACTGATGCAGTTTGAAGGCCCTGTGACTGATGCAATTTGAAGGCCCTGTGACTGATGCAGTTTGAAAGTCCTGTGACTGTTGCAATTTGAAAGGCCTGTGACTGATGCAGGCTGCCACAGAAGTGCGAAAGGAGGTGAATGAGTTGGACAACCTGACGACGGGCAAAGCCGTAGATGTGCTGCTCAACTATGAGACTGTGAAGCTCTTCAACAACGAGCAGCTGGAGGTGGACCAGTATGATGCCTACCTGCTGGGCTTTCAGGTACGAAAAAAGTAGTAGATGCATTTTCCCCAATGTCAGATGTCATGTGTAGTTGGAGAAACTGCATAATGCCTACCTGCTGGGCTTTCAGGCACACATTTGCAACAACTCCAATTTTTTCAATGTCGGGTGTCAAGTGTAGGTGTTGAAACTGCATGATGCAGGTGTAAGGACACACCAGGACACATTTGGCCTGCAACTTATGTCATGTCTCATTCTAGCAATGTCTATTTTGTCCTGCAAAGGTTGGCAACATGAAGCTGTTCATTCGACCCAGGGTTCTTTCAAATAATGACATTGATTGCCTTTGACCCAGCACTGTGTCAAATATTGACATGGACTGCTTCTTTATACCACTTCTGACTGGACTCAAACGCCAGTCACTCTATCTTGCCTCAGCAGCGCAAAAGAGTGAGCGTGTGTCGCATGCAGCGCAAAAGAGAGACCATGTATTGCCTCAGCAGCGCAAAAGAGAGACCATGTGTTGCATGCAGAAAGCCTCAGTGGCGACAGAGCGAGTGTCGGCGACCCTGAATGCTGGTCAGTCTCTGGTGCTCACTGTTGGCCTGACTGCAGTCTTGGCCATGGCCGCCTCTGGAGGCACAGGCGCCGGGGTCACTGCAGGCGACCTGGTCAGTCCTGCTTTCACCTTGCTCTGCAAAGTAATGTATCCTTGGGAAAGTGTACCTGAGATCCAATCTATCAGGGGTCCTGTCACCTTGTCTGCAAAGAAACACAACCTCTCACCTGCTTCTAGGCTAGCTGCTTCTACTGGACAGCTTGCTTTAATCAATAAGAGTTGATAAAATATTAGTATTATTAACATCTAAAAAGAGTATTTAGTTGTAAACTATTGAAAGTTCCAAGCTGGGTCATGTATGCTTTGTGTCCACTACAGTGCTATTGGAACAGGTCCTGCTGCTACGCTTGTACACCTTGCCTTGTATATACATACATATGTTATTTTATATGATTCTTACTTTGGTATCGTGTAATACAGGTGATGGCACAGGGGCTGCTGCTGCAGCTTTGGGGTCCCCTGCAGTTTCTGGGGTGGTTTTACCGGGAGGTCAGGCAGTCATTAGTGGACATGGAAGCCTTCTTTAGTATCCTGCAGACTGTTCCTAAGCTGCCAGATGGCAAGAAGCTCCTGGACGCCCCCTCTGCAGCCCCCGGGGGACTGCAGGGGGGTGCCCAGGAGGGTGCTGCAGGCAGCTCCCCTGCATGGCATGATGGTGAGAGGGGCCAAGGGCAAGTTAGTGCCCCTGTTGGGGCTGTTGGTACTTCTGGCAGAGGAGTGCATCTGGAGCTGAAGGTAACCTAGCTCACACTTTTATCACCCATCTCTGGTTTGCCACCTTGATCTGATGTGTCTTTGAATCGCTGCTCTCAAACCCCCTGGTCATACATTCTGCAAAGTTTTGTTTTGATAATAATATGCATAGACATGTAGATACATACATATGAACAGAGTTCCCCTTTTGTTGTGGGGATCACATGTTGCATACAGACAGGCGTGTGTCAAAACTGATTCACACATCTATCTTCTTGAGACAGCATGTGTGTTGGCAATGTCAGGTACAGCTCAGCTGTTGCAGTTTGCAGGCAGCAGCAGCAGCAACAGTAGTTTGCTTGCTGTGCAGGATGTACACTTTGCATCAGCAGATTCACACATGCGTGCCTGAGCATAAGCAAGTGATCACTGGCTCTGATCACAGATTCCCTAGCCTTGCTGTGCAGGATGTACACTTTGGGTACACAGGGGAGAGAGAGGTGGTTGGAGGGGTGAGTCTGAGCGTGGAGCCTGGGCAGAGCATTGCTCTAGTGGGTCCCAGCGGCAGTGGCAAGTCTACCATCCTCAAGCTGCTCATGCGCCTGTATGATGTCAACAGCGGCAGCATCCTCTTAGATGGGATAGATACACGAGACTTGCAACAGGTCAGCCTACATCCCTCGTGTCATTTCATCTGTTGACGCATGTTTCCCAGGTAGGCTGGTGTGTTGAGCAGTTGGTGTACATGATGCTGAGCTGGCTAGGGTAAGTGTTTGACATCTGAATGCATGCATGCTTGTAGCTGCCACGAAGCAGGGTAATGATGGTGCATATGCAGCCCGTTGAATGTGCATGGATGCTTGCTGTTGTTACAAAGCAGAACACAGACCTGGTGAGACTCGCCTCCACTGCACATGGTATCTTCAGCCCTTACCTCCCAGTAACGAGCTGTGCCTCATACAAATGCGTGTGCATCAGTTGCGGACAGCAGAACCGACAGCTCTGGAGAGACAAGATGCGCCCTGCTCGCACCTAGCTCATCATTAGCTGGAAAGCGTAAGTTTCATCATTGTTATTATTTATTATTATTGTATTATTATTACTATTAATCATGACTATTATTGTTATTTCTGTGATCATTTCAGGTTACTGCTTGCAGGCCAGTCTGAGAGCAGCAGTAGCAGTGGTCCCACAAGACACAGTGCTCTTCAACGACACGCTTCTCAGCAACATTGCGTATGGCAAGCCATCAGCAACAAGGGAAGAGATCGTGCAAGCTGCAGAGATGGCACGACTCACAGAGGCCATTGGGCGCTTCCCGGATGGCTATGACACCATGGTGGGTGAAAGGGGGCTGAAGCTGAGTGGGGGGGAGAAGCAGAGGGTTGCCATTGCTAGAGCCTTCCTCAGGTTTCCATCCTGTGTTTTGCATGATAATGATATTAATTGACAGGCATTCCAGTTAATCGTTCTTGCCAGGAGGGGTTCTTTTGCATGCCTCAGCTTTTGTCCTCTCTTTTCTTTGGCTGTCATTGCTTCTTGATGTCATCCCATGCTGACACATTCAAAAGCATATGGCCACTCAGTCATTCACGTGTACACACATTTGTCTCTTCCTCAGCAGCTCATCCTTGCGTTCATTTGGTTTTGTTTTGATTATGTAAATGTCATCACATGTTTGATCATGCGATGGCGTGTTCACTCAATGTGGGTTCTGCATAACATCATGTTTTCTGCTGATGATGCTTTGCACCTATTTGGCAGCAACATGCTGTCTGCTGATTTCATGCATGATGACACTGCACAGATGCCTGACTGGCAACTAATGCCAGCTCTTTTTGCATGCACTGCTGCCTTTGCGTTGAGCATCAGGACAGGCAGAATCAGTCAAGCCTCATCAGCTGTGTTTCACATGTGTGCATACCATATAGCTGTTTACATTGTTGTCCGTTTTATAGGGCGCCGAGGCTGTTGATCTGTGATGAAGCTACCTCAGCACTGGACACTGCCACAGAGCAAGGCATCATGGGCTCTCTGGATGTGAGCTTTCTTCTCACCCACCCACCCACCCACCCACTCACTCACTCACTCACCCACCCACTCACTCACTCACTCACCCACTCACCCACTCACTCACTCACTCACTCACCCACTCAGCCACCCATCAAGTCTTCTCTTTGAGGAGCTGTTCAGCTGACAAGTCAAGCGTCTACTGTTGTGTTGCAGCGGCCAGCAAAACTTGCTTTGTGAAAAGTAGCCTGCAGATTCTGTGCCAGCTGCAGCACATTTTTGTATTTGTAGACATCCTCTGCATCGTTTGCAGTTCAACACTCACGGCAGTTCATGAGTGCCATCTGTGTGTCGATGCTCCTGCATTGGGCTGGAGTTTGCAATGGCCAGCTGTGTGTCAATGCCCATGCATTTGGTGAAGCCAGCATATGTGCGGCCTGCAGGAGCTAGCATCAGGACGCACAAGTGTCTTTGTTGCACATCGCTTGTCCACTGTGCAGCGCTGCGACAAAATCGTGGTCATGAGTGGCGGTGTGGTGGCAGAGCAAGGCACACATGAAGAGTTGATGGCTGCTCGACGCATCTACTTTGACATGTGGGAGGTCCAGAAGGCCGCTGATGCAGAGGCTGAGAAAGTTTGCTGTGCTCCCTTTGGGTCATGTGATGATCCAGCTGTCACTGGGCACGGCCTTGCAGGCACAAATGGCAAGCATGGTGGTTCTCACCCTGGAAGGGAACTACAAACCAGTCAGTTGTGAGTAAGATTGTGCTCACCAGGCTGATACCTTCATTGTTGTGATGATTTTCAATATGTGTGATTCAGATGACAGAGATTTTTTGACCCTTTTTCTGCAAACAAGGTACATTTTTGTCTCAGATATCTTGTTCAGATGCAGATGACTCGTGTATGTTTGTGATGAGGTGTTTGACCTACATAGGTGTGCATAGCATGTAGTGAGTGTTTTGTGGCTGTGATATTGTCCTTGATGGTGATGCTGATTTTGTACTGACCTGCCTGTGATCACTGGCAATTGCCTGTATGCGTCTTTATGTTACTTTATTCATGTTATATTTGACAAACTGGTACCATGCTCTCTTGTGCTCATTGTGTGCAGCCTTTTGTCTGCATCACTGCACACTAGTGCACAATACAGCCTGATAGTTGTTCTTGCTGCGCTTATTGCTCTAGGTAATGTTGGGTGTCTCCACATCAAATCCCTTTACTGCCTCCAATGCTGAGTATACCCGAGGCAGATGGCAACATAGCGGTGGTGACAAGCCGCAGAGTCTATGTGACAGTGACAGCTTGTTTACAGACCGAAAGAACCTGTCAGTGTGCCATACCAGCTCATTGATACACAGCTAAAAAACAGCTGTCACCAATCAGTTCTGATTCACAGAAGATCTTCTGTCGCAATACACAAGTCAGCAGCAGCAGCAGTCATGTGACTCAAGAGGGAGGGGAATGAGAATTCAGCGTCTCAGAAACGAAACGCTACTGCCCCAAGCCTACAAAATGTAGGCCAAAGCAGTATACATGGAATGCCCCTGGCCTGCTCAAGCAAGCCAAAACCATCTGTGATTGAGATCTACTGTCTGAATGTGCACCTTGACTAATATTAAGGGCAGCACTGCCCTCCATCTGAGAGGAAAATCTGAGCAGAAAGCTATGGCACACTATTTATGAAAGCACAAACATGAAGCAGCAGTCAGAAGGTCACATCAAAGTTCTTAACACTCCTGAACGCTGTAAGCAGACATCTACCAAGGACACTAAAAGCATGATGCCAGGCAGCATGCAATGCTCAAAGGCTGTGAAAACCAATCCCAATGTACACTGACATGCACACAGAGGGGGAGCACTTCATACATTGGCATGGGCCATCAGTGACGCAATACAGCCCCAGACGCTTCTACTTCATCAAAATTGACCTTTGCTGACTAGTCAGTTCACTTAAAAGGCCTACTGCACTACATGACAACCAAGATGCCAGATTCCTGACTGCCCACTGCCCACAAAGCCAGGACAGTAATCAGTGTTTTAAAGAATGCTGCAGCATCTGGGCGCATACAAAATGCACCAGGACTCCAAGCTGCCACGAGAAAAAGAATGGAACCCATGAAGTCCACTGAAGCTGCGTAGTTTGTTAGACCTGAAATTTAGCATTTTACGCTTTTGGAATTGTCACCAAGTTGTTCCCTTCTTGTTTTGGCCTTGCCTGATGAAGACCCAGGCAGGCTCTAGGGTGTATAGATGGGGCAAGGGTCTACTCCCAGGCATCCTGGTGGGGGCGGTAGCCACCCCCTCCCCCTGCCTGGGGGTATGCTGCCTGACCATCTGCATAAACAGCAGCATATGCTCACTACATAACAAAAGGTGCTGCCTGTGTTTCACACAACTCTGCTTGTATGCAAAAGCAACTTGCAGATGATTCAACAGCTGAAAAGGCCAGATGCAAAGCTGAAGCTGCAGAAACAGCAGAGATGGACATAGCTTGAAAAGCTGTGCACAGTTGCATTGCTGTATAGCAAGACAACTGTATGTGGCAGACATCGTTAGTGCTTGCCGCATCAGGTCCAGCAAGAGAACAAAGCAGGACAGGTGGTGGTGAGGGTGGGAGAGTGCTTACATCCATTGCTGTATCCACCACCAGCACCGCCGTAGGCAGGGGCAGGGGCCCCATAGGCAGCGCCGGCGCCGCCATACCCTGGGGCACCCCCTCCAAAGCCTCCACCACCACTGAAGCCACCACCACCTCCACCTCTGCCACCACCGCCACCACCAACTGCCACAATACATAAGGGACTCAGCTGGCAAAAGCTTGGTCCAGAGTGGAGATGCATAGGGCCGTAGGCTTATTTCATTTCAAGGACATGACAAGGGACTGAAGCTGAAGACATGGGCATGACTTGGGGCACAGAAACAATGCACGAAGTACTGAGCTGACTGTGCCACACATCATGTGCAAGGTCAGTGTCTTGAATCATGCCCCATGTCTGCAGCATGCCATTGGCCATGTTTCAGGGGTTTGATGTCTGGGCATTCAATTTGTTTGATAGCTTTTTGACAGACATGGCAAGAGGATATCTAACAGTTTGAAGGCCCAGACGACAACTTCTTAAAACATGGCCAATGGCATGCGGCAGACATGGGCATGATTTGAGACACTGACCTGATACGTGATGTGGGACTGTACCACATGCTACACTCAACATACCCAACTGGTTGACATACTGGGAGGGACACATGCAACTGAGAAGACAATTGCTTACAGTGGTTGCCTGTGTCACGCCTGAAGTCTGAGCCACCAAAACGGTTGCCCCCACCAAAGGATGGAGCCCGGGCACCCATGCCCTGCAGCCACCCTGGCACCTCCTGATTGGTTTCCTGCAACAAACACAATGTTTGAGCAGAAGTCAGAGTCAAAATAGAAAAGAATCTGTACAATCACCATGCCTGAAACATGAGCGCATGTAAGCGTCAAGCCATATGCCCATAGGAGAGGATATCATGATAGGCTGAGACTGACCCCAATGCAGCATGTGCAGCCTTGATTGAGCAGCAGATTACAGCGCAGAGTGTAATGCACGATTACTTGGCAACAGCACCAAAAATTCACTGCCAGGAAGGGGTGGAAACCTACAGAAAGCAGCTCTGCTAGGCCCCGGGCCAGACTGCTGTCCTTGTCTGAGAAGAAAGCAGTGGCCAGACCCTTCTTTCCTGCACGCCCTGTACGCCCAATGCGATGGACATAGTCATCAATGTCTGTTGGCAGGTCAAAGTTGATGACGTGGGTGACATGGGGAATGTCCAGTCCTCTGGCAGCAACATCAGTGGCAACCAGCACTGGGGTGCGTCCTGACCGGAAGGACCTCAAAGCCTTCAGGACATACAAAGCTGGTCAGAACAGAAGTGGGTGTGAAGCAAGATGTGTGCTGATGCCTCTGATTGCTGCGCGGGGTGTGATGACAGGTGAGCTGCACACAAAACCCAAAGACGATTGCAAAGGCACTCAGCAGCGTGATACTGAACAGGCCAGGTCACAGCAAGCAGCTATGTAACAGGCTGTTGACTTGATTAGCAGTGTGCATCGAAATTGCTTACAACTCCCAGCAACATGCTGTGCATTTAAGTGCCATGCATCAGGAGCTTGGCTAGAGATGCGTGCTTTGAGCAGCTTTAGCAGCAACAAAATTGTTGGAAATCAGAAGAGGCACCTGCTCACGCTCTTGCTGGGACCTGTCCCCATGAATGGATGTGGCTCCATAGCCATTGCGGCACAGGAAGTCTTCCAGAGCATCTGCTCCACGCTTGGTCTCCACAAAGACAAGGGTCAGCCCCTATGTGAATGCAATATGTCATTTACAAGTACATACACGCAGCAATCTATTGTGGTAGAACAAAATTGCGCAGTGTGCAACCCACAAGCTGCACAAGTGCTGAATGTGAAGTGAACAGTGACTGCTTATGTCAAATGTGTCAATGCGGCAAGTCAGCAGAATTAGGGTAAAAGCCAAGTCAGTGGCACAAAGAACTTTGCAGTAACACTTGAAACTGTGTATTCATGAAATAAGGAAGCTGAAGCCCAGCATGTGCAAGATAAGCTGTGTCTTACCTCCACTGTTGCAATGAGGTCCAGCAGGACTTGGCGCTTGTCATTGGCTGCTACATACTCAATGTGCTGGACAATCAGATCTGTGGAGGATCCAACACGGCCCACAGACAGGAAGATGTAGTTGTGCATGAAATCAGCTGCCAGCCTCTGAATCTCCTTGGGAAAGGTAGCACTGAACAGCAGGGTTTGCCTGTCGCCGCTGCGAGGCATGTTCTCTCCCTCCACGATGCGCCTGATCTGAGGTTCAAATCCCATGTCCAGCATGCGGTCAGCCTCATCCAGGGCCAAATAGTGCACCATCTCCAGGGAGACTCTGGCCCTCTCAATGAGGTCACTCAACCTGCCGGGTGTGGCCACCAGGATATCACAGCCGCGCTCAATTTCTCGCAGCTGCAGACAGAGCCAATGTGTCAAAAAAGTGCTTTGTACCAAGTTTCATGCAAGACGCAGGTGTTCAAAAGATAAGCCCACGTCCTTGCAACATTGCTTGCTACACACGTTCTTCCAAGCACAGGCTACTATGGCCAAGAAACCAAGAGCTACAGCGTGTAACAATGATAGGCAGCACTAATGCTGAAGTTGTTTTGCCAAGTGATGTGCTGAGCAACAGTTACCTGATTAACAACTGGAGCGCCTCCATACACTACTACAGCCCGCAAGCCGGTTTGGTATGTGAACTTGCGCGCCTCATCATAAATCTGGCTGGACAGCTCACGAGTGGGACTCAGAATCAGAGCCTGTGGAAAGGCTTTTCTGTTCTTGCCTGATGGGCCTGAACCCCTGGTCAAGATATTGTTGATGATGGGGAAGCAAAATGCTGCTGTTTTGCCAGAGCCTGTCTGTGCACAGGCCATGAGATCTCTGCCAGCCATTCCGATGGGAATGGAGTACTTCTGTACGGGTGTTGGCTTGTTGTACTTGCACCTCTTGACATTGGCAGCCAGAGCTGCTCCAAGCTCGACCTCGTCAAAGGTGTTGATTGCAGCAGGCACGTCCTGACCTGTGGCCTCGACGGGGATATCGTCGTACGCCTCAAAGTTAATACCGGTGTTCTCTCCGCCAAACATGCCATCTGTTTCCTTCTTGATAGCTTCATCCTTTGCGAAGGGGTCCTCCTCCCTGTCTCCTCCCCAACCACCTCCTCTCGGCTGGAAACCCCCGCCACCACCTCCTCTTCCGCCATAGCCTCCTCTACCGCCTGATGGGAATCGATCGCGACCGTAGCCTCCGGCATTGCCACCATAGCCTCCACCACCGCCGAAGCCGCCTCCGCCGTACCCGTTGATCCCAGGAGGACCAGCAGGAGGAGCCATGCCTCCGTTTCTTATGTGAGGTGGGACATAGTTGTTGGCCATAAAGTTGCCTTGGTTACCTTGTCGATCCCAAGACATGAAGAGCTGTTTCTCGACGCTCGATCGTGTAACTTTCACACAGGTGTGCTTGCTTGCGAGCAATGTCACTTGCTTGGCTGCTGGTCTTGAGTATTCGAGCCTGTGACGGTCCGTGGCTTCCATGACGGTCACATGGCATTTGTTACGGAGTGCGAGCTTTCTCACGAGGCCTCGCGCGGAAAGTTTCGCGGAGATTTGATCAGGAACCTGCAAGCGCTGCTTGCAAACTGATCTGACTGCGCTGCTGTTTCAGCTCGAGCCATGCTACTGTTGCATTTCTTGCAGCTTATTTGACACCGACACGCTGCTGCAGCACCTGTCAACCCTACATGCTCGGTTCGGCTGATCACTGCAGGAAGCGTCTGTTGAACTTGGACAGACTCGACGCGTCTGCTTCGAATTATACCCCGTAGGTCCCGCAAGCGGCGTATGCAACTTTTCCATCCCAGCTCTGTCCCCTCTAGCTTATAGATCAGGATCTGTCGCGTGATACTGAAATTTTCTTGCCGACAGCTTGGCAGCGGACATGCCGTCAAGTGAGGCAACACGGACACCTGCAACAAGCCAAAAGCGCGCAAGATGTCAATCGTCAGCAGCAACGTCTCTCAGTCTTCTGGCAGTGCCAAAGTTGAGATCTTGCGACTCAGTGCCAGCTGATATTCAGACAGCATCGGCGACTGGGCGCGGTAGTGTCACGGGCGGGAGCAAGCTCAAAGCAGCCCAGCCAATTCCAGCGCCCTCAAAACAGGCATGCAAAGCTGTGACAGCTGGGACACCAAGAGACAAAGAGAATCAGCCAGCGCGTCTCAATCGGGCTGCTGGACCACACGCCAAACAGTCCATAGCACAGCTCTCTGCTGTGCAACTGGAACAGCAGGTCAGCATGGGTATACAGCCACAGCCGCTGACCAAGGTCTCATCTGCATCTGTAGTACAAGCTATGGACAGGGTCATAAGAGTTTCACAGCAAGAGGCAGTCAGCTTTCCTGTCTCAGTCAGGAAGTTAACATCTGCAGCAATTGTGTCACAAAATGTTCATGCAGCCAGCAGCCCAGACAGTCAGCATGTTGACAGTGAGGTGAATCCTGATTCAATCAAGCAGGCAAATCTTGCAATGCTGGCACCAAGCTCTAGCTTTCGTGCTGAAGATGAACAGGAGCACCATGTTGGTGACATGCCCTTGGCCTGTCAAACTGCCATCTCTAATCGCAGGTACTGCTGCAATGTCTACAGTGCGCATACTGCTTACTGCTGTGCAGCTGCCATGTCTGTGAAGCAGCTGTGGGTCTGTAGTCTCGTGGAGATACTACAATTACTATGTACATCCTTTTTACACAAGCAGCTGGTGCTGATGCAGGCGTCCTGTAGGTCAGGCTGTGCGGTATGGTGAATGGTATACTGGCAACGACACGGATCTGGATGAACAACTGCTGGAATACAATGCAGAGCAGGCAAGTGCTGCTTTTGCAGTAGACGGTGGCCTTGAAAGGCGCAAGAGCGCTCTGCCAAGCTACACTGCTGACTTGGATGACTCAGACTTCAATGATGAGGATAGGGAGATGGCAGGCACACACACAAGCCGCCTACGACGCAGCACCATTGCCCCTGGACAGGTCAGAAACATAGCCTTACCATTTTGATTACCTTTTGCTATGTCATTGATGAGTACGGCTCTCAGTTTGCACAGATCTTCAAGTGAGAATGATATCGAGGCAGTGGCGGGTCTGTAAAGCTGACCAGCATGCTTATGCAAGAACGCCTTGCTGTACAGAGCTGCCTGCATATCTCCCCAATATCAAGACACATGTAACACCATTCTAGTGCTTCCGTTAGGAGTCTGTGAGACAATGACATTTGGGTTGCTTGCTATTGTAGGACACAGCAGCACAGGTGGCAGCAATGACTGCGGAGCTGAGCCGTCTTGCTGAGGACATGCTCCCTCACGAGGAGGAAGAGGTACGTGACAAGAAGGCCAGGCGGCTTAAGCAGAAGGGTCAGGACAGCAAGGACTTGCGGCAGCGCTTGTTGGACTCCTGGGATGGCAAGGTCAGCCTTGCAAACAAGATCAAAAACCTGCTGGGTGTCAACAAAGAAGCCAGTTGCAGACAACATCGCTTGATGCTGTGGGCAAGATTTTACTTGATAGTTTTGGTTTCCTTGATAGATTGCATCCCAGGCTTTAGCTGTTGTTTGCAACAAGCCTTGCATCCATGCAGAATAAGAGTTCAGCCCAGCGCCTTTCAGGTTGGAAGTTGGTGGCTCAGCAAACATGCTGTACAGGCCAGCAGCTGCGTCTTGTACTGTGATGTAACTCTGCAGGGCGTGTGCAAGCACACCAGCTTTGTGAAAGCAGTGACCTCAAATGATTGCTGCTGTTGCAGACGTACTACGAGCGCCTGCAAGCCGATGCAGAGGGACAGCAGAGCTGCAATGCTTCCGGGCAGGAACAAGCAGTAATGGTGCTGGACAAGCCTGGCTTTGCACATGCTCATGCTAGACCAGCTCTGGGTGTAGCTGCAAAGGTATCGCTTCCATGACATGTCTCAAATCTGGGCTGCAAGCCTGCCACTTCATTTCAAAAACATGTCAAGAGGCTGCAGTTTGAGGCCTTTTTTAGGCCTTGCACACAGCACAAAGCTTGCAGACTGCCTAGTGCTTGCATGCAGCCTACTTGCTCCACTTACCAACATGCTGCAAAGCTTTTTGTCACAGCATAGAAAAACAAGCTGCAAGGGCCAGACAGCTAACCAGCCATGCATTTGCCTGAATATGGCGTTACACACCCAGCATGACAGCATATCATCCCAGCATCACATACTAAACACATGCTTGTCCAAGGCAAGACAAGATGGTGGAACCCCTAGGCCTTCCAAGAACGGACTGACAAGTGCAGCATCTCCAAGCAGGCCGCCTGCTGTGATGTCCCCTGAATTGTTGGGATCTACAGAAGCCAAGCTTCAGGTACAGCTCCGGTAATGCAGCTGGAGGGGTCTGGTCATCCTTGCTTCAGCAGAATATCAGTATGTGTAGTCTTTGTCGCTGTGGACAGCTGTAGCTGTGACTGTTTTGCACCTTGACACAAAGACTCTTGTTTGCACTGCACCTGTCTGTGATGTGTGTGTTCTGGGGCACTACATTGTGAGCCTGTCACTGCCGTCAGCACCCGTGAGAGCTGGTACACATGCCTGTCACGCCTTGTTGACTGTTGACTATCACTGGATATGTGTAATGGTCCCTGAATAGTTAGACTTTCTGTGGCTCAGAATGCTTTTTTGAGTCAAATTCTCGTTCATTGTCTGTTGACTCTCCTGATGGATCCTGAAGACAGAACATGTAGACTGATTGATGGATTGATTGATTGACTGATTGACTGATTGATTGATTGCTGCAGCACTAACGTGCACCAGCACAGCTGTGAGCAATGAACTCACACATGACACTGTGTGCTGCAGTCAAGGACTCAGCACCAGGCAGCACAAGAGCCGCCTTTGCAGACTCAGAAGCAGGACCAGGGCAACGTTGTTGAAGGCAATGAGAGTGCAGAACCCCACCCCACCAAGGCTCCCAAGACAAAGAGGCTCCCCCCTCTGCCACCCACAGCCAGACCCCCCCTGCATAGTCAGCAAGCAGAAAAGGCACAGCAGCATGGCTTGAGCAGTGGCACTGGCAAAGTCAGAGGTGGCCACCAGTCTCTGCACCACCACCAGCCACAGCTCCGGCAGCAACAGCAGAACAATAATGAAGGGTCAAGCAAGTCTGCTAGCAAGACTGGAGCAACGAGTGCACAGCCACAAGGCGATTATCAGCCTGTGAAAGGGAAAGCTGGCTCAGCCAAAGCTGATGAGCATCCCATCACAGCTGCACAAACTGAGTCCACTGTCAGCAGGCTCACATCAGGCAGCGCTGTTCCCAACAATGCAGCTGCTGAGGGCCATGCAGAGGAGACAGGCCATTCACAGCCTGTTCAGATCAAGGTCAGCACAGGCAGGGTGAAGTCAGGCGCTCCTGATCATCAAGCAGCGACTGGCAGTTCTCAGCAGCGGCAGATCGCCAGAAAGGGGAGAGGCAAAGCTGACACCTCTGTGACTCCCTGGGCGCAGCCTGCAGTTGCTACACAGCCTGGCAGGGCTAAGCTAAACCCCATCAAGGTGACTAGGACAGGTGTGGCTTCAGACCACTCAAACTTTACTGAAGCTTCTGATGAAGCTGCTGAAGCAGCGCTAAGTGACACCAGCAAGCCAGCAGCTGCATCACAGTCTGTCAGTGGCGGTGGTGCCAAGCAGCACGAGGTAAAGGGGCAGGCACCTGATGAGGTAGCAGCAGACAGGGAAGCCAAATCAGCCAATGGAGATGGTGGCAGTCACAACAAGGGGCAGCAGCAAGTGGCACGCCTGACAGCCAGCAACACAGCGCTCCTCTCTGAGCTGGTGGAACTTCAGGTACCCAACCAGCCCTTGGTGTAGATCAACTATGCAACTGTAGCCTCTTTCAATGGTGACCTGGTCATGTCTGTGCACATCATTGCCAAATGATGACTCAGCAGACTCAGCTGTTATTGTCAGCAGTTGATGCAGCACGTACTCGCAGCATCTTCAGTGCAAAGACTCAGTTGTCAGTGGTGTCTGTGCAACTGCCAGCTTGTTGTAGTGCGTCTATTGAGACAGACTTCAACACATTGCATTTGAATTGTCTTGCAGCTCAGCAGCGCTTGCATGATCATCAGCTTGTGTGCTCATGCATAGCCACCACACAATCAGTCTAGAGCTCAGGTCTCAAAGCTGCTGTGACAGGGTGACAAGACTGCGCTTGAGGAGCAGCTGAGGCATGAGCATGAGGCACGAAGGGCTGCTGATGCTGACGGTGCCAATCTATCACAGCAGCTGCAACAGGAGAAGACAGCTCGTGCAGCTGCTGAGCAACAGGTGCCCTGCTGTTTCCTTGACAGAAGGTGGCTTGTTTGAGATTTTGTGCATATCCATTCCAGCAGCCTCAAGTATCAGGAAGCATTTGCCATACTTTGTCATGCGATGAACCGTCAACCTGACAAAGCTGTTGCTACAAATATGTTTGAAGCCATATTGCGGGTGACTGCAACTGTCTTGCCTGAAACTGTGCTGAGTTTACTGCTGTGGGCATTTGTGCTGAATTACTATTCAAGTGTTGTGAGTCATTTCAGCACACAGATTCTGACCAGCTTCTATGCCACAGACAGAGTACAATGTTGTGCAGGTGTCACAATTGCAGCTTGCAATGCAGAAAATGCAGCAACAGATTGCCACAATGAAGCACTCAGAGGTTGCACAGCAACAGCAAACATCTGCTGCTGCTGCGGCTGTACAGAGTAGGCTACAGAGCGTCAAGCTTCATGCAGCTGCATTGGAAGAAGCTGCTGCAGCGCTGGCAGCTGTGAGTCAATGAAGCTGACAGCTACTTGGATGTCATGTGATGTTCATTATCGAGTGTCCCTGACTAAGGCACAATTGTGGCAGCCAGCAGCTTGTACTTGGATGGCTTTTGTGCTCAATGCCGATACTGCACCTGCGATAAAGACAGGGAGGCACCTGGTTCCCGTAATTGGTCCTTAGCTGAAAGAATGCAACACCCATGCAGAGGGAGTCTGCTGTTGCATTGCCTTCAGTTGTCCCTGAGTTGCTACCTTGTTGAGTTAAATGAGCGTCAGGCTCAGGTAGCATGAAAAAGCACAGCTGTCTATATGGCTCGAAGTTGTAGACTTTATGAGTATGTTGCAGTGCAACAAGGTCGGCACTGTACCATACAAATTGCCTAGGTGGGTCAGCGTTAGGAGTCCCGGTCTACAAAAGGTCGTGGCAGAGCTTCGTGTGGGAAAGGGGTATGAAAACCGGCTGTTGCCAACTATGTTGGCGCATTGGATTTAGTTACCTTACAAACTGCAAGACGGTACTCTCACGCTCGCTGCACGGGTCGCCGTACACTTCCTGGTAACAGCACCTTACTGGCTTCCTCAGCACATACCACTAAACGTCAGGCCTATTGCTCGATACATTGCAACCGGTCGCGATACTGTTTGCGTCCTGAACCAGGCTAAGTTGATTAAGTGGTTTCGGAGGAAGGCATGTGAAAGGTGAAGGGCGACGAGGCGGCCCCAAGTGCCTTGAAGTTTCTTCGCTGAGCTCACTGTGCTGTTTGCATGCCGCATTGAGAACAGAGGCTACCTCGTCAAGAGGCTGTTGCACCACAGTCGGTGCGTCTGTCTGGCTGCCTCTGAGCCGTCTGGCAGCACAAGATGTCGGAGGAGGGATCTCCAAGACCCATGGAGGAGGAGCCTTCAGAGGCAGCAAACGGTGCTCAGGATGCTGGAAGATCTCCATCACGAGAACGTTCTGCTTCTCCTGCACGTAGCAAGTCCAGGTCTAGGTCTCCTGCCAGAGAACGCTCCACGTCCAGATCTCCCATAGCAGCTGGCCGCGACGTATCTCCTGAAGGATCACCTGTGGTACGTTGATTACCTTGTAGACTTGTCACATCGTATTGTGTGGTGTCATCTATACCAGTGGCTTACTTTCCTTTTCTACGTCACGCAGAGAGCCAGAAGCAGATCTATCTCCAAGTCCAGGTCTCCAGTACGATCCAGAGAAAGGTCCAGGTCCCGTGATAGGTTCAGGTCTCGCTCAAGGTCTAAGGACAGGTCCAGGTCCAGGTCAAGGTAAGCAACTGCTCATGCTGCAACCTTGCATGTCACCTGAAATTTTAGCGTCAGGGTTGTGAGCTTGTCCTTCGTCTGTTGCTATTTCAGCTGCTCATGTTCAGCCTGCGTCATGGTGTTTGCACTAAATCTTGCTCTTCAATTGCAGAGCTAGGATCAGCCGTAGCCGTAGTAGAGACAGGGATGTAAGGCGCAGGTCACGCAGTCGCTCCAGGGATCGTTTTGCTGGTAGAGGTGACAGATTTGATGACAGAGACCGCTACAGGCGCAGGTAACATTCTGCTTACTTGAAGACAGTCACCAAAGAAAATGCTAAAAGTTTACGACACACCTTTGAGTGCATGATTTGTTGGCCCACAGGTCTCCTCCTCGAGAAAGGTTTCCGCCGCCAAGATACAGGTCGCCTCCTCGCTCACGCAGGCCGCCCCCAACAACTGGCCTGCACCTTTTTGCTGCGGGATTGAACTTCATCATCAATGAGAGGGTGAGAAACATCAGCTCAGCTTCTTTGCTGTTATGCAAAGGTACTGATGACTAGTCATACATGTTGAGCTATGTATCCAACCTGACTGCTTGACTGAACAGGATTTGGAGAAGAAATTTGAGAAGTATGGGCCTGTGAAGGAGGCGCGCATTGTCAGGAACCCACGGAGTGGTGAATCACGTGGTTTTGGATTCCTGATCATGGAAAATGATGATGATGTGGACAGGGTAAGTTGCCAGTGCAGTCTCTCTGATGTTCGCAATGCCAACTCTTCCTAGCTTGTAGATGTAGAGGTACGCATCTTGGATGTCTCTGACATGCCATTGGTTACTCAGGCAATTCGTCATCTGGATGGAAGGGACTGGAATGGGCGCCGCCTGCTTGTGGAAAGGGCCAAGAACGTCAAATAGAGAGTGTGCCATACTAATCAATGACTGGCCTTTTTGACCCTGCATTGCATGAAATGAGCGTCAGCACCTCGCCACCAATGCTGCTTCCCACATGGTGTCTCCACGAGGTATACATAGGCAGTGTATAACATCTATTGCAAATTATTTGTGAGTCAATCATATTTGGCTTGCCTATCAGCTCTAATCAGACAGAAGCTCTGTTTTACTTTACATGTGTTGACATTGCATGCGCTGTGCCACAACAAAGACTCTTATTGCTGAAGTGGTGTAATCCTGAGTCCAGTGTCAACCTTGCTGTGGCCTCACAGGCACCAATCTCTTCCTCTGCAATTCCCCATTGTGCCTGGCCCTGTATCCATCCAGTACCAGTGGCCTCACTCTTTCCTGAACCTCACCACGTCCTGGTGCATGCCTCCACAACCCATACCTTGGCGCCTGTGCCCTCTCCTGTGCCTGTGCCCTCTCCTGTGCCTGTGCCCTCTCCTGTGCCTGTGCCGTTCATCTTGTTGCCTCTATCAGCCGTTCCTAGCCATCGCAGAACTCCCTATGGGCATCAGCTCCCTGCCCATCCATGGCTGTTGCTTGGCCAGCACTTGCAGTAGCTGTTTTTTATTGGACCTCACCGCCCCCCCTTCCCATTGCTACTCAGCATGGCAGATGTCAAGCAAGGTGGTGACTTCTGGGGTTGCATATGCCGCATTATTGTGCCTGACAGCACATGAGCAGAACGTCAATATGTTACGAGCTTGTCTTTGTCCAGTCTGCCAGTCAGCAAGGTAAGAAGCACTGCTACTTATTGGTATTGCCGATTGCTCTGAGCTGTATCTAGGCTGTCTGCAGCTGTGCCTTGTGCTGTTTTGCCTGCTCATCACAGTGCATTCATTTATTGGTTTACTGATCAACTTGGCAAATAGTTTTCTCTGTTCAGTGAAGCTGGTCCCCTGTTGCATCACTGTACTAGGGTACAGGAAGGCTGCAAAGTTGCGGGCATTAGTGCCTATGTTCTCAACCTCTTGATGTAATCATCTGCTGCAAGTTCCAACACTTTGAGCTGACAACTGCTTGGTATAATCTGCACATTCCGAAGAGAAACTCCCCATGCTCTTTGTTGCGGCAAGTCCTGTGCTTGCATATGCATTTGTGGGCAGCAGTGGCATTCTTGCACCATCTACTGCTAACCTAGCAGAGCTATATTTTGGCTTGAGGCTTGACAGGTGATCACAGCATTACTGTGGCAGAACTGAGGTAAAAGGTGCAGTGCCAGCGTGTTAGGAGGCTGATTTCCTGCACTGTTACAATTACTCATAGCAGCATAAAAGTTGCTACTGACGACATGATATTCTATCCAAATTTGAATTGATCACAACCAAATTTCACAGCACATGCAGGCAGTCATATCAAAGTTCAGCAGAGGACCATCACTGCTACACAAGTACTTCAGCAGCACACTGCTATTCATGATTGTACACATACATCACATATGAACAAAACATACACACTCAGAAGAATCAGGACAAGAATCATGGCAAGCAAGTCCTAAACATCCAGACCTTACAGCAGATTCAGCTTTGCTCTGCTCATCTGACTGCTGCAGCACATTGCTAGTCATGATCATACTTATATACCACATGTGAACAAACAAACACACATGAAAGACTCATGACAAGCATGTCCTAGTTATCAGGCCTTCTGGCAGCCTCAGCTTCCTTCTGCTCATCTGGCTTGAGCCTTTCAGCAAGCTTGTTAGCTGTGTCATGGTCACCAGTTCGGTAGGCCATCTGCATCTGCATGCGCAGCATGTCCTGCTCACGCATATCTGCAGCTTTGTCAGGTGCCGTGTACTTCAGCTCATTGTATGCCTGCTTGAGGCGATCCTCCTGATCTGCTGCACGCATGACTGCAATTTCACGACGCCTTTCCTCTTCGTCATCAAACATTGTCTTCTCAGTTTTCTGCATGACACAGCATTCTCAGTACTTGCCATAAGTCAGAAGACTATACTTGCGAAGGCTTTCACTGATAGGACACTGCTGCTGTAGCAACTCACTTATATCTGGTCGTGTGCATGGCAACAGCTCAAAATGCAGAGATCATGCATTAAGCTTTGCCCACTCATGGCACCATGGCATTTTGGAGGTGACATGCAACAGTTACCATTGCAGGCAACCAGGCACCCTGAAGAACAAGGTGCCAAAGGCTTACCCCAGTAGATCTGCCTTTCTTGGCTGCTTTTATGGCCTGCTGCTGAGCATAAGCCATAAGGTCATAATATTTCTTATGTGGCAGAGTGCCTGTGTTGTAGTCCTCCATGAACTCTGCAAACAAGTCTTTCTCCTCCCACTTAGGCAAAGCCTCAATGTTGACCTTCTTGACTTCTGCGGCCCACTGCTGAAACTCGCTGACTTTGGTTGCTAGATCAGCTTCTCTGATTATACCGTACCTGCCATACTGATCGCTTGCAACATGACCAGCAATGCCAGCCTGCAAACACCAAGTGGTCAGGCCACAGACACTTGAAAGCCATAAAGGCTGTGAGCACGTGCCAGAAGCATGCATTATCATGTGTACACAAGATCAAGTGCAACTGACAAGCTTGGCACATGCACACAAACACTTGCACACCCAGGAAGCAGTTAAAATCTTGCACAGCATGCGAGCTGGCTCACCTTTGCCTTGCCATGCTTATCACTCTTGTGCTTCTTATGCTCTGAGTGCTTGTCATGGCGGCTAGAGTTTTTGCGCTTTTTGCCATCAGCGGGAACTGAAGTAGTGGCCATGTGACCTCCAATTAGCTTAGCTTGGACTGCTGAGGCAGCCTTCAAAAGAGCATCCTTTTTCTGTAGAACAAGGAATGTGTGTGCTCACGCCGATCTCCTGAGAGTCGTTTGCACAGAGGAGGTACAGGCTGTATTTGAGAGGTGAGCTGGCAGGCACAGCTTAAGTTCCAGTGTGCAGGATATCACTTGCATCTTGGAGGTGACATAACAACAAAGGTGGAGAAGCTGCTTCAAAAGCCAACTGAACATGTGCATACCAACAAATGACACGCCGGAATGTAGAGCAGGAATCTCACTCACCAAAAGCAACAGAGCTATCCTCTCCTTGTTTTCCTCCTCAAAGCGACTCAGCAGCTCATGCGCAGCCTCCACTTCCCAATCAGTCTCCTCCAGAGCTATGGCGCACACTGTGGGGCCGATACTGGGATGCAACGCCTGCATTTTTGCAAAACCTTGCTTCTCCTTCTCTTGCTGCAGCTTCTCCAGGTGCTTCGTGACCATAGAGTCCCCTCGCAGATCAGGGGCGTCCATCGCACCCCTGGTAAAAAGGGCACTGACGCGAGCAACATCGTCACGGGTAGCAACGTCTGCCATAATAGTTTGTGGCGAAGCAAGCAAGAGCTGCACCTGTAGCCTACACAGGGCACTTGTGCACTGATCCGCCCTTATACAAACATATCAGCTGATGAGTAAGCAGGCGAGCGAATGCTGTACTTCATCATCAGCTACTTTATTATCTGTTGATGCCGCCTTTTGCTCTGGATGATGTCGAGCACCATGGGCCTCATCTTCCTTTGGACTTGAATTAGATTCGGCAACATGTTCGAACTGGGAATTCCCAACGGTGTCTGCCTTGACTGAGCCACCTTTGACGGTATGCACATGAGCACCCTGAAGTGGTGACATTCAAGCAATTTGCACGAGCCGTGACAACGGGAGAGCTCAAGCAACAGGCAAAGACGTATCATATGATATGAAATGCAAATCATGCTGGTGAATGCTGAACTTGCTTGGATTTGGTTGCAATTGCTGCTGGTGGTCTGGGCCTTTGCTGACTTGTGCCTGTTTTTGGCTGTTGTACACATTGAACATGTTGCGCTGAGGCTGTGACAACATTGACTCACACATATGCTTAGTATGATCAGACTTGTTGACTGGCTGAAGCATTTGTTTCTCTAGTGTCTCTCTGAAATGGAGGCAACGGACTCCGGGATACCAATCAAGCAATCAATATGTACTTAATGTCCTGGGGGACAACTGCGACCCAATAGACAAGAAGGTCAGTTTGGCGATTTCATGCAGACAAGATTTGCTTCCTACAAGCAGAGCACTCCGTGAGGAAGTCACCACATGCATTTGTTTTACACAAAGTCAGAAAATCTGCAGTAGTACAACAGTGCTGCATGATGTGACCGGGTATATGAAACTTCTGCTCTCTTGTCATTTCATTTCATTTTATACCTTACAGTCTGGGGTGTGGAGCCAGTAGTGACTCATCAGACATCCTGGCTTGAAAGCACAGGTGTATGTGGTGTGCAACAAAACCAAGCTGGTGGGAGTTCTGTTCGAAAAAGAGCCTAATGTCCCG
>JAABUK010001286.1_pt1 | contig 48497 bp, 38 predicted proteins | sample 5559141 | NCBI WGS metagenome assembly JAABUK01 (sample SAMN10711869, study PRJNA513367) | rock metagenome | isolation source: Antarctica rocks | place: Antarctica: Victoria Land, Pudding Butte nord | collected 2016-01-03 | reverse complement strand
AGGATCATTGCTGCTCTTGTTGAAACAGGGGAGCGGCATCGCATGTACGTCATTCTCCTTTTACCTTCAATACCAGAGAGATACAGAGTTCTCATGAGTTTTGCAGGTTTCTGCCCATCGTCTTACAGGTTGAGGCCATCATGCGTAAAAAGTCCAGTAGAGAGATCATGCGGCAGCTCATTGAGCTTCCACGAAGTCTACACGCTGTTTATCAAGATATCCTCAATCGAATCCTGGATCAGGAGCCACATATGGCAGATTTGGCAAAACGAACTCTCACCTGGCTATTTTATTCTCAACGGCCACTCAAGACTGTGGAAATCCTCGAAATCCACCGCTCTTCCGCCCCAGAAACCTCAGAAACCGATGCACCCTTGCTTGTCAAAGTATGCATGGGACTTGTGCAAGCCGGAAAAACCATCACCTTTGCACACTTTTCGGTCAAGGAATTCCTCGAAGATTCACCTATCGGTGACGAAGGAATTGTGTCCCTCCACTGTCTGGAGTACCTACTCAGCAGCAACATCGACCAAGTAACCAGTCCGAAGTCTGTCGACAATCAGATTCAAACCACTCCCTTTTTGCTTTACGCTGCCAGTTTCTGGGGTCGTCATCTGCGCAACACAATCCAGAAGCATGGCGCAAAACAGGAGAGTCTCAAGCGTTTGTGCTCAGCACTCTTAAAAGACAAGCCAAGAGTAGCTAGCCTATGCCACATTGTATTCATGTCTCAGCCTCGGGTGGGAAATGGAGACCTGAAGCACGCACTGATCAAGTCCTCCTGGCTTCACCTTGTCTCATATTTCGGACTGGACTGGGCCATTAGCCCGCCAATTGCAGAAGTAACATTGGCGGACGAACGGGACGAATGGGGTCGGACACCGCTCCATCTAGCTGCTGAAAACGGGTTCGCCGAATGCGTGGAAGTTCTCCTAACGCAGATGTCACAGAGTCAGGAAGATTCGGATGGAAGAACGGTTTGGCACTATGTTGCTATGAGCGGGAACCCCGAAGCTATGCGTCACTTGCTTGTGTTGAGCCCCAAGCCTCCAGATTCGAGTGAACCAAAACCATCAACAAGCTTGGGAGCCGATAAGCTGGGCAAAAGCCCACTCGAATACGCGGCGGTCAACGGCAATACCGAGACATTCCGGATGCTCCTTTCACTATATACTCCTAAGTTGAGCAATAACTTCAGTCAAAGCATTTTTAGCAGCTTTGGCTGGCGGTAAGACAGACATCGTCGACTGTCTCTTATCTCAAGGCTTAGCCCCTAACTACGAGCATCTCCTGGTTGCTACTGAGGCTGATTTCGAGGAAGCAGTAAAACTCATTCTTGATTATGGAACAGAAGTTGACAACCCGGGTAAGGGCGGTGACTCGGCATTAATGATCGCTGCGCGCGAGGGACGAAACAAAATTCTCCAGTTCCTGATCTGGAACGGGGCAGATCTCGAAAGGGTCGGTCGAGATGGTCACACTGCACTCGCTTTCGCTGTAGAAATGGGCAACCTTGAAGGGGTGCGGATACTATTGCAAGCCGGGGCCAAGCCAGAAGGTTCCATCAACAAGAACGACAGACTTGTGGTGTATGCTGCTCGCCAAGGCATGGTTGAAATCGTCCGACACCTACTATCCGCAGGAGCTGAAGTAATTCAAGCTGCTTTTGCAGCGGCGGAAAACGGGCACGTCGAGGTTCTGCAGCTGCTTCTCGAGTCGGGGCTGTCCGCTGATATAAAATCCGACGCTGGGCAGAGTCTCCTAGAAGCAGCGAGAGAAGCGGACCATAGTGCCATCGTGGATCTTTTGCAGTCTCTTGAACCCCACGGCTCTCCACGGGTAGTCTACTCAGTTCCATCCGAAGATGCCATCTACCCAAAGACCGAAGACGCAGTCGATCAAAGACCGAAGTTTCCGATGATCCAAAGACACCATCAGAAAATGCCACACCTAGGGACAAAGATGCCGTCTCATCAGGTGAACCACCTTTGAGAGGGAACCTACTGTCTGCGAATGAGGGTCCAGAGCAATCGACATCGAAATCTGGCCAAGAGGAAAAGACACCGTTCACAAAATCCACAGGAGAACCGATCGGCGAAACACCTCGTGCAGTCTTGCATGAGCCCCAAACAAAGGAAATCGAGTCAAAACCAACATCGCCTCAAACCTTGTCGCGCAGTGACTCTGGATTCGTGCGAAGCGCAGGCCCAAGAAATAGCGCTGTGCCCTTTTTCCTTCTCTCGGAACCAATCTCCGTGGGTAACCTTGCCCTTGGGAGCATCGTCGCAGACCCGAAGGACCCCCTGAGTGCCTTTGCACCAAGAGACACCAGCTCACTATCCCGGCTGATCGGAGACCTTCGCTTCGATTCTGTCCAGTATCACTACGAGGCTGTTAATCAAAGAAGATCCACGAACAGTATTGCTCTCGAAGTGCTACGGCCATTTTTGAATCTCGAGTCAACGCATAGCCGATCGGTAGCGATAGCGTCTCCTCAGGTTGTGCGCCAGCAACTGCATACTCACGACCTGGTTCTGTCGCGGATCCTTCATGACCATTCGACCAGAAATGAAATCCTCGACGTGGCTAAGAGTACGGACAGGAAGGAACTCTTTTTCGTTGTTGGCTTGCTGATTGCTAGTGATCTCCGCACTAGTATAAAGCAAGAAGCCGCCACCAGCGGCTCGGCTGCCTTTGCTGAGGCGTCCGAAGTGACACATAGTGGCGACAAGATATTCGCCATCAGCTATCGTGTCGTGAAGATTCGAACCCGTGATTTCCTTCGCAATCTCACAATCAGAGGCTCTCTTTCGGGGGCAAGTGATGTTTTCCTGGACAACTATTTCACCCCCAAAGCTCACGATAGGTTACTTTGAGCAATGATGGAAATAGCTACAGTTCTTGTTTTCTTTTGCGCTCGAAATCCTCTTCTTGGCTGATGAGATTAGATGTTGAGAGGCCAACTGCATCGGAGCCGCTCTCTTGGAGGTTAATTTCCTGCGACAACGTTGGAACGGCCTTTGTCACATCTGTGGATAGGGATAAGGACACGCTCCGGTTTCTTTAGCCCGCTGCCCCTCCTGGCTATCATCAAAAGCACATATTTTGAATTTTTGTTTTAAAGAAAACCTTTGACGCATAGGCAAATGTTGAAATTTTTCAATATAATAAGATGTGATTTGATATGATACGCCTAACCGGTCTTCAATTTCGTGCGATCGTAAAATACCGCCTCCTTTCTCTTCACCGCCACTCAAATTGGGAACTCTTTCCTCGACAGCCAGTCCAAAGTTGACCTGGCTTCTCCCCAGCTGCTTTGGTCTGCCGAGTCCCCAAAAAACAGCCACGGCTTGACAAACTTTGCCGAGTTGTCCACCATCTCGCTGAAGGCGTCTTGAACAAGTTTACGTTTTAGGTTCTTGTGATCTTGCCACGCCTTGTTGTTGCGCTGCTTGCTCAGCGACAACCTGTGGCATGCCAGTACCAAAGATGCACCGCCTGACGCGGTGGCGGTCGCCACCGAAGTGCCCGAAACCTCGTCTGTAGAGTTGCTCGAGCCAAAGAAGGTGGTCTTTGCCACGATATTTTCACCCGGGAACATGAAGTTAGCATTCTTCTTGATGCTCTCAGCTGTCTCCCTTCCCCTGTAATCAGTCGCCGCGATCTTCAGCACTTCAGGATAGTTGGCCGGATACGCCTCTTCCTGTCGGTGGGCTTCTCCTGCCGTACTAGCTATCACAACTATCTTTGCTGCGATTGCTTCTTGGATGGCCGTATGAAATTCGTTAGTGGACTTGAAAAATGCGGCACTGATAGAGATGATGTCCGCCTGGGATTTGATCGCCCAATTGAGAGCCTTCAGGAGATATCGACACGTTAGCGCATAGATGGAAACAGCGAAGTGATGGGATCCCTGGTATGACTTGCCTGAATCACACGATCTACCGTCATATCCATGACCGAATCGCCAACCTTTGCCACAAGCAACCGACAGCATGGATTCAGCTTAGTGATGATCTTTGCCATTTGTGTGCCGTGGGGATGATAGGAGAATTACCAAGGGCTCTCACCCGACTCGGATGACACAAAAGAGGCGCCGCCAATCTCGGAGCACTTGATAAAGTCTGGATCGATCTCGGTGTCAATGACGGCGACATTAACAATGGGTGAGAGAGCAGCCTCTGCGTCATTTTCCTCTAGGAATTCTGGGTCTTGAAACTCGCTCTGAAGTAAGCTGTAAGCCTTAATATAAGCCCCTATTTATGTAACTTCGACGGCGGTACTGCGTATCTATCAGAATTCGTGTGGCGTGAAGATGATCATAAATGGCTAAAATACTTGCCTTTTCTTAACGGCTGGAGCCTCTTCGTGTCGCGTAGTTAGGGAACCCCAATATCTGAGGTAGAAGTTCATGGCAAATTTGACAATCGTCGGGGGTGTCCGTCCTGACAGTCTGGCCCGAGATTCTAGCTCGTCTCTTCGACAATCTTGTTCGTATTTTGAGCTGTACGATGAGCCAATGTGTTGTAGGTCCCTGAGGCGTGGTACATAATTTCGTGATAGCACGGGCTATTGCGATTTCGCTTTTAGCTCAACGGGTTAGCTCCAACACAATGAGATCCTTTGGCAAGGTTAGTCTGTCCCGAAATTTTAATTGGCAGGTACTGAGTGAGGAGACTCACTGCCAAAATAAAGATTTCGACATCCTCCAACTGTATGAAGATGTGACATCAGTTTAGACCATTCTTGATCCACCTGGGGCTTCTCTCTGACCTTTGTGGACTTGTTCAGCTGCTCGTAACCATCCCCAGAAACCCAGTAGCTCACGTTTGCCCAGTTGCTCACATATAAGGTGAGCCTTTTCAGCAGAGGGCAGGTCTCTATGAGGGGCTTTATGGACATGTTCACTCTCATCCAGTCTAGTACCTCAATATTGAACTCTTTCAGGCACTGGGCAATGACTTCCTCTGTGTGAGGCAGATATAGAGAATCGCGGACGCGAAGCTCGTAGATGCCCGACACCTTCTTGGAATCGTGAAGCCATTTCAAGACAAGGGAGGCCTCGAGACGTTCAGGGATGGACAGATAGTCGACCTCGGATCGGGGGAAGGGGGGGATCGGGATGTCAACATATCGTAGAGTGGTCTCAAAGTCAACCTCGTCAATGAGGTCGGTTCTAGACACTGGAATCAAGAGGCAGAGGCAGAGGCAGAGGTAGAGAGGGAAGGGAGGGGAGGGCATAAGAAGCGAGAGTCATACTGTAAAAGCTGATGAATGCAAGGACCAACCAGCCTTTCTCTAATCATTCATCAGTTGTTTCTTTGTGCGCGGACCTCCTTCTCCCAGGGTGGTCAGTCTTATGTGGTCTGTATGATCTGATCGGCTTCACGACGGGATGGACCGGTACTGTAGGCAGAACTAAATACAATACAGAACTATCCTTCCGGAGAATGAACCCAAGATGTCTCCTACGATTCGATGGACCAACTCGGCAGCCACTTGTTTTCTTTCCCCTCCCCTCTTCTGCACGAAGCCACCGTATGATCCTGCTTGCTGAGTAAGTACTTCAGTCATTGGCAGATTTTCTTGAATGTCTTGCAGTCACGTCGTCTCTTAGCCAACATGGTAAATATAACCATGGTCGGTGCGCCTGTCTCCGAGAGGTTTTGCATGGGCTGGATTGAGATCTCGAGCTTACAGGTGAAGGGTTGGAGTCTTAGGTGTCAGTCAGTTGATTGAATCTCAGGTTACTGGGGTTCGGATGACTTGCTGGCTGTGAAAGTCTAAAATCCAGTGCTGCCATTTATACTCGGATACTCTGTCTATCCAACGCATCCGGCTCCGAATGTCCGGATCTTCGTCCCTTTCTCAGGCCGGCTCGCTTGAATGCAATGACCTAATCAAGCAGGCAATGGCTCTGACTCAATCAAACCCTTCGCTATACCTCCAAAACCATGTCACTTGCTCCTTACAAACTCCCATACCTCCCACTCCTCTCCAACTCCCTACTCTCCCGAATTAGTCTTTGCGACTCCCCCAGCCCAACTAGCTTCTCCTTCCCACTCACACTGGGCACCCATCCCCTCATCCACCCGCTAACCCTCTCCCATCTGCTCCACCCCCTCGCATCTCGCACCTTGACAATCTTCTCCTCCCCACGATCTCCATACAGGAGAAACTGCACGCCCATCAGCCCATCCATGAACAAGACGCCTGCGGCACCGAGCCAGAACGGTGCCGCCAGGCTCACCCACTCCCATCTGGCCGATCCGTCAGGGCCGGCCCATCCGTGGCCACCGTAGGGCGGGAAGTCGTTCCATGCGTTGGGGTTGGTGAGGAGAGAAGAGGAATAGAAGAAATTGCCGCAGAAGGCTGCGATGAAGAGTAAGGGGGACAGACCAGCGGTGGACTTGCGGGTGAAGTTGTGGTAGAGCTGCGGGAGGCGGGAGCCGAGATAGAGGATTGTTGAGAGCCACGAGAGAATTCGGCCAGCAAGTTCGATTGAGGATTCTGCGGTAAGGACATGGACAACTGTGGGGGTAAAGTATGCTCCGGATGTGGGTGCGGCGTGTGCACGGGACAGAAGAGCGCAAGATGTTGAGACGTAGAGTAGAGTGCGAGGAGAGGGTGAGGGCATCCAGCTAGAGGCGGCGCTTTGGGAGAGAGGTGCTGAAACCGGTCTTGGACCCGCCTTCTCATACGCAATCTCCGTGAGTCGTGGTGCGCTCATGGCAAGCAAGGTTTCAGAGCTCTTTGCGTCAGAGTTCTTCCGCATTGGAGGCGGTACTTGCTCGTCTCTGAAATGGGAATTTATCGGCGACAGTCCATTGATGCTATCAATGTCAGCGTCGTCCCGGTCACTACTGCTTGATGAATGCAGGCTCCGTCCATCTATGCTCGGCTTAATATGAGTGTACCAGAAGTACTGCCAAACAAGGCACACATCAACAAAAACGTAATATCCGGCAATAACTACTTGCCAGCCGGCTTGATTTGTGAACAAGGCTCCAAGTAGGTTTGTGACGTCCCCGAGGCACCACTCAACCAGGAAAAATATGGACAGACCCGCCGTCGACTGTATCTGATAGTTTTTGTATATTTGTGGTAGCTGAGCGAATAGCCATGAAACGATGGATAATGTGCCGAGTGTGGAAGAGAGGAGAGCTAGAGGTGTAGGGATACATATGTGGAGGTAGGTCGATAATTCGGCCAGGAATGGTGCCGTAGGAGAGCAGTGAGGTGGTAACGAGGGTGCCATTGTCGGAACAATCGCTGAGCAAAACGAATTTCTGACTTTCAGGTGTCACCGTGCAGGCCAAGTTGGGTCTGCACACTCTATGTTATCTCGTTTTCATCGTACTCGGAGATTCTCTAGGGTCAGAAAGTGAGGGTGGGGTAGTTTCGAGTTTCGAGTTTCGTTTCGAGGCAAAGGAAGCAGTCGAAACAATGTTTGCCAGAGATCGGGAGTTGGTAAGGATGAACGCTAGAGCTGCCTTGACTCGGTCTGGTGGTGTGGATGTATTAATGTGAGACGAGCGACAGTGCTGCTTCTTGTGCGACGGTTGGGACAGAGATAAACTGAAAATCAACACTGTGGTCTAGTCGCTGCAGTCCAACAAAGATATGGAATGGAAAATGTGTGTGATAGAGACAGAGGAACGACGAAAGTAGTAAGAAAGTAGTGCGGAAGTCATCGTGGTTCGTATTAGGCAGTCAAGACCACCGTTGACTGCGCCTGCTGCAGGCGACTCAGCTCATCAGCTGGTGGTTCGGGAGCGGCGTCATACCCGCATAATGAGTGATCGGGAACACGGACGGGGGGGGGTGATGCTGCAAGTGAGAGGGCAGCATGACCGATCTGGGACATGACTGGCACATGTGGGATGCAATCGACGGCCAGAGGGATCTTCTGCTATCGGAATGTGGTGGGTGGGAAGCAGTCGGGAAAGATAAGAGCTGCGTGGGGATTGGAGGCGGAGGAAGATCAGGCCGAGAGAGCAGGACTTGGCAAGCGATAGTTGAGGCCTGGGTCCCCACACACTGCAGTCCAGTCATGCAGAACATCGCCTGTCTCACTCGTGCAGCCGTCCCCGGATGGCTTCAGAGCTTGCAACCCCGAGCTCATCTCCTGGCCGTTCAGTCAGGTATGAAGCACTCATGCATCAGCAAAGCCTTGAATATGTTCGGAACTCGCCATGTTGGAGATGACCGTCCTCCGAGTTCGACTTCGGCAGTTCCTCTCACCAACTACCCAAAACCCTAATTAGCCTAAAGCGCGTCATGACACACCGCTTCATCAAAATGCAAATCTCCCCGAAGAGGGTGTCCCATAATGCAGCGCCGAAATCGCTCATCAGACTCCTTCCTCTTCTGCAGCTGGCTTATAACCATCGTTTGCCGGATCTGCATATGGAGGTCTTCGGAATGACCCGTTCGTCGTGTTCTTCTGCGGCAAGGTCTGATCGGATCCGACACGTGCCTCCCTTGCGATGTTCCTCGCCGGCACAGTTCCAGCAGCTCCCAAGGTATGTACGCCCAGTAGCTTGCCCCAGTCACCCTTCTGGCCCACTGCACGAGCAACGAGGTCATACGCCAGACATCCGCCGAATATCCAGTCACTGGCAGCACTGGCGAGCCCAAATCCCAGACCCGCCAAAACTTTGATGGGCATAGTTACTGGCTGGTTCTTGAAGACGGCAAAGGATCCATTGTGCAAGAAATCCAAGACACCAGTACCTGCAAAGGTCTTTGACACAATGTGAGTGAGGATAGAGGATGTTGATCGTCGGTTCATGGGCGGCAGCTTGGCTATCATGTAATATAGCTGAGTAAAGATATTGACGGTGACAAAGGCATGAGCAATGCCCTAATGGGATGAGTTCCATGCTACCATCCATGCTAGCAAGCAATGTCAGAAACGTTCCCCAACAGGTGCGATGAAGCTTACCAGCAATGCATAGATTCCCGAGCGAATAGTATGGCACGAAGTCGACCAGTTGATCAAGCTCTGCCTTCTCGGCCGGCTTCCTTCGGACCCAGCTTGTAGAGCCTGTACAGCCAACCCAATTGGAACAGTTGTTGTGGAAAGAACCCGGCGATGGAGAATGGCTGCGGGCTGAAGGAAGACATGTTTTGATCATGAATAAGCTTCATGTTGGGAGAAGAGAGCATTGCCATAGTTCTGGCAGACAAAGTCGGTCAGAAAGCTCGCTGGAGCCGACTGTTTCACCGATCAGTACGAGCCCATCCAGGTAGGCGTGCAGGTGAGCGTGCCCATTTTGCTGTCTGCGTACTCAGAGCCATGCCCCTTTTGCTTGCAGTTTCTGTCGATATGAGGGTACAGCAGGCAGGGAGAAGAGAGGAATGAACGTTGTCGCCTGTGGAGTTACTTGTACTGACTCACCGTTACGAGATACACGTACAGGCTCGGATGGACATCATCTCCAGAGGGGAAGATCGATCTGGCGACCCACTGCACGGACCATGCTGACAGATCGCCAAGCTTCCCGCTGACACATGCAACGGTCCGCCGTCCGATCCCGCTAAATACCGACTTGGCCTAGCGCCAGACTCATCCCCCGACATCTCCACGCTAGTGTATCTGGCAGTCGTAGCGAACCAGATTTCGGGCATTCAACTGCCACGCCCATTCGTCCGGCATTTGCAAACCACCATGGTTCTTCAGGCGATCTCGACGCACGGTGGAGCTCCTGATAACGCAATCCCACATGCTCTTTCAAGGATCACAGCTCCCGGGCCGCTCCTCCATGGCATTTCTCAGCATTGCCTACATGCGGATATGGCATTCTGCAGTGCAAGATGGGATTTCGAGACCGCGTGGGGAAGAGGCTGCTGGGTCTTCGCTTTCTCAACGGTCACCCAGACACTACGATGCTTCCAATCTCGCTCCAGACATGCTCCGTGGGCACATGTGCCGCGAAGGCATCCGCCCATGCTTCACGCTATGCTCCTCTTCGCCACACGGGAGTCCACTTTGAGCGGCGACATGGTGCACATGCTCGGATCTCTTCGTCTGCTGGCCAATCTGTGGATCTGTGGCTCAAGCTCTCCCAGCCTCCTCACGATAGCCGTTGAGAATCACCAACTATGGTCCATTCTAGTGCAATCTGTCAGCGTGACCACCAGCTATCTACGACTCCACTCAGGAAGCGATACAGTAGATAGCACTTTTGATATGTTTGCACAGGCATGTGCCTCTGGTGGTCCTCCCACATATAAGGCGGCTCGTTTCCCTCTCCCAGATCCTTTCTTCTTCCCTCATCAAAGCCATTGTTCTATGATACCAGTGCTCACCACACTGAACGAAGCTGTTTTCTCCTGCCAGCTCTTCTTGAACCAATTGCTTTACTATCACAATACCACTGTGCCCTCCATAGCACATTTACCATCTCCTCCCTTCTCCATCATGGCGTTCCTGCTCTGTGGTGCTTCTCTCCTCCGCCAATTGGCAACCAAATTGCACAAGAAGTGCAAGACCCCTGCCTCTTCTTCTGCTGCCGCCTCTGCCTCGGCCTCCGGTTCTGCCTCTCCTGCTGTTGCCGCCGCCGCCGCCGCCGCCGCCTCCTCCTCTGCTGCTGTCTCCGGCCTGTCTTCTGCCGTCGCCGCCGCCTCCTCTGCCTCCTCTTCGGGCTCTGCTCTCTTCGGTCTGACTGCTGCTGCCGTCTCGTCTTCTGCCCTTGTTGCTGCCGCCGCTCCTGTTGCTCCTGCCGCTGTCCTCCGCTCCGCCGCCGCTGCCGCCCGTGCTGCCACTATCATACCACGAAAAGCACTGCCAGCAATCCGCTTCTGCAGCGACGAGGAATACACCCTAGCTCAATTGCTGGGCATGAAAGCTCCTCCTGCCTCCTTCTGGACCCTGCCATCGGTCAATCCTTCGCGCGTCAGCGCACTCTCCCGGGATGGGAACCCTCCTGCCGCATGCTCCTCTCTGCCAACCATCGAAGAGGGCGAAGAGCCACTGCGGGAGCCCGTCGCCTCTGCCTCGTCTTCCTCTGACGACGAAGACGGCCTCTCTGTCTGCTCGTCTGCTGGCTCCCCCTCCTCCTCCGCTTCCTCCGACCGCCTCTCTGCCTGCTTGTCTGCCTCCTCTCTGCGCCCCGAGGATCGGGGATCTGAAGACGTCCCCCTCGTCGACCCTCTCTTTTCGATGCTCATGGCAAAAGTACAAGCCGAAATGGGCGAAGACGCCGACGACGATGATGACAGCGACGACGACCTCTGCTCCTGCACCTCCTTCCTCCCGTGCCGCCGCGAAATGAAAGCTGTCCAAGAAAAATGTTCGGCTTTTGTCTCCTCCTCCTCCGGTGCATGCGCTCCTGTCATAGAGCCAACGTGCACCACGTCGTCCGATCGTCTGTCTCTCTCTGTCGTCGAAAAGGACACGTTGAGCGAACCTGTTGGTGTTGAACAGGCTCTCGACTCCTCGGTCCTCAAACCCGCGCCGCTCTCCATCCGTAAGACGATGGCTGAGACTCCCCCGGTCGCGCACCCGGAGCCACTGCGTGTGTTGGTCACCTATCCTAGAGGGGCCCACAGCAAGCTCCACCCCGCGCTCGAAGCATTGTGTTTACATCTCAATGCTTGACAACGCTCGCGTCTGGCTGTATAGGTGGTGCCTCACAGCCGGGCGAGTCGCGAGGAATGGTGGTCTCCCTGATTATGTCCCTTCGTGGTTCTGAGGCTGCTTCATTAAGTCCTCCAGGGTTGATGGTTTTTCTCTTCTTGTGTGTGTTGCGTGGGTGATTGGAAGGTGGTGGTGGTTGACTCAGACTGAAATCAAGTCGCCGGCGATGATGGGCGCATTCGATAGAATTTTCCTTTGTCACACTTTGCTGGCCTCGAACACGAAGGCTTTTCTCGTTTTTGCTTTAGTATAGATTGCGTTGTTTTCTGCCTTTCTGTGCTCTTGTACTGCGTTGCTGTTTGCTTTTTAGATCGCGTTGCTTTCACCCCAGTGACGAGCTTGCACCTCTACGTGGTGCTGGGGATCAACTGCAATTTTGCAGGCTAAGACGAGCTCATGATAGATAGATTTGGTGTTGCAAAGACAAAGCACCATCCAACGTTCGCTCCAATTGCCTCTGCTGTGCTCGTGATCCCATTTCGACCCATCCAAGTCAGCATGTTTTGTAGACTGCCCACCGTCCTCCTTCGAGCTCCTTCCTTGCAATGCTTTTCATCGTCCCTGCCATCGCCGTCCTCACTTCAGTCCCCCGACATTCATCTTTCTCCATGGGCACCACCAATGGAACTCTTCGTCCATCACTGACCTTCTGCTTCTCTATACCACTTCGCAACGCCCACCTTGTCGACGCCCTCCTACCAAGCACCTCTTCCTTTTCACTCATGCCGCCATTGCTTCCCCTCCTGCTGATGCTACATGCGTAACACGACAACATTCCCTGCACCAGCGCGAAGCACCATCAACCTGTGCCAACATCTCACTTCTTGCAGGCTTCATCACACTTATCATCCATATACACACGATCTCAACGTCCATCATTCCTTGGTCTCACCTCCTTACCCCACCGCCACAGGCTCACCCATCAACTGGTAGCGGCATGCTTTTCGTCCCTCGCGCATGGGATAAGACAGCCTTTGGGATTAAGAAGCAGCAATCGACAGCTGCCGTTGCTCCAATCCCCGAGCCAGGTGACCTCCGCGGGCTGCTTCATCTCGTTGGCCGTGAAGGCATCCTAGGGCCCAATCCCAATTCCACTTCGGTGACCTCCTACGGCGGAAGGACTCAAAAGAACGGGAACAGATCGCTGGAAGCTGTAGTACTGTCCGTTACGAGCAGCCCAGCTCCACTCACTTTGGCCGGTTTGCAGTTCCACGTCGAACCCCTGTGCTATCTCTACGAAGTTGAGAGATTGAGTGCCGCAGAAGATATGACATGATTCGTGTTCCAGCGCCCTCGGCCAATGCGCCATGTCCCGCTCCCCGAACCTATTCGATGCATCGTAAGTAAGCTTCAGCGTAGACCGGTATGCTGCGACCGCGCCGGAGAACGTTTCCTTGGTCTGCTTGGTAGAGAGTTCCGGGGCCAGGAACTCTACCTTAGTTTAGAGATTCGCCCGCAGTAGCAACGAGAGAAATTCGAAGATAGATGTGCCGAAGTCTGTAATTACTCCGTAGATGAAGATGGACTCCCTGAAGCTCCCAACCTGCTGCCGTGCTCGGACGCCCGCGGCACTGTGACAGCAGTGCTGATAGAGGTGCTGGCTAGAAACCTTTGCTTCAACCGTCTCCGGATTATTGTCAGATGCTCAATCTCTCACGCTCACGAATTTACCAGCACACACACATTTGTATTCAGGGGAAAGGCAACATCTCGAAGTTTTGGAGGATTCAAGTTCACTGTCTAAGGCTACAATGTACCTCGCTTGATCCATGCAGATGCAGCTGAGCTTGTTTGTGCAAGCAACTCAGTCCGTACCATGAGGCTATGAAGCAAGCGGCCTTGTACATGCTGGAAACTAGACTAACTAGTGAGAACGGAAGGGAATTGCCTGGCACTCATACCCTCCCTGTAAGAGGGCTCTTCCCCCTCCTCCGTGAATAGATCGGCGCGCATCACTACCAGTAGCTAACCAGCTGGGAGAGGAGATGAACATCCGCCGATGTGTCGCTGGGACGGAGATCTGAGATCTGAAACATGACGCCGCACATGTGTAGGCGTGCGGGTCCAGCCCCTCGCTTTTCTCCATCTCAGCAGGGGGAGTAGAGGAGAATAGAGCGAGAGCCGTCTGTTTGAAGCGTAACTCCAACGACAAAAAGACTCCTTGAAAATCCCTTGTCCAGCCCATGTCAAGGCATATCAGCCACCAGGGCCATCGCTTCGCAATGTAATGCGTGGGTATCTTCGTCTCGCGTGAAAAATGCGGATTGGTGAAATCGAACCGAGTCGTAAACCTTGGCAATTGGAACTCCGACCGTAAATCCTCCCGATCCCTGATTACCCGATCAAATACCCTGTCTTTCTCTCCTTCTTCCCCTTCCCTTTCTGCTCCGCACTCTTCACAACCGGGCCCTTCCCTACCCCTTTATCCAACTTCTTCCTCTCCTTCTTAATCTTCTGGTATTCCTTCCTCGCTTGCTCCTTCTTCACTCGCTCGGCCTCCATCTCCTGCTCCTGTTTGCTCGCCTTCTCACTTGCCGCTTTCCGGGCTTTTCGGTTCGCCTTCTTGCGTTGTTGCTTTGTGGGGCTGTTCTCGGTGCTGGTGCCGCCGGATTCAGAGGAAGTGGGTGAAGGTGTGCGGAGCTGTCGAGGTAGGGGGGAGTCAGGTTGCTCGATCCATGCTGCGACGTCTGTAGGGTCTTTTGCGTAGAGGTGGTGTCGCGTGATATCATCTGCCAATTTGGTTTCTGAGTCGGCTTTTTTCTCGGTTTCTTCGTCTCTCTCATCTAGAGACATTGACTGCCTCGCGCGACGATATTGTAGCGTTAGGTCTTTCTCTGGCGAACATCGAGGCGGACTAATGACATGATCTGCAGTTCTGGAAGATGATGTAGATAGCTTGTTGGATGTGGTAGATGATGCTTCTGATTTGATCGACAGACCCGAGCCAGAGCTAGTGCTGCTGCGATTAGAGGCAGGAGGAAAGGGAGCAGGGAACTGGAAGACAGTTGAATCGGGGGTTGTGCACATGACGATAGGCGGTTCTTTGGTCTCTGTCGAGTTCGAAGTAGAGCCTTCACCTTTCTGTGTAGCATTTTGCTGCATTCTCTTCATTTTGGCTTTTGGAGAAATTGCTCGGGCAATCTTTCGTGCAAGAGGCGCCTTAGCAACATATTGTGGCTCCGTTGCAGCTTTCATGACAGGTTTATCTTCAGACTGGCCAATAATGAAAGCATTGACGCCCTCGCCAACAGGAGCGACGCCTTGATGGAGATGTTCCTCGGTTTTTGAAGACTCCTTTGAAGAGGCTTCAGAGCCTAGAGGATGGAGTTCTGGCCGTGGATTATGCTCGAATAATGCTGGAGTGAATGGATCTTCCCTTTCGAGTGCTGCATGAATTGCTTCATCCAAACAAATGTTTACTGTCGCTGCAATATCCTGTGAAGCATCATCATCCTCGGCACCATCGTTGTAAACGACTTGTGATAGCTTGAGAGCCTTGGAGCGAAGCGGAGAAGCAGTTGCGGGTGAGCAACCTGAGTCGGAGCATGTCTTCGTCAACTTGGGGATGTGGCCATCAGTCTCATTATTGTCAACTTCAGTCGGCTGGGTCACGATTTCAAAGACGTCGGTTTCATCTTCAGAGCTGAAATTCTCGCCATCAACTTCCGTGACAGAGCCCTGGTCTTCTTCGGCGACAGAGGATCTTACGTTGTCGCCTTCTTTCAATGTGCTTCCTCCAGATCTCCGCCAGCATGTTTGGTCGTGAGCTTCTGCGAATATGGGCTCGCATCGCGCAAAAGCATCCGGTAGATCTGGAGGGTTCTTGCAAGCAGAATTTTCGATCAGCCGTTGATGATCCCACATGACGTAGCCCCAGCGGCGAAGATGTGCACGGTCATCGGAGGCATAGTAAGGTTGGAATTTCTGTTCACCTGCCCAAGCCCATGCAAAGTTTGGTCCTTCAGCATTTTCATCACTCTCAAATATCTCCTCATCGCCGTGAAAGAAGGCTTCTCTTGTCTCGGTCTCGGTCCGCATGCGAACCGGCGTCTCCTTTAGCTCTCCTGAGAAAAAGCCGAAAGCATTACCATCATCGTTGTAGGCAAATTCGTCCCACTTAGATAGGAACATGTCCGCTTGCTCTTGGGGGTCGTTTGAGCTGAATAGAGGAAAGAGGCAGTCAATTCCTTGACAGAGGAACATTTCCCGAAACCTGTCGAAGTTGGTACCTGCAAAAGTCAGTCTTCCCAAGAACGAACCCACATAAGTGAAAAGCCTACCTTGCGGGGAGAGGTCTGCACCACATTTCGAGTGCTCATCGTACCAATAAGGAACGAGATCGTCCAAAACCCAGACCTCGCCAGATGGAAACTTTTCGGGAACTTCGTCCCAAGGCTCATAGAGTATGACCTTAAAAGGCTTCACAGAAGCTGCCTGCTCAATGCGAGCGAAGACAACAGCAAGTCTGGCGTAGATGTAGTCACGAACACATGCAATCTCTTCGTTTTCCCAAGCATTCCAGTTGTTAAATAGCCAAAACGCTTTTGCTCGTGTGCTTTTATACTGCTGCCTGACAGTATTGTCAACTTCTCCTTGCAAGTAACGGTTTCGATAGAGGACACAAAAGAGTTCGAAGCGGTAGAAGGCTCGCGCGATTCGAAGACTCTCATTCACAGACAGTGGAATGTGCGAGCTTTGCGAACACCCGAGCGGCGTTGAGTCTTCCATGGCCCAAGCACAGAAGTCCTTAACCAGATATTCGACCTTGCGATGCAAAGTAGACATGCCCACGATTGTTTTCAAAGGCACCATCTGGGGCTGGATAGAGTTAGGCTCGTAGTCGACCCACTCATTGATGAAGCTGTTGACCTTTTGAGAATAGTCTGCACGGAATAAATCCGCCTGCACAGCTTGGAAAACCCAGTAAGCCTCTTCAAAAAGAGTCGGTCCAAGCTCATTTTGCAGGACGAACGGCGCTATGGCTGGATCATGTTGCGATCGGAGTTCATGGAATGCTTTCGAGGTTAGAGAAAGTTCATGGAGAGCACTGAAATCTGGCAGTTGCTGCATTATCACAAGTTTCAGCTCATTAGGTAGAGATTCGAATCTTGAACTTCGTGCTTCCGGAGGAGATTTCTTCGCAGATGATCTGGCAAATGTCTTCCATGATGGATGCTTCTTGATTATCTGAAGGATGGGTGATGGATGCTTTGGGATTGCTTGATGGATGGGCGATGAATGCTCGATGATAGTCTGGACAATGGGCGATGGATGTTGTTGGATTCTCTGAATGACAGGTGAAGTAGTCCATCTCAGAGTTGGTAGCGAACAGACTGGTGGTGAAATTGGTTGCTCAGATCTCAGGAGGTCAAAGTCTTCGACTAGTGAAGGTTCGATGCTCTCATAATCATAGCTGACCGCCGCTGTGTGGAGCCAAGAGAAGAAATTGCGCACGAGGTGAGCCATGCTCAGGCGAGGTTCAATGTGTTGAAATCTCTGGTCTTCAGGTTTTTGAATATTTCGGTCTCTGGTGATAGAGTAGGAGAGAGTTGCATGGAGTAAGACACCGGTAAGGTGCTGATGCTCGAAAGTGTGTGTTTGTTTATGGAGAGTGAAGAAGAAGGGTCGAGCAGAAGGTAAGTTGGTGGAAGAGGGTGGTAGATGGATGATTTTAAAGTAGAAGGTGAGCTCATTCACTGTGGGTCTGAATCAACTCTTGTGAAAGGTGAATGTAGGCGCGCATCGAGTTCACAATAGCAAGACATAAATGTGCTGGCGTTGCCTGTGAGTGTTTACAGGACATCAATAGGAGCGCCAAGACCCGTTTATTTGTACAATGCCAAGGCAAAACTTGAAAGCGAAAAAGGGGAATCGCTAGAAGGAGCATATTTTTGCAGTGCTGCTCCAATAGAGGGCTGTACATCTAGCTAGACACAGCTTTATAAAGTACAATGCGCTTGTTACAGAGAATGCTGGATCAAGGCGCCTGCAATCGACTCTAACGTCATGGAAATTCTACCACTTTACTCTGCCTTTGAGCCATTGCTATGAAGCATGTCTTGGCGGCTTCATAGCATCCACCCAGTTCTCGTACGTGAAGGTTCTGCAGGACCTGAGGCATCTCCTCTGCGGTGTTTGACGAACACATAAATGCCTGGCCAGGATGGAACACTTCGTAGGGGGGCTAACACCATGCTTGTTTATGGGTGATTGGCAGTCAGTCACAACAACACATAGCTGGAAAATGACAGACATACTTGTGCAACAGTTGATTGTAAGTGACTGCACCCATACTTATAGCCGCACCAACCACGGGTCGAGCACTTACCACCACTGTTACCACCACAATGTACCAAAGAGGTTCCAAAGCACTTGCACAAGACACATCCACAAGCTGACATCTCTAGCTGCTGCATTACTTCAGCCTATCGAGATTCAGCTCTCAGGTCGAGTATAGCTGCTGCTTCGGCCCCCCACAAGGCCATTCAGGTTGCAGCTGGTCTACCTGTGGAAGAAGATAGTGGGTCCATCTTTGGCATGCAAGCGATTGTCATGTCATTGCCCTGTGGTACATGCGCTCACCTCTTTCAGCTGTCACCTTCAAACAGTGCTAAACACAATTCTCGAAATGCCTCCTAGACAAGGGAACAAGTGGAAGTGCGAACAGGTCGGAGATCACAAAGACTACAAGAGATCGAGCAATGTGCACAACCAGAAGATCTCTGAATACCACGCTTGGTATATGAATGAGCAGAAGAAGAAAGCAGTTTTTGAACCTAATTCGACCGCAGTTGGGGTCAACAATCTCAGCCAAGTAGCCAATCAAGTTGGGTTTGCCATATGTGCTAATGTGACAGAAAAGGCTGAGATGTTCGTGGTTGTATGTCCTCCTCCTTTACCTGTCTGCTGATGCTTGGACCAGCGAAGATCAGAAACGCAATACATTCGACACAAAACATCCCAATACATGGTCAGACAGTAGGCAGAAAGAGGGCCACCAAAAGGCCAAAGAGTTCGCCTGGAACTCGGCCAGTGACCACAAGGAGCAGGGCAAAAAGCATCGTCGCGCAAGGTGGGTGCAATGTTTCTAGACTGCGAGTCACACAATGCTGACTTTACAACAGCCAAAGTGCGGAGGTGTACTATCCGCCAGGTCACAATCCGATGAAGTGGCTCGAAGAAATCCAGCAAAAACGGGAAGCTGATGCGATCCAAAAAGACAATGCTCACAGAGCCCAGGCCAAGATGCCACTTTCTGATGCCGATGGATTCCAGACAGTGATAGCTAAGAAGCGTAAAGGGCCGAAACGTTGACCAACGCTGAGACCGCGTGGGTAGAGCCCTTCTCATTTTATGGCCGGGTACTGATGGCGCCTTGACAAAGTCAGCGCTGCCCACCATCAGTGTCCATCATCAATGTGCGAGATATGGTGCTGAGTTAGCTCAGACGTAGACTCTGCTTTCCGGGATACATGTGGCAGGATTGCTCTTCTCTTTCTTGATTTTCCTTGGACGAAGCCGGAGAGCTGCGACTGATAGCTGTCAATCGTGCGGTGCCCTCAATTATCAGTCCTTTCTACGATAGTGACGGTGCTTAGGCGGGTTTTTTTGACTATACTTTCCCACCTCTGTCGAATATGATAGTCCATTTGCTTTTCATGGCTTGTTTTGCAAAGCGACAATCTTGAGTGCAAAGTTCTCGTTCGACATGGCAGACACTTGTCGCCCGACCAGATGCATTTCCGTGCTTGCGTCGAGCCCGCCGATACAGTGCGCACTTGAACCAGCTCTAGGTCAGTCAGCACTCACAAATATAAGAGCCCTTCCATGCAGAATTTTGACCTTGGTAAATCTTCGAATATGCCTTACTGGAAGGCTAGAAGCTGCAACTGTACCTGCTTTGTATCATCGCCAGAAGTTTGTCGCGATCTCCAGCAACGAGAGACCGGGGATACTGCGGAAAGCTTTGATTGACCTGACGGACTGGCTCTCGAGTGAAAAATGATGAAGTGGAAATACGATTTGCGTTATACCAAAACCAGACTCGCTTCAAATCCCGCGCCGCCAGCCAAGCCTTCAGAGGACGACGATCTGTTGTAGGTCCTCCTTGGCGGCTTACTCAGCATATGCCTATCTTCTTCTTTCTTGCTAGTTTGCGTAGATCGCTTCCTTCTGCAGACACTCATTCATCACGATCGCACCTCATCTGTGTACCCATCCATCTCCTGGATGCGGATGCAATCAAAATCTGATTATCCAATGCCCATCCTCGCCCTTTCTGAGGTTTCGCCCTAATTTCATGACATGGGTCTCTTCACCTCCACCTTCACGCATACCCAAACCACCACCCTCATTCCACCCTCCCCCTCCACGAGTACTGCCCAGTCTACCTCTGCAAATCACTACAAAACCGCTCTCCCCCTCCTCCATGACCCCGCCACAATAATAACCCTCAACCCTCTCGTAACAAACATCGAAGAAGTAGACCCCAGCACCATCGACACCACAAATCTCATCCCGCCAACCCAGGATACCACCTCCAACCCATCCTCTCAGCCTACCAACCCTCAAAGAACATACTTCCGCATCACAGACACAAAACCCCTACTCGGCGGTTGGTACACTGCGAAATTCGACTACTACGTCTCCTACCTGAGAGTGGACGGTGGGTGTGATACGGTGGTGGCTGCGCCGGGCGGGGTGAGCATTGAAGGGAGCTGGAGAGTTTCTAACGAAGCAGTCGCGGGTGGGAATGGAGGTGAGGAGTTGAGGTTGACAGAGAAGGCGACGGTGACTTGTCCGAGTATCTTTGCGCTGTTCATCAAAAGGACGCTAGGCTCGAGTCATGAGCAGATGCATGGTAGGTTTGTGGAGAGGTGGAAGGAGAGGTTACATACTCAGCGGAGTGACGAAGCCGCAAGGTAGGTCATGTTCAGCGCTCATATGATCATGCATGCAGCAGGACTTGACACAGGAACTCAGCTTCACTGGCAGTAAATTTATGACCGCAAGATGTTCCTGGCTACCATCCCTCGAAGTTGCCAAATCTGACTCCACCCCTCGCCTTCTTCTTCGCCGGCTGCACCACCTCATAATCATCATGCACATATTCCACGATTTCATCCTCCTTTGGCGGCTGCACTGCTGAGGTAGACATGGCTGCTTTCAGGTACTTCCCCACTCCACCGCCGCTATCATCCTGCACTTTCCCATCACTCCGTATTCTTTTACCTGTCCAGGTAGTCCTCTCGTCGTCGCCCTTCTTCCTTTCAGCTTTCTCCTGCTCTGCTTCGTCACCTTCCCGCTTGTGCTTCCAGAACTCTTCAAATGGATCCACGTACACGACCGCCTCGATGATCTTAACCTCTTCCTTCGGTCGATCATCTGAGTCTACCGGCACATCTTCGAGCTTCCTAAGCACATCTATCCCATCAAGTACTCTCCCAAATATCGTATGCTTTCGGTCAAGGTGGCTCGCCGTACGATAAGTTATGAAGAACTGACTCGAGTTCGTATTCTTCCCCTTGTTGGCCATACTGAGCACACCTCTACTTTCATGCTTCAGCGGTCCGTCCAGCTCATCTTCGAAAGTCTTCCCCCATATGCTGGTGCCGCCCCGGCCAGTCCCAGTTGGATCGCCTGTTTGCAGCATGAAGTTGCGAATGTTCCTGTGACAGATCACACCGTTGTAATAGCCTTTCTGAGCTAGCCGAACGAAGTTCCAGACTGCTTTCGGTGCGTGTTCCGGCAGCAGCTCGATATTTAGTTCTCCATGGTTGGTCTGCAGTCTGACGAAACCAGACTGCTTTACTCTACCGCGCTTGAGGAGGTATTCTTCATCTGAGAGGAGCGCTAACGCGCCCGAGGTGTGTGGAGTGACCCCAGTGGATGTCAGTGATGCTGCTGCGAGACCAGTTGTATGATGGGAAGCGTTGTATGGTGTGGATTTCGCCTTCTGCAACCGACTCTGGCCACCAGCAGCCAAGTTGCTCTTCTGCGTCGGGGCGGTGCCATTCTTTGCCGAAGGACCCTTCCCAGCTGCTCTCTCTGCCCTTGCACGTGCGACGGCTTCTTTGGCCATGAGAATCTTTGCCGATGATCCCATCGCGTCAGTATTGACGCTCGCCTCTTCCTTCTTGATGCCCGTATCTTCGCCATCCTTCAAGTATTTGAAGGAGCTGAGGTCTCTTGATTCCAAGTTTTGCGGATCCTGTAAGGTGATAATGTCCTTCCGCGTAAAATCTTCGTCTGATACTAGATCTCGCCACATCGTCGCCTTGATGTTGAGCCGCTCCACCGTGTCGTACGCAAAGACGTTGGCAGAGTCTTCATGCCGTATAGCCACGATATGAGAGTTGTCTGTGAATATTTTGAAGGTAACAGGATCGACATATTCGGCCGACTCATTCTTTGCGAATTGGAGCTTTATCAGGTCTGACTGCTTGAGGGGATGGCCATTGACTGGGTTTGTGTCATGATTGATCAGCCATCGCAGGATATTCTCGTGGTCGAAGATAAGGCCTTCGGCAGTACACACCGGCGAGGTGAAAGGTTGCAAGCTGAGGGCGCAGAAGGTGTGTGGTAGGCGCTTGAATGACGCATGAGCTCCATTGGACTTTTGGCTCACGCCTGAGCCAGCCGACGCCGAGAACGCATCAGATGAGGCCCATTCAGAATGTGTGATCTGGCGAACGGAGTCAGATCAAGTCAGATGCAGTCAACTTCTGAGTGCAGCTCACGTAGAGTTTATCGGTTCCTAAGGCGCCTGGATCAGCAATCAGATTTTTGAGATCTTGCGGACTGTGGCTGACCTTTCCCCATTGCGATGGAGCCAATGTCGGTGTCGGTGTCGGATGTCGCTGGCTTGAGATGCGACAAGAGGCGAGCTTGAGCGACTTTAGTGACACAGGTCGTAAGATGATGATTGGGGTATCATTAAGGAGACAATATCTCATCATTATTGTCGCTCGGCCTCGGCTCGTCAGAGGGCAAAATAAGCTTAGGTGGTCGTCAAAATTTTGGAAGCTCTTCCGCAACGCAGCATGCAGCAATTTCCATCGAGTCTTCCTGTACAGGTCATCGCCGTGCTCTTGTTCTCCACTCTTATCCTCTCTTCCTTCGTGAGGCAACCAGCATGCCTATCACTCGATCTGTCACTTCAATTCTGAGAACAACCCGAACAGGCCTGTCGCTTTCTCGCGGTGCAAACCCAGTCAACCGTGTCTTTGGCCACGACAGATTCGGTGCAAGGACATATGCGACTGCGTTCGAGAGAAACAAGCCTCATGTAAATGTTGGTGAGTAGCGGAGACTTGATGAATATATATCGCAACTCTGATGATTTCTAGGTACAATTGGTCATGTTGACCACGGCAAAGTACGACGATCCCAGTCCCATCTCAAGCTATTCTGACCCCCACCCCCAGACAACTCTCACAGCAGCCATCACCAAGCGACAAGCAGAAAAGGGCTTCGCGCGGTTCCTCGAATATGGCGCCATCGATAAAGCTCCGGAAGAGCGAAAGCGTGGTATCACAATCTCCACTGCACACATCGAGTACCAGACAGAAGCTCGCCACTACGCACATGTAGATTGCCCAGGTCACGCCGATTATATTAAGAACATGATCACTGGTGCTGCGAACATGGATGGCGCTGTGGTAGTGGTAGCTGCAAGTGATGGTCAAATGTAACAATCCACAGCAACTGCTCTCTCTGCTGCGGCTCACACGAATAGGCCACAAACACGAGAACATCTCCTGCTCGCTCGGCAAGTCGGCGTCCAAAAGATCGTCGTCTTTGTCAACAAAGTGGACGCCGTCCAAGACAAAGAAATGTTGGAACTGGTGGAGCTGGAGATGCGCGAACTCCTGACCACCTACGGCTTCGAGGGAGAGGAAACCCCGATTATCTTTGGATCCGCGCTTTGCGCCCTCGAGGGAAGGCAACCTGAAATCGGCGTCGAGAAGATCGACGAACTGCTCAAATCTGTAGACGAATGGATTCCTACTCCCAACCGCGACATCGAAAAGCCATTCATGATGTCTATCGAAGAAGTCTTCTCAATTTCCGGACGAGGAACAGTGGCATCAGGTCGTGTTGAGCGTGGTGTATTGAAGAAGGACTCAGAAGTCGAGCTGGTAGGGAAAGGCCCGACACCAATCAAGACCAAAGTCACAGACATCGAAACCTTCAAGAAATCTTGTGACGAATCCCGAGCAGGCGACAACTCCGGCCTCCTACTCCGCGGTGTACGACGCGAAGACGTCAGCCGAGGAATGGTCATCGCCGTTCCTGGCACATGCAAACCCTACACCGAAGCCCTCGTATCCATGTATGTCCTGACCGAGGAAGAGGGAGGAAGGAAAACTGGCTTTGGCGAGCAGTACCGACCGCAGATCTTCATCCGCACAGCAGACGAGGCAGCCGACTTGAAGTGGCCTGATGGCACAGAGGATCGCAGCAAGTTGGTCATGCCGGGAGATAATGTCGAGATGGTCTTGAGGACGCATCATCCCCTAGCCATGGAAGCTGGACAGAGATTCAACATCAGAGAAGGTGGGAGGACTGTCGCTACGGGGTTGATCACGAGAGTGGTCAAATGAGGTGACGGTGTCTTTGAAATTGCAGCGAGAGAAGGAAGATTGGAAGAATGGAGACCTTGTTCGTCCCTGGGGGAGTGCTACCGCATCGACTAGCTCGCGCCGCGCATTCACGGCCACGATCTCTAGTTTCAAGGTTCAGGGAGGAACACTGTATGATGTGTACTATCACCCTCAAAATGAAATGAACAGACAGACGGACGGACGGACGGACGGTATATCTCTTGTACAACCAGGCACCCATTGACATAGACACCTCTCTACTTCAATTCCAAACCCATATCTTCCAACCACCATCAGCCTCCTCGCCCTCATTTCCGACAAAGTCCTCCTGAGTAGCTGACAGAAACGACACCCACAGCCACCCCGGTCTTCTAACCAGTCACTTTATCACCCATCAATCTTCTAACCAGTCACTTTATCACCCATCAAGATCCCTCTGGCTCCCAAGAGCGCCCCTTCCTGCCAGAAACAAGTACCATGACGTGATTGTATATCTGGTCGTTTGAGTAGTCATTTACCGGCAGCAGCAGCAGCAGCAGCGGCGGCAGCTTGGTAGCTACGTCTCTAGACTCTACACTCTAGACTCTAGACTCTAGACTCTAATCATTTCATCTACCCAACCCCCCCTACATGAACCCTGGACGATTTGTGCAGTTAGGCGTAGATGAGCGCCAACTACCGTAGAAAACACGCAGAAGGGTACGTAAATACACATTGGATTAGAGCAGGTCTTGCGAGAGTGGAAAAAGAGAAGGAAGGGGAATTGCGGTCTTTGTTCCCATCAACGGAAGAATGCTGAGTGAGTACTCAAGGATTCCATCCTATGCAAATTATGCTACATGTGCCATCAAAGAAGGCGTTTGGATTCGCTCGCATATCTGATATACCCCTATTTCTTTGCATCCGTTTTCGCATCTTTCTCCATGACTGTATTTTCTTCTTCCACCCCCTTCGGCTGCTTCTGCACCTGTTCCGGGAAAACCTCGGCAAACAAACCCGGCAAAAACCTTTCGACTCTCCTTCTCGTCTCCTCCCAGATCCTCTCGTTCCCGTCCCCGTTGCCTTGCCCATCATCCTCGTTCTCCTTTCTACCCTCCTCCGCCTGTGGAGTTTTCGTTGACGGCGGGATCAAATACCCCCCATCCGCCATCACCAGCAGAATATTCTTCAAACTCTCCGGGACCTGTTCCTCCAACCCATCATCCTTCCCTCCAGCTTGTCCACTGTTCATCAGACGATCCAGCACGTCCAGGACCCTCAGCCACACCTCTAGCATCCTTCCCCTTTCGGCCAAACGAACGAGGTAGTGAAGGAAGACTTTACAGAGGAGGGTAGCGGCCTGGGTTCTCGTCTCGCTCATGCCGACGGGGTCGAGGTGGTAGATTTCTGGTTTTAGGAGGCGGAGGATGAGGGGGAAGAGGACTGCAGGGAAGATGGCCATCCATTCTGTGTTGGGGTGGTCTTGGTCTTGTAGTTCTTCTTCGGCGGATGAGGGTGAGGATGTGAGGTCGGCGGAGAGGAGACAACGCTGCAGGTACGAAAGGGCTTGGTGGCGGACTTCGCGGCAGGGGTTGACGCATTGGGTGGAGAGGGTGCGGAAGATGGGGGACCAGTAGGTTGCCCATGCTTCGTTGCGTTCGAGGTGGGATTTGGAGATGAATTCGGGGATGCGGGCGGTGAGTTGGTAGATCAGGTAGATGGCTTTGGTGCCTCCGATTACGATGGCGTTGTCCCTGATATGGTTAGGGATAATGTTAAAGTCACCGGTTGACGGGAAGCTTACTGTGGCTTCTGCTGCGACCTCCCTCGTCGGGAACCGAGCTCCCTTCTCTGCTCCTGAGCTGCTCCGACGCTGGCGGCGGTGGCAAAATCGTTCGCTAAAGAGACGGCAGATTCATAGTTATCCGCGGCAACAATTGGTGGGTCAGCTTTTATAGTCAGTTCGAGAATGTCAAACACATTCTGTGACTGGTCTCTGTGGCCGTGCAGTCGCTGCAGGATTGACCAAAAGTCAGGAGAGTTTGCAAGCTCGTTTTTCAGAGGATCTGCTGAGGAGATAATTTGGGAAAGACCAGGGATCACCGAGGACGCTGTACGGTCGATGGTAACATCGTCAAAACTGGAGATGGCGTGCAGCACCACAGGGGTACGCATGAAGTCGTGTTCCTGGACCTATCAGCGTGCGGAAAGCTGGAAATGAGATGGTACTTACATAACTAACTTGAAGCAGGCGAAGCAAGTAATTAACAACTCGGATTGCAACGAGGGGATGCAAATTCGCAGAATCTCTAACGAGCGTCTGAAGACATACAGTGAGGCTTTCGCCAGCAGCAGCAACTGTAAATTTGTCCCTTAACACCAAGTTCGTAGCAAGTTCCAGTAGGAACACCATGCCAGGATTGTAGGCAGGACCACTTCGAGGCGGTCTGTGTCCATTCGGTTGAGGAGACGGAGGGGGACGATCAGGTTTCACGATCACAATCGGAGACGATTCGTCAGGCAATTGCGAGAGGATGAGATTTACAAGGGGCGAAATGGTCTCGGCAGGAAGGGCTAGGATGTTGTGTAAAACTTCATCAGTCTCACACGCCTTGATGCAATCAACGGTGCATAGGGTGTTTTCCAACTCCTCATCAGTTGGCTCGGGCGGATCGCCAGCCGCATAACTCGACAGATAGGAGGTGAACGCAGAGAACATGCCGCTGTCGTTCGCGCGGCCGTCACGGTCGATGATCTGTGAAGGTGGCTGAAGCGCAATCGGGGCAAGGATGGCCAATGTCTTGCTTTCTGGTGAGAATCGTATCAATGAATTGACGAAGAGATTGACAAAAATCTTGATGACATGGACCCAGCTATTTCTCAGCGTTGTTTCGTTGCCGTTCAAAATTCTGAATAGAAGAACGGTCGCTAGCTGGGCTCTGAAGTCTCGCCCGAAGTGAACGGCGAGCTCACTGACCATGATGGTCTTCTTGCCAGCTTGCACTTCTGTGTTGAGTGCGGTCGTTTTATCAGCTGTGAGCGTACTAACAGTGCACAGGCTATATACTATTCGATCAAAGGCTTCCACAAGACCGTATCCAGCGGCAATTTGAGCACACTGATCAAAGCCATTGACAACTCGAGAATAGACTGCGTCATCTGAAGCTTGCATGAAGACATAGCATAGCGTAGCCACGATTGGCTTCCAAGTCGCAGCAAACATATCAGCATCGTAGGCATTTGCGTCGCATGTCGTGAGGTCTCCAACACTTCCGGTTTTCATCAGCAATTCTTTCCACGCATACTCAAAAGCATGCTTGTTGTCATGTTCGTCAGGAAGAATGATCTCGTTCTGCTTGATGGAATCGTACATGGCTCGCAAGTATTTAGGATCAAAGTCCTTGCCAGCATTGACACCGCGAAGATTTTTGGCAAAATCGGTATATGACATTCGATTTTGCTCCCTCACATTAGGATTGTACAAGTCAGTATTGAGCATGATGATGCCGTAAGTGAGGACGAAGGCTGCGTCCTTATCTGCCACGGCGCTGAGGGTCGAACTCGAGCAATATTCTTCTGTAAATACGGTCACGATACGCTCAATCAGCTGGGATTCGCCTGGGAGGCGGAACGATCCAAGTAAGTTTCGCAGCGCTTCATCAATGCGCTTCCCTTCAAAATGAAACAGGCTAATAAAAGCCTTGAGAATGTTTTCGTTGGATTTCTTTGAGATGAAATCTCCAAGAACTTTCTTTGATACTCGAGCAGTGCCTTTCAAGAATTGAGCTATTTGCAGAGGGTCATCTGGATTCTCAATGATGTTATTTGCCGCAAGATAAGCAATGGCAGCTCTTGGATTTTCATTGAACCTCGTCGCGCCGAGTATGATGATCTTCTTTCGTTCCCGCTGTTTTCTTAGTCTTACAAGATCGAGCCGTTGTCGAGGAGGTGCTGGTTGTTCAAGCCGCTCAGCCATAAACTGGACGAAACCCAGTAGAGCGTCCAAGCACAAGGGCGGAACATTGGTTGTGCTCCACGTGGCCGAATCGGGAAAAGCATTTCTAGAAAGTAGCCCGACCATGTCTTCGCATAGATCAGCGCGGTCGACTTCGCAGTCGTAGTTGACAAATAGCTCTGTCATGAAAGTGGGCATTCTTACTAAAGCACCTATGCTTTCAACCATGGACTCTCGCGCTTCCGGCCTTCGTGAGCCACCTTCCAAGCCGAGCTTCTGGCGGTCTTTGATAGGCACTGGCGTTGAACGCCCACTACTAGCTTGTGATGGCGGAGGCTTTACAAGCTTGGGAGTTTGAGGAATGCCCTCGTAGAGAGCTGGATCAATTCCCGGTTCTTGTGGGATATCGACTCTTGGATGTAAGCAGGCAACAAGGTAGGATAGAAAGAGCTCCTGCTGGAGTTTTAGGACTTCTCGACATGTCTGAAGCAGAGTCCCCGCCACTCGTAGTGAACCATTTAGAAGATTCATGTTTTCCGATCTGACGAGTTGGAACAGATGTCTGCAAAGATCGTCCTTCGCCAGCTGAGATAAACTTGAGTGCTTTGCAATTGACGGCCCAGCTACTTCCAGTGCCACGTCGATTATCCGTAGTGCTATAACTCTCATAGTATCAGTGTGCTGTCGGTTGTGAGGATCTAGAAGGTCAATGAGGACTCGAAACAGCTCCCTGATAGATGGTAAGGAGTAAGGCTTCGCATCCGCAGCGTCGTTCCCGCCATCATGAGCAGATGGCTCAGTCTCTGAAGCTGTCTGTACCTCCTCCATCCGCTTCTCGGGCCTCTCTCCATCGTTGGCTTCTACTTCTGACCTTGTGGTGCGTGGCGACACCACGGAGTCCCCATCGACGGATGGGTCCATCTTGACACTATCCGATGGCAAGGTCGAAACAGAAGCTACCCTCTCTTGCTCCAGTTCCTCGCTCTCTATGTCTAGCGTCTTTAGACGCCCGAAAATGACCTGGCACATTGTAACCATCGCGATTTCTGCCGATCTTCGCAGCACTTCAGACAGGCGAGACTGACAGCACATGCTTAGCCCAGTCTCCATCATCTCACAGACGCTCTCATCGCCAAGCACACGGCCCTCTGGCCTGGAAAGCATGCTTTCCATAAGCTTCAAGATTCGCAGAAGCACAATTTCGTCAGCGGATGAATCGCTGGATTCGAAGCGGCAGTGTGTGATGGCCGCAGAAAGCAGTTGCATTGCTAAAGATATTCGGGGAGACTCCAATGTAATGAGGTTGTACGCGAAGAACTTCGTGATGGCGATGACCGCCAGCGAGGTGATGGATGCCGAAGTCGAAGATGAGCGGATTACTTGTAGGAATGGATGTAACAGTGCTGGCGCGTCAAACGACTGTATATCCTTGCATCCTGATAGATTGCTTCTTAGCTGAGCGAAGGCGGACATCAATGGATTGTCCTGCTGGCTCTTGCCTCTCTGCCCACGCAGACCCCACCGACCTGCGAGAGTATATTCGCCGCCGTTCAGCAACGTTGCTCCAGGGTCGGCTATGCTTGGTACCGTCTTCCGCTCGACAGATAGCCGGCTGCTCGAAGAAGGCCTTGAATGTTCGGTCTCCTGGATCCTCCCACTTCCGCCTCCAAGGATAGCTGATACAGACGACTGCCCCAGTCTTCCATGCTTTCGCATTGCCGATGTGATCGTCACACATTCTGTTGTTATAAGTGCAACAGGGTTCACTGTTATCGATACGGGTATTGGTTCGGGCATTTCCCTGTTTCCGTTTGATGAGAGGAGACGCCTCGAGGCGGGCAGTTGGCATTCATTTTTGGTGGATAAGGATGGAATACCAGGTGGGATGGAGATTTGCGATTCAGAGGCCTCTTCTTGTTGGACATGGTTCATCTTCGACCTGCAGTTCCAGAAGGACGGGGATTATTCGGAAGCTGCACCGTCAATTAGAACATGGCGTCCATAACCTTGACGAAGTCCGATTGTGATATATCTGGGGTAAGCGCGATTAGATAGACCACAAGTCTCAGAGACACCCGTTTCGGTGCCAGAGATCTTGAACAGGACAGGACAGAGAGGGTGGACACAGAGGTGTACCGCGAAGACAGCCTGCGGAAATTGATAGTGGCAAGTATTCACGACAGGCTCGGTTACAGCTGCAGCGGTAGACACTTGCAAAGAGACACGTACCTTGTAAGAAGCGCCCTCGGACTGAAGTGTAGATTTCCCTTTCACTTGTGCTCTTTGTCTATCTGTAAGCTGTGAACAAGTAAGCTGATGAGCTGTCCGTCTACACAGGGCGCTAGAAACCACGCTTTCCGAGGGTATATGCTTCCAGTGATAAGTCCAAAGCCCATATGCCACACTCCCGTCGCAATGCATCCTGAAAACAAAAGAAACGTCTGGCAAGCGACCGGCCTCCTTCATCAGGCAGTACTGGCTGCCAGTTGCTCTTCTTCATCCAGCAGATCAGAGATCCTCTCCAGATCCGCAATCATCCTCTGGCCCTGTCCAACAAGCAGAAGCTTTTCTGCATCCGGCGGTAGACCCAAATATGTGGGCGGTTCGCGTTCAGGCAATTTGGCAACCCAATTTGAAAATTCCTGCATAGTCCGTCCATTGGGACCTGTCAGACCTTCATCGCCCTCTCCACCCTCAGCAAGTCGGTGCTCGTCCTCAAAGGCAGCCGCATCGAGGACTTTAGAAACGAGCTGTCTTAACAGCTCGAAGTCGCCCTCATGATCGATCTTTCCTCCATACATCTCGGTAATAAGTGTGCGTAGTAGATCCCATGGCAGCTTCGCTGGTGGTACGTTGGACCTGCCTTGCGCCGTGGTGTCTACCCATGTATCTATTATGACTGCGCAGCATTCATACTGCAAGCAGGTTAGTCAATTGCGCATATGTTTGCGGCAGTGATTCAGAACTTACATCACTATCGTTGAACTCCCAAAAACCCTTCCACCCCAAAGTCGGAACATAGCGTAGCCGTTCCTGGACAACGGCATGCAAGAAGGAGAGCAAAAAATAAAGCCTCGCTTTCTCCACCGGCGGTTTGCTTGCTCTAACCGACAGTGACGAAATAGAATCTCTCATGTTAGCCCGAATACCGGCAGGCTGCTCGTATTTCAGGATTCTTGAAGCTCTGATCAAGTTGGCCGGTATTCTGGGGCTAGATTCCATAGACAGGAAAAGTCGAAAGTCTGCATGGGGCTGTAGTGAGCTTAGCCGCTTTTCCAAACTTTGCAGCCACTGGGGTGCCAGGTGCACGTTCTTCACGAGGACCCAGGTGCCATTGGCAGCAGCATTACTGATAGCCTTATCGGCGCTCGCCACACCTTCATTCGAGCCCATGGCAATGTTCGCGCAGATTGAGCGGGTCCCTTCCACCAAACTGTCGACCTTGTAGCTTGCATCGAAGCCTGGACTTGAACTCAAGGCTATTGGCGTAGAAGCCGTGACCTGCTTGACGACCGTGCTGAGATCATTGACACCGTCAAAGAACTCTTGACTAAAAACAGAGACGACGAATTTTTCAGCAGCGGGGACAAGTCGATCAAGCCTGAAGAGCTTAACCATCAGCATAGACCATAATTGCTGATCTATGGCTGTTGCACCAGTGTCCCAGGCGGCGGGCACAGCATGCTCCCCAAGTTCTTCCGTTGCTAGCTTGGTCCACTCTTGATCAGAAATTTTGGCGAGACGTTCTTTAACCGAGGAAATGTGCGATATTGAAGACAGGATATCAGAGCGTTTCTCTGGTGTGGTGGATATGTCTGATCCAGTAACGCGTTCGTCAAGCACAATGTCCAGAATTGACCGATCCATCTTATACGGTGATGCCCTGGCTAAAAGCATCGCCAATGTAACGCGATCTTTCTGGAGCAACGACGCCGAGGTACGATTGTAGGTTTCTGTGAAGACATTGCGGAGAATGATGTCCCCTCTCTTCGCCTTGTCCGTCTCACCGGACAACCTCTTCGCATCGTGGAGTACATAGTTGAAAATATCGACGAAATATTGCAGAGAGAATCGGTAAGAATGATTGAGTTGGTGAAGCTGCTCGAGGACGGCAAAGATGGCGCTGCATGCTCTTGCGATGCCACTGTACTCACGTGTGATGTCCTCCACCTCTGTCATGACGCCTTCGGTTTCTTCCATCTTCTTGGAAATCTCTATTGCTTCCTTCTTAAGCGTCTCGAGAGTTTCAATGACATGGTCGTCATCCAAGATGTTCCCGCGAGATTCATTGAGGGCTTGCAATAACTTTCGTTCGAGCCGGCGTAGATTTGTGTTGAAGTCGCCCTGCAGCTTGATAAGATTAGTTCGTCTTGCATCAACGTCCGGACGTTCCGACTTCAAGACTTCGTTGAGTGATTGCGTCTGTAGGCTGCTTCTTGTGACAGTAAAATTGATAAACGTTGCCCGGCTGCAGACGTCAGGTGCAAAGGTAGCTGAGGGATCTCTGGTCGACATATAAAGCTTGAAAGCCGGTGAGAAGTCGATCTCTTGCCTGCCCAGTTGAATGAGCACTCTTCCGCCAGTTTTCTGGTACTCCTTATTGAGCACGTGGTTCAAGATTGGATCCATATGCTCAGCGTCTTGGATCAGTATCGGATTGCCAAATCTGAGGGCGCTTTCCAGCTGTTTGACAAATGTGTCATCAAGGAAACTCGTGACCGTCAACTTCCGATCTTTGTTCTCCCTGCGGAGGAACTCTGCAGTACGACCGGAAGGATCAATGATAAGGGGATACCGATTGAAGCGCTGAAGAATGATGGCGTTCTCGGTGCATAGGTCATCCACAGGTAGAGAATGTTGCTGCCAATTGAGACGTTCGTCCGCATTGGAAAGATACTCTGTAATCGGGTTGTTGGACTTGCAAGCGATGCCTGAGCCTGATAGTTGATGCAGCCAGTCTCCCACCATGCCCTTGCGTTCATTCTGGTCGTAGAAGCCTGCGTATGCTAAGAATGCAGCAGCAATAAGAACGTCCCCAATCAAGGTAGTTATTTGCGTTTCGAAGGACGTGCTGCCAGCTTCCCACCGCGTTCGCTCTTGAGACAGACTGTCGAGTAGGCTGACACTTCGATCGACCTTGAACTGCACTCGAGACATTTCTGATTTGATGGACTGGGTTTCGCTGATCAGTGCAGCATATTCGGACTTGTACGTGGAGATGCTCTCTTCCAGCTTGGTGATTGTATTTTCGATAGCTTTCGCCTCGGCTTTCGTTTGAACTGCCTGTTCCTCAAGTTGAGTGACCTCTTCACGAAGCGGACCGACGCGATCCAGAATTTCAGAGAAGTCAACTTGGGCTTGTACCCATTGAACAAGCGGTCCACAGGCTTTGCTAGCTCGGTTTACGCGTTCGTATGTGAAATCTTCGTTGGACAGATAATCGTTTCTCATCTTCTTGCGCAGGTTCACCGTCATCTGCTGCTCGTTGTCATAATTCACTATGCTGGCGATGAAGTCATCACGACGTACAATCCCTTGTATAGTTTTCCAGCTGTCAGCACGGTGGCCCAGCAACGTACAGACAGACTCAAGAGCAAGCTTGACGCCGGCTGGAGGGTTTCCCATGGACCTGACCTCTGTAAGGTGCTGTCGCTTGATGTTGCTTACACTTCGCTGTGCTTCAAGAACAGCTGGCTCGGCTTTTGCAAGGTCAATTTCGACAATCTCACGTCGCTGCGCAACCTCCCTGTCTTGTTTTTCAAGAGCGGTTTGAATCTCGAGTGATGCCTTTTTTCGTGTCTCTGCCTCACGCTGGTCGGCTATCATGCGCTGCAATTTCTCATTGGCTTCGGCATCTTTCCTCTCCAGCTGCTCCTTTTTCTCAGCAAGACTTGCTCGAAGATCTCGAACCTTGTCGACCGTATCTCTGAGCTTCTCTAGACCCACATTCAAGTGCCGTTGTTGCTCTTCAAGGCTCTCACGCTTTTCGTTGAAGAGTGTCACAAAGTGTGCTACGAAGTCGAGATAATGACGAGGCGTCAGGTACGTAATCTTCCCATGTTGTTTTTCTATTCGCAAATTCAAACGCTGAATGGTGTAATGAACATAGACCATCGCGTTGATGATAGCGTCTCTATGTGAGGCAGGCAGCTTGAGGTCACGGTAGGCCAGGGGAATACTCTCTGGCGCCGCGAAGGTCTGTTTGTCCAGATCCACGGATTGCGTGAGCTCTAGGCCGACTTGGTAGAATGCCTGATCCGACCAGTCGCCCATCCAATTTAGCACGCAGCGGTTGAACAATGCCGGGCTCGTGGCAGCCTTCGAAGAAAGGCCTTCTTGCGGTGGGTTCATGGTGAAGACCACGTGAAGGTTCTTCACTATCTGCTGCGTGAACCATTTGTAAAGCTCTTCTTGAGAGTCAAGCAACAAGCCTTGTCTTTGAGCACCGTCTTTGCAGGCTGTCATTAGTGAGGAATGCTCATCACCCTCGAACAAGCCAGGAACTTCGCCATTGGCAAGCAGTGTATTCATTCTCTCCAGGAATCCCGAATCCAGGACGTTAGACTCGTCTAGGATGAAGCAGATCTTCTCACCTCTACAGCCGCATGCCCGCAGCACACCCCTCAAGTCTTCGTCAAAATCTTCCGCAGAATACTTGCCGTGCACCTTGATTTGGAAAATCTTGAGGCCATTCATCCAAGCAACAAACCGGGAAAGGGTTGTCTTTCCACTGCCGCTCACTCCGATCAATATCATATGGCCTTGCGGTTGTCGAAAGACTCGGTCGATTCGCAATGCGTGCTCAAGAACATCATTGAAGAGGACTAGCGGAACATCGACTTCTTCCTCGCAGAAAGTTTTGAGTCGGGCTTTCACAAATTCACGAAGCTGCTCCTGGTCCACGGAGACATAATTCTTAGAAAGCCAATTAGAGAAAAGGATCGGACTTTGCAATGCAACCTCCATATCTATGCTTGGAAAGTGCTCCACAGCCACCCTTCGGACTAGATCGGCCGTCCAGATCCGCTCTTCCTCCAGGACTAGACGGTCTTGGAACAATCTCAGGGCTTCGTGAGCCCAAACCCTTACCAGTCCTTCAATGGACAGATTATCCAGAGGCTTGATAGCCTCATAAATCCCCCTCACCCATCTGGTGAGTTCGCGGGGCGAGTAGACATAGTGAGGTTGGATTTTGGCGGTGAATTTTGCCTGCGACTCAGAATAGAACTGCACCATGGCTTTCGTCAATGCGCTTGCGTATCCACGGAGAAGAGGAATGATCTTGAGGATGGCAGTGTTGAAACTACCGTAGATCTGCGTCAAAGATACTTCTCCGGGATAGTCTACCATGATGAGAGGCGCATGCCGCAAAAATCGTGCTCCCAGTGGATGACGACCTGCGTCTGTTGGCGGATTGCACGCTCCCACGAATTGAATTCTGTCCAGAGTGACCCATGTTTTGTCTGAAGTCCTCCAGAATCCGTTCTGCTCCACAAGTTGCCGGAGGAATGAGACGGCACGTTGCGTGCCATAGCGATCCGGTGCAGGCAAGTTGATCTCGTCAAAGAAGACAACGAGCCACCGTCCAATCTGTGTAGGTGACAGAATGACTCCATTGAGCGTCTTTCGATACTCACAGTACTGGTCGAACGTTTTGATAAGTAAGTCAGGAGTTGTTGCGCTGGAGAAATTTAGACCAACAACTTCCATGTTGGGAAGCTTCCGCAGCGCGCTGAACAACGTCATGGTCTTGCCTGAGCCTGGCGGACCACACAGCAGCAACGGCTTGTGCTCAGCAAGCCACGAGTAGAGGATGTCTTCGTGCCGAATGGTGTCCACTGTGGGAATGATGACATCTGTCTGGGTTACAGAATGCGTGTTGACTTCGATCAGAGGAACTTGAGTCTGCCATGATGTCCACTTGGCTTGCGGCAACGTCACATCGAAATCGATCAAAGAAGTTGTCTCAGTCAAGGAGGGTAGATCAATGTTAGAGAGCGCTCCGATGTATTCACCGAAGGCTTTTCTTTCCCGGTGTGGACAATCGCCTGTGAAGGCCCAGACTACAGCAAGTAGCGTCTTCTGTGAGATAAACGCCTCCTTCTGCTCTATGTCCAGGGGAAAGTCACTGTGCTGTATGTCATACTCGAGGACTGTCCGACAAACCTTGGCCAGGAGGCCAAAGAAGCTGTCGAGTGCTCGGATGTCTGTGAACTCCATGATATGTGAGAATTCTTGCGCTGCTGCAAGGGCTTGCAGAAGGAAGTCGCTCCGGACCAAGACCTTCCTAAGCATTTCGACTAAGGCTGTTTGGGTATTTCCAGTGGCTGTGGACGTTGCACCGGCACTTACAGCGTCGTCGTCGAGATCCTCAAAAGTTTTCTCCTTCAATCCTTCAAGATAATTGTCGATCACCATGTTCGACGTCACTGTGTCTTCGCTGAACCAGACCATACCGCAACGACTGACTGTAGCGAGAGTGGCGTATTTCAAAGTTTCGACTTCAAACATAATGCGAACGTTAGGAGGAATGCTCAGACGTTCTCCGTTGGGAAGTGTCAAGAGCTTGTTATCGTCAAGAACACTGTTCAGATTTTCTACCCATTCGGGATCCACATCTCCATCGAACACGATCCAGTGTCTTTTAGCATCCTCTCCGCGAAGATTGTCGACAATCTTCCGAATAATGCCAGTGAAGAGGCCGTCTGTCCATTCCCGAGTCGTGCTATCAAGGTTGCCATACAGTGCTTCTTTTGACATGACCTTTGGATCGATGATGTGGGAAACGCCATCTGTACCTTCGACCACTTGCAGAGCTTGCAAAAGCACTTTCCAGATGGACGACTTGCCAGAACCTGAATTTCCCACCATCATGACGCCGTGGTGGATTTTCTGAATCTGATTGAGCTGAAGAATCTTGGTCATCCACGCATCCGTTGTCGAGAAGTGTTGCTCTTTTGCAATTTTTCGGATCGCGGCGTCCAACTGTCCGGTCTCGGCCGGGACATATTCGATGCCTGCGAAATCCTCCTCCTGTATGGTTAGCAACGTTTCCACATCTTCTCGGATGAGCTTAGGCGCTATTGTTTCACGAATACTCTGAACGATGATCTGGGGCTCGATAGCTGCATCGTCTGGATCTACCTGATCTGATGGAGCCATGATTCGAGACCTCTTCAATCCTCCTGAGCTAACTAGTACGCTCTTCAGCGCTCGCAGTCCAAAATCATAATGCGCTTGCTTCGTAAGACGTGACGAGCAATGGTCAAAGAAGGGCACAGTTTGCTTCGAGAGCGCCTTGGCTTGCTTGAAGCCTTGGGAGAACAGCATGACTTCAGCAATGAGCTCTTTATCAGGCTTGGACATGGCAACGCTTCTGAACAATTTCTTTAAATTGTCAGGCAAATTCGATCGTCCCGCGTATCCTGGATTCATTGTGATGAATATGCCAGTGTTCGAGTTGACTCGCAAGCGTCGTCCGGCGAGCTCGGTTTGAGAGTTTTCCTCGTCATCGCTGTGTCTGAGTCCGATCTGTATATTTTGTATCTGCTGAGAAACAGCCGATAGTATCCTCTCCTCGAGCCTGTTGAACTCATCAAAACAACCCCACGCGCCGACCTGGCAGATACCGAGGAAAATTCGACCCATCGCCTGGAAATCAAAGGTATCGTCGCAGCAGAACACCAGTGTAAATCTTCCCAATTGCAAGCCCAAAGCTTTGACGGACTCTGTCTTTCCTGTTCCTGCTGGACCATAAGGAGAGCCTCCCAATCGTTGGCACAGAGCCTGTGTCAGCGTCAAGAAACAACGGTCGGTCAGTGGCGTGCGAACAAGGCGATCAGGAACACCCAGATACTCATAACCATAGCTTAATTTCGCGTTGGCCATATAAACCTGCAATCGGTGAAGAGGATCGGGGACGTCCATGCTATAAACGTATCGCATTTGCAGGAGCCACAAGTAGTGATTGGGAGATGAAGCTCGTGCAGCCATCAATCTACCAACGACGTCGCGTTGGTGCACGAACTCAGTAATCAAGTGCTCACATTTTCTGCGTGTAATTGAGTCGAGGTCTCTGAGAACTGCCGCAGCTAGAAGACCGAGAATGTGAACCTCTGATTCGTAGAGATCTGCCAGCCTAGTACCACCTTGCTCCAGATTTTGTTGGACAAGCTTCGTCCATGTGACTTGACTTCCTAGAACGACCACCTGAGCTGGATAAGCAGCCAAATATCCGTCAAAGAGTGCAAGGTCTACCCCGTCAGTCATGAACGGTTCGAATTGCGCAGTGGCTTCGTAAAGCATCTCCGCGAGGGTGAGCTTTACGCTGGTTTCCAGCGCTGCTAGCCAATCATTTATCTTTGGAGTTTTGACGAGCGACACTTCTTTCCTCAATGAAACAGTCTCACCTTCTTTTGAGGTGATGCCAACAATGTTGCTGTTGTCGTCTACAAGCAGGCCGGAAAGCCCTGCGAACATCTTCTTGAAGTGCTTCGCTACTCGAGCTGTATCATTGCTATTGCCGATGATTTCAAGCAGATCTTCGTCACCCACGAAGTAGAAGCGAGGGAATGACGCTCTCTCACGTTCGAGATATTCTCCCAACGCTTTCTGAATTTTGCTAAGAAGATCTGCCAATCTCTCAAGAGACTTTTGCACGCCTGGTATGGTAAGGACGTCCAGTATGAAGGGCGACTTGAACACTTTCTTCATCATAGCAAAGAATTCTGTGTTAATGTTCTGAAAGCGCATGGATTCGGTGGGCAAGAGATGCTTGATGTCTGTATTGCCGGAGAAAACGCCTTCCAGATAGACCCATTGCCTTTGCACATCGATCCAGACGTCGAAAAGCACGTGGATGCGGTTCAATTTGTCCTCCCACGAGGATGCCTCCTCCTCGAACTCTTTGTAATATGGTGAGTGACGCATGGCCTGCAGAGAGTTGAGGTTTTCACTGCATTTCGTAAAAAGATCATCCCAGCCACGGATCAGCCGACACTTGTTCTGATAGTTCACAAGCTCCAACGCGTAATTTTGCCATGTGTCGCGAACCTGCTTCACGAATTCCTCCAGTGCCATTTCTCCGCGAGCTTGGATGATGATGTCTTTGACAATCGTTTCGGTCGTGGTGAGTTGAAGATCCCACACATCTCCTACTGTCAACGAGACCTCAGAATAGCGCTTTCCAGGTTTTAGTGTCTTGAAAATCTTGACCCAATGCCGTTCTCGCACGGCATCGGACTTGAGTTCGGAAAGAAGAGGATTCACTTTCAGCAGCTGCCTAAGCGCATTCTGCACATGTTCAAAGGCTGCATACTGGCGCATTCTGCTCGGCATATCCTTAGTCATCTTGACAAGACCCTCAATGGACTGACGCAGCTTTCGGGGTTGCACACTGGCCCAAGGTCTCCCTCTGAGGTCGTTGATGCTCTGCCAGATAGTAGACAGAGCAGACCAGACGGACGTGAAATCGTGCACTTCCTCCAAAGCAGCAGCAATAGTACTATCAGGACGATCTAGGAGATCCAAGGACTCCTTCGCCCTCGAGACCACTTCCGATTCTGCCTGCAATTTTTCAAATCTAGCTCGGAAGGAGCCAAGCAGAGCAGATGCTGTGTCGGGATCAATGGTCCCCGAAATGGGCTTCTCCTCTTCCCAATGGCCAGCAGTCTCAGCAATTCTCGACTTGATCATCTTATCTTCTGCCGTTATCTTAGCTCGTAAGACTTCGGTCTGGTCCTGCACAATTTTGCTTTTACGATCCAGTATCTCTTTGAACGCGTCCCATTCATCGTTGATTTGATCAATGGGAAGCCAGTCGCTTGGAAATTGGTACCTTTGCCGGTTAAGCGTCGTTTGTCCCTGCCTGAACGTGTCTACTTCAGGCTCCCAAGCCTTGGCTTTCCTTTGACATTTCTGCACGATCGTGATGAAGGCAACAGCTTGAGCTGTTGACGATGCTTCTAGAGCTTGGCCTTCAAGCTCGGTGCGAGAACTGGAGATGTCATCATTGACTTCCCTCATCCGGAGTCCGATTCTACTACCGAACTTCGAGGTGACTTCGCGTTGCCACTGATCGTACTTCGACGCAATCTGTGTTTGCACCTGGCCATAACCAATCGTGACATTGCCAAAGGTCTTCTCAACGCCGGAGGTATCGAACGTCGATCGAGCTTGTCGAATGTCCAGAAGGAGTTGGTGCCAGCGTGACAGATCCTCGCCGAGGCTCTCAAATACCTGGTCAGATTGAAGATCCCATAATGACTGATACCTCAACCATTCTCCAAGATAGGCGGAGATTGTTGAAACTGTTTCTTCGACAACGCTGTATGCTTTCTGTAGACTGTCCACACAGTGCAAAGGGAGAGAGTTGAAACGGCTGTTGGGTTGGTCTTGAGTATTTGAAAGTGTCGCCAATTGGTATCGTGACGATTTGATGCGTTCAAGATTGCAGACGGTGCTCAGCCATAGATCAAGATGCTCAAGCCAGCTACTTCGGGCATGCTCAAGAGGTGGATCGAGATAAATCAGTTGATTCTGCATGGTTAACTGGTAAGAAAGGGCAGGAAAGAAAACGGTCTCGAGTGTGAGGTTGGTAGATTCCTCACTCCTCTGTTCCGCCAGCGGATCGTCCGCAAGGCGATGTGAGTTAAAGGTTGATGCCCAGGTACTAAGCGCAAATGACAGTCTTTCTTGAAGCAATTGCTCGATCTCCGCATTAAGTCGCCCTACCCAGCCACCGAGGTTGGCATAATTTTCAAGGTTGAGCTTGTCAACAGCGTTTTGGATCGAATCCAGCTTCGCGCGGAGACTTGGGAATTCGAAAGGAGTGGTCTTAAGGTCTAAAATAACGGTTTGAATCCTTTCGTTGATAGAGACTAAGGTTGAAGTCTTCGCCTGCAGAGCTGCGACTGACAGAGCCAAATCTCTGACATACTGCATGTGTTTCGACTCACTCCGTCCCGGAAGAAGGCCTTCCTGAGCACCAGATTGCTTGACATGCAGCTCATAAGAGTGAACAAAGCTCTCCCATCGGAGGGGCAATCCTCTGGCAATGAGCGTCTGGGCTTCCTTCTGATATCCGTAAAGGAGTGGCGCCACGTCAGACATTCCAGATATCTTATGGGTGGTCTGCACATAGCTTCGAGCACTCTCGATCAGACTGACTGCGTATGGATAGACGCGCTTAGCTTCTTTGGAAATTGTAGTAATGGAATGCGGAACCTGAAAGTTCAGCCAGGACAAATTCCTCACCTCCTTGAAAAGAGCTATCACTTGAGAATCAAAGTTGACTCCCAATTCATACAAGTTTCCAGAGGCTCGAGTGCGCATAATAGTAAAGAGACGACCAGAAATAGCAAGTTTGCGATTCTGCGCATCGTGCACCCAAGATTCGTACAGGTGACGGGTATCGAGCTTTTTGCGAAAGAGGCTACTTTCGGTTTGCAACTTCTCACCATCAGCATGGAGTGTCCAATCCTCGCCCAGCACAGCTTCTACCCTTCTCATGTAGCCATCTAGCTGGCGCTCGATTTGGCGAACCCATATGATAGATCCAGAAACAGGGGGAAGGTCCCGTAACTGGAACATGAGAGAGGCTTCGGAATTGCTATATTGTTGCTTGAATCGCTCATGTAAGGCAGCAATGTCCCCCTTTACGTTTTCCAAGAGCTGTGTTTGATACTCACTGATGGCGCCACGCACTTTGGGACGGACTAAGAGAGCGTTGAATTTCGAGAAGACACGAAACATCTCGTTAGCAGTGCTGGCTGTAGCGAGCCGATCTCGTAATCGAGCAATGATCGAGTTCTCAACACGCGAAGTTCTCTCGTTGTATTGCGTCTCTGCTTGAACCCAACGCTGTGTACCTTCTTGGGATGTCTCCAGCACGTCGACGTCTTTGATAGCAGCATATGCCTCTGCGACTTCTTCAACAGCATCAGCATCGCCCATCTCTTCAACAAGGACAGCGCTATCCTTGTCTACAGTGTTGAGTGGTGCAAATGAGGACGGTTCGGGTCCGAGGATGCTCAGAATAGTCCTTTGGAGTTGTTCGTGGTTGTTTCTGAACGTACTAATGTATTTCAAGCGCTCTTGTGTCTCTGTGTGTCTTGGAGAAACCTTGATGGGAATGAACTTCTCGTTACGCCTGCGGGTAACATCTCGAGCCACGTTCGTGAACTCCTTCAAATCTTCATCCCATGCTCGCCAGATAGAGCTTGCGACTCGTATCATCGATATGAACTCTCGATAGTCAAGCTGCATGATAGTGCGCCCATTTAGCAAGCGATGTACCTGAGCATCGAGGTCACCGGATATTGCCTCAACAAGTGCCAGGGACCGCCGTATCGGATATGGGCATATTCTCAATTTCCTGTTCAGATGGGCAAATATCAAGTTGAGGGCGTCTTCAACCTTCTCCAAGGATGTGGCAGCAAGCAAGTCGTCTAGTGGAAATTCGTGCATAAGCACATTGTACTTTTGGACAAGATCGACGGCTTCTTTCAGGCCGGTGTCGGCCGAGAAACTTAGGGTTGCTTGATACCTTTTGGCGTACCGCAGAACGTCCATTGTCAGTTGCACTCCCTCGCTGCGCAGTTGTTCTTCGATGCCGGCAAGGGCAGATTCCATGGAAAGCCAGAAATTGATCTCCTGAGCAGCAGTATCACATTGTGCATCCCTCGACATTTTCGTGATGGTTTGAATGGACTTTATCCAGCCATTGACATGATTTTGCAAGCTGTTCAAGACTGTGCTGTTCTCCAGCGCGGCTACTGGAACGAAGTCCACCGAGGGTTTCGCATTGCGGGAGTCGGCCTCTGCTAGAGCTGCTCGGATGAGTTCGTGGACCGGGAGATGTAGCACTGGTATCTCTATGTTCTGTTGCAGATGCAGCAGATTCATCTCCAATTCCGCAATCTTTTTCTTTACCCCGGGTACACCCCCCTTTGTCTCGGCGTCTGAACGAGTCTTGTTACCATAGCTGACATCTTGAGTTGAGGCGTAGGCATCGAAACATGGAGCTATAGCAAAGTGCACGACCGAGTGAAGTACTTCGTAGGGTGACACCGACGTTGCTTGGTTCCGTGATGAACTGTTCAACGATGCGAGACCTGGAAGGTTAATGACCTGGAGCTGAGATGGTAGAGGAATCCGAGGGTCGAGTGATGTCGGTCTCTTGATGAAAGCGACGGACGCAACAGTGTTAGGGGCGAATGACAGTTCGGACGAGAGAGTGTACGCATGTTTCTCGACGGAGACTAGAGGCATCAGTGGACGTTCCAGGGGCGAAATGAGAAAGCTTACCTGTATCAGGACCGAAGACGTCAAGCTGTTCCTCTTCAACAATGTCTTTCTGAGCGTAGAGGGCAACCTGCGACTCAGAAGCAAATCTGGCGCAACGATGTAAAGAGTCGGCCTGCTTTGCTTTGGAAAGTAGACTTCCTACAGCCTCCAGCTCTCTCCTAGCCGCTCCTAGTGTTATTTGAAGAACTTGAGACAAGTGCTCAAGGACCACGAGCGGATCCGCTGACGGTGACGTGTCTGAAGAAGCCACGCCGTTGGGCGTGATAGGGGAGAGGACCTCCATTGCGTATGTGGCTATTGCGACATCAGATGTTCAAGTAACGGGACTCAGAGGAGCGCCGTGTCCGAGGCTCACATGCCAGCGTGAGCGTCACACTTCGTTATAGGCCAAAGGTTGTTGTTGTTGATGTCTTGTCTACTATTCAGAAAATGCGACTTTGATTTCCAGAATTGGATACGCGTTGAGCGCGGAAGAGCAGGGATTTGCGGAGGAAACTTCTTTGCAAAACCCAGGTCCGGTGTCGCCTTTCCGTGGCATCATTTAATGACAAGTTTTTGCAATCAAGTCGTGTGCTCTAATCATATATCCCTGAAATCTTGCCTTCGCAGTTTTGACAGCCTTCCCACTCTCCACTATGCCCAGGAATGTGATGCATGAAGTTGTACTCATTTTAGAGGCAAGCAACATTGAAGAAAAGGCATGTTTGAGCCTTCTGGTCGAAGAAGGGGTTCAGTCCCTAGCTTGGAGGAACAACTAAACTATCTCTGTGTCGCAGCCGGAACAATCCCTCCATCGCCACTGCTTGCTCTACTGCCATCCATGCGTAGTTTACTTGTGTTTCTCGATAGCTGCTCTCAGTGCCCTTTCGTTCGCCCCAACAACCTCATCGACTGTCTCCCCGTCCTTGAATAGCACGAATGTAGGCATGGCACGGATGCCCAGCTCTTGGGCGACATCGCTGACCTCATCGACATCGATCTTGTAAAAGCGGGCATCTGGGAAGTCTTTGGCCATATCAACTACCTTAGGTGCAATGACCTTGCAAGGACCGCACCAAGTGGCGAAGCAGTCGAGGACGACGAGAGAACTCCCCGCATCAGAGAGGGCTTTATCGAAGTCTGGTTTGCTGTGCGAAGAGTCAGCTTCAGTCACAATCAAAGGGATCGACTAAAGTTATTGAAGACATACCTTGCGAGGTTGTGGACACCGGTGTCAGTCATGGTGTGAGTCTTGCTGAAGAGATTGCTTGGTGTAGAATGGTAGTTTCTTGAGATTGAGTCTACCGGAGTGCGCTTCTGAGCAGGCAGGCTTCGCAGGACGGGGTGTGTTGAGCGCACGACTTGAGGAGCTCTGGTGGTGGTGCAAAGGCGTCTGAATGAAAGGGAAAGACGAGTGGACGCCAGAGTGTCTATTAAAATCCCAATAAGATGGCAGGCGCTTGGGAGGGATAATATGGTAAGGTCATCGAGATAGAAGTTACGAGTCAGGCCGGATGACGGAGAGACGGGCAGAAATTGGACTTGATTTGGCAGCGTTTCGCGGAATTTCTCGGTAACAGACAATCATGGTGGTGATCATATCACGGCGGGGCAAAGATGATGCCATCGATTTGGAATGTTGGGTCGGCCTTGGCGCGCCTCAGTTCCTGATGACTAACCACGGCCTTCCCCCGTCTCTCCATACCGTGCAAGACGAGCTCACTCGAGACACGTCCCTACCACTCCCCGCCAATTACATCCAGCTGTGATTGACGCAGAAGACGCACGCCCCTTACAAGATGAAATGGGTATCTCCCGCTAAGGTACATACAGACGCACAGCAGCAACGTCCCAGGTTGCCCGAACACTTGGCCGTTCACTTGCAAGCGAAGCCGTTCGAAAGCCAGACAAGGAAAGTCGCGAGTCTTTTGGACTATCGAGGGCACGACATGGGACAGGTATGACGGCCAAATCTGCACAACTCTCACATTGCGAACCTCTCCGTCGCTCGCTACTCTTCCTTCTTGGGGAAGGAACTTCGAATTGGGGTGGAACTCCGTTCGCCTCGAGGCAGACTTTGGCGTTTAGAGTCAATTGAAGAACGACGTATGTCGAGCAATTTTGCACTGCCAGCACTGATATGGCGGACATGACCTGTACCGAAGTTCACACTTTGTGCGCGGAAGATGGGTGAGCTTGAAGCCCGAAGATCTGAATGCTCAATATCAGGTGACTCCAGCTCTGACGCCTCGTCCTCGAAAACACCTCGCTCTCCTTCCGTAGCTTGGTATTCCTTCAGAAGTCCTTCCTTGGATCTAGCTTGCGCGGCTTGCCGAATCAGGGTTGGTTGGCGTCCAAGACTTGAATGCCATCGCTCGTTGCCGGTGTCTGGTAATGGTGGGACCTGTGGCTCGTCTTCGGAGTCGCTTTCGGGGTCTACATTGAGTGCAGTGCTGCTTGCCTTTCGTAGCGCGGAGTTTGGTGAGGACCTGCGCCTCTCTTCTACACCTGGGCTGAGACGGCTAAAATAAGGGTCGTCGGCAACATCGCCTTCCTCTCCTACGTCCCAATCTTGGCGATGAGGCTGCAAAGACGACTGACTCTGCCGCAAAGGGTGATCACGCTGGACAGAGGATCTCTTCGCAGGTTTCCCAGAAAGCCATGAGGCCTCCGAGTCAACGGATGCGAGGGATCGGGACAGAGCAGCTGCCGGAGGTGGCGTGTGGGGTTCGTTCATTTGCGACTGGCTGAGCAGGTCGTGACTCGAATTCTGGTCCGAGGTTACCCCAGTCGAGCTATCTGCGACAGGCTGACTCCGATCGGTCGTAGATCCATCCTGCACAGGCGGAACAGATCCAATCACTGGCGCTATCCCCACTTCTGGCGATTGTACTCTGGAGTCTGGAGGCGATAATGGCAGTTCGGGCAAGTCCTCCCTGAATTTTGACTGCGTTCTCTGTGGAGTGCCAGATCTTCGAAATGTCCGAGGCACTCCAACTATAGAGGTTTGTGGCTGAGTCCTTGAAATAGAATCCCGTGAAGTATTTGAGAACTCCCCGGAGGCGTGTCTACCACGATCGATGGAGCTCCGCTTCCCACGCGTTCCACCCCTTCTAAAGAAAGAAGTCCACGAGCCCAACGGGGCGGTACTCTGCTCAGAGGCCCTACGGCTAAGCTCTGTTGTATCCACAATATCAGGTGTGGCTTCTCGAGGTAGACCTGATGTCTGTGATAGGCTCGTGCCATCAAACGCACGCTGGGTGGGGGAAGTTGGCGGAGAAAAACTTGCTTGGGAGGTGCGCGTGTAGATCGAGCTTCCAGGTCGAAGTCCAGGCGGCAGTGGCAACTCAGGCTCTATTGTATTGTCATCAGAGAACGGATCAGCGGATATATCTTTGCCGTCGTCTCCAACACGCGCAGGAGCAGGAGTGCGTCTGGACGCTGGACCAGCGGTGTCACTTTCCCGTTCCGCTTGGACTTCAACTGGTCTTCGCGCTTCCTGTCCTTTCTCATGCTCGGCTATCCGCTTAAGCTTCTGTTCCAATTTGGATTGGTCAGTTTTCCGCTTTCTCTCGCGTCTACGCTGGTCTCTTTCCATCAAGTCTCGCAGCGCCCTTGCATCTAGACTGTCTGCAAGATCATCTATCCTCTTCTGGGAGGAGAAGTCGTCTTCGGCAATCGCGTGTCGAGCAGGATCTTTTGAGAGGGGCTGACTTCTCGAGGCTGAGTAGCGTGGATTCCTGCTGGATCGAACAGTGGGCCTCGGACTAAGCATGTCCAATGCATTGACCTTGAAGGAGCTCTGTTTTGATGTAACGCCTAGATCGGACAAGGACTCCGGCACAGGCAGGGAGACCTCGGAAGTATGTCGGTGTCCATGCTTGCGTAGCCGGGCAGGCGCTTTCTGGGTGTCTCGCCGCAGTGGACTTTCAGCATAGGATAACGGCCTTTTAGGTATTGGTATTGGGGAGCTCATGGCTCGGATTTCTCGTTCTCGTGCTTCATCTTCGGCTTTTCTTTTGCTGGACTTGCGCCGTGGCATGGGCGAATCATCATCGCCGCGTTTTGCGTGCAGAGTTGGCATGGGGGTTATGGTAAACTGTTCCTGACCAATGCTAGAATTAGATTTCGGATTTTGCTGATAGACTCTACTCTCAGAAGCTCCATTGTTCGGCTCCTTCTTCTCTGCCTGACCAATGGAGTCGACTGGAGTATGCCTTGAACTACTCATAGTTGCTTGAGCAGACGATGGCGTGGCAGTCGAGCCTCTTAGGCCCAAAGAAGAAGACTGTGACATGGCTGTCGATCTATCCATGCGCCGCCGCTTGCTGTCGGTACGGGACGGCTTCTCGCCATGGCCTTTGACTTTTCTCTCAGCACCGCCTTTTGCCACCTGTGTCATCTTCTCTTGCGCTACCTCCGATGTTTGCTTTTGCGTGCTGTTGGACATCTTGCTTCTCCAAAAGAATGTCCAAAACCCCATGCTGTTGATGGTCGCGTGTCCAAGATTTCATGCGGCTCGTGCGTGCCGAATCTCGACGCGAACTTAGCACCTGATAGACTCAATCCCCCGGACCCGACTTCGCAATCGGGGCATAGAGGCGTGATGCATTGGTGTCTAAGTCCAGTCAGGCGTGCGAATAGAATATCGCCACCGGTCGACGAATGCTTTTGAACAGTGACTGGTGCTGCATGAGGTGAGAGGGTGATTCAGGCCACACCTCGACTTGAACGTGGTTTGTCGATGAAAAAGCTGCCGCGGAACGTGTAGGCAATGCTGCTGTATCGTCGAATACTCTGGCAATTCGTCCAAGAGGGGATGTCTCTTGGGATCAGGGTTCACGAGAGGGCTATGACGGAGTGATGTTCGCGATGGGGAAGTTGGAGCTTGGGGCCTCCCGTTAGTTATTGGGGGCGTCGGCTAAGTACGTAGTTTGAGAATGGGAGCAAGCTTCGCTCCATTGCCACCAATCGCCCTGCTCCAGCCACTCACACTCCGCCAACTACTTCGTCGCTGAGGCTCGCTGAT
>JAABUK010001284.1_pt1 | contig 48540 bp, 56 predicted proteins | sample 5559141 | NCBI WGS metagenome assembly JAABUK01 (sample SAMN10711869, study PRJNA513367) | rock metagenome | isolation source: Antarctica rocks | place: Antarctica: Victoria Land, Pudding Butte nord | collected 2016-01-03 | reverse complement strand
CAAACCAAGTTTGGCTTCCTGGACTACAAGTTTGGGCCGCTGTTGGTGACCACCCGTCTACAAACAAGCAGTCAACGCATCTGGCTGCAGCTGCAACAGTCAAAATGCTGGGCATCCCAGCGATCAGCCCTGCATCGCGGGCTGCAGAGCCGGTCAAGAGCATCGAGGCTTCTGCAAGCTCACAAGTTGTCAAGGCCAGTATAGTGGCTCAGGCTGCTTCCAGCGAGGAGATCGATGACAGTGTTCCAACCTGCCCAATTTGTAAGTTCTGTAGATGTAACCACAAACGCAAACTAGCAGGCCACCCTTCCTTCTGAGCTGTGTTTGTGACTGTAGGTCTGACCGAGATAGCTAAGCTGACTGAGAAGGCAGTTTTGAACAATTGCATGCATGTTTTCTGCGTGGAGTGTATATCACGCTGGGCTTCAAAGAAAAGAGTCTGTCCGCTTTGCAAGGTAAAAGATATCTCTGACTGGCACACAAGCAACATAAACCTCTGCATCCTCCTGCACACACATACTTGTCATGGCAGGGATTGATGCCTCATAGGAGTAGAGGCCTCCAATCCTAGTGAATGCTTTGTGTAGGGCCGCATACAAGGCTATATGTATAATATTCAGAGCGAGCAGGACTATCAGCAGCGCATCATCCCCCCTTCCCCAGAGCGCCCTAGCAGCCCCCCCATGCGCTCTGCCCTTTTGTCCAGATGGGGCCCAAGCTCCATGAGCCTGTTGGAGACCTATGCAGCTTCCTTGTCCGCATCACAAGGTATACTGTTTTGCTCAAGTATGCTACAGACAGGTTTGTTTAATGCTGCTCTGCTCAAGCACTGGCATGTCAGATTTGGTGTACGAGCTGTGCCTCATGCTCATGTGGAAAGTTCAGTCATAATGTTCATGTCCAACTCACCATGGCAAACAGCAAGGCTGGCCTTATGCTGTACTGTCCTCTGATGAGCGTCGCCAAACGTGTATGAACACATCTGCAGTGACATGCAGCAAAGCAGGAAACAGCGGGTGACAACACCCCTGCTGTCAAGTCATGTGACGCTGCCCAGCGGCAATGCCTAAATGGATGTTGCCCAAACTGCATGTGGTAATGCAGGTCCAGCCCAAAGACAGCAGGATGTCCTGCAGCAGTGGAGAGACACAGCCCAGCATTACTTTGGCAGCTCCAGTCAGCAGCTTGCCCATGCTGGAGGGCAGACTATTGTCAGGCCCAGTCAAGCCTCCAGGCAAAGGCAAAATAGCAGGCCAGATACCCGAAATACAGCAGGGCAGAGGGAACCTAGGCCCTATTACTTCAGAGTGCAGCAGCAGATGCAGGCAGGAGCTGTTGGCCAAGCTCAGCGCAAGTAATGCTGCACCTGCATTGGTCCATTCTTTGCTGTGTCTTTCTAGTTAGTGATGATCATCACAGTTGCAGAACATGTTTGATTTGACATCCCTTGTATGCTGAAGGCCAAAGCCTGCCTTTTGCGCACACCCAAAGCGGTACTGAATCGTAGCCTATACATTACAGCCAGAAGTTTCTGTCAAGCCACGCTGAGCTTGCAGGCAGCGCTCATGCTGCCATGCAGTGATACACATTCTGATATCCAGCTAATACTTGTTGCTGCTGCAGTGAGTTGAGTGCAATAGAAGCTTCAGAGGATCCTGCTATTGCATGGAGGCGCAATATCTATGCAGATGGCATGTATGCTGTATCACCTGGTAAGAATGCGCTGCTGCTGCCATCATCAACAGGCTGCTGAAATTTCTGCAAGCAGTGCTGGCATGTGCACCTCCACCTGCAGTCGTGTCAGCACAAGCAACACTTGAAATTGACTTTTATGGTTTTTGTGTAAAACGGTTCCTTGCCCAGCGCCCTGAGCTGTAGTTCATCAAGTGCGTCTCGTATTCACAGGAAGTCAGAGCAAATCTGGCTATGCTATCTGACCAGCCAGTGCTCTGCTCACCATCTTTGTGGAGATGTCATGAGCGTGTTGTCAACATCAGCCTCATCATTGTCACTTGTCATTCCTTCAGACTGCAGGGCCAGTTCAACTACATGCAGACACGAGCAAATATGTGAACCAGTTTCCATGTGATGTACAGGGTCTCAGTCACCAGCAGTGCCCACATCTCTAGCAGCAGCGCCCAACAGGGCACGCCGCCTGCAAGACTGGGTCAACCGTGAGCTGCAAGCACTGTTGCATCAGGAGAACGTCAGCGTTGTACGCTCATTTGTCATGAGCCTGGCTACGGCGCACAGCTTGGACAGACATCAGGGGCAGCATCAGCAGGCTGCAGGCAGTGCAATGCAGGAGGAGGCAGTCAATGCACTGCAGCCATTCCTGCATGACAGGGCTGCTCACTTTTGGCATGAGCTCAAGTAAGCTCTGTTCTTGACTTATGCTATTGCATAAATTCTGCTCTTGACTACAGCAATCGTCATTGTTCACAATGCCAGTGGGTTGTGTGGAAATCATGGGTGTGACGGCAGCAGTCTGCTTCTCAAGTGCTGTCTGACCATGTTGGAGGCATTCTCCAATCAGCTGCAAGCAGATAGACACCAACTTCAACCCCGGAATTGCCTCTGAGCTTCAATGGCTGATGCATGATGCTGACACTGCCGAGTCATGTCGCAGTTACTGCATAGCAACCCATGTAAGGACTGCCGCCCATTGTGTTGAGACAGCTCATATTATGTCATGTGTCACTCTGATTTAGGGACAGCGTGCATGCCTGTGATGCAACAGTTGGGCGCAAATGGAATCTCTGATTCAATTGTTTGCGTTCATGTGGTGCTTGGCTCATTCATGTTGACACGTTTTTGAAAAATGACAGTGTGGTTGTTGGCTGCAGGTGCTTTGCAGAAGCCCCATACTCCATGGCTACCTATGACCGTGTGATGCAATATCAGCGTCGCCAGGTCAGTCGAGGCTATGCTGCCACCTATGCTGCCTTTGACTGTTACAAACCTCTTGACGTGGCGTCCGTGGTCTTGCATAACTCTGTTGCTGCTGAATTGTTAGCATCTTTCACTGTGCCAGCCCTGCCTCCTTCGTGATTGTATACGTCATGGTGCAATCTCAAATTTGCACACTTAGCTTCACATGACTTCCAACTCCATTACACTGACTCTCCACCACATTAGCTCTCTGCCCGTCCACAGTCCAAAGCTTCAGGGCGCCAAGCATCGCTTCTGAGCCCACCAGAAAGTCTTCTAAGCATGCTTCTTTATTTGCAGAGTCCAGAACAGAACACTTCCAGAGAGTTCATTGGGTCGCTACCGCAATCCCGGCAGCTGGTCAGACCAACTGCATGGGTGCCGCCCAGCCATGCCAATGCTGCAGCCCCAGGCAGCAGGCCAGCTCACGCCACCAGCAGACCTGCTGGCAGATCACACCAGGCTGCCAGAGATGCAGCAGACCACAATCACACTGCTGTTCTCCACACTGCACCTGCTCATCTCGCACATGTGATTGACCTGACAGCCGATGATCAAGTGACCCGAAGCTCCTCTGTTGACTCAGACCTGATGATTATCTCCCAACCACCGGTTGATGCAGCTGCTGGTCATGCAGCGCAAACTGCTAGGACGCATGGCAATGTACTGCAAGCTGCTTCAGCAGCACCCGATCAGACACAACATTGTGTCAAGTCAAGAGGGCTGTCAGCGGCCAGACAGAGACCTGTTGCTGCTGTGTCAAGGGTTGCACAGAGGCAGCATGAACGTCCTGAGCATGAAGGGAATGCTGTTGCTGCCACCAGGAAGCGCAGCAGGTGGGACATGAGACCTGCAGATATGCAAGCCACAGCAGAGTCATGCCCTGCAAGTCACCATGCACAAGCAGAGCATAGCCAGACCCAGCAACAAATACGTCCTGTCCTGTACTGTGAGGATGCTATGTCAGCAAGGGCTGAAGCTGTGTCAGATAGGTTGGCGCTGCATGCTTTGTCACGTACCGCTGGTGCACGTGACAGCAGACATGTACAGTCAGCTGTGGCGAGCAGAGATCAGCTGGATCAGCAGCAGGAGACCTGCCTGTCATCAAGACAGCTTCCATCTGGGTCACATACATCTGACAGAGCAGCCCATCTGACAGACAGGCCCAAAAGGGAACATAGTGGCAGAAGGTCAGAGCAAGGCCAAGATAGGCAGTCAAGATCCAGGCAGAGCAGTCACAGAAGCGATGCAAAGCATAATAAGCCCAGGCACAGGCACAGGCACAGGCATAGTGCTGAGCCAAGAGTTAGTCAAGCTGTACACTCGCCAATTTGTGATACTGGCCTCAGGTCTCTTGCACATAGTCAGGCACCACCTGACTGTCATGCTGGCTATGATTCACTTGATCTAGATAGATGGCAAATGTTGTGATCAACAGAGGAGCAGATGCTCAGCCAACCATCTGTGTTTGTGATTTTGTACAACTGTGCAAGGTGTGTGTTTATTGCTTATATTAAATTTCAAAGCCTGCAATGTAAACTATAAAGTTGTAAGCGTCATTGTCTGTCAACTCCCACTTCACCTGCTGAACCGACCATTTCTTTTCGGCTCCCTATAAGGTACCAAAAGTAAGGTACCATGGACTACTTAGGTAGTGCTTTGATTTTCCTTGCGCTTCTATTGTCATTAGTCCTGGGGAACGCATTTATTTTGTGCTGAGTGCAGATATTTTCACAAACAAAAGAAACGCCTGCAGCCAACAGGCTTACATGACAAGACTGGCACACCTAGGGCCAAGCTATGGCATGTGTGGAGTTGTTCAAGACGTGTTTCCCACAACAGAATCGCAGTGACTTCATGCTGCATGATTATGGTGAGTAACACTTCCTAAGTATGAAGAACAAAGTGGTGTACACCATGGACGCACAATCAGACATGATAACAGTATCTCCCTGCGATGTGCTGACGCCAGATCAGCAACACCCAGTGGGGATGAGCAACAAATGGCTTACAACAGGATTACAATGGCTGCAGAAGCAATATTGCTTGCAAAAATCTTCTCCAAGAATGGTCAGAGTGCGTAGTGGTACAATAAAGGCACAAAACAAAGCCAGTGGTCCAACACAAGCTCAGCTGAAGCTGATATCCAGTTGAAAATCACTGGTAGTATGGCAAGATCTGCGATAGAATGTATCCCCATGCTACACCAGACTCAGCACCAACAAAGAATCCAGCTGTGAAGTTGCTCCAGCCCTCACCACTTTGCAGACGATCTCTGTTAATTTCTCTGCCTGACAAAGTCTTGACTCCCAGCTGAGGAGTATCCTACATTGCACGCAAAGGTGTAAGTTTTGACTCAGCATGCAATAGGGCAAGTATGTGTTGATCAGCAGCCATGGCCTACCTGCTGGAAGCTGACAGCACCATACAAAGTCAAGGCTGCTGTCAATATTGCCACAAGAGCACCCGCTGAAAGGCATCCAGCTACTTCAGCGTATCCTGGGACGTTTCTGAGAGGACCTAGCTTGATGAAAGGACCTGTAAGCAGCTCAAGGCGTATCAGCGGTGTTCGACTTAGGCGCAGAGCCTTTCGTTTGCTGTTCATGTACCTGTAAGGATAAGGCCGTGCACTAGGCCGACTTCAACCCCTCTCAACAAGGGAGAAACACCGGTTCTGTATGCTGGCAGGCTGCTCAAGAAGTTTGCCACGATGGGTGCCGAAGTGACTGGTGTCTCAAGCATTCCGATGAAAGGGTCGCCGTTGATTGGCTGCACGACCTGAGCCTTCTCGCCATCGGAGGCACGCACTCTCAATGACTGCCTGCTCTTGACGGAAGACCTGACAACTGGAGCGAAGGCTGCTGTCCTAGTAGCAAGGCTGGGCTTGCTGCTGAGCCTGACACCTGTGGCTGATGCCATGATGGTTTGAGAGGCCATGTTTGGGAGGCAAGATTGTCACTTTCGGTGCGGTTCAACGGCAGAGGCGGTCGACGCGATGCAATGCTGTAGGATTTTTCAGACAGTATCCAGAGCCAATCGCGAGCAGATAGCTCCAAGCCAAATTAGGCAAGGCCTCGATTTACGCTACTTGCAAAGGTTTTTATACGGTTTGTTTGTTTCGCGGTCAGACAGCTGACTGAACAGTGTCCGTCGTCCGATCCAACTCGGCATTCGTTTGTCTCGACGATCATGATGCTGATGACCGTACCAGGTTGTGGACTTGTGGCCTCAGTTTGCAGCTCAACTGTGCAGCACCTTCGCATTGTCTCGCTGGTCGAATGTTTGTTGCTTGAAGTGCCTTCCACGTCCGGCTGCATAGTGCTTCGCCTTGTCAAATACGTCTGCAGTTGACTGGCTCTGCAAGCCTACTGTAAACTTCCGCAAAAGTTGCACTGAACACTGAGCAATGGGATAACGCCTCACATATATAGCTCTGCAGGCCAGACAAGGTGAGCACAAGCGATACATCTGCCTGCGACTGACTTTTGAGCATGTGAGCGTATTTAAACAGCAAGTGGAGTAGCTCGGTGTTGGTTTGTAACTGTTGAGAGTGGGGGGTGACAATGCAGTTTCTTTATAGTGACATCGTACCCACGAGCATCTGTTGGCAACTAGTTGCTATAGTTTCAGAAAAGTGTGCCGATCGTCAGCACCAGTATATTGAGATAGTTGCGGGAGCCAGGGAGTAGAAGAGGCTTTTGGCTATGAGTGATGATTTTTGACAAGCTTGCTCATTTGATTGTTCCTCAAGGCTGCAGACGCCTGGGGGGTTCAAACACTAGTGCTGTCCCAAATAAACGCAAGGCTGTTGTGAAGCTACTGATTGATTGCAACTGCAGAGACAGGGTTGCAGTGCAAGCAGCTCAGCTTGCTGCCCAGGAACGGCAGGAAGGTAGCTCCCTCTGGCCGCAAGATGGTACCTGTCTGAAGGAAGCTAAGAAGCAGGTAGTCCCACGCTCTGGAAAAATGGAATCCCAGCGATGCATGGACATTGGTGTTCAGGTTTGCCTGTTGCACCCAGTGGCACTGGTGATACCCATATAGTGGTATGTATGTCCATTGTGTGGTCAATTGAGAGTGACAATTGCCATACATGCTTTTATCACAAAGGTGCTTAGCCACACCTTGACATCAATCTAATCTGCAAAATGCTGCAGTGGGTTGCTGCAAAAGTTGTTGCAAGCATGAAGTATGTTACAGCATGGTTTGACATCAGTTTACAGTCAAGTCTGTAGTACCTATAGTCTGGTTGACATGAAGTATGTTAATGCACGGCTTGCACACATTGGGACAAATGGTCCTGGGACAAGTGGTTAGGTGCGGTGTCTGGTAGGCCCAAAGCCCTTTCAGGGAAGGGGTGTATGTGACGTTAGGCTGGGCTCTACAGTGCATTGCCAGGTTATCACTTGAGTACTGAGTCACGCTCTGTGAAAGCGGGCGCTGCAGCACTCAAAGGCAAGTTTGGTACCACTTGTATACTTTCTACATGACCTTCTTGGATCGAGACTATGACTTACAGTGCTACGGGCTTGCAGACTATTATAAAGAAGACTTAGTGCGGATCATGCTTCTCAATGAGTGGTTGGAAAGCTTTTGCTGTTGTTGCATGGTGCCTGCTGCAGTCAATATCGCTGAGTGCATTGGAGGTTTAACAACATAATCATGATTGTCACAACACTGGTTATGTTTCCAGAATCCACAACTGCGCAGCCCAGCTAATCTGTTGCTCTAAGCTTATGAGGCGATCTGAAAATACTGTGGCATCTCTGTGTGTGTCTGTCGGTGCACTGATACGTACATGGTTGTCTATCATATGCATATTGGCGAAGCAGTTTTGACTTTTCGACCAACAATTGTTGCAACCACTCAAACTTTTCAAGGATGCACATGAAAACGACGTCGTTTTCATGTGCATGTCGACATGCAAAATAGGTCCTCTGAGTCAGAAGAGTGCATCGACTTGGTGAGAGTGCACATTGTACAACATTCCAGCATTAATACTGAAGAGTCAAGATCCAATGCAGCCAAGAAATTTTTTATTCTAGGGCACGCCATGCCTTGACAGTCACTATAGTGATAGTCACTACGCTACAACATGCATACAATTGTTGTTTATTTCACGGTGTCTCTGGAGTAAGACTTGTCTTCTGTCTCCTGGTCGCGTTAAAGTTTGCAACCCACAAGTAGGTGGGTATTGTTTTCAGTTCTTGTAGGGTCACATTATTGTAGAACTCTACCAGAGCATTGTTACCACTGATTACTTGTAAATGGGTACGGATCCAGAGAGGCTGGCTGAGCGCTGACACACCAGCTGTCAGAAGCAGTCTAGGTCAAACTGATGGGTCTGAAAGCTCATTCACTTGTTCTGTTGATGAGGCCTGCTTTGATAAGGCTCTTAGTCAGAGAAGGCCCTTGCTTTCTACTATCGCGGTGCATGTGGGTGTAGTAATCTGGGATAAATGACGCATAATCTGCAGTGCCTATTTCCCGTCAGTCTTACGGCACCTTAGCTGGCACATGGGCCTGTACAAGGGCGAACGTGGTCAACTGCGAGTCCAGGACGTAAGACCAGCACGCACTCACGAACAGACAACTTCGCCCACCTCTATCAACTTCTAGGCGCCTTCAGCAGTGGCCGCATTCCACGTGGATATTCGGGCCGATTTCAGTGACCACTAAAGTACTCGAGTTGCCTGGAATGTGGATCCTAGCGCCAGATTTTGCTCCAGAGTATTCCATCCCACTTTCGTACCAAAACGACTCCAAGTCGTTCAAGCAAGCTTGCGCAACTGTGAAAGGTTGACAGTACACTTTACCGGCGCTGGCCCAGGCATCGCAGTGAACCTCCACTTCAAAGCGCGCAGGTGCTTTGAATGACCGCTGTAGTTCCGTCGCCTATGAGCTTTAGCCACTCCGACAACGACCTTGCGCGACATCTCGGTTTGCTTGGGGAGCATTTTGACACAAGCCTCAGCCAGGACTTTACCGGCCTGCCATCTGTGGACTTTTCTAGTATTTTGAACTCCGATATGCTGACTCCGAGCAATGTCAAGCTCGAGCAGAAGCCGGTCAGTCAGCCTGCAGAACAAGACGGCTTCCAAGATGTCAGCGACGGAGATTGCAGCAGCTCTGATGCCGGCTCCGACAGCGACGACGACACAGCCACGGCACCCCAACAGCCAGACACGCCTCGCCACCAGCACGCTGACATGCCTGAAGTTTCCACAGCAGCTGGAGCAGTGCTAGCCTCTGATAGCATGGCGATACCTACAGTGCCACTCAGGGCGACCTCTCCATGCCTGAGAGCTACTCACCCTGCACTGCCACATACATCCCAAGGCTTTGTTGCTCTGTCAGACATCAACACTGCCAGTGGTCAGGGCCACAGCCACTCAGTCAGCTCCAGCCCTTCCAGTGCCCTTGGTGGGACTTCCAGTGACCTGTTTGACCGCACCAACACTAATGGCAGCTCAGGCCTCACAGAGCAGAAGGGCAAGAGGAAGGCAGACCAGATGGACCTGGATACAATTCTGGACCCTGCTGAGAAGAAAAAGCAAAGGCGGCTCGCAAAGAACAGAGCAACTGCTGCCCTGTCAAGGTAAACACCAATCAGTCTCTGTTTGCTACCTTGACAAGCAGATGTTGGTGCTGAAGCCAGTGTTCCATTGTCTAACCTGCAAACGTATCTGCAGGGAGCGAAAGAAGGCGCAGTTGCAGGTGCTGCAGCAGAGGGTGCGCACACTTGAGCAGGAGAACACCAGTCTGGCTCAGGCACTGTCAATGCGTGATGCTGAAATCAAGCGTCTCAAAGATAGGGCTGCTGGTCAACCCAAAGGTGCTCGCTTTCGCACTGCTTCTGCAAGAAAAGCGTATGCTGCTCGCGGTTGATACTGCCCAGCTACATCAGGCTGCTGTCAAGCACCTGAAAGCCGACCAGGGCTCAATGAATCAGTTTGTACAGAATGTATGGCTTAATGACCAACTGTGTATGAATATGCTTTGATTGCAACTGTATTGGAAGTATGACACCCTGTTTCCCCCTTTTTCTGTTAGGTTCAAGGGCGGGGGGGTTTAAGCAAGACATGGTAGATGGTGCTAGATCTCAGAACACATGTGGTAGCAATTTTGCAAGAAATCAGCTTGCTTGACATTCTTTTGTGACCGTGCTTGATTTGATGTAGTTTTTTTCAGGGCTTTCAGACCCCAGCCTAGCATATGCAGGGTTATATCTAGCCCAGACAGGTCTTGGGGTTAAGCACTGGTGTAATGGTAGTTTTGAATCTGACCTCAGCGTGTGCGTGTGTGAGTGCGTGTTGGTGGCTGGGTGTGGAGGCGGAGCTGTGCATTGCCCACATCTGCATTTGCATTATGTGCGACTGTCGTTTGTACATTCCTCCGGATTACCCTCAGACTACTGGTGATTCAGCTTATATGCATGCTCTGTACTCTCAGGAAATCTTCAGCAGGCAAGCAGTCTGCTGATGTCTGTGTTGTGATCTGCCTTGCCTTGCCTCTTTGATGTATGCTTGTTAAGCTTGAACTGCCTGCCTGATTTTGTGCATCTTTGTATGTCAATGCCATGTCATACTGTCCATGGTCAACATTTGTGTCATTTCCCAGCCTCCAGTCAAGCTCTACCTTGCCTGCAGTCCAGGTGCACCTTTCCTGCACGCCCCTCGTCCCCAAACAAGCATTGTATGGTGTTGCAGGGGCTGGGTGTGACAGTGCCACAGCTGGCACTACCACCACAGAAGTTGCTAAGAACCCTGGCCCCCGCATCGTGTACCCTGCAGTATCATCTCTGCCTCGTATCTACTGCAGTGTTGCTAACCCACCAAGCAGCAGCTTCCCTCACCAGCCTCGTGCTCCTCCCATGGGTATGTACCTTGCACAGATTGCTGCCAAGACATGTACTTGCCGTCTGTGCTAGATTCAAGAGTGTGCACAGTAAATCCTGTGTGTTTTAAATCAAAGAATTTAAAAACATTAAAAACATGTACCATTCAAGAATGCATCCATTTCATCGGTCTTCTGCCTGTGTATTGTGCAACACCAGCCTTTTGAGCCCTGGCAGCAATGTGTCTCTGGTATTCCATATTTTGCTGCACATTGCATGACGACGCAACATCTGTCTGCAAAGCAATTTGGCTTGCTAGCTTGCAACCATTTGCAATTCCACAGCCATGTGTGGGAGGCAGATCTTGCAGTAAGCGTCTCAACACAAAGATGCACAAAATCGCTTATGTCTCAGGCGCGTGACCAGCAGTCATCAACTGTGATGTGACTAGCAATTACTGACTGTGATGTGAATAGCAAGTACTGACTGTGACTGCCTCATCTGCAGGCCACCCTCCAGTTGGAGCCACCACCCACTTCCCCCAGCGCAGCGTCTTCAGCGCTCCCATCCTAGAGCATGCTTCCCGCTCTGAGCAGCCCTCCATTGCACACTCAGACCAGCAGCAGCAGACTCAGTCAAACGCTCGCAGCCAGTCTGTCCATCCCACACACTCTGTCCAGCCCTCACAGTCTGTCCACCCATCACAGTCGGGCCACCCTTCGCAGTCTGGCCAGCAGCAATCTTCTGCAGTTGCTGCTGTGGCTGAACCCACTCAACAGGAGGCCACTAGCCACCAAGCTACTTCCAGAATCCAGCCTGCAACCTCAGGCTTCCAGTCGGTGCAGTCAGAGCAACCCAGCCTCTCCATTCAACCCAGCACTCAGACGCCCTTCAATGTCGTCACCTCTGGTGAATCTGGCCCCTCCAAGAGGCAGAATAACGGTAACAGCTCTGCTGATAAGCAGCGCATGGCACCTCCAGCTGTGGATCAGGGCTTTGCCACCCAGATCAGCCCTTTTGTGGCTCAGTCTGAGCACTCCTTGCGCATTCAGCAGGCGCCACACACTCAAACTGCCCCTGTCAGTGACTGTAGCCCACCTCAGAAGCCTCCACCAAGCAGGTCAGGCAGCTTCACATATGGTAGCCCCTACCCCCAACCCTCCTATGGGGGCATGCAACATGACCAGGCAAATGTGTACAACCCCAACATGCAGTCCCACATGTCATCTCAGGGGTCAGCAGGCTGGCAGCCAGTGCCTCAGTACAGATACCAGCCGCAGCAGCAGCAGCAGTCCATGAGTGTGCAATCATGGCCAGGCTATGAAGAAGTACGGACTTCCCCCAGGCATCCAGGAGCATGGCATTGGTCAGATGGTATTGGGCAGACTCACATGGATGGGCTTCATCAGAGCACTTCTGCCACCTGGGATTCTCAGCATGGCCAGTCCTCGCAGTATTCAGCTCCCACCCACACTGACTGGCAGCAGGAGCAGCCCTGGCATACCACACAACAGCAGCAGTCTGATGCTTCAGGTGTGGCACTGTTTTGTACTGTGCATGGCAGTTGTCCATGTGGCTATGCTTTGTCTCTGTTATGCATTGATTGCTGCTGTCATGTCACAGCTAGTGCCTGTTACATATGATGTTGCACAGCTGCACAAGCAAGGTGGCAGGTTGCTTGGAAAACCAGCCTTGTAATACATCATGGCCGTGGTGATACAATCTTATTGTGCGCTGACATTTCCCTTTGCTACCAGGTTCATGGGCAGGCCCAGTGCGCCCCCCCTGGCCACCCCAGGCCATCGCTGTCACCCCCCAGGGGTCAGCCTTTGGGCACACAGTGGGCCCCTTGACTGAGCCCCACCGGCTGCCGGGGGAGCTGGAGCCCCCAGCATGTCGCTGGATGGCCTCGGCCAACTCCGCCCTGGCAGAGATGTTCCCAGGTCAGTAAGGTCAGTCACCCCTGCTCAGCAGGTGAATTGGCAGTCATAATAATAACAAATAATGATAATAATTAAATTGTCAATAATGACTGCATTTGGCAGCCATGTTGGCTTCATAATTACACAGAGGGAGTCAACAAATTTTGTGACTGCTGCAAACCTGTGACTGCATTGGTAGCAGTTTCACAAAATTGCGCATTAGCCTGCTGTTGTCTCTGGCTTGTGGACGGCATTGCATGGCCCCAACCATTATCACGTACTTTGTTTGTATTGCAGCATGCTGCTTTCGTTGACTGTCACTGCATTGTTTTTTGTGCCGAAAATGAATGCTGGCTCTGGCTATGGATCATGTACGGTTATGGGACACACTTATTGTCCCATAACCATACATGATCCATAGCCAAGGAGATTGCTGCCGCCACTGTGTTCAGCAAGCTTGTTTTGACATGCCTGTCATTGCCAACATGCACCTCGCGTCACATGATGTTTATGTTGCTGATCATGTTGTTGATGACCATGATGATCGCTGCTGACATAACTTTTTGGCTTGCAGTAATGCCCTCCATGCCTCAGATGCCAAACATGAATGCAAGCTTACCCTGGCTTGGAGGAGATCTAGATGGTCCTTTTGAGCAGGATGGCTTACCAGATCTGTAGGTCAAGATGCAGCCTATTTGACTGCACCTGAGAATTACGCATGTGGCTGGAGCAATTGGCTGCCGGGAAAGAACAGGGGAGAGCATTGATGCTTTGGGTAAATGGGGATGTGGGCATGCTGTCAGCAGTCCACTACTATAAGATAGTCTACATGGTTGAGTCACAGGCAAGCATTGCAATGATGCTGTCATGTTTGAGGTAGCAGCTTTTTGTTCAACTCGGTGGGCAAAAGTCAAGTGTCTGTAGTACATGACTCTCCAGCTACATCACTCTCCAGCTCAAGGCGCGCATCAACAGTCTGCAGCTGAGCTGTCTTTCATGTTGCCAGCTGCTGTGCATTTTGTTGAGTCAGTAGAATAATCAGTGAGCATAGGTTCAAATAGCATTGTGGGTAATGAGAGCAACTCTGTTGGGTGCTGGGAGTGGATGTTGAGCTTTGGTATTTGAAGGCTATGGGAATGCTTGTAAGGTGCAGCGAAACCAACCTGCTGTGTTTTGTCAAAGCTACTGAGTCTTGAACAGTTTTAGTTTTAAAAGAGCCTCCAGCTCATGACAATCATTGCCGCTGTCACTTGTGCTGCGTGAGACAGTAGCTTTTGATACAGTGAGCATTTCTTGTTCTGTCTCTTATTTCATTTGAAACCTTCGTTTGATTTCATGTAGCTTGGGCAGGATCCAGTTTTGATGAGTCTGGTGGGATACTGTGCTCCAATGTGATGTGTCAAGGGCAGGCCACATGTGTGCCATTATAAGGGTCATTTTGTATAGGCCAATCCATGAATGTTCTCTCCCATGCATGCCATTTGGATATGCCCTATAAAATTTCGTCGCATGCTATGTACATTAATCACGGTGAGGGTCTTGCAGGGAAGGTTAAGTTATTTCGTTCAGCACTGAGTGCAAATATTTCATGATGTTGCAGGACTTTTGAGTTGTTTCGTGTAACTATGACTTGGATATCTCATGCTTGCATACAAGCATGTGTTCGAGTGGTCTGCATTGTGTGCTATGTAATTCTATGAGGACATGTGAGCAAATGTATACGCTGCTGTATTGTGCAGCGACAGACATCACCCACACGCATAGTAGACACAGCCACAGTTTGTGCCAGTGGCTCAATGCCTTGACAAAATTTGGCACATTTTTGATTCCAAGTAACAACCACTCAACCCACGCATGTTTGGTATCTTTTGCACACTTTTTGCACCACCACACTTCAAACTGTAGTAGGTTCTATGCTAGTATACAAAGGTTAGTCTGCTGCATAGCAAATAGGTGGCTGGCTACAGCATGCAAACCAGAGCCTGTACAGAAGAGCCTGTGTTGAACTCAAAGATTACCCAGATGTAAGCAGATCTGAATTGGATGTTACTGGATCTTGTGTTATCCAACTGGACAATCAGCGGCTGCCCATGAAGACCTGCCTGCTACAGCTTGCTATCAAGCACAGGCACTTCAGTCTTGACAGCAAAATGATCCTGCAGCTGAAACCTGCCAGCCTCATTAGGCCCAGATCCTGGCTGCTTGGAGACCACTCCATGATGAATTCTGTACTGCCCTGATTGCATGTCCTCTACATAGTATTGCAGCGCCAGGCTGATGGACGAGAAAGCTATCTGTAGTCACAAAGCACACGTTCTCCATCAACCATGAAGCAATGAGCTTTGAAAAGACCAGCAGGTGCAAAATTAGCAAGTTTCTGCAGCAGCAGCTGTAAGGTCCACATGCATGTCCTTCAGACCTGCTGATGGCAGTGTTGCAGTTTGAGCATTGGTAGGAGTGCAAACTTATATGCTAACCATTGGGGTACGCCATGTACAATAGGCAAAACAAAAAAAAACACCCCCAAAAACGACTAAAACAGAGGTGTTGCAACAAGCTGCAGGCACTTTACTGGGATTGGGCAACCAGTCACACATGCATCTGATGTTACCACTGACAGGTGTGACAGCTGTGCATGCAAAGTATACCATAAATACTGCCTTGTTCAGTGAGTGTTTGCTGAGCTTGCCTGATCAAAGGGAATATCCTTTGGCTGGAACAACTCAGTTTGTAAGGTTTCCTCGCCAGGGCTGAATGAATATGGGGCTGCTAGCCTAGCCCTGCACAACTATAGTTCAAGGTTGACTTGCCTTAGCTTATCCGCGCCCTGAGCTCATGACTGTGGCATGTTTGGTTTTGTGCTGTCATGCAGACTTATGCTTGCTCATTGCAGCTGCACAGGAATCACGATGTGAACAGCAGAAGCAAGCACCTTAGCTCTTAACATTTCACCCACAGTTTGCTCACTATCTTGTGAGCCAAATGTGACATGGACATATCCACACCGCTTTCAGAAGAATGAGCAAACTATGGACAAACCATTGCAGAGATGAGGTGTGATTTGGCACGATGGCACCTGTCTATGACCAGTTGACCTGATTACATAAACAGGGAGGCAGGCAGGCAGGCAGGCAGGCAGGCAGGTAGGCAGGCAGGCAGGCAGGCAGGCGGGCAGTCAGGCAGGCAGGCAGGCAGGCAGGCAGGCAGGCAGGCAGACAGGCAGGCAGACCTGAACAGGATGTATGCTTGACCAATGATTGGGATGTCAAAATGGGAATAAGGCGCTAAAATTTCAACTTGGCAATTAGCTTCTTCCCAGGTCTCCCTAGCTGCTCCCTCTGCACAGCACAGACTTAGTCAGGCACGCCAAAGCACACACAGGGCATGCTAGCGCATCAGGTGCTAGTCACAAGCATGCCTAACCATCCTGACTCAAAAGCTAGCACTTTGCTCACGTCTTGATTAGCCCATTCTTGAAGTTGACTGTGGCATGGCCTTTATCTGCAGACATCTGCATGCTGATGATGTTGAGACCGACATGTCACAAAGGGCATATGCCTGTTACCTGTGCTAGATGCATCACAATCATTGGTATGCTGTTGAACATGGGACCTGAGAGTAGGAATATAGGACCAGACAGTAGGAACATAGGACAAGACAACAGGAACATAGGACCAGACAATAGGAACATAGGACCAGACAGTAGGGACTCGTGGCCAGTCTGGTTGACAGCATACCTGCACTAGATTCCTTGAGCTCCATGTAGCCAGCAGGCAATGTCCACTTGCCCTTACAAGGCTCAATACCTCTTTTACACAGCAGGATCTGGCCCTCATGCTCAACTATACATCCAACCACCTGAGCAGGAGTGTGGCACGCATGGTCTGTATCGGCATTGCAGCTAAACAAGAAGCACAAGAACAGAAGCCTGACAGAATAGCACAGACACTGATCAGTGTGATAGCTGCCTAGTTCACTGACAGAAGTGTGTCTATAGTCTGTATGACAAAAAATGACAGCATGACAGGGGCAGGAGCAGAACTACAGGAAAAGGCGTGTAAACATTGAAGGTGAGCAGTGACAAAGCTCTCAGAACAGAGAGAGCTTGACCTGGTGCCATGCGCACCATTTTGGGGTTCAAATAGTCAATGTACCCACAATTACTGCACATGTGCCGCCAAGCTGCTTCCCCCTTCGGTATAGCCAGCTCCATTTGTGTACCACACATCCGGCAATATTGGTCTTTGGTCTTTTCAGGTTTTTGTGGCAATGGTGTTGAGCTAGCATTTCCATGCTGTGCACAAGCTGCTATGTTAGAGGAGCGGAAGCCACCGTTGTTGCCTTCGTAAGTTGAGGCTAAACGGGGACTGGGTTTGCTTTGCATGGGTTGAGTAGTCAAGTGACGTCTCGCTAGCGGAGGCACACAGCGTGCACGAACAAACACCTGTGATCGCACACTTGCAATCAACGCTTGTGCTCCAGCACCTTATGATCTGCCACTGTCTGGAAAATCTGTTGCGCACCTGACACGCACGGGAAGCAACACCGCACGACAATCGCAAGCTGGTCATCTCAAGCCAGCAGTGCAGCTAGCAGGTTTATGAGAAAGCATCGCTTGCCAGCGAGTGTAAGCTGGTTGAAGCGGATACTTGCATCAACCAAACTCCAGGCACTTTTCCGACGCTGGTTGCCCGATGGTGCGAGTCGCACTGTGCAACACAACAGAGTAAACGCCAGCAGTTGACTAAGTGCTAGCAGAGGGCTATAGGCTATAGCTGACTTGTGACCTATCAAGGTATCAAGGGTATGCAACGCCAGCAGTGAACTGCAGGTCGTCGCATCACAGCAGCTGCATCGCTGACACTCTTCGAGAGGACGCACATCGACTTGGCTGAGTCGTGAGTGTCGATTTCCGTGCACATATCGCCTGCCAGCGCGTCTGCTGTAATTGGCAGAACACTTTTATAGTCAGAAACACCTTGCTGCCAGCGTTAAGACCCATCAGCAGTCTATTGCCGTGCAATTTCAGCAATGCGAACGCAGTATTGGTTGACACTGCTGTTTGCTGCGCAAACAGTCTCAGCAGCAACAGCAGGTGATCAGCCACGGATCATAGAGAAGCACCGAAACGAGATAACGCACATTCCTGGCCTTGAAACTCGCCTCAAGTCTAAACACTATGGAGGCTACATCAATATCGACGAAGCTCACGGCCGCAACTTGTACTATTACTTCGTCACGAGCCAGGGCAATCCTGTGAAAGACCCGCTAGTACTATGGTTGAATGGTGGACCAGGCTGTAGCTCATTTGATGGTGCGTCTGGCATCTCACATCAGCCCTATAACCCTTCTGGCTGTAGCCACCGTTCACCCACACACACAGTGCAGGCTTCATATACGAGCATGGGCCCTTTGATGTTCAGTTTGCTAAGGGCAGTGAACACAGCCAGGATGGCCGGCTAATTCTGCGGGAAAACCCCTACACTTGGAGCAAAGCTGCAAACATCATATACCTGGACTCACCAGCAGGTATAACTTAGCTGTGGCATGCCAAACATTCAAATTGCAAGCAACGTCAGTGACTCATCAACCTGATCACAGTAGCTACAAACTCAGGCTCTCGTGTGATCTGATGTGAACTCCATGCATTACACTGGCAGCTGAGTCACCAAGCCGCAGCTGAGCATTTGCATGATGGTCTGCAGGCACGGGATTGTCGTACTCAGAAACGCACTCAGACTATCTCACTAATGACACTCATACAGCCCAAGACTCCAATAGCTTCATCAGAGGGTTCTTGAAGCATTACCCAGAGTATGCCAAGAATGACTTCTACATCATAGGTAGGCGATCGTTCTGCACATGGTCCACAACATTACCAATGCTTCCTGTCCAGCTCAAGCATTCTACATGACATACAGATGCAAGGCAAAGCATACAATCAAGTGTTTGACTACTCACACATAATGTGACTCAGTCGAAGGACAAAGTTGTTCAGAATTTTTAATGTCTATCTCAACATGTCACTTCACAATGTCAGTGAAGCCAACATTGCCTAACATGGCTACAGGTGAAAGCTACGCAGGCGTGTATGTGCCTACACTAGCACAAGCAATTGTACAGGGCAATGATGCTGGTCATCAGCCCCATGTCAACATACAGGTGAACACATGTGTGACCTGCATGCAACCCGTGCTCACTAATTGCCACATGTCAAGCCAGCATGAGGTTTCCCTCTAGTAGCCTGATCACGGAGTCATGCTGACCAGCTGTTGCGTGGATTTTTTTTGGCATTGGCCGTTCTGCTTGCAAAGTCGTGAGGTGAAAACAAGCAAGCCTATGGAGTTTCACCTAGCGTCCATACATGACTTTCAGCAATGCTGAGTCAGGCAATCACCTAGTTTATGCTTTGCGAGTCAGTTGCACTTGCTTGACAAAAGGGATAATAACACACACAGCAAAAGCAACAGCTGTGCTACAAAAACCTTAACAGTCAAACCGAAAAAGATTTTGACACACAGCAAAACCCAACAGCTGTGTTTGCAAGCATTATTCAGCCAATCTGAATGGGATGTTGACACACACAGTAATGCCCAACAGCTTCGTTATAGAAACTCAGCAGCCATTCTAAATGGGATGTTGGCACATACACACATCAAAGCCCAACTGCTTGTCTTATGACAGATTGAATGGCCAATAAAAAAGGCTGACTATGTTGGTCTCAGGGGTATGCAGTTGGCGACGGTGTGACTGATGATGAGGTGGACGGCAATGCCATCATTCCTTTTGCCTATGGCAAGGCTCTTCTCAGCACAAGCCTCTACATGGACCTCATGCATGAGTGTCAAGGCAACTTCTGGAACGCCACTAAAGGTGAAAGCCCAGCATCTCCATGTTTGCATGCAACAACGACATTCACCTTTACCTTTGTTCATGTGACACGATTTCGCTATAGTGTGAGCTTGGTTTGCTGCATCTTACTCAGCAGTGTCTACTATTCTGCATGCCTTTGGACAGCATTCTTGAAGACAAGACACATGGCAAACGCTCATGCTCATAACCTGCACACAGTGAGTTGTTGCATGGATCATCTGTCAGCACCCATGTGCACCCATGTGCAGGCACTCATTGTGACAAGCTGCTGGATGAGGTGTATGATGATTTGAAGGACATCAACTTGTATGACATACTGTGGACGTGCTACCGCGGAAGTAGACCCAGGCAAGAAGCCCTCATGCAGGTCACTGCCTCACTCACTCACTACCCCTCACTGCTACTGTCTTCATATCGTGGCAACACAGCTGTGCCGCCACTCAAGGAGTGTGTTTGTTTGTTTGTTTGTGTGCTTTGGACATATGCAGTGTAGTTGCTTCCAATGCTGCTTCATCTGTCAAGTCCTGAAGTTGCAGTACAGACCCTGCTTGCCTACAGTGTCATGCCTAGTGTCCAGATCTTGACATACTCTCAGCAGATTTAAGTCATTTGAATAGTCAGTTTCACAGTGGTTCTACCGGAGAGCCAGGCATTTGCTCCGAAACCAGTTCTCTGACATTTCATTCACACCCTCTGTGCCAAAAACTGCTAAAGACTGACCTAATGTTATTGTGGCATAGGCTAGGGCAGGGCCTCAGGGCAGGTCATGGCCCCTAGGGGGTAGTGTCAGGGCGGGGGTGGTTCCCACCTGGAGTGATCTGCTGGGGGCAGAGCTGGGACATGTGCCACCATGTTTAGATTCCAGGTCAGCAGCATATGTCAGGAGCTGTCTTTGCCCTGCAGCAGCCTTGGCATGCATTGCCTGCACATATTTAGCTCAAGATGAGCTGGAAAGCAAGAAAAAAACTGTTCTTACTATCCGCCATAGAAACGCCTGGTTGTGTGAATGCCTGAGCTGCAAATGCTGCTGTGGCAGCTGTGCTGGGACCACACCCACACTACCCATGTGATCCACCCAAGCTGAAACCTCCACCCAACCTAAAACTTTGAACATATACTGCACTTGTGATAGCTGACTAGACTCCTGTGTGTGTGATGTAGGGAGATGTGGGCATTTGCCAACAATGATGACATCCGCGCCGCCATTCACGCCGAGCCCATCTCCAAGATCGGCCGCTTTGATGAGTGCTCAGACCGCATCACCTACACCCACGACACTGGCTCCATGATACCCATCCATGCTGATCTTGTCAGCAAAGGTATGCATGATTGTACGGCAGCTTCTCAGGCTTTGCAGTGACATTTGCCATGTGCACGCCTTCATCTGCACAATACACAACAGCATCTTGCAACGCTCAGTGCCACATTGACATTGAGCGTTCCGCTGAGGCAACTGCTAACAGACAGTTATGTCAAGCGTCCATCTTCCTGTCCTTGATTGGCAACAGATCACTGTATACGTTTCAGCACCTCTTGTCAGTGCTTACGTCCTCTGTGAGCCAAACTCGCATCCACACCATAGGGTGATGTGAATGCTTGAGCTGCCTCATACCCACAGTTGAGAAACCCAGTACATTGCATCTGCAACTGTTGGTGTAAATCCATTGGTCCTCACGCCACCCAAATCGAGGTCTTCTATTTTCTGCCTGTTAGATGTTCTGTCAAGGCCCATATACACAGAAACAACAGCAACGACCGTGCTGGCTGACATCATGCATCCCATCTGCACAGTCTTCATGCTCAACACTCACAGGACCATGCAGGCATCAAGGATTAGGCAGAAGAAGTGTACTTGTAACAAAGATGACAAAGTTATTTCACTGCTGGCTGTGTGCAGGGCTGAAGGTACTGATCTACAGTGGGGATCATGACATGTGTGTGCCTCACACCGGCAGTGAAGCCTGGACTAGCAGCCTTGGGCTGAAGGTGAAGGAAGCTTGGCGGCCCTGGAAGGTGGACCACCAGGTACCCACTCCTTTGTGCATCATCTGCAATCGATCACAATCATAATCAAAGCGCAGGCTTAGCCAGCCGGCATCATGTGCATACGACACAAGTGTACTCCCTCCAGACAGGCTGGTTCAGAGGATCACAGGTGAAGCAGTCCAACAGGTGCTACATGATCACAGTGCACCTGCTTATGGGGTCCAGCAAGCTTGAGTCCTATGGACCATTTAGACAGTGTGGTCATTTGTCAGCATAGTAGAACTTTTGATGTGTCAATGCCTTGCAAATGCAGAATGCATACTAGCAGTTTGTGACACAAACGGTGTAGCAGCATTACCATCAGCAGAGCTGTATGAACCAATCCATCACTGCCAGCCTAGCAGCTGACCATCCCCACATCATGCATATGGGTCACAAGGTGCAGTGTATGGATGCAGGTTGCTGGCTTTGTTCAGCAATATGAGGGCCTTGCATTTGCCACTGTGAAAGGCGCTGGTCACATGGTGGGCCAAGGGAAGCCTGCAGAGGCCTTACGACTGATAGACAGTTTCTTGCATGGAGAGTCTTTGTGAGTGGCAGGGGTGTGGTCATTCAACAGATGAGGGCACCTGCAATTCATCACATGTATGCCTGATCATTGGGTGTCCTGCACTTAGTATGCTGAGCAGAGAGTTGCCGTGTGTGGCACACATATGAACGAATTCAGCTGTAAGTAGTTGTTTTGTAGACCATTCCCTGACGGTGATAGGCTGAAATGTCACATCTGGTCAATTCTCGAGACAAATGAGCAGTTGAGTCTAGATTGGGGGTGTCTTCCACTGCTTGCATCAGTGTTACTTGTGCTGATAAGCACTTGACAAGCACTTGACAGGGTGTGTCCAGGTGAGGTACAAGTCGTTTTGGTCTTATGTTGTGCTATTACGCCTAAAAATCGCTCAACTTTGCAACATTCTGGCAGTACAATGCATTTTGGGATAACAGTTATTGTGACTACGTCATCTGCAATGCATTTCGATACGCGGTTGAAATGGTGGGGCACATGCGCCACAGGAGTTCAGAAGAACTCAAAGGACCTGATAGGCCAATTGGGCCAAGTTGTCGGCAAAGCCAGATGCCTGACAGTGTTCACAGAGCTGCCCCTGGCAGGCGCACAAAGAAGCAACCCTAAGGAGCTTTGCATCGAGCAGTATGCCTGTGCAGAGAATGATGTTCCAGTCTGCAGTTGCAAAGATAGCAGGGAATCATTTTTGACTATGCTGAGGACTACAGTGGCCCAACATGTGGCTAATGCTGCTGATCAAGAGCAGCAAGACTGTCACAGCATCTTGAGTGACATTCAAGATGGCGCTGGGCATCCGCCGGGCAACATATTCAGCTTAGGGGTCCAGTTGCCACATCAGCGTGTAGGTATACGATACTTTGATTGCAGTAGGAAGACACACGGCCCTTTGCTGGCGGTGGTTGCAAGTTTGCTGAGTTTTTTGACTAAATCGCTCGAACTTGACAGTAACATGGTACATTCTAATAAATCAGCTGGGTTCTTGTGCACCTGGTATGATGACTGCTTGTTTTCTAGCCTACAATACCAGTCGTTAACAAGGTCAACCTTGATACACTACAGCAATGATGTACTTACTACATAGCAATTCTGCTTGTGCATCATCACTTGCCATTTTGTGCATATGGGCTCGTCCTTGACCTTGTACTTTCAAGCTAAGGGCCAATCTACAAAGATTAGTGAAAGTAAATATATTACATAACCTGATGCTTGCACGGGTGTCTGCTAGCAATTCAAAACAGGCCTGGGTGGTCGGAGAAGAAGCTCTTAATACCGATGAGATGCAATGTATTTTTGCACATATCAAACCGTTCAAAATGACGTGACCTGAGCTGGAACGGGTAGTGGCCCAAAAAGGAGTAGTGCTCTGAGGGGGTGAACTGCACATGCATTTTGTAGCAGGAGAGCTCTATGTCAGCTTTGCACACTTCTAACAACATACAGCCTTCCTCTGGACCTTGTATGTGCAAAACACGCAGCTTGCTAGACTCTGCCACTACCACATCACCATACGTGTAGGTTTCACCAAATTGATGCATCATTTGAGCAGCATTACGAGCTTCATCATCTACCATCAAAATGAGACGTGCAGTCTGCAACCGGGCATGCACACCTAAGTCCAGCACATCCTGGAGGTCATCAGTTCTCAGCTGTATGCCAATGTTGCACAAACTTGGCAAGAAGCTTTCGAGTCCTTGCTCACTTTCTGAAAATGTTGTGACAATGATCCACACAATCGGGGACTCAAGGGAATCAAGTGGAACGTCAAACTGGAACTCATGCCTTTCGTCAGGGGCAAAAATCTCTCTGTAGTTGTCCAGCTGTATGTCAAGGTGCTTTAGCAGTGGAACCCCGACGAACATTGATGACGCTATACTTTCAGGGAAAATGGTTTGATCCAGTGACAATATCAGGTGGCATAAGGTGGTTGGTAAAGACTCCAGCACAGTCTTGGGATTTGCTGTTCCTATCAAATGGCAATCTGCGAGCTTGGGCAGAGCTGACAGTACTGAAAGCAGGCACTGGTCAGCATTCTGGAAGTCTTGCTCGCAATAAAGGTTATAAGGACGTGCAAACATGAGGAGATGCTGCACTTGTGATAAAGTCCCTCGCTGCTGCCATTGTTGTACCCAATTGACCAAGTAGTGCCGTTCTGGGTTCCATTCTGAACCCTGGGCTGCCCTCCTGTCCGGACGTAAGTCAACCATCAGTGATGTTGGACGGAGTGAGATAACTGCTTTGTTCCAGCTCCAGCTCACGCTGCAGGCTCTAGATAGGTCTCTGGGGCTCTGGAGTACACCCAGGATCTGCGACAGCAGTTCAGGGCTTCCTAATACAGCTGCGACAAGCTCCCGAGCTGATCCCGCCATCGCCCGTATTGACCGCCCGGTACCTTTCACTTTGCACGCACCCAGCGGTCTGGCTTTGAGCATAACCGGGACGCTTATGGGCAAAAATCAGTAACTGCACAGGAGCTCAGCGCTCTGCTAAAGCTGTGCAAAGCTGAGAAGCCATACCAGAGGGTCTGGTCCAGTACAGCTAATATTTGTACAGCTTGGAAACAAACAGCATGCTTGCGCAAGGAGGACAGTCCCTCAAGAACTTTTCTTGGCCTTCAAGCGCTTTGGGTATTCCTTTCTCTCTAGTGTCTCTTGCCCTAGCCAAGGTCTCTTGCCCTAGCTAAGCTGCAAACTTTGAAAGTTTGATTATTTGAACTCGAGGTTTACCCAAAATTTTAAAGTAAGCATGTGTTGCACGACTCACGAATGCATTCTGCAAAGCTTGTATTGCTGAGGTAGTAGCTGCAGCTGAGCTGTGTATCGCCAGGAGCTGCCAGCCACAAGCCATGCATGCATCGCGAACATCAGGAGTCCAATCATGGGTCCAGCGAATGACTATCAGAAACATATACGGCCTTGAGGACACGATTGTAGGTCAAGGTCTAGACCTTGGTGGTCAAAAGAAGGACATGGCATGCATTGCACTCCAAACGAGCTCTCAGCCACATGCCTATGGGAACTTGTGGGCTGGCTCAGTCTTAACAGATGTGCCATATTATTCCTTGTTTACCACCACGTCTTATATATATGAGGTATACTGGTTTTCAGCATTTGATGCGTCTAAAATTGTCCTAATGGACATCAGACGCGCCAGAAAGATCTAACCTGACAGTAGGATCACGTCCTTGTGTCACTGCAGAGCATATGGTTTGTTTTGACAACAGGGCAGCCATTGCTCACTTGAGCCTTTGTGACACACGTCAGCAGGTGACAAAGCTCTAGCTGTGCTGGCATCAAGTCTGCGTGCAACTGTGAGGCAGATTATGTCACTGTCTGACACATGTCAAGTGTACATTTACGATAGCTCATTGCTGTAGAGTCTTCACAATGTTGCAATGCGGCAACTCACCAGATCAGCAGAGCACATGTTGCCTTCAAGCTGCATGTCAAAGCTGCCCTGTTGATAGGGGGTGGTGCATTGTACACTGCTGTGTTTGCTGCAGCTGAACAGTTGCCAGCTGTCCAAACGATGAGCATGAAGGTGTTTGACTTGGATTGAGACTCACGTGAGCGAGCCATTGCCTCATCGAGCAGTCCATGCAGTGCTGGCTGTGCGCTGCCAGCTTTATTGTGTCTCTGTGATTCATCACAAGGCTTTACTGCCATTGGCCATGGGATTACATAGATTCCCCATACGTATAAAGGACAACATCTTGTGATTGCAGGCAAGAAGAGCAAGCTGGCAGAGATGATGGCCATCATGTGCAAACCTGCCAGGATGGTAAAGCTTGAGCTAGTCTTTGCAAGTGTCTATGCCTGTTGTGGAGGCCGGCAGCACGCAAAAATTGGCTGGCATGTTGAAGGCAAGTCACAGTGTGGTGCGTGAGTGCTTGTTCATGGTAGGCATGCCGACAGGATAGAGCACATATTATGTTGTGGCAATGTTGACTCTGTCAAGAAGCATGGAGTAACCTTGTGACATATTTCTGCAAACAATATACAAGCAACCTATAGGCCCAAATTGCTTGCAGCTTGCTGGGATTGCATCGTGTTCAGTCTTTGGTGAAACTAGCACATGTGTGTGCACAGATACATGTTCACAATGAAGGGCATGAAGGGTGCTTTGGAAAGACAAGACTTGTCCCGCACGTACCTACCTCATCATGAGCTGGAAAGCATCGTTATTATTATTATTATTATTAATAAGGGCAGCATCTTTTCCCTTCTGGACTGCCATGCTGTGTAAAACTGAGTGCCAGTTCTGTCTTGCAACTTGACAGGTCTGCAACTTGAATCTGTCTACAATGCAGAACTTGGCTCTTCATGTACAACAACGGCCATGGCTCCTGCTCTGAGTAGCAACACAGTAAATGGGGCAGCTGCTGCACTGCTTGCGTGGCAGAGCAACTCAGCAAACAACCTGTTTCTTGTTTGTGAACCTGCGTCAAAAGCATAACATAGCCTGCTGTACCACAAAAGCTTCCACAGCTGCAGCTAGATTCTCATAGCTGTGCTATACTAAGGAAGAGTTTGGTTTTCCAGCTGCAAAATGGCTTACAGGTGCACACATGTCGACAATGTTGCACACCTGCTGTGCAGCCAACGCAGCAGCCCTCTCAGCTATACAATTGTCGTCGCAGTTGCAGACTTCCTGCAGCCCATCTGCCTGCTTCAGACACCTCTGTAGCCAAGTATCAGCAAGCACACAAAGTAGCTGACATCTGCAAGTATGCGTGATTGCTAGGAAGTCTTTAGCTTTGCCAAATGGACTGTGTGAAGTAAATGTTGCTGCTCTGCATTTACTGCAGAATATGCAGTAGCTCAATGAGGGCCTTCACTGGCTGCAAAGGCTAAGTTTGTTCTGGTAAATGCAGGGAGCAGGGGCTCCAAGGCTTCTTCATCATCAGCTTTCCAGCCCTGGCTGGCAATGGGATGAATGACTCAGATGACCCTGATCAGTGAGACCATGGACATAGACAAACCTCAAAGATGTTCAAGCCAGGTACAGCCTGTGTCTGTGCATGTAGCTGAGACTCCTTGCTACTTCTGCAGCGCGTATGTCAGTTGCGAGGTAGCTGTGCTGTGCACAGGAGCTGACTGATGTGTAGCTAGCTGTTGCCATCCAGACACATCACACCTTCCAGGTCCACATCATCACACCTTGACATGTCATTTCCACACCTGTACACATCGTACCCACAAGGCAGAGGTGTTTGTATTCTGACACTTGGCTTACAATGCTGCCCCACTGAGCACCAAAGTGTATTTTGGCTGTGCAGGCTGACAACTCGAGTGGACAAACCTGTGGATGGATGCGGTGTGCAGCAGGGAATGGCTGCCGTTTGTGTGAAGGGCACCCACCATCTTTGAAGATCAGGAGCTTGCTGTAGCCTGGCCATGATCAAGCGAAACCGGTCATGCATTTCTCATCCTTGGCAGCCATGTCCTATATGCATTTTTGGGCTATGCTTTTTGTTATGTTGGTTGGTGCTACATGCAGGGCATCCCACAGGCTTGCTGCTAGCACTTTCTGCTTTCTGTTGCTTGCAACGTTCGTGTCGGTGTATGCGTTTTTGTCGGTGTATGCATTTGTGTGACAGTACTTGCCTGTGTATTTGTTCATATAGTGTGTCTCACTGAATGTAGGCAGCGTGGGCATGTAAAGTGTATAGATCAGTGTAAGAGTGCAGACTAGGGGCAGATGCAATTTTGGCAATCTTAGACATAGGGTCGACAGTACAGCAGCTAGCTTTCAGCCTGAATTTGCTTTAGAGAGGGTCTAGGTTAGAGAGGGTCTAGACAGATGTGATAAACTATCAGCCTCAGTCAGATCCTACCTGATGTAAAAGATGAGACACAATAAGACCTGTCTGGTACTGCGCGATGAGACACAATAAGACTTGTCTGATATTGCATGATTAGACCTGTCTGAATTGCTATCTACAGTGGTCCCAATGAGACAGTTTCAACATAGGCTGAACTTGGCTGAACTGGGCTGAAGTCACGGAAACAGTGAGACAGTTTCAGCATGGATAAGACAGCGTTAAGCCGTGCTTCGTTCCCATAGTGGTGATGGTAAACTTGCTTGCATTTGTGAATACGGCTCAGCACGTGCATAAGATTTGCTTGCATTACTTGCTGACCCGACTCAATTCAGCCCATTGAGAAGAACATGTCGCAACAGCAAGGCTGACATCACCTTTGAACAAACCAATTTCATAAATTGAGGTGCGGCTCAAGTAGCTGAAAAAACCTAGTTGCAGGTAAAGATGGGCAAACTCGTCACATCAACATAGCTGCAGTTTGCACATCTGCAAACACTCACTGGAGCTATGATTGCAATAGTCACGCAGCCCCTTCTTGCTCAGAGCTCTTGTATATTCGGTAAGCTGCAGCTGCACAGGTAGCATTGCCAATCCAGGTGAGGCTTGCTTGTACAGCAACCAGAAAGTCCAAGTCTGAGCTATTATAATAGAAATGGTATGTGCAAGCACACAGGGCTCCGCCTAGTAACGGCATCATTCCCCATGTCAAGCCCTTCCATTTGGAATTGCCTGCAGTGAATACACATGGCAGGCCTTGACCTACTGGTATGCCAGCTTTCACACTTGACACACGGTTGCTGTGAAATTCAACTTGCGTTTTGCACGCAGCATCTGTGACGAGAACGCAGACCATACCTGTCACCTCTGCATACTTCCAGACCAGTGCCATGGCTATTCCCCACTCGATAACGCTGGAGATGTGTATCACCCAGGTGGGAAATGACAGAGCGTTATCAGGTTCCTGATGTATTGTCAGAGCCAGTGCAGGTGCACCCTGTAGTAGATACGCTGCCGGTACAAGGGCCAGTGCCGACGCTACTTGCTTTTGTATGTGCTGCTGGCGTGCACACTTCCGACGCCGTTCAGCCTCCGTCTGGGCTGCTCTGGTATGCTGCAAAGCCTTACGATCTTGCTGAGGAAGTGCCGTTTTGTCATAAAGAGTCTGATGGCGGGCAGTCTGAGCCTGTTGAGGCTGAGTTTGAGGTTGCAAACATTGGGATTGCTGGTGCACCGAACGAGATGGACGGCAACTGCTGTATGCAGGGAGAAAGGGCTGTGTGCATCGGACGCACTGACGGCAAAGAAGGCTTGTGCCCATGGTGTGTGAGCAAGCACAAAGCAAAATGCGCGACAAGTCAAGTCAACTGTGTAGCTCGCGTCACATGCTGAGGATGAGTCATTGCGATGACTACAGTCCAACTTTACAACACGGAGATGCTCTCTTTGACTGCAGCATGCCGTGCGTGAGCGTTGGACAGCACATGTTGCGCAACATATAAGCTGCTCGTGCCTTGCAAGGTGGACGCATTGCCAGTGCGTAAAAGACGTTGTGTTTGGTCGACAGTTCCGATCACGCAGAGCCATCAGTGAGATCGCATATTCCTTGTCAAATTGTGATTATTGCGTCTTGGCATTGAAGAGTTCAAAGGCTTCACTGCGGCTGCATACGTGCTCGAGAAATTTCGATCAGCGAAGTTGCGATGTGACGGCCACAAGTTGCATACCGGTACCGGCATGTGCAGTGACAGCGCAGAGCCCTTGCTTGTCAGCTTGAGAGCAGTGTACGAAGTAGCAGACAGCGTCGTGATACCTTGTCTCTTTGAACTGCCCAACCAAGTCCGCAGATGCATTCAGAGGCAAGCGCACTGCGTGAGGGACAGAACCCAGCAGGCTCTCTCTCGTGACCATAAGCCTTTGAAAGGCTTTCAGGCGGTGCCGTTGCAAAGCTTGCTGCATCAGGAGCCGGGCGGGCCGAAACAGCCGTTGAGTTTGCACAAACTTCAAACGGCAATTAGCCCCAAGGCATGAGCTGCTGCCATGCGAGTATTCGCCTCAACGAAGTTTCACTAGTGTACACTGTTCATCTGAGTCTGCTGTGCACTGAAATGAAGTGCAATGCAGGGGCCTGGCAGCAATGACAGGACCAGGAAAGAACGATTACTCAACACACTAACTTCCTTGCCGATCATTTTTGTGGGACTCCACACAATGCGGTGCGACTGCACTTTACTGCAATAGGTCTTTCTTGCATAACATCAGCCATATGTCTGTCTGTCCAGCCTTTCATCAAACCCCATACACATTATATCAGCAAATCTCAGTCCGTGTTGAACATACAGGCAAGTATCTTGCTCCTTGCAGGCATCGAGAAAGCACAGCAGGTGTGCAGTTTGGTGCCAGCTTGTTGGGGGTTGGCCTTGCTGCAACGGCTTATCATGCTAGCAGTGGCAAACTGCGGAAGCACCTCAGAAAGCTGGACTATTGGAGCATCAGCTTGTCTACTACTGCAGCTGTCAGAGCAGCACTGCCCGCCAAATCTCAGGTTGCAATCCACTGTCAACGCCTGATGGCAGGGCGAGTGACAATCAACAGTGACACTAACCCTTTTGCGTGATGTCCCCAAAATTCAGTGCCTACTTTGTTCATGCTCATTTTCAAAGCACTTGTATGTTGGCCAGCATCCTGCATTGTCATGCCAGGCTGACCTGTCATACGCTTTTCTAATCACACACATGAGAAGAGATGCGCACTGCTGTACTTTTATACAGCATGGCATGCTGGATAGATCTAGATACCACTGGCCATTAGGACATTCCAGCTGAAGGGAGTGCAGTGTTGGATGCAGCGCTGACATGCATGCAATGCAGGCAAGGGCCCGGCTATCATCCATTGGCCTTCTTGCTCTAGTCCCTTTCCAGCCATCAGCAGTCACAGCAATCAATGCCAGCATAGCTCAGGTGCCTTTATCTTCACAAGCTGCTAGTTAACATCGTTGCTCAACAGCCCTGACAAAGACGATTGCACTGGCATCTGTTTATCCTGTATGCCTCACACTTGCAACTGCTGCAGTTAGTGCGCAGACACTGCTGCAGAATGCTCACCAGCAGTCAAGCTTTCTGATCCACATAGAACAATAAATTTTTTGATCATGCGATTGTCACGGTCTCTGATCTTTGTAGCATAAGTGACCTTTTGATCATGCGTTTGCTGGAATCTGTGTGCAGGTAGAGTTCGCAAGGTGTTCTCAGAAGTGTCCTATGCTCAAATCAGCTCATCGGCGGCAAGCAGCAAGTTTGGCAGCAGGATTGGCTTGCTTTGGACTGGAGGATGTAGCCATGCAGCATAACATGGGATTTGTTCATGCCATGTGGCATTGTCTGGCCTGCTATGCTGTGTCCAGTGCCAATGCTCTTATCAAGCACAAGGAATGTGAGCTGCACAACTTCGCAGGGTGACAAAAGCACACATGTACAGCGATGTCGCCACACAATGATAGACAGTCTGAGCTATTTGTTATTTATTGGTCATTGTTCATGACATCATGCAAGGGGGATAGAGGGAGCCACCAACAGGACAGATCTGTCTAGCCATTGTGAGTCCAGAGGTGTACCCTAGTTGCACGAAGTGTGCTGTGTATAGTTAGGCTAGGCACCAGCAAGGACTCTATGTTAGCCCATTCAGTGCAGAGGCTGCAAGCGCAATGCTCAGGCCTGCACAGCCACGCAATATTGACTATACTTTGCAGTTTGTGAAGCCCTATTTCAACATGTGTTGCTGGCCCTCTCGATGATGGAATTTATTTGTTTTGATAGTGTTGTCTTGAGCAGCCAAATCCTTCTCCGTGAAAGCCCCAGCTGCCAGCAGTGTTGTTGCTGACCTGTACAGCTGACTTGTTGCTGTTGTCCCAAGACCACTCAATCTACATTCTGTAGTGCCTGCCTTTTCCCGTCATAGGTATCTGGCAGAAGTACCTGATACTAGGGCACACATATGTAGCAGCTCCTGGACTAGCTTGAGTGCATCAGCCTGACTCCTGTATGCAAAATATGAAGATGCGACAACAGAGAGCTCTTCGCAAGAAGGACACATGAGAAGCTTGTGATGACAGACAGATACAGCTGGGACCATAAGTCCTGCGCAGCCTGCTCTGACAGAACATTTGGGTTGCAGGGCACTGCATGGTACATTGTTATCCACATGTACAACTGTGCCAAGCCTGAGTCAGCATGGTCTTGCATGTTGCTTGACCAAATGCCAAAGCAAAAACTTCAAGCTTTGTCCCAATGTCGGGTCACTGTTACCGAGACAAGCTTGTCCACTCAGCCAGGCCGTGACACTCTTTGACAAATGTGCAAAAGCTCTGGCTGATTGGATACTGTGTTGCTGCTCAAAGTGGACATCACAGCTGATGCCGCAAATGTTGACAAGCAGAGTGTGATCTGCATGCGCATGCATCTCAGCTGCTAATTAATTGTACTTGTATATATACACCATTACTTAAGATTAAAACTGTTTGTGTTCAGCCCTGATGACTGCTTGCACACTGATGTCACCAATCAGCTGTCGACAGTTCCGCGCAAATGATCTTGTCAAGCACAACTGATCAAGACCATCTTGTAGACAGCAAGTTGTGCCGGTTGACCTGCTGGGACTAGGCTTGCAGACAGGTTTGAACTGGTGAACATGTCACTGATGAGTCATCAGAATCGCCCATCCCCAGCAGCTTCGCGGGGATTTTACAGCCCGTTGGTCGTTGACCCTGAGCGGATCCACGAGCATACTCCGGCGATATGCAAGCACTTACTCCTTTCGTCGTGTTGAGCTTGAAACGAGGACTGATGACCTCTGTGCAATACTGTACATCTGCGTGCCTCGACTGGCTTGCTTGAGGAATACAGTGCCAACAGGGTCACCAGCCATAGGGTAACGACGACAAAGATGCTTCGTGGTTCCTCCTCTGGCCAACGGCAAGCAGCGTCCGCCTTCGTAAACATTGACAACATAAGTTTGAGAGCAAGCAGGGATCTTACGCGTGGCCTAAACAAGTGCTACAAGCAAAACCAGGTAAGGTCTACAGTCTCAAGTATCTGGCAAGCTTGCTGCCTGTCTGCTACCTGGAGTCTGCACAGCTCACAGCTGCGTGCCTTCATATGCTCAGTTGTTTGTTGCAGGTCCCTGCTCAGGCGACAGCCAGCCTGAAAAAGTGTGTAGAGGACCATGAGCCACGGCTTGAGGCTTTGTCAGCTGAGCTACAAGCGTTGCCTCTGCAAACTTCTGCTGACAGAGACGCGCTGAAGGTGACTGTCATTGCTCACGAGTCCTTGCAACAAGCTGTTCCATTGAAATGTTTGCTTCGTCCGGCCCCTTGATCTTTCGATGCGCTTTGCATCATGACATCACTCGGGCTGTAATCTTTGACAGGAGGCGCGTAAAAAGTTAGATGAAGCCTTTGACCAGATAACAGCAGCCAACAAACTGAAATTTGAGAACAACATGGTCGAGTTCTCTGGGACTGCCCTGGCGTAGATCTTCAAGGCTGTTCAAGGTGGACAGGTGCGGGAGCAGCCAAGTCATTGCTTGCTGCAATTTTTGTTTCATGTGATGCATGCATGCAGTCAGCAGCCAGTGCACAGCTTAATCAGTGTTCACAAGTGCACAAGGAGCATGCGTTGTGCACAAATGCATGGAAGTCAGCACTCAAAGCTGATTTGCAGGCAGAGCCCATGGTCATAGATGCGTGTGAGAACTTGGCTTTGTGTGCCCCGCTGGCTGGGGCTTTACAGGACTTCAGACAGGTCAGCTGTGACTTTCAAGTGACTTTGCCCCCTGTACACACCGTACTGCTCCATATTGCCCGCAGCAACTTCGCATTTTTTGCCTGGTTGCCTGCATGAACAGTGGCTGGTATCTGCTTTGTATCTGCATCCGAAGCTGAGGGCTGTCGTGTTTCTGCAGCAATACTTGCAATGCTTCAGGTTGTACATTAATGCCTCTCGGTGCAGGTCTTCAGGCTGTCTGCCAGGCACACGCAGTCTGACTCCTTCTGTGATGGTGATGCAGGATCTGCAGCAGTTGATGGCCGACAAGGAGGCCTCAAAGCAAGAGGCCATCCAGGATGCAGTTGCCAATGCTGCCGAGGAGAAGCAGAAGGTCGCCGCGCAAGCTGATCAGGTAAGGCTTTGGTTTGCTGGCCTCCTTTGAACAGACCCAATCCGGTGGTGACCTTTCTTGAGCCTCATTACACAACCAAACACCATGCAACTTAACGACGAAAGTGGGATGCTTGGACTGCTGCCAGCAAGGAAGTGGGTGACAAGTCTCCTGAGCTTGATCTGGCCCCCATGCCATGCTTCTAGCTGTCATGACATCATGTGTGTCTCCAAAGCAGGTGCGGGCAATTGCAGATGACAGCGTCTGTGCTGGTGAAAAGACAACAAAAGAGAAAATCTTACGCCGTTAGGCGTGATAACGGGAACGCGCACACGGCTTGAACGTAACCCGAGGCCGTTAAGCCTTTAAGATTTCGAGCATTATGTGCCCTACCTACTTGACCACCCGGCAAGGACGACCGGAGTTCCGAAGTATATTACGGGTTCGACTAGAGAGAAATAGGCAGAAGTTGAAGTCTACAGACCTTGAGTTTGAACCCGAGACCTTTCACTGACTAGCCAGCAGTCATGTACCGTCCGACCACCAAGACGTTCTGTGCTGGTGCCTACTCTGCAGTCCAACTCAACCATACAGCTTATGCCCAAAGCCCATCAGGGCCACATTGCTGCATCCATGACGGCTGTAACCTCCACCACCACCACTTCACCATCTTCTCTTAACCATCTCATGGTTAGTGAGCAATTGCATGCTCACCAAGACTCAGCAAGAATGCAACAACCAGGTTCCTGGCACAGTCCTGGGAAGCAGGGCAGCTTCGCTTGCCAGATGTGTTGTGTGTGAGTCATGGCAGAACTAGTCGAGGCTGCAGGACAAGAGTCAGCTTTCTGCAAAAAGAGCCATCTTTAGCCCAACACTGTCCTGCTGACCTCTCACCAGGGCCATTTTTGCATACAATGACTGATCTCGTTGTCTTGCTCTATCACAGGAGAAGGCTCAGTGGATGGAGCAGAACTCACAGCTGCAGTCTCAGCTGCATGCAACAAACCTGAGGGAGATTGCAGCCCACAGGTCCCTGTCTGCCTTGAAGCAGGACCTGAGTGCTGCCAGACAGCATGCAAGGGACAGTGTGCGGGATGTACCTGCTTTGCAACAGCTTGCTGACCAGCATGCTGTCGATATAAAGGTACCCTTCGTTTGCATGCCATGCTTGTTCTCCTGCCATGTATGCTTGCTGCAATTTCAGAACCATGTGCATAATCCCTGCCAAATTTGGCATACAAACAAGCATCCAGTGCATGGACACTGCGTGACAACTAGCTTTGGCAGAGTACTCTGGTCCGCTTTGCATTGCTAGCAAGGTGCTAGTCTGCTTGCAGATGTTCTTCCATGAGCTGGAGCAGCGCGTGGAAGATGCTGACGTGCTTCAGCAAACACTGAGGACTCAGCTGAGCGCTGAGACCGAGCGAGCATTGGGCAGTGAGGCAAGGGTGACCAAGCTAGACTTGCAACTGAAAGAATCACGTGCTAAGGTGGCCAAGCTTGCTGCACAAGTAAAAGACCTGGAGGAGGAGCAGGTGTGTGCACCCTGCTGTAGTGTCAACATGTCTGCAGGCACATGACAGCATGTGATGAGCGAATGGATGCATGAGTGTCAGGATGAGTGAGTGCATGCATGAAGGGATGGACAAGTGTGTCGGTGATTCAAATGTAATTGTGTGTGTGTGTGTGTGTGTGTGTGTGTGTGTGTGTGTGTGTGTGTGTACAATGAACAAGTGAGACAAGGAATGAACAGATGAATGAATGGGCGCACGCTTGGATGGAGCCATATGGTTAACAACTGAATGAAAAATGACATTACATGACAAAGTTTGGTCAGACTTTTGGACGCATGCCCCCAGAAAGATCAGATGGACCAGGCTAGCTGGATGCCGCTGCCACTTACAATAACCGTGGGTTCTACACCTAGGCCATAACCGGTCTAGCATTGCCCTTTGCTAACATTGTTAAACGTTTGACCCTTCTTCCCATTCTGGTGCATTCATGAGGGCATTTTGAAGGGGCCAAACCTCTTGTGACCCCTTGGTGCCTGTGTGGAAAAGCCCATGCCAAATGTGAGAGCTGAGAGGCTAAGCTGCCTGCACTCATCAGGCTGTAGGGATAATGTGCTGGCTTTGCTGGAGTCTAGATGCATCATTCGTCAGCATTAGGCAAAACATCTGCCTAAAGTAGAGACGTGTGTTTACATTACTAATATAGGAATGTCGTTTCTGAAGTAAAATAGACAGTTTGGGATTCAGAAGAGCAACATGTGTCTAAACATGTGTTCATTCACAGATCATAGACTCATACATGCCCCACCATATATTTTCTGAGGCCTGACATACTCTTGTGATACTACACAGGGGGCACAGCAGTCAGCCGCGTCCCTCCAGGCTGAGTTGGCAGCAGCAGAAGAGGCGCTGGCAGCAGAAAAGTTTGCTCATGGCAGTGCTGTCACATCTTTGAAAGCAGACTTGGGCGTGGCCCATCAGGAGGTGTCTTCCCTCCAAAACCAGCTGAAGGCATTGGAGTCACAGTTGGCTGCTGGAAAGCAGGCTTCTGAAGTTGCCAGTGAGGACTTTGCCAGCTTTCCAACTGTAGTGAAAGCAACTCAGCAGCAGGCAGTAGCTGACAGACAAGCTCAGGAGGAAGCAGACTGGTCTGTTCCCGCATATCAGACTCCTGTCAAGGGCGCACAGCAGATTGTAGCGGCCCTTCGCACACAGCTGGAGGCAATGCAGCAGGAGCTGGCAGAGAAGGCCGCCAACGAGACTGTCAACTCGGCAGTCAGCAGCCTCCTTGATGACTTGCAGGCAGCAGGGCAGCAGCTGTCAGTGGGTCTCAGCATGCAGAAGGCACACCAGGCGGGTGGCCACACTGCTGCTGACCTTCAGGACTGGGCAGATGGCAACAGCCAGTGCTTGCAGGAGGTGAGTGCATGCACATCCTGTCATTTGCATATGCCAACTCATGTTTACCTTGACAAGTTGCACTTCCATGACCACATTTCGATTTGTGAAAAGGTGTGACAGCCTCAGGAACAAATCAAGAAGTGTTTAGTCACTTGCCAGAAATTTCGTTTGCCCTCTCACTCACTTTTTCTGTATGCTTGCTTGCCCGCTTGTTGGCTCGCTCACTTCCTCACTGACCTATTTGCTAACCAAGGCATCATCTGAATTTGCAGGGGGCACATGGCAGTTTGGTTGATGAGGAGCAGGGCGAGCAGGCTGGTGCAGAAGCAGTGGCAGCTCTAGGGCACCAAACAGCAGGTCTAGAACATCAGGCGGAAGATGCAGTCCAGCGCCGCCCTTCCCCACTTCACGTACCCCTTCCTTCCACACTTCCTTCCCCACTTCAGGTACCCCTTCCTTCCCCACTTCAGGTACCCCTTCCTTCCCCACTTCAGGTACCCCTTCCTTCCACACTTCCTTCCCCACTTCAGGTACCCCTTCCTTCCCCACTTCAGGTACCCCTTCCTTCCCCACTTCAGGTACCCTTTCCTGCATTTCTTGCATCATCACTGAGCTATGTGTGCACTAGTTAAAGTTGTGGCTCAGCTGAGAGGCTGATGGATGGCATCTGCTTACCAGTCTGTGCTGCATCAGTCATGTTGGATGCCATGCTTGGACGTCAGTGTGCAGCAAGCCTGTCTTACATTACTGCCAGCGCTTGCCCTGATGTACATCTCACTTGAACCTTTTGACATCAAATGATCCGTCAATGCATGTTGCATTGCAAGGCAGCTGGTCTGCGTGTTTATGTCATAGCTGAGATAGGCACGGCGCCGTGGAAGTCTGTCAGTTGCACTCCATGGGCTCAAGCATGAGTCACGTGAGCAGGTGAATGATGGTGTCAGGGCTTGCATGTTGAGTCTGCCTTGCACACTTTCTGACCTGTGATGATATCAGATGAAGCAAACCTCACTTGGGTAGTGTGATGCGCAGGAACTGCACAGCTCTGTGAGCAAGATGTCTGAGAGCAGAGAGGGCCGACCTGAAGCTGAGCATACCAGTCAGCTGACGGCCGCCCTGCGCCAAGCTCACCCCCCTGCTGCACCCCAGGTACCGCACTTGCTCAAAATCATCCCGCAAAAATAATGTGATTGTGCCCTGCGGGATGCAAATTAATTCCTCGAGGGGTGCGGGAAAGTCACCCGCGGGAGTAAAAAATAAATTCCCTAGAGCCCTGAAAAGTGTCAAAAGTCGTCAAAATGGCTGTTTTTGCAACAAATGAGCCCGTGCAAGCGGTGCAGGTGACTGGGCTGCAATTGCATGAGCTTTCGCTGCAATGGCCAGGTTGAAAGCTTTCGTTTTGCCTGTCGAAACTGTATTGCACAACGCTCTGCGGGACAACTGTGGAAATTAGCTAGGGTCGTGCGGGAAAGCTGCGGGAACGTCTAAGGTAATTCCATTTTTTAGGGTGCGGGATGATTTCGAGCAGGTACAGTATGTTGGCAGCATGCATGCCCCATGCCTGTGTTCAGGATCCTGAATCATGCCAGTTGGACCTGCTGTGATCACATGTGCGGTGGCTAAGTGGTGATCAAAACACTGCGTCGAGAGTTCTGCCAGGCACATTGTCTTTGTGTTGCAGCCCTTGGGGTATCAGATGCAGCAACAAAGTACAGTCTGTTTCCCGTGAATTGCACACTCAAGCTGTGACAGCAGGGCGAAACAGAGCTCTGACATGAAGTGTGAAGCCATGATGAGAGTATGCATGAGGTGTACCATGATTGCCTGCAGGAAGGGGTAGCATTGGTACAAGAGGGGTCCAGGGGGCAGGCCAAGCATGGGGCTCCCACTGCCCTCTTCCAGCAGGAGACCCCTGGCAGGGACCCTAGTGCCCTGCTGGTAGGCCCTCTGCAACAGTGGCTCCCAGTTGATGCACTGCTGCTAGCTTCTGTGCTTTGCTATGCCACCCTGTGCTGTGTGCTATCATGGCATGCTTTGCCGTGCTATGCTATTGCTTTGTCATGCTGAGCTGTGATACTGCTGTTGAGCTTGCTGCTGTTGAGCACCTCTCTGCAGGTGAGGGCACCTTTCAAAGCTGACATTGTGTTGTGACTTTGCGAGTGTGCTGACCATGGTGCTGTCATAACCAGCTGTCATGATTTTGTGGGTGTCACAAAATTGCTGAGAAGCCTTTATGATGTTCCTCTCAGACATCAGTCTGGCAGCATGCATGCTGCTGTGCATGAACGCTTCTTCCAAAGCTATCAGCCAGCAGATTTGGCTCAGATTTTGGCGACTGACTGTACAATGTTGCAGCGTGTCATCAAAGCTCTCGTGAGTAGTGCTGAAAGCAGTGTCACACACACACATACCCAGGATGGCTGATGTTATACAATGGCTATGCTGTGCAGGAGCTTCATGGATCTGATGCTGACTTGAATGAGGTCAGGGGAAGCCGGCCTGAAGCTGATGACAGCACTCAGCTTGTGCCAGACTCACCCCCCTGCTGCACCCCAGGTATGCTTGTTTCTGCTTTTTGCATTGGTCAATCACATGGTTCCTCATGGTGTTTTCTGGCATGCACAATGGCTGATGTGTAAATCCCATTCAAATTATTGCAGATCCAATGTGCATTCACACTGGTCACAACCAAAGATAGCATACATGACACTGGTTCACAGCATGGCATTGAAGGTGAGTTCAAGTGGTTAGCAGTGGGCATCATTGATACCCGACGCATGTGCAGCTTGTCTGTCGTCACTCCTCTGTTGAGGCAGCATGTGTGCTCTGTTGAGGCAGCATGTGTGCTGCAGAAGTCCTGATGTCCAGTGGTGCTGTGGAGCAGCAATTACCATTAGGTACCTTGCAACACTGGAGCATGCTGCAAAGGCTTGCTGTGACATGCATGACGTTGTGATGCATGCTTGTAGGATGAGCCGGCATCAGAAGGAGAAGTGCCCAGGGGCCAGGCCAAGCATGGCAGCCCAATTGCCCCCATCCAGCAGGAGACCCCTGGCAGGGGCACCACCACCCTGGAAGTAGGCCCTATCACATTTCAAAAACATGGTTTTCCAATTGCTCTGCTGACAGCTTGGTGTCATGCTATGCCATGCTATGCTATGCCATGCTATGCTGTGCCCCAGTCAATGTATTGGCATTGGTACTGTTCATATGCAACACCTGCATAACGATTATGGCTAGTGTATGCAGGGCGAACGTGGTATGGAGCGAGAGTTGCAAGCTCTCCAGCAGGAGTTGCAGGACTCCAAGACTGCCTTGCACCTCTCAAAAGACCGCCTGCAGGAGCAAGATGCTACCATTGAGAACCTGCACAATGAGGCAGACGTATGTTTGCTAGTCTAGTAGATGCACGCAGTTCTGTTGTCTGACGCAATCACTTCACCAAGCAGTTCATTTGTCAAAAGTCTGTACTTGCAGTGCTCAGAGAGCATTTGGTGTTGCCGTATTTTCCCTTTGCCAAGGCATGCCATGCGTTTCCATGTCTCTTATGTTGACTCTTCCCAGTGTATACCATGTTTCTTATGTTGACACCTCCCAGTGCCACACCACCAAACGCTTCTTTGACAAAGCAACTGCACCCAGCCCCACTGCGGTTGCCAGACAGCCAACTTGCTGCCTGATGAGCACATCTGCTGTGTGCCTTGTGTGGATACTACTCAAGCATTCTGCACACTCACTCACTCACTCACTCACGCACTCACTCACTCACTTCCAATGCATTTGCAGGCCACCTGGCAGCAAATGGATGGACGGCAGGAGGAGCTGACGCAGCAAGTCAAATCCTTGAAGGCCAGCCTCAGGAGAGCAGGTGCACACGATGAGGAGGCATACAGGCATGATATCCAGGAATACGAGAAATCCTGTGAGGTGTTTGACCGGTATGGGGAGCCTGTGAGACCAGCTGAGAGCTTGAAGGCAATGTGGCCCGAGATTGGCCTGCCACCACCAACTGACCCTCGCCTGGTCAAATCTGTGGTCCACCTCAATATTCAACCGGAGGAGCTGGCGTTCCATGTAAGCACACCTTTTTATTTTGGTGCTTTTGTTGTTTTCTAGTGTCTTTCTATATTCCAGCACTTTGTTTTGTTAGCTTTCACGGCATAATCATGAGTCAAGACCCTGTGCATGCAATATGACATACCACATTGGAGCCCTGTCTGGATGTGCGTGAAATGTATCGTGCTAGGCTCATTGAAGCCAACCCCTCTCTCCAATCTATTGTTGATAACAGTGATCATGCTTGTGCACGAAGCAGATAGTGATGAGGCTACATGTAGTTGTTATCAGGGTACATCCATGCATACGGTACGCACCCCTACAAAAACACCAGGCATGCTGAGTGATGTGCTGTGTGCGCTTTGCATGCTATGCAAAGACACCCCAGCAGGTGCATGCAAAGATAGCACCATGTGTACATTCAAAGGGGCTTTCATTGAAAGCTTGTTGATGGCGGGATGTTTCTGATCCTTGTTGTGCAAATAAAATAGAATAATAACAACAATAATAATAACAACAACAACAATAATAGTTATAATAATAATAATAATACTAATACTGCAATTGGGTGCACAGGTGCCGCGGTATGGGCTGGTGACCACAGCCAACTGCAAGCAGCTCATGCTGTTCCTTGAGGACAGGCATGGGGAGGCCGGTGTGGACAACCAGGACCTGGGCCTCACACTGTTGAGGGCTGCCCAGGTCAATGCTCAACCCACACTTGCACAACCTTGCTGTCAGTCTGCAGCGCATGTCTTTGTCTGTGACCCATGCTGCTCTATCATAGTATATTCCTTGCCCACATGCAATGCTGAATGTTGTGCACCTTCACTGTTGCAGCCATGCATCCCATGCAGCAAACACATTTGCGTGTGCTGATTGATAAGAATGCTTCAGCATACATAGTCAACACGTTTACATGCTGGATGTGTATACCAGAACACGACGTTGGAGCTGCTGGAGTAAGCATGCATTCAAGTGAGCCCAGTGCAAACTCTGACTGCCCATGCATGAACCATTCCAACACTCCGCTCCTCAGAAAACACGGCCTTTGAGCTTGTTTAGTTGTGCAGAGTGTATGGGTGGCAGCAAACCTCATCCCATGGGCGCATCACAATGCGGACCTGAACTTTCAGGGGGTCAGTGGCAGGCCCCCCTTGAGCCCAGCAGACCAGCGCCGCTGGTTCACTGTCATCAGCCGCAAAAGTCTGCAGGACCCCGCCCCCCTCTTCAATGAGTACTTAGCAGGTGGGTTGCTGTCACAGCTTCACCATGCAAACCCCTCAGAGATACGTTTGTCCTGGTGACCAGCTCTTGGCCAGTTGGAAAGCATTATTACTATTGTTATTTTTATTGTTATTATTGTCACCTTACTTGCCATCAGTATCATCATTGTTATCACCAGCTCTTGGCCAGTGTTGCGTCATCAGCTGATTGGCAGTCTGGCATCACTGCAGATTGGCTTCCTTGCATGCCTCAGTCTCAAACCACATTGACGTGGAAACTTGCTACAGCTGGTCATCATGTTGAGTCCTGTGCAAGTATTGCTCCTGAGCTGATGGGCAATGCAGCATTGCTGCAAGGTTGCTACCTTTGATGTACTGCTCTTACTCATGCTGACTTGCACAGAAAGAACCTAGACGTAAAACATGAGGTGAGAATCTGGGAGTGAGTGCAGGCATGATGGCTGAGTTGAAGCAGCCTGATTGGCGTTCTTGGGACGAACAGACACAGGACAAGGTGTGCTTTGGGTGTGGGTAAGTCAACCTCCCAGCCTTGAGCAAGCATACCTGCTGTCGCCATCACATACCCCTGACAGACAGCATTGCATTGTGTGTGGAGGACACCTGTGGCAGAGTGCTTTTTTTGCCGCGTCACTGCAATCAGGAAGATTTTTTGTAGTGTGGTTACAACATGTGATGCTTGTTGATACACAGGAAGGAGTGGGACGGAGATGTTGATGAGGATGGGGAGCCAGTTGGTGTGCACCTCCAGGTGGTCAACCTGCACTGCCCAACGTGTGCCAGGTATCTGGTACCGGATAAGGATGGACAGCAGGAAGCTGGGGACTATGCTCTGTGCGTGCCATGTGCCCAGCACCAGGCGCGACTGGGTGATTGTCCCCGCCCAGGTGGTCAAACCCACAAGCTGCCAGTCACTAGAAACACGCCTATGTTCTTCTTGAAGGATGCAGCCAATGCTCCCCCCGAGAAGAAATGCTTATGTTGCAAAGGCACCGTCTGACTCACCAGGGCAGGACTGGTAGTGTCTTAGCCGGCAATGCTCATGGTGTGGCCATTTACGATTTGTGAATGCTAGCATGGTTGAAAAGCGTGCAGACAAGCATGCAAACATCAGCGCTGCGCCAGTACCACTCGTGTCCTATCTATGCACTGGACAGAAAACATTTTAGCTTCAATTTTAGGCGCTCAGTCAGAAGAATGAAGGGTGCACTTTTGTGTACATCTCAAAATTCCATCTTACAGGGAATACTTCTGAACATAATATTCACCAGTTGCACAGCTTCGAGAGCAAGCACAGCCTGATTGTTGCTACGTTGCAAAGGCTGCCGCCACGACACGTCCACTCCTCTTGTGGCAGCACTTCTGTTTAGGTACTCTGAGTAATGCTTTTGACAGTACTGTTGGCACCCCATGGATACCAGTATCAAAGTGTGTAAAGCCATGCTGGTGTACCTTTGAGCGGCAGCGGGGTATACCTGGTGCATTTGGTGTCACATATTGCTATAAAATGTACCAAGTAACAATGCATCTGTACACAGTACATCCACAACGCTTTTGCTGTCTGATGTACATAGACGCCATCCTTGATGCGCTGGGCGTGGACTCACCGCTGAGCTGTGAAGCCTGTCTTTGCCTGAACGGTTTTGTATAGTCAGCACAGCACTGCTGCATGCTCATGGGGTCTGATTGCCATGCATGCAGGCAAGGCCACGCATTGAGAATCAGGCAAATCCGTTTTAAGTCAACGCATTCATTTGCCCTGCGACCTGCTGTTTGTTGTTCACATTCGTGCGCGCTGGCCATTTTTGCGTCCTGTTCTTGCACTCGACGTGACTGTGCTTGGAGTCACAAGTAAGCTTTGCCCTCAGCCAGATGCCTTGCTTGCATGCGAAGCCCTGTCTGAGTTCGTTGCCGCGTTTGAGTCCAATATTGGCAACCCCACCGCAGCACACGAGCCGTCAGAGACATGTTCAGTCAGCGTAAGCATCAGCATGCAAGTGCATGTATCATGTTTCCGTGTGCGAATCTGCCTATGCAGAGGACAACTACTGTGTCATGGACTGACATAGCACTATTTCTGAGGTTATGCTTGCTGTATTGATCTGGCTAATTGTACTCGTCTGGGTGCAGACAATGTCAATTTACTGATTCCACAGCACACACAGTGCCGAGACGAGCCATCTTGATCAGTCTTGCAGCAGGTTCACTTTGGCCCACAAAACAAGCAAAAGGCAGGTTTTTGCAGGTTCCATGCAGCGTCCAGGACGCTGGTCGCTGCATGTGCTGACTACAACAGGGCTGCGTGAATCTGAGCTCACTGCATAGATGCAGCAACCAGCTGTGTACCAGCAGGCCTAGCTGACATTGCAATCTGAGTGCAGCATTTGGATGGGACGGTGAGTCAGCTGCATTAGGTTCATGCGCAATTGGGCCGCCAGGGGATGACTGCAGACGACAAGTCTTGCTGTACGTTTTCTCTCTGCACAGAAAGGTTTTCGCAAAGTCTGACCTCTTTCCTGCTGCCTTCTGTCTATCACTCTCTAAGGGGGGCTGTGCGCCTGTTCCTATCTGATTCCAAATCTTGCAATTCTCCCTTGCATTGCAAAGCAGCAAGACAAACAGCAATGTGAGCCACAAAAATCAGCACATGCCTGGCATTTGCCTTGTGTACATTCTGCTGTACACAGTGCCCACACAGAAAACACCTTGACTTATCCAGAATCTGTCCACTGCCTGCATGTTCTGGCCTGCTCTCAAAGCTTGGCCTTCCAAACATCCAAAGCAAATTGCAGGCGGGATAGTACTCAGAAGGAAGACTACAAAGGATCACAAAGGACATCAGCTTCAAGTAAGACTTCATAACACTCAACCGGCTTGCATCACTTGTCAGGGTAGATTAGCTACCTGCTCAGCAGGTGCCTTGACCAGACACTGCTTTCCTCACCTGGTACAAGTTGGGAATCCATGCTTTGCCATGGCATGGAAGTTGTACTTGCAAATAAGCCATCACCCATGGCTGGCATGTGATAGCAGTGGCAGCACTAGACCCCAGAGCCAGATTTTGCTCATTGCCATGCGATGCCTTGCAGCCCCATAAGGTTCAAGTCACTTGCATCACCTCTTGCGCAAGCTCAATATTCTCATCTCATGCACACTTGCCAGCAGGAAGCGCTTCAACTGTGGCTTGAGCGTTGTGCTGTCACTGCAGTGCCAAATGTTGGTGTCCCAGTCTCACAGATGGATGACAGCTACACAAAGGAGTCAGCTACGCTAAGCGAGGCCATCATCAAGTACGGCACACTGGACTTGTATGACCCTCAGCGAGTCCAAGTCATCAACGTAAGCCACCCGACTATGCACTGTCTGGTCTGATTGCAGACCATTGTCACAAATGCATTGCCATGGTCCTGCTAGATCGTAACAAATGCATCGGCGAGATCACAACAGATGCATTAATATGGTCCTGCTAGATGATGAGAAATGCATCAGCACGTCCTGCTAGGTCATAACAAATGCATTGGCATGGCCCTGTTAGATGATGATAAATGCATTGGCATCATCCTGCTAGATCATGACAGATGCATCGGCGAGATCCTGCTATATCATGACAGATCCATTGGCATGGTCCATGTCAGATGACGACAGATGCATTGGCATGGTCCTGCTAGACGATCATGAATGGCTTGGCATGGTCCTGCTAGATGATAAATTGCATTGGCATGATCCTGCTAGATGATCGTAAATGCATTGGCATGGTCCTGCTGGATGTTGACAAGTATAATGACTCGCCAGCTTTCGACTATTCTTTCACATGCTGGCTAGCATAGCAAGCATTGTGCAGGTGTACTGCATAGATGAGTGCAGCTGAGATCCCCCTGTGCTTTACTTGCTCACTGTAACAAGGCTGTGTGTGTGTGCACCTAGCTGCTCAATGCATTGCAACACATCACCATGTGGCTGACTTCTTCTTTTTCACACCAATGCTGCCTGTTGCAACAAGTTAGGCTCTTGCCAAGGGCTACTAGATCTTGTTTTGCTTGCGACACAGGTTTGCACACAGGGAGCAAATCCTGCCAGCTCTGCTGACAACGCCCAGTGTGCTATTTTACATCATAGACAGCTGCTTGCAGTGAGTCAGTACTCATGGCACCCATGGGTACCCATGGCACTGCCACAGCTGTCAGGACATTCAAACAAGGAGATGGTTGGGTGCATGACTGTCACACATCTGACATGTGACGCATGCTTGCAGCTGCTCAAGTCAGATGCTCGGCTGTGGACCAGTAAGTATGCCAGGGGCGGAAGTGTGAGGAAGCCAAGTGCTCGCAAGATCTACATTGTGGTTGATGCGCTGCAAGGACATTTAACCTCTAACGGGTAAGCAGGCTGTCTGAGCATGTTGACTAGACTGATCATGCCATCACAAGCCTTGAGATCAGCTGCTTGTGGTCCCTGTTCTGGCCCCCAGGGAAGGGGGGAGGGAGGTGAGGGGGCTTGCTGCTCAAGCGACATTGCAGTTTGCCAACTGACTGCTGATGTGAAACGTCTTGGCTGATGTGGTACATCTGGCTTTGCAGTGTTGAATGGTCTGTTGTGTCACAGCTGGTTTGCCACAGCTGGTTTGCCAACTGCTTTGGTTGTGCTTATTTGCATGTCAGCAGTGAGTGGTGCAATCCAGCAAGCATGAGCAGACATTTGTTGGTGCAGATTTGCGCCCTTCCCCAAAGCAAAGATGGCCAAACTCTTGGGGGACATGCAAGATGCAAAGGCACTTCTGGCAGAGGGCAAATGACTCATGCACTTGGTTACATTGAACCATAAGCTGAGCAGAATGCACATGTACAAACTTTTGCAATCATATAAACGCAATGCAGTGGTCTGGACTGATGCAAGTCTTGGACAAGGCAGGCGATCAAGGGCTGTCTCGATCCTTTCAGCACTTGCATCATGATGGCATCACGCCCGACATTGGCCAGTGTATAGACTCATCATTATTTACCATGTTGGACATCTTGTGCTCATACCGTTCTGTTATGCTCCTCGTTGACTGTTGATTTGGGGTCGCATGATTCGGGTCAAACGTCTTGTGATCGAATCGACTGCAGTCATGTGTCTTATGCGATGTGCTCTTTGGTGTTGAAGCATTGTGTTGATTCTTGACAACGTGTCAAGTATACTGTCGGGCAAGACTCAAAACAATGGCAGATGCATACATGCGCCCAGGCAAGCAACCGAGCATATCGCTGCTATGTTTCATGAGCGATATTGCGCATGAAGATCAACATCAAATGGGCAACACCAACAGGATCTACTGAAATGTCAGGAATGGTGCCAGGGATCTAAAGGGGAAAAGTCGACTGCCAACTGCACACACCAGACCACAATGCGCACTCTGAGCCAATATCAGATTCGGCTTTATTCTAATCTGCCACCTGCTGTTCACAACACTGCATCTTGCCATTACCTCACCAAAGTAATCTATCAAAATCAATGTTGACATGAAATGGTCTCACAAATCAAAGCAACAACACAGCTGCATGCATGCCAACTAGCTTTGCCAACTTGCGCCTCAGCAGTTCAGCTGCTGTTGGAACTGCAGCGCTGCTCCGGCCATCACAGCATTCAATAACAAAAGTCCTTGCACTGATCACTGCTGACACATCTAGCAACGGGGCTTTGAACTTGGACTGAAGACAGAAGCTGCAAGTGCTCTCATCACTGCATACTCTACGTGGAAGCAAGGGGGGTTGATGCCTGCACAACACACTGCTTGTCAATGACATGTTGCCACCCTGCATTTCAAGAGTCACAGCCACAGCCAACAGTGCAGTTGAATGCAAGCAGAGCCATATCAGCGCCAGCTGGCATCAACCATGGCACACATTGCAACATCCTGATGAGTGGGCACACTAAGAGTGGGCACATCGCAAGCCAAGCACACAAAAGTGGTCATGCACAAGCATTGATCTGCGTAATAGAACAGTCGTATAAATGCAGATACTGCCTGAGTGCTCATTGAGCAGCCAAAAGTGGCGACCCAGAGCTGCCTTGCTTGTTTAAATACCTCTATCTATCTAAGTAGTTGTGGGCGGCGCGTCTGAGCTAGGGGAAGCATCAGAGGGGGATGACGCTGATGTGGCAGCAGCAGGGGTAGCAGCAGGGGTTTCTGCAGGGGTGGCAGCAGGGGTGGCTGCAGGGGTGACAGCAGGGGTAGCCGCGGGGGTG